>TARA_R110002124_G_scaffold5387_12_pt1 | contig 52124 bp, 48 predicted proteins | sample TARA_R110002124 | Tara Oceans TARA_R110002124 (sample SAMEA4397445) | marine metagenome | biome: Polar Biome; feature: [SRF] surface water layer (ENVO:00010504); material: water (ENVO:00002006), including particulate matter (ENVO:01000060) such as... | depth 5 m
GCTTATATCAAATTTAACGGCAAACTCTTGCAGCGGCGTCTTCGGTTCTTCAGCAGTCGTTTCATCGGCTAAGGCAGTATTCTGTAATTCAGGTTTAACAACTTGTGGTAATTGCTCGCTTGGTGTTTTGCCCGGACGCATTTCTGCAGGGGCGGCCTCCGTTTCAACTGAAGCGCTCATATTTGATTCATCAGCCAACGTCGATTGCTCTTTCACCGACGCCATTTCTTCTGGCGTATTGCTGGGACGTTCCGGCAGTGCCGTATCTTCAGGAATTGGAGTGAAGGGCGTGGTGTCGTCCTTCTGTATCGATTTATCAGCGGGCGGGCCAACATTTGGGGGGCTCAGTGGAGTTTTCGGTTCTTCCTGACCCAAGTGCTCCGATAAGGCTGAAGGTGAACTGTCTGGTGGATCATCCAGAGCCGGGGTATCCATCGTGATACCTGGCACTGGTTCCTCTGCAATTTCTTCAAGCTCCGGCGGAGCTGTGTCGGGCACGGCTTCAGGTTGTGGCTCAACTTCTGGCAAGGGGGCTTCTTCCGGCGTCCCCTGGGGTTCCGTTGTTTCACTAAGCTCTGCTTGTGGCTTTGGTAGTTCCGGTTCTTGAACAACGTCAGCCGGTGCCGCCGGAATCTCTATTGTCGCGTTGATTTCAGTGCTGGCGGTGGCAATTGGCGCTTTTGGAAGGTCAGGCTTGCTAAAATAGCTCCAGCTGGTGACGCCAATTATGGCAAGTATTACTGCAAGGGACACAATAAACAAAACCGACACCCTGTTTTTGGGAGCCGGTTTTGTTTTTTGGTCGTTAATCAAATTTCCCACAGTAATCCGCCGATAAAGTCGATCCTTCCGACGAGGCGGTTAATTACGCACTCTATTGAAATCCGCCGAAAGAGCTAGGTTTTCGTTACTTAACTTCTTTTTTCGCAAACAGCCAGACACCTTTCAACAGATCTTTCGCACGCAGCAGCTGATAGTCGAGGATGTCAGCCGCCTCAATCCCTTCCTCACTTATTCTATCCGAGGTATCTGACTCATCACTATTCTCAAGATGGTTTCGAAGGTCTGCCTCCGAGCGTCCGCTGGCCGTTTCCAGTACTTCGAGCTTGGCTTGTTCCACCTCGATATCCGGGACGATGCCTTTTGCCTGAATTGAGGTCCCGGATGGTGTGTAGTAGCGCGCAGTAGTCATACGCATCGCACCATTCCCCTGTAACGGTACAATCGTTTGGACAGAGCCTTTACCAAAGCTTTTGGTCCCCAGAACAACGGCGCGACCATGGTCCTGAAGGGCGCCTGCGACAATTTCCGACGCGCTGGCGGAACCGCCATTGATCAGAACGACGATGGGTTTGCCATCGACAATATCATCCGGTTTCGCGTTGTAGCGCTGAGCATCATCGAAATTGCGTCCGCGGGTTGAGACGATCTCCCCCTTGTCCAGAAAATCGTCAGAGATTGCAATTGCCTGATCAAGGAGCCCGCCGGGATTATTTCGTAGATCCAGGATGAGGCCTTTGTAATCGCCGTCTACCTCGGTTTTCAATTGTTCGATGGCCTTGCGCAGGCCGCTGTCTGACTGTTCCGTAAAGCTGGAAATACGGACATAGAGTATATCGCCATCCTCAATCCGACCCTTCACGGATTGAACAGTAATGATGGCGCGAGTCAGTGTAATTTCGACGGGTTCTTTCTGGTCGGCGCGACGGATCGTCAGGTTGAGGTCTGTATCGACCAGCCCCCTCATTTTCTCCACTGCCTCGGCAAGAGTCAGCCCAAGAACCGGTTCTCCGTCAAGGTGGGTGATATAGTCGCCTGCGAGGACCCCGGCTTTATCCGCCGGTGTATCGTCAATTGGGGCAACGACTTTCACCAAGCCATTTTCCATGGTTACTTCAATGCCCAATCCGCCAAACTTGCCGCGCGTTTGCACTTTCATGCCATCATAATTTTTCGGATTGAGGTAACTTGAATGCGGATCGAGTGAACTCAACATGCCGTTTATGGCCGCTTCGATCAGCTTTTCATCGTCAACTTCCTCGACATAATCCTCACGGATTTTGGCAAATACATCACCAAAGAGGTTTAGTTGCCGATAAGTTTCGGAGCTGGCTTCCACACGCTTATCCGGAGTGGCAATAATGGCGATCGATAATATGAGCACCAACGCCGCCAACACTCCTGTTACAACATGTCTCATTATCCGCTAACCTTTCTATTCTCCGCCATTAACCAGGGGGCGGGGTCAATGGGGGCACCGTTGTTTCTAAGCTCCATATAGAGCTTTGGTTTTTCTTTGCTACTACTTTTCATTCGGCCAACCGGTTCCCCGGCGAGTAACAATTGGCCGACCGTTCCGTCGATGGTCCCCATACCCGCCAATAATGTATGGTATCCATCACCATGATCAATGATCAACAACAGGCCATAATGGCGAAAAGGGCCGGCAAAGGCGATCTGGCCATCAAAAGGCGATATAATGGCCGCTTCCGGACGCGTCTCGATTACTATTCCTTTTTTATGGCTTACGTCATCACCTTCATCATATCGTGTGACGATTCTGCCGCCAACTGGTAATGGAAGCAAGCCTTTCGCATCTGTGAACTGACGACCCGGACCAAGATTTGTCAATTTACGCGAAACTTCTGCTGTCTTTTCCGCCGCGGGCAGTTGAGTTGCGTCATTGGTGGGTTCGATGGCGGCTAAAGCTTTTCTTTCTTTTTCCTTTGCCGCAATCTCTCTCTCAAGCCGTTCTTTCTCGGCGGCGAGCTGTCGTGCCTTATCCTTTTCCAGCTGCGATAGCAATGCGGTCGTATCGTGAACTTCGGCAGCGAGCTTTTCGAGTCGTTGCTGCTCGTCCTGCCTCTCGCGCTCTACTTTGTTTTGTGCAGTGCGTTTCTTCGCCAAAAGCTGGTCCAACGCCTCCTGTTCCGCGATGCGTTCGTCCCGCAAGGCACTGAATTCTTCTTTCTCCGCAGCATATTCTGCGCGGAGACTCGCCAGGGTATTTAACTGCATTGAAAGTTGATCGGCATCAGTTTTAAGTTTCGGCAAAATCGATTGCAGCAAGGTCGAGGCGCGCAAACTATCGACCAGCCCGGTCGGGTTTCCCATCAAAGTTCCCTCCGGTTGGCGGCTGAGATTTACCAAAGCGGACAGTGTTACGGCAAGATCAGCATTTCGTTTTTTCAGATCCTGAAGCGTATCGTCCTCCACTTGCCGTATCTGATCCAGTCGCTCCTCCACATCGACGAGTTTCTTATCGAGTAGTGTCAGGTTTCGGGCCGCTGAAACAGACTGCCGTTTCAGGGACTTGATCTCGTCGCCAAGGTTTTCAATCTGCGCGGTGAAGTCGTCCTGCCGACTTTCTGCGGCGCTCAGCGCCGCTTGCAAGGCCTTGAGATCATCATTCGGTGAGGCAACGGAAGTCGCCGGAGACAGCAACAGAACAACCCCAAGCAGGCCAATGGCTATGGGGTATAGGTAAACGCAATGACGCGAACTGAACTTAAGACGCAACACGGTTGGTTCCCAGCCCCTCCCTCTCCTTAACCAGGCTTTTGCCCGTCATTTCTGTTGGAACTTCAAGCTTCATCAGTTTCAATATTGTAGGGGCGAGATCGGCAAGCGTGCCATCACTGACAATGGCATCATCCGCGCCCACTGCCAACACAAAGGGAACAAGGTTTGTCGTATGGGATGTATAGGGTGCTTTGGTATCAGGATCGCGCATCACCTCGATATTGCCGTGGTCTGCTGTAATCATCATTGCTCCGCCGACGCTCTCCATCGCTTCAGAGAGATCGCCAATACATTCGTCGATCACTTCGACAGCCTTGATAGCCGCCTCCATCACACCAGTATGGCCGACCATGTCTGGATTGGCGAAATTAACGACAATCAAATCAAATTCTTCGGATTTGATTGCCTCTACCAATTCGTCCCGAACCTCATAAGCGGACATTTCCGGCTTGAGGTCATACGTTGCCACTTTCGGACTGGGGACCAGGATGCGTTCCTCTCCCGGATAAACCCGCTCTTCGCCTCCGTTCAGGAAAAAAGTGACATGAGCATATTTCTCTGTTTCCGCGATACGAAGCTGCGTTTTACCGGAACTGGCGACAACTTCACCGAGTGTCTTTTTGACATCAACCGGCGGAAACAGGGCCGGAACTAATTCGGTGAGGGTCGCCGAATATTCAACCATTCCTTTTATGGCGGCGAGCTGTGGCCGATTTTTGCGGGTGAAGCCGGTAAAGCCTTTGTCGGTAATCGCTGTCAGGATTTCCCGAGCCCGGTCAGCGCGAAAATTGGCCATGATAAAGGCATCGCCATCCTTGATGCCGTCATATCCTTCGGCTACGCGCGGGCTAACAAACTCATCCGTCTCGCCTGCCGCATAAGCGGATTCAAGGGCATCGACTGCGTCTGTAAAACTCGAACCAGTTCCGTCAAACATGGCGCTATATGCCTGTTCTACGCGGTCCCAGTTTGTATCCCGATCCATCGCGAAGTAGCGGCCTACGAGCGTCGCGATATGGCAATTATCCAGTTCACAGATATTGCTCTCAAATTCAGCTACATAGCCGGCACCACCTTTCGGCGGCGTATCACGGCCATCCATAAACCCGTGGATATGAACAGGAATGCCGGCTTCATCCATGATTTGCGCAAGCGCGACCATGTGGTCCTGATGAGAGTGAACACCGCCCGAGGATAGCAGACCCGCAATATGACAGCTTCCTTTGGAGGCTTTCAGCTTGGTGATAACATCAAGAAGTTCCGGGTTTTTTGACAGGATTCCCGCTTCAATTTCATGATTGATACGAGGAAGGTCCTGAAGGATGACGCGGCCACCACCGATTGTCATATGACCAACCTCGGAATTTCCCATTTGCCCCTCAGGCAGGCCGACATCCGCACCGGATGTGCCAAGCAGGCTGTGTGGCCGAGTGGCAATCATGCGATCCCAATTCGGCGTTTTGCCAGCGGCGATGGCATTATCAACGGTGGTTTTGCTATATCCCCAGCCGTCAAGAATGCAGAGCATTACTGGTCGGGGGGGTGATTGATCGGGATGGTTTTTCATAGCCGTCTTTATAGACCTCTTAAACTTAAGATTCTATTATTATCATACGCGATGATAAGGGTGATTCGCTAAAATTGACGATGCGCGGTATAACTGTTCCGCCAATAACCCCCGGACCATCATATGTGGCCACGTCATGGGCCCCAAAGACAGGAGCCGGTCGGCCTTGTCGAGGGTGGTCTGGCTATGTCCGTCAGCGCCGCCAATCAGAAATGCCAGGTTCTGTAGTCCATCGTCCGCATATTGACCGAGCATCTTGGCAAAATCGGGGCTTGTCATGCTCTTGCCCGACTCATCAAGGGCAATCAGGATGGCGCCATCCGGTATAGCGCCCATCAGAAGCTTGGCCTCGCGGGTTTTGCGCTTTTCTCCTTTGAGGGGCTTTTTCTCTTCGACTTCTTTCAGTTCAATCGGCCAAGGAAGGCGGTTTGCATAATCCGCATACATTTCCTGCAGCGGTCCGCCCCGAAACTTGCCGACGCTGGCGACAACAAGGCGCATCCACTACTCCTCATCCGTAGAAGCAAAGCCCCTTCCGGGGTTTTAGCTGATCATCTCCATCGGAATATCCGGTGCCCAGATTTTTTCCAGGTTATAGAAATTCCGAACCTCCGGGCGGAAGAGATGAATAATGATATCGCCGGCGTCGACCAGTATCCAGTCACCGCCGGTTTGGCCCTCTGTCCGCACAGTGCCGAAGCCTTCCTCCTTGATGCGCGTTTTTAAATGATCCGCCATCGCCGCCACCTGACGGGTGGAGCGACCATTGGCAATAATCATGTAATCAGCGAAGGAGGTTTTTCCGGCAAGGTCGATAGAGACGAGATCTTCCGCTTTGTCGTCGTTCAATGTTTTTTCAACGAGATCGCGGAGTTTAGCAACTACAGCTTTGTTAGCTTTCATAATAGGGATCAATTATTCTCCAGTTTACAGTGATCATATTCACAACCTTACTCTTATAATTTGGGAATTTTTTGGCTCAAGAGCAAGTATTTCCTGCATTGTCACGATATTTTCTTATTTGGGTGCTGCTCAACTCAATCGTTGTCTCTGGTAAAAACGCCCAAGCAGGCGGTGGCATATCGGCCAGTTGGCGGAGGTCAGCCCCCTTGATTCCGCCGATAATGCGTTGACGACGGTATTTTATGGCCACCTTGCCGTTCAATGCTTTGTAGGTATAGCCCGGGCGATTGAATACTGCGATTGGAACGAGTGACATAATGCTCTCCCACTGCCGCCATTTGGGTAGCTGGACCATGTTATCCGCACCCATGAGCCAGACGAATTTGTGGTGCGGGTGTACCCTTTTTAGCGCGGCAAGCGTTCGGACTGTCCTTTGCTCCCCTATACGGGCTTCAAAATCGGAAACCAGTATTTTGGGGTGCCGTGCAATTGCTTTTGCGGCCTCAAACCGCTCGGCAAAGCCCGCCATGCCTTTTTCAGGTTTCATTGGGTTTTGCGGGGATACAAGCCACCAGACCTGATCCAGGTCCAACAGACGGAGCGCCGCCAGGCTTATTTGGCGATGCCCGTCATGAGCAGGATTGAAAGAGCCGCCCAGCAGTCCGATTTTCAGGGCTCTCATAATATACTCAAGGCCGCGTCTGGCCAGTTCCTTTAACAATATATTTAAAGCTTGTCAGCTGTTCGACGCCGACCGGGCCGCGGGCGTGCATCTTGCCGGTGGAGATACCGATTTCTGCGCCCATGCCAAACTCCCCACCATCTGCAAACTGGGTGGAGGCGTTCTGCAGCACAATGGCGCTGTCTACTTCCCGCATAAAAACATTTGCGGCAGCATCATCTTCAGTGATGATGCAATCGGTATGATGCGAGCCATATGTATCGATGTGCTCGATCGCCGCCGCCAGATCATCGACAACCCGAACCGAGAGGATGGGCTCAAGATATTCGGTGTGCCAGTCACTTTCGGTTGCTGGCTTGACGCGGGAATCAAGAGCCTGAACAACGTCATCTCCGCGCACCTCGCATCCTGCCGTCAACAGATCATCCAAAATACCAGGAAGCATTTGTTTCGCAACGTCGCGGTTTACCAGAAGAGTCTCGAGTGCACCGCAAACGCTTACCCGCCTCATCTTCGAATTTAAGACAATTTCACGTGCTTTGGCCGAATCAGCCTGTTCGTCGATATATATATGCACCAGCCCGTCAAGATGCGAGAAAACCGGAATGCGGCTTTCCTTTTGCACGCGTTCAATCAGACTGCGTCCTCCACGGGGAACGATCACGTCAACAAATTCGCTCATGCTGAGCAGCTCGCCGACAGCGGCGCGATCGGTTGTCGGGATCATCTGGATTGCTTCAACAGGGAGCCCGGCTGCCTTTAGCCCGTCTTGCAGGCAAGTCCATATCGCCCGGCTGGAATGAAAACTCTCCGATCCGCCGCGCAAGATGCAGGCATTGCCCGCCTTCAGACAAAGGCTTCCGGCATCTGCGGTGACGTTGGGGCGAGATTCATATATGATTCCAATAACACCGAGCGGGACGCGAACACGTGATATTTCAAGGCCGTTTGGGCGGTCCCATTCCGCGATTACGTCACCTACCGGATCCTTCAATTTCGCGATTTCATCGAGCCCTGTTGCCATCGACTCAATACGGGAGTCATTCAACTCCAGCCGATCAAGCAGCGCTGGCGAAATATTTTTCTCTCGGGCCGCCATCATATCTTTTGCATTGGCCTCAAGGATATCGAGATTGCGGATGCGCAAGGCATTTGCTGCCTCTCTCAAAGCCTTGTTCTTGGCATCCGTCGGAACAAGAGACATTGTTTTCGCGGCTTTGCGTGCGCTACGGCCCAGTTCTTCCATCATCTGGGCGATGGGGCTTCTTTCAGTGATATGAGGCTGTGCGGTCATTAAGAGTTTCCCCGTTCCTGGGATTAGTTTAACGCAAGTTCGTCACGATGGATCATTTCATTGCGGCCAGAATAGCCGAGAATCTCTTCGATCTCACCACTTTTATGGCCTATGATGCATTCAGCGTCTTCTGATGAATAGGCGACAAGTCCACGGCCAAGGTCCTGTCCCTCACAGTTCGTAACCATTACGAGGTCGCCCCGCTCGAATGGCCCTTCAACTTTTATAACACCCGCCGGCAATAGGCTCTTGCCGGAGTTCAGGGCTTTTTCTGCTCCCTTGTCAATAACGAGCCGGCCTCGGGCTGAAAGGCTTGCCGCAATCCATTTTTTGCGCGCCTTGCGCGGCGTGTCATAGGCAATGAAGCAGGTGCTGTTAGCGCCGTCTTCAAGCGCCTGCAGCGGATGTGGGATCGTGCCGCTGGCGATAAACATGTTGCAGCCTGCGGCCATCGCAATCTGCGCCGCCTTGAGCTTGGTTTCCATCCCCCCGCGGCCGACATCGGTTTTCGTCTTTCCTGCCATTGCGAGGATATCGTCATGTAATTCGGATACTTCGCGAATGAGTTTGGCTTCCGCGCCGCTTTTCGGATCTGCCGTGTACAGCCCGTCAACGTCACTTAATAGGATCAGGCAGTCTGCTGAAATCATCTGGGCAACCCGTGCAGCGAGACGGTCGTTGTCGCCATAGCGAATTTCGATTGTGGCGACAGTATCATTTTCGTTTACGACCGGTAACGCGCCAAGAGAGAGCAGAGTGGTTATTGTGCTGCGCGCGTTGAGATAACGGCGACGTTCTTCGGTATCCCCGGGAGTGAGCAAAATCTGTGCAACCGGTATATTCTCAAGCGCGAGAATTTCCTGATAGGCGTGCGCAAGCTGGATCTGTCCGGTGGCCGCCGCGGCCTGGCTCTCTTCAAGTCGCAGAGGCGCGTTCTTCAATCCCAGTATATTGCGCCCCAATGCAATGGAACCGCTCGAGACCACGAGGACCTCCTGCCCGCGTCGGCGCATTTTTGCAATGTCCTGACTTAAAGCAATAAGCCAGTCTCGTCGTAATCGGCCGTTCTTACTGTCGACAAGCAGGGACGAGCCAATTTTGATAACGACACGCTTTGCGTCTGTGAATCTGCTGATCAGGGTTGCCATGTGGACGGTTCTTCCCCGGCAAGTGATTGTTCTTCAGCCTCCTGCACAGCCTTTTCGGCTGCTTTGCTATCGTCGACAATTTTCAAAAGCGCAAAGAGCAATGGCTCGACATTCTCTCCTATTACGGCCGAAATTGCATGCACAGGCTTTTTTGAGATGCTCTTGAGCGACTTCACCTTCGTTTCCAGTTCATCGTCTGTTACAGAGTCCATCTTGTTCAGTGCGATAATTTCTTCCTTGTTGGCAAGGCCATCGTCATAAGCGGCGAGTTCGTTGCGGATTGTACTGTATGACTCGACGACATCCTCTGCCGTCGCATCAATCAGATGCAGAAGGACCCGGCAGCGCTCCACATGCCCCAGAAAACGATGCCCTAGGCCAACCCCCTCGGATGCTCCTTCGATCAGGCCGGGGATATCGGCAAGAACAAACTCCCGCGATCCGACCGCAACAACTCCAAGCTGCGGCACAAGGGTTGTAAAGGGATAATCGGCAATCTTTGGCTTTGCCCGGCTGGTGACGCTCAGGAAGGTGGACTTGCCGGCATTTGGCAGGCCGACTAGCCCGACATCGGCAATCAGTTTCAGGCGCAGCCAGATCCAGCGTTCTTCACCCGGCCAGCCGGGCTCAATCTTTCGCGGCGCGCGGTTTGTTGATGTTTTGAATGCCGCATTGCCGCGCCCGCCATCTCCGCCCTTGCAAAGCGTGATTCTTTGACCAACTTCAGTAAGGTCTGCAATAAGAGTCTCATTGTCTTCCTCAAGAATCTGGGTGCCGACCGGAACCTTCATAACAATGTCGTTAGCCGCCGCGCCACTGCGGTCGCGACCCATGCCATGCCCACCGCTTTTGGCTTTGAAATGCTGCTGGTAGCGGTAATCGATCAAGGTGTTCAGCCCGTCAACACATTCAATAACGACTGAGCCGCCGCGCCCGCCGTCGCCGCCATTAGGACCTCCGAACTCTACAAATTTTTCCCGCCGGAAACTCAGCGCCCCGGGGCCGCCATTACCGGAACGAAGATATACCTTGGCCTGATCGAGGAACTTCATTTCTCTACTGCCTGTGTCCTAATATAGCGGAGCACCGTCCGTCACATGATTCAAATAAAAAAGGGGAATGGCTTGACCATTCCCCTTCATAAATCCTTTAACCGTTGGAGGCGGGCGTTAAGCCTGCTGCTCCACGGATACATAGATCTTTCCGCCACTTTTCTTGGTAAATTTAACATTACCATCGGTAACGGCGAAGATGGTGTGATCCTTGCCTATGCCAACATTCTCACCCGGGTACCATTTGGTGCCGCGCTGGCGCAGAATGATATTTCCCGGGATTACTTTTTCGCCACCATATTTCTTGATGCCGAGGCGGCGACCGGCTGAGTCGCGACCGTTGCGGGATGAACCGCCAGCTTTCTTATGTGCCATTTAGCTTACTCCTCGGTTTTCTTGGCGGCGGCCTTCTTCGGCGCCACTTTCTTTGCTGTTTCTTTCTTCGGCGCGGCGGCCTTCTTCGGCGCTGCTTTCTTTGGGGCAGCTTTCTTTGGGGCAGCTTTCTTAGGGGCAGCTTTCTTTGGTGCGTCCTCTGCCTTTTCCGTTTTTACAGCGGTTTCGGCTTTGGGCTCCGCCACCTTTTTTGGCGCGGCCTTCTTTGCGCCCTTCGCTGCGATGTCCGTTATCCGGAGAACCGTGAGATCCTGGCGGTGTCCTGCTTTGCGGCGATAGTTCTGGCGGCGCTTTTTCTTGAAAACAACAATCTTGTCAGCCCGCGCCTGTTCCAGAAGAGTGGCGGAGACGATTGCGCCTTCAACGAGCGGAGCACCTAAAGATAGAGCCCCGTCATCGCCTGAGATAGCCAGAACCTGATCCAGCTGCACATTATCGCCAGCTTCGCCAGCGAGGCGCTCTACCTTGATGACATCATCTTTGGCGACTTTATATTGCTTGCCGCCGGTTTTGATCACTGCAAACATGGCTGATCCGTTTCGAACATAATTAATAGGCCGCAAAGACCGTTTTCTTAGCGCACCGTGATTGAAGGCCGCAATATATCTATGGTCCGGGTGAAGTCAACATGATTCAGGTGTTGTTTCAAAGTTTTTGCCTGATTCTACGCTTGCGCCGTCATAACCCATGCGTTACAAGCCTGTTCCCTGTAATGAAGACTATTTTTAGCGCAGTTTAAAGCGACTCAAAAAAAGTTTTTATCAGTGCGGTCGGTTGGCAGAGTGGTTGAATGCGCCGGTCTCGAAAACCGGTAAGGGTGCAAGCCCTTCGAGAGTTCGAATCTCTCACCGACCGCCATCTACGCGAGCTATGCCGATAAATATATAAAATTAATTGGTGTTTGCGCTGCCGGAATGAGCTCTCAAGCGGGGTCGGCCGGTTTGTTTATGCGAACGCAGTTCTGGTCGCAATTTCATGGGTTTCGACTAATTCTATTATTATATATGGTGCTAAATTTTTTCCGACAGTTTGACATTGGCACCTTAAACTGACACCAATTAGTTTCCCCATGTCCATGCATGTCATGCGAGAACATACAGGGTTGACCCGCCGCTTTAGCTTTGGAAATAAAGCAGCGGGGCTGGGGATAGTAGTCATTACCTGGTGCCTGTCCTGGCTACTATCCCCAATTTCAACAAGGCTAAAACCTTCCTCATCACGATGCCGTTAAATCCGACTTGCACTATACTTTTTCACCTAACCAACCAACCAAAGAGGTTAAAAATGAAAAAGTTTGAATTCACGACAGATTTATGCCGATCCGGTCACCTCGTTGACATGATGCGTCCCATTGTAAAGGCGATGAACCGGAGCGGTTTTAAGTACAGTATCAGATACGATATGGATGGATGGGCGCGCGCTCGCGCTGCGATGGATCCTAACCATACCGTTGTGATGCCGACATTTGATCCTGCTGTGTGCGACCAATCGGATAGCTATTGGATTGAGGCGACGAACAGAGAAAATGAAGTCTGTGCTGTTATTGCAGCGCGGCGATTTGATACGGATGACTTTGTCGAGCTTATGCGAACAGGCCATGTATGGGCTGACAATCCTGCGCATCATCGGTTGCAGCTTTGCCTGCCGCCGAGTTTTGCGATGCGTGGCGCCATATTGTATCGCGGAGGGTTGTGTGTTCGAAAGGATCATCGTAAATCCGGCCTTTCCTGGGCGTTGCCGCGCCTGGTTGCGCTTATATCAATTGACCAGGGCATTGACTTCATAGTCTCCCATAATCTGGCGGATCTTCATGGCAATGGGTTTACGTTCCGCGTATACGGACATGCCGGATCCGAGCTTTGTTTTGACGGAACGGAATATTTCCCTCCCACGGGCGACAAACGGAAAGCTTTCTTCGTCTGGACCGACTTGCGCTCCTCCCTCAAAAATGCCAGCCGGGATAACGACGTCCTGGTAACAGGCGGCGACAAGCAACTCTGTGATCTTGCCTTTCTCGCGCAACGGCCAAATCAAGTGAGTGTACCGCCGAGAGTCGAGGCTGCTTTTAGTCACCATTGATAAACGGGGAAGACCAGAAATATGCGGGAAGGTATATGCTGACGTAATGGCGTCTCTTGATAGCTGGTCTTCCCAATCTCCAAGGACCAGTCCATTGTAATTTGTGTAATTATGCATCTGTGTTCGCGAATCGTATTCAAGTACTTTGAACGCGAAGGCATTTTCATGATTAACATCAATACGATGAAACAGTATTTCCGGGAAACGGTTTCTGAATATTTCGATTGACGGTATATTGCTCGCGACGCTCAGTTCATCGCTCGTGTACAAATAACCAATAAGGTTATCGACGTCCTCACATAGAGAACTCGCGCTTTCAAGCGTAACCTGTGTTTCCTCAATGGAATATTCTTGGTTCGCCCAGATGCTTGTCTGAATTTCTTGTGGTTGATACACTATCGATAAAGCCCGTTTTACTAGTTCAACGGTATGTTGAATTAAGTATAAGCATTTATCAAGGTTAAATATGCTCAAAATTGCGCATATTTGAAAAAAACATCAAAAAATTTCAAGATACCTGTAGTTTGTAGCTCGCACGGGCAATGTCGGGTGCAATAGCTTTGGCAAAAGAGTCGAATTCACGCCACAAATTTTCGGTTGGCTGAAAAACTTTCCGACGCTGATCCTTGCTATCAGTTATAGAACTCAAAAAGCCTTCATTTTCCATAATTCCTACTTGCGCGGCAATTGTATTTCGTGCCCTGCCGGTAACATGCGCAAGGCCGCTGACATCTATTGATTTTCCCACGATAGATGCCTCTATTACAAAAAGCGCTATCTCCCATTGGACGTCATTTTCAAATGCAGAGTGCGTGCGCCTCCTCGATCGGATCGAAAGTAACAAAGTACTGAGCGCATGGCGAGTATTTGGTTTTTTCATTACAGTACTCTCCAAATTCAATGGGGGCGCTTTTATCCTAAGACATAGCTGGCCATTTTAGGTAGAAAGTGCCAACAAGTCTAAAACTATGTAGAGTTCTGGTTACTGGCTCACAACAAGTCTATTCAGTCATTCATATAATGAATGAGTAATTCCTATACCGCTATATACGCCTGCTTTCACGTAAGGTGTTGTATGTGGTCGCCGCTACGATCATGCCGCCGCCAATCCAAACATAGATACCAGGAACTTCTCCAAAGGCGAAGTAGGCAATAATGGAAATCCAGATCAAACGGGAGAATTCGACCGGAAGGACAACCTGCGCCTCTCCGAACTTTAGGGCATTCGCCATGGCAAATTGTCCGAGGCCCCCTAAAAGCCCAATGATAACCAACCAGACGTAGTCATAAAGGGTTGGCGCGGTCCAGACAAAAAGTGCGGGTACCAGTACAATGGGCGCCATGGTCAAGGACATATAGGTGGTGATTGTTGCTGCGGATTCCGTCTTGCCAAGGTCTTTTATAATGATCATGCAGACGGCCCAACCAAATGCAGCTGCCAGAGTTATGATGCTTTCTATCCCGACATCGGCAAATCCGGGGCGGACAATGACGAGCATTCCCGCAAAGCCAATAAAGATTGCCGTCCATCTCTTGAGCCCGACTTTTTCTCCAAAAAAGAAGACGGCCAGTACAATTGTAAACAGCGTCGCGGAAAATCCAAGCGCCGTTACGCGGGCCAGCGGTCCGATAGCGAGCGCATAGAAAAACCCCATCATGCATCCGGCATTAATAACACCGCGCAAGATATGCATGGGCAGACGGCTCGTTCTCAAAATTCCGTAACCGTGCCTGAAGAAAAAGGGAAGGATGGCAAGGAGACCAAATATGAGACGAAAAAAAGCTATTTCGAAGGGATGGAGGTTTTCAGATACGTGGCGAACGGAACCATGCATGCCGGACATTGCAAGGGTGTACACAATCATCCAGAATATTCCGGTCAGGTTGTTTTTGCGCAGCAGAGCGGCATTATTTTGAAGGTGTGATGACACAGACGGAAATCAGTGAGGAAACTTAGCGGGGAGCATCGGGATACTTTCAAAACTTGAAACGAATAACGCTTTACGCACCATAATAAAGGCTAAATGTGATCGGCGATAGGGGAGATCGTGGCCAAACGCCTTCAACTCATGCTTTTCTTGTAACGATGTAGACAGCGGCCAGTATAAAAGGAATAGCAATCCACGTATTGAGAGTTGGCTGTTCATGCAGAACAAAGATTCCCAACAAAGTGCCCAAAACCGGAACGACATAATTTACCTGTTGCAGTCTTCCGGCGCCGATACGGGGAATAAGGTAAAAATAAATGGCCGCAGCAAGAGCAGTCGGGCCAATTCCCAGATAGACAATGGCCAACAGCGAACTGGCCGAAGCTGTTTGTTCCTGCCAATTCGCGATACTGATTATGCCAATAACCACGGCACCGATAAGAACCGATGCTGCTGCCGTCTGCATCGGTTTTTCATGGGGAAAACGGCGGGAGAACAAAGCTGTAAAGGCATAGCAGAAGGCGGCGCCCAGCAATGCAATTTGGGCAAGGGTTTCATATCCCATATCCTCGAATGCGTTGGGCCCGACAAGGACGCCTATCCCACAAAAGCCGATCAGGGCGCCCACTATTTTCCGTCGTCCGAGAGTTTCTTCATGATGAACAAGTGGCGCTATGACAAGCGTAACGACGGGTGCGATCCCCATGATGAGGGCAGCAAGCCCGCTATCTACGCGCTGTTCAGCAAAGCTGATCAATAGAAACGGCAGCACATTCCCGGACAGACCGACGACCGTGGCAATCAGCCATGCGCGCCACCCCATTCTTAAGGACCCCTTACCAAGCAGCAGAATAAGGATAAGGAAGGCGGCGCCGATTCCCATGCGTCCTGCGACGACATCCACAGGGCTAACCGTTTCGACGGCAATGCCAATCGCCAGAAAGGAGCTTCCCCAAAGCCATGCAAGGCAAAGCCATATGGCGGTTTCTTTTGCGTTCACGACATTCCTTTTGGATATTGGCCAGTTGGGTCAGAAAGTTTGATATAGGCGATAGTGCATGTGCTTTAAGATAATTCAACGAAATAGGTAAAGATGACGAGCTGTGGGCTTAGGTAATTCAAATTTGGCTCATGCAAGGAGTTAGGAGCTTGAGCGGTGATTTGCCGCATGTCACTTAAAATACATGACATTCTAGCAGTGAATGCTAATCTAATGGGGGATGAATGGAGGCATTATAAGGCAGAATGTTTGATATCAGTGCATTAGATCTGGCCCGGATGCAGTTCGCTTTCACGGTGTCATTTCACATTATATTCCCGGCCTTTTCGATTGGCCTTGCCAGTTATCTCGCCGTTCTTGAGGGGCTCTGGCTCTGGAAGAAAGAAGACCGCTATATGGAGGTCTTCAATTACTGGAAAACCATATTTGCGGTCGGGTTCGGTATGGGCGTCGTCTCGGGCGTTGTGATGGCGTACCAGTTCGGCACAAACTGGTCCGTTTTTTCGGACAAAGCGGGGCCGGTAATCGGCCCGTTGATGGGGTATGAGGTTCTATCGGCATTCTTTCTTGAGGCAGGCTTTCTTGGGATTATGTTGTTCGGACAGAAACGCGTTGGTGCGAAACTTCACTTCACCGCGACATTAATGGTTGCCGCAGGAACGCTGTTCTCGGCCTTCTGGATTTTGTCGGTGAATTCATGGATGCAGACACCTGTTGGCCATGCGATGAATGCACAAGGCCAATTCATTCCTGATGACTGGATGGCGGTGATTTTCAATCCATCTTTCCCTTACCGTCTAGTGCATATGGTGCTGGCGGCCTATTTAACGACGGCCTTTGTTGTCGGCGCGGTTGGTGCCTATCATCTTTTGAAAGACAAAGCGAACGAGAACGCGCGGTTGATGTTTTCCATGGCATTGTGGATGGCCGCACTTGTTACTCCGTTGCAGATATTGGCCGGAGATCAGCACGGACTCAACACTCTGGAGCATCAGCCCGCAAAGATTGCGGCCATTGAAGGGCATTATGAAAATGTTACAGGCGCACCGCTAATTCTGTTTGGCATTCCTGACAACGAAAAAGCAGAGGTTCTGTATCCAATTTCTATACCGAGACTGGGCTCTTTGATCCTGACTCACAGCTGGGACGGGGAGTTGCAGGGTTTGGAATCGTTTCCAAAGGAAGACTGGCCCAATACATTTCTTGTTTTTTGGACATTCCGGATAATGGTCGGCATTGGATTTATTATGCTTTTCATTGGTTTTTGGAGCTTGCTGCGACGATATCAAGGTAGACTGTACGACGATCGCTGGCTGGCAAGAGCAGTTACCCTGGCAGGGCCCATCGGGTTTGTCGCTGTATTGTGTGGCTGGGTAACGACGGAGGCAGGGCGTCAGCCCTGGACCATTTATGGATTGCTGCGAACGTCTGAAAGTGCTTCGCCTCTTGTCGCTGCCGAGGTTGGCACAACATTGCTCGCCTTTATTGTCGTCTATTTCACTTTGTTCGGTGTGGGGGTTTATTACATGTTGCGGCTGATGGCAGTAACACCGGAGAAAACACCTGAGAAGATGGAAACACTGAAGCGTGCTACGGGTATGGTGAGCGCTTCATCTAATCTAGATGATCCAAAGACTTGATGCCGGGAAGGGAGGATAAAGATGGAAATTGACTTACCCCTCATCTGGGCCGCGTTGATTGCTTTTGCAATTCTCGCTTATGTGTCGCTGGATGGATTCGACCTTGGAATCGGAGCTCTTTTCCTGCTGGCGCCCGAAAAATCGGGCCATCGCGATATCATGATGAATTCCGTTGCTCCGATCTGGGATGGTAATGAGACGTGGCTTGTCCTGGGTGGCGGCGGTTTGCTGGCAGTATTTCCGCTGGCCTATGCCGTGGTTTTGCCAGCCTTGTACATACCGATAATTGCCATGTTATTGGGTTTAATCTTCCGCGGGGTTGCGTTTGAGTTCCGCTGGCGGGTGTCACGCAGAAATCGCGTATGGTGGGACTGGTCATTTGCTTTCGGTTCTTTACTCGCGGCGTTCGCTCAAGGTGTGAGCTTAGGGGCCCTGATACAGGGGATTGATATAGCTGATCGCAGCTATGCAGGCGGCCGTCTTGACTGGTTGACGCCCTTTTCCCTGCTGACCGGCGTCTCACTTATTTTTGGATACGCCCTTTTGGGTGCCACCTGGCTCGTCATGAAAACGGAGGGAGAGTTACAGGACATGGCGCGGAAATATGCGATGATTACCGGCTTGATAACTCTTGGACTTGTTGGTGTCGTCAGCATTGCGACACCGTTCCTTGATACGGAGTATCATTACCGCTGGTTTGAGGGGGCCAACCTTATTTACAGTGTTGTTGTCCCGTTCCTGATGGCGGCGTGTGCGGCCATTCTGTTTTATGGACTGAAACAGAAAAAGGATATCCGCCCTTTTTTCGCGGCGCATGGAATCTTCCTGCTCTGTTATATCGGCATTGGCATCAGCTTTTATCCGCGCATGATCCCGCCTGACCTGACCATCTGGCAAGCTGCAGCGCCCGACAAGAGTCTCGGCTTTTTGCTGATCGGTGCGGCTTTCCTTATCCCGATCATCCTTTGTTATACTGCCTACAGCTATTGGGTGTTTCGCGGAAAGGTCGGCGAAAATGAGGGATATCACTAAATGTCCCGGCGAATGCGGCAGTTACTCTGGTTTGTTGCCCTATGGGCGGCCGGTGTTCTGGCGCTTGGTGCTGTGGCAATGCTGATCCGTCTTGTCCTGATGCCGTCTTAACGGAGGCAGGCGCTCATTGTATCGCGGACCATATCAAACCTGCTTTTGATACACTGGTAATCCGCTATTGTTGTTGCTGCTAACCCGGTTAGCAACAAGGCTTCCCGCTTTGAGCTGGGCAGAGAGGCTATTGCCTCGATAACGGCATGGTGGATACGGTCAACCTCAGTCTTGGGGCGATGGAACGTAATATAGGGAAGGCCCGGCGTCGGAGTCGTCTGGCCGATGACGCGTAACGCTGCAACGTTGCGCTCATATCGCTTGGCGAGCTCCCATGAGACGGCGTCAATGGCGATGACATCGACCTTTCGCTCGGATAGCTGACGAATTGCATTGCGATGAGACATAACCCTCTCAAATCCGCCGATTTTATTTACCGAAATGCCGGAGGTGTGAAGATGGGAGAAAAATGCCGCCGCTCCAGACTGTGACAATGGATCGTTATAACCAAATGTAGCGCCGTTCAGGTCAGCGCAAGTTTCAATGTTGCTGTCGTTATGCACGGCGATAACGCTGAAATAGGAGCCTGCACCGCAATCGATATCATAGGCCGGGGTGCCGATAAGGGAAACCTCCGTTGAGAGCTGTTCCACATATGGCAGACCACATGTCTGCGCAATTAAAAGCTCCGGACTTCGCCAAAGGAGAAAAGGATCTTCAGGACGTGTCAGAAGTTGCGGCGAGGCGAACCCTTGATCGGCGAGGGCTTCGCGAAGGGCATTCCAATAGTCATTTGTCGCGTCGAGGATTTCCGGCCAATCATACATCGGAAGGAGCGCTATGGGATTTTTCATCAGATCAATCTGCGCCCGCTGTCAGCGAGGATCAAGAGGGAAGGCCACCGGTTCCTTGCGGGCAAAGGCATATTTTCGGATCACGTCAAGATAGCTTCTATAAAAATAACCTTGGTTCATCTCAAGGAAGCGGTTCTGGTGCAGGCGAAACAGGCTGGGTAACCGGTACCATGCAACGGAGGGAAAGGCATGGTGCACCGCATGGAGATTGTTATTCAGAAATAGATATCGCAACACCCCCTGATCACTAATCAGAACTGAGCGGGCCCGACGATCCGGATGCGCCTGATGCTCCAGAAACGTCCGGATCATCAGGAGAGACATACCAAAATAAGCTGAAATGAGGTAGACAAAAACGGGAAAAGAACCATAGAGCGATAGCGCGCCAAGGAAGATCACGCAAAGCAGGAGGTGGATGATCCAGACGTAGAAAATACGACGATCGCCGTTGAAAATCTTCTTCGTATCGGACGTCAGTAAGGTAAAAACACTGAGTGTCGGACCGATTAAAATCCGGCCGATCAAGGTATTGTTTATGCGCAATAATAGTCTTGTTACGCTGCCAAGCTGCTCCCATTTCGTTTTCACAACATACCAGCTTTCCGGATCCTCGATCGGGTCTGTAATGCGTGCATGTTGATGATGGGTCAGGTGGTTCTCCTTGAACCTCGGATAAGGCAGGAAAATTCCGACAGGAAAATAGATTAGAAGATCGTTGAGACGGCTGTCGGAGAATGGGTGACCATGAATGCATTCATGCTGTAACGAGGAATGGAACGCAATCACTGGTACAAGCAGGGTTGCAATCAGCCAGCTTGGCAAAATAGTTGGCACAAACAGAAGTATCCCCCATACCCCGTAGCACAAGACAGTTAATCCTAGAGTCCTGATTTCCTGTCGTTCTCGCAGCAACACTAAATGCCGTCCTTTTACGTTGAAGTTTTGTGGCAAAATTATGGCAGTAAAGGACGGGCATATACAATGCGACAGTTCGCGCATTTTTATGTTAATATAAAACTTAAGTTTAAATATATAAATTAATATGAGTTTTGATGTGAATACACAACAATCTGACAAAGAACATGTTGATAAGCGGGACGTTGCTGAAATATTCCGGGACAGAATGGCCCTTCTTTTGGCCCGGAAAGGGTTCAACCTGAGTCAGTTCGCCGAAAGTGTTGGCATCGATCGTTCAGCGTTGAGTCAGTTTCTTGCGCCGGGCTCAACCCGGCTGCCGCGTGCGGAGACGCTTTGCACGATTGCCCGCACCTATGGTGTTTCAGTCGACTGGCTGATGGGGCTGATCGCCAATGACGAAGTGGCGAGTGAGGCTGTCCCGATGATCGAGATTGAGCGGGTTACTGAAGCTTCCGCGAGCGTCAAGCTGGCGAAATGGCATCGCGAAGCGATGGGCTACAAAATCCGCTATGTGCCAACGACGTTGCCCGATCTTTTAAGGACGGATGAGATCGGAAGTTATGAATTCGGTGATTTTACGAAAATCGAGCGCGAGGCGAAAGAGCGGCAGATGCACGATCAACTCAGCTATTCAAGACGGCCGGAGACGGATATGGAAGTCTGCATGCCATTCCAGTCGATTGAGCAACTTGCGAAAGGCGAGGGAAATTGGAGTCAGGTGCCCCGGCATATTCGTAAAGATCAGATGGAGCATATGATCATATTGACAGAGGAACTTTATCCGACGTTCCGTCTTTTTTTGTTTGATGCCCGTAAGCACTATTCGGCGGCCTATACTTTGTTTGGCCCGCTCCGGGCGGCCATCTATATCGGCAACATGTACCTTATGGTAAATTCAGTGGAACATATCCGTGCCTTGACGGGCCATTTTGATGGACTGATCAGGAGTGCAGATGTCGCACCGGATAAGGTGGCGAGCCGGCTCATCGAATATATGGATAACCTGCGTTAAGGCAGAATCCAGAGTGACTGACGAGAGAAGTGCACAATAACGTCCATCCCGGATTGAAGCGGTTCCGCTGTATTTGGTGACAGCAGGGCGCTTATTTCCTGTTCTGCGACACTGAGTTTCAAACGCGTCTGGCTACCGAGAAACTTCTTGGATATTACTGTTGCGGGAAAACTATTCTCCGAAGTTGCTTCAGAACCGATAACAATATGCTCAGGGCGGATAGTTAAAAATTTGCCGTCAGCGGGCGCGTTTTCCGGAAGGGCAATTTGACCGAATGGGCAGCAGAATTTTCCTGATACAATTCTTCCCGAAATAAAATTTTGTGCTCCGAAGAATTTTGCGACGTCACGATCTTTTGGACGGTTATACAGGTTCTGAGGGATGTCATACTGGCGAAGCTGGCCTGAGAGCAGAAGGGCTATTTTATCGGCAAGCGCAATCGCCTCCTCCTGATCATGGGTGACGAAAAGCATAGTAGTCTTCATTTCCTCATGAAGGGATTTCAGCAGCGTTTGCATTTCCAGACGCAGGCTTTCATCCAGATTTGAAAATGGTTCATCCAGCAGGAGTATTCTGGGGCGTAAGATGAGGGCCCGTGCCAAGGCAACCCGCTGCTGCTGACCACCGGATAACTGCGAAGGTTTGCGATGGTCCAGCCCATTTAACTGCACCAATTCCAGGATTTCTCCAACGGCACGGGTGGTTTCTGCTTTTGGACGTCCTCTCATTTTGAGGCCGAAGCCCACATTCTCGCCTACGGACATGTAGGGAAACAGAAGATGATCCTGAAAGACCATTACCGCATCGCGCGATTGCGGCGGCTGTTTGAGCACGGATATGTCGGAAAAGCGGATATCGCCTGAAGTTGGGGTGAGCAATCCTGCGATCATTTTCAGAATTGTCGATTTCCCGCAGGCCGACGGGCCAAGCAAAGCCGTCAGAGAGCCGCTTTCAACTTCAAGAGAAACGTTATCGACGGCAGGCGTTTCTGAACCGGAATAGTATTTCGTCAGATGTTCGAGCATGAGATCGCTCATATCCGGTGCATTCCCTCAAGATTGCTGTTGCGTCCGGTCAAGTGCCGTGCCGCGACTAGAAGCAAAAGGACGCCCGGCAGAATGTAGATCATGCTAATCGCACCGGTAATATCATTGCGTCCCGCGCTTGCAAAATTAAACAGTAACAGCGGCAGGGTCACAACCCGTCCGCCACCGATCAGGAGTGTCAGGATGTATTGGCTCCAGGAGACGAGGAATGTAAATAACGACCCGATCAGCAGACCGGGCAGAATGGCCGGCAGGGTTACGTAATAGAAGGTTTGAAAAGGACCGGCGCCAAGGCTTCGGGCCTGTGCTTCCGCGTCCGGGTCATAATTAGAGAAAACCCCCGACATAACCAGAACCATATAGGGCAGGGTAGGGATCAAATGAACGATCATGACCCCGATAGCGGATCCCGCAAGTCCCAGCTTTAAGAACACAACATGAAGACCGAGTGCAACGGCGATACCGGGCACGATCATCGGTGCCAATATGAGAATCTCAATGATGGCCTTGCCGCGAAACTGGTAGAGGCCAAGCGCGCGTCCCGCTGGAATGCCAATAACTACGGAAATACAAGTTGCCCCGAGCGCAATCAAAGCAGTCTGCCCAAGCGCGGGTAGCACTTCGGAGGTTGTCGAAAAAACGTAATTCCATGCCCGCAAACTGTAAGAGGAGGGTAGAATGTCCGGAAAAAGCCAGCTCCGGCTCACCGACCAGAGCGCCAGCGGAATGAGGGGGAGTATCAACCAGCTTATGAGCAGCGCGAGAGAGAGCCAGGCCAGTCCTGATAATCCTCGGTTCCGGCTTCCCCTTTTGTTATTTTCTTGAACAGCCATTTTCATTTTCGGATATAGCGCCGTGTGAGCCGGGTATAGCCATAGATCATGACGGCGCTCAGCAGTGCAATAATCATCGCCATGGCGAGAGCTTCCGGGCGCGCATTCAGATCAACATCGGTAAAGGATTGATAGGCAAGAACCGGCAGGGCGGCAGGGTAACTCTGCCCAAGCAACGCCGGAATTTCATAGGCGCCAAAAGTGAAGGCAAAGACAATCATTCCGGCGGTCAGCAGGCCGGGCATCAAGAGGGGCAGAAGAACATGGCGAAAACTTTGCCAGCGGCTGGCCCCGAGAGACTGGGCGACTGCCTCGTAATCTCGGCCGATTGTCTGCATGTTTGCCAGCAGGATCAGGCCGATAAAAGGAACCTCTTTCCAGACATATTGCATAATAATCCCGATGGCCAGCGGATCGAAGATCATAGCTGGAAACTCCGAGGGCTTGGAAATCAGGGAAAATTCATAGGCAAGGCGCGCGAAAACACCGGATTGGGAAAAAAGGTAGAGGATGCCAACGGCGCCCACCAGATGCGGTACTGTCAGGTTGATCTGGAAGAGAAAATTGATGACGGATCGACCCAGGAAACTCTTGCGCAGGATCAAGGCCGCTCCTAGCGCCAAAAGAGAAGCGATGACCGTAGACGTGAAAGCGATATGGAATGTTAGTAGAAAAGAGAGAAAAAACCGCTCAGATGACAGAATCTGGCGATAGGCATCAAGGTTTATATTATCCTGCCCGATGAGGGGCATATAACCGAAACTTCCCACCAATCCGAGAGCGAGCCCGCCGATGAAAAGCCCGCAGACAATCAACAAAGCTGGGGAGAGCATCAACGGAATTTTCCACCGCTCAAACATAGGACGTGTCCCGGTTAGTTCGTTATTAAATGAGCTGATAGTATAGGCGCACTATTTCCCAACATTTTCCTGCCACCCTTTTTCGATTGCGCTGATCCAGTCGGGATGGAGTTCAGGAAGGGATTTACGGGCAAGGGCTTCAGGGGCGATAACGGCAGGATGCCGGGGTAAGGCCGCAAAACGAGCCCCCGCCTCGTCATCCAGTTTACTGACGTCAATTGCCGGTGCAGCCCCCCATACGCTGGATTTCGCCTTTTCATATTGCGCATCGAAGGAGAGCAGATAGTTGGCGGTGACCATCGCGGCGGCTTTATTCGGGGAGTTAAAGGGGATGGCAACATAGTTCGTATTGCCAATGGTCCCGTCTTGCAGCCCATATGAACGTGTTGTTTCCGGAAATATGCCGTTCTCGACATTAATGCCGAATATCGCTGGATCATAATCGAAATAAAGCGCGACTTCCCTGTTGGCAAAAAGCTGGGCAAGACTTGCAATGGCGTTGGGGTAGGTTTCACCCTCCCGCCAGAGATAGGGTTCCATTTCATTGAGGATGGCCCAGGCTTTCGGGGCAATTTCATCGAATTTTTCTTGATCAAAGTCCCCGAGCAGAGCGTCCGGACCTCCTGCTGCATGATAGAAGACATGTCGTATAAAAACACTGCCATTGAAATCCGTCGCCGCAGGATATGTGAATTCTCCGGGGTTTTCTTTAACCCAGTCAATGAGTTCCGGAATGCTCTTTGGTGGATTTTCCGTGCGCGCACTGTCATAAGCGAAGGCAAACTGCGCGCGGTTCCAGGGAACCTCGCATTCTTCTACCGGAAGGCCGAAATCATTGGCGATAGACGGATCCTGCCAGTTAACAAGTTTGTTATTTGGAAGCAGGTCATGATAACCGCAAAACAGCAAGTCACCTTGCTTCATAGTTCGAAAGTTCCCACCATTGATCCAGATCATATCAACGGCACCCGTATCATCAATCCCTGCCTGCTTTTCTCCGATGACAATATTGACGGCTTCCGCTGTGTCGTTTATCCCGACCCGTTTCAATGTGATGTTGTAGCGGTCCTTTAACTCGCTTCCAATAAAACCGCTCACATACTCGTTGATATTGTCAGCGCCGCCCCACATGAACCAGTTCACCGTTCCGCCGCGCGCGGCATCAACCACCTCTTCCCAGTTCTTGAAGGTGGGGTTGTCCTCGGCCTTGGTCATGAGGGGAAACAGGATGGCAAGAATAGTTATCAAGGCGGCAAGGCGGCCCCAATATGCGGAAGTGATAAACAAATTACGTATCATGGTCTCCGGGTCCACTGATCATCAGGTCAAAGCTTGTTTTTCGGCCATCCTAACCAAGTTGCACCGATACGTCCGCATAATACTGGTCAAACGTCTACAACTTTTCGAGATCGACTCATGATGAGGTAACGCGGGGAAATTTCTGGTCTTTTGCGAAAGAAACGGCTTAGACTTGAGCTATAAACTCATCTATCCGAGATTAAGGAATGCTTCAGGTTGCAAATACAGGCGTTGGACAGGACAGATTATAGAATCCTTCGAGAAATTCAGGCGAATGGTCGTATTTCTCTGGTGGACCTTTCCCGGCGCGTCAATCTGACCAAAACACCCTGCGCTGAACGTGTCAAAAGACTGGAGAAAGCGGGCATAATCCGGGGCTACTTTGCCGCGCTTGATCCTGAGACTGTTGACGCCGGCCATGTGGTCATGGTGCAAGTGCAGCTCTCAACCACAACGGCCGAGGCACTTGAGGAATTTAACACAGTGGTGCGGCAGATTCCGGAAATACAATCCTGCATGATGATTGCAGGAGGTTATGATTATCTGCTCAAAATACGGACCCGTGATATTGCATCATACCGCGAGCTATTGGGCGCGGCTATTTCGCAATTGCCTCATGTGATGCAGACCCATAGCTATGTGGTCATGGAGGTTGTGAAGGATGAGGTTACATTGGCGATCTCTGACACTACAGGAAAGAAAGAGCCATGAAAAAGGCAATCCGAGGGCGGTGTCTTTCCTATCGCGGCAATCCCTTTACGGAACCACTTTCGGATTGCCTGCATTATGAAGAGGATGGCTTGGTTGTCATTGAGGCAGGAAATATTGTCGCCTATGGTCCCGCTTTAGCTTTGCAACGCGATGTTGGTGCGGATGTCGCGGTGACATATTATAAAGATGCCATTATCTGTCCGGGATTTATCGATTGTCATGTCCATTATCCCCAGACGGAAATGATCGGCGCTTACGGAAAACAGCTGATCGACTGGTTGAATAAATATACTTTTATCACCGAGCAGAAATTCGCGAACAAGGAGTATGCTCTCAAGTCGGCAGAAATCTTCCTGAAGGAAATGTTGCGCGCAGGCACGACGACCTCTGCCGTATTCTGTACTGTTCACCCCCAGTCCGTGGACGCTTTTTTCGAACAATCAGCGAAACTCAATATGCGGAATATCGCCGGTAAAGTCCTGATGGACAGATTTGCGCCAATCGGGCTTAAGGATACGGCGCAGACGGGATATGATGAAACGAAAGAACTTATTGCAAAATGGCATGGTAAGGGCCGTGCGCTTTATGCTGTAACACCGCGCTTCGCTCCGACAAGCTCGGCAGAGCAAATGGAGGTGACTGGCGCGGTATGGCAGGAACATCCGGGAACCTATTTGCAATCACATATTTCAGAGAACAAGGCTGAGATAGAATGGGTAAAGGAACTTTATCCGAATCGCAAAAATTATGTAGATGTGTACCGCCATTACAACCAACTTGGTCCAAGGGCAATCTATGGGCATGCCGTACATTTTTCGGATGATGATTTTCGCATTTTTTCCGAAAGCGGTACGGCAATAGCGCATTGCCCGACATCCAACCTGTTTTTGGGAAGCGGGCTGTTCCAGCTTGAAAGGGCCATGACAGGTGTGCCTTCTGTGCGGGTTGGGCTTGCTACTGACCTTGGCGGGGGCACAAATTTTTCCCAGCTCGTGAGTATGAATGAAGCCTATAAAACTGCGCAATTAAACGGCTTCGCGCTGGATGCACATAAAGCCTTTTATCTGGCTACACGGGGGGCCGCAGAGGCGTTGTATCTTGGAGACAGCATTGGCAGCATTGCGGAAGGATATGAGGCCGATATTACTATCCTGGACCTTAAGGCGACACCAATTCTTGACTATCGTCTGGAACATGCCGAAACACTGGAGGAACAGCTTTTCGCATTGATAATGCTTGGGGATGATCGGGTAACACGTGCGACTTATGTAGCTGGAGAGCTGGTCTATGAGCGGGATCATGAAACTGGCAGCATGAGGTTCATAGGAATTTAGACACAGGGTTTCTTTTTCACGGGCGTTTGCCGCCAAGTGCGGTAGTGATTTCGGCCGCGACATCCACGGTTATGCTGCCTAGCTCCATCAGCCTTTCTTGGGATATCCGTGCCGCAGGTCCGGAAATCGACAATCCGGCCAGCGGTTCAGCATGTTCGTCATAAACCAGCGCGGCGGCACATCGTAAACCCACCGCATGCTCTTCGTCATCAAGGGCAAAGCCGCGCTTGCGTGACCTCGCCAATTCTGAAAGGAGCGTTTGCATATCCGTTATCGTTTTATCCGTCAGCTTTTCCAGAGCCTGAGCCGCAATGACTCGTTCAACGTCCTGAGGCTGCATCGCCATCAGTATGGCTTTACCGACGCCGGAACAATGCATCGGGACATGGTTGCCAGGCTTAGAAAAGACGCGCATCATTTCCCGGCTTTCGACTTGCGCAAGGTAAATAACCCTGTCTTCATCAGCGATGGCAAGATTGACGGTCTCCCCGCTGAGTTCCATCAGTCGGCGCATATATGGTCGTGCGACAGTTGCCAGGTCACGGGATGCTAGGAATCCGTTCCCGGTAACAAACGCACGCATGGCAATCTGCCAGAGGCTGCCATCCCGGTCATATTGAACGTAATGCTGCTCCTGCAACGTCGTTAGAAGCCGGTGGGTGGTTGACGGTGCCAGTTTGAGCAATTTTGAAATTGACGTTAGGGAGAGGCCCGGGGGATTGTCGGCAATCGCATTCAGTATCGACAGCGCTCGCGTCAAAGATTGAACCTGCCCCGTCCTGACTGTCTGTGTGGTAGGCGCATTAGCCGCCATATTGAAATTCCATATTGTGAAAATGTTTCCATTATGAGTTTATTCTCTTTCCTGTAACTGTCAATATCGCTCTAATTACATAACGGCGGGCAGGAATTTGCAGGCCGTTGATAAATCTTTATGATCAGGGGCAAGACGGGACAGATGACAAATCGCGTGACAAAAAACGGCCTTCAGGTTGCGACGGAAATTGCCGACCTTGTTGACAAGGAAATCGTGCCGGGCCTCGGACTTAAAGAAGATGCGGTTTGGGCGCTTCTTGCTGATCTTGTCGCGAATTTCGGGCCGCGCAATCGAGAGCTTCTTGAAAAACGCCAAGAGTTGCAGGAGAAAATCGATGCGTGGCATCTTGCGGCCAAAGGTAGGCCGCATGATCCCGTGGCGTATAAATCATTCCTGCAGGAGATTGGCTATCTCATCCCCGAAGGCCCTGCATTCAAAGTAACGACTGACAATGTCGATCCGGAAATATCAGACGTTGCCGGACCGCAACTCGTGGTGCCGGTGATGAATGCCCGATATGCCTTGAATGCGGCGAATGCTCGTTGGGGGAGCCTGTATGATGCTCTCTACGGCACGGATGTTCTTTCTGAAGAAAGCGGATGCGAAAAAGGAAACAGCTATAATCCCAAACGCGGACTTGCGGTCATTGAATATGGCTTCGGCGTTCTTGACAGGGCCGCCCCGCTCGCCAAAGGTGGTCACAAGGATGTTCGTGCTTATCGGTTAAAGGAAACAGACGGACAAAAGCAGTTGGAGGCAGAATTGGCGAATGGTTCCGTGACGGGACTCGCTGATCCGACACAGTTCGCGGGATATCTTGAAGATGAGGTGCTAACCTCAATTCTTCTTCAGAAAAACGGTCTTCATCTTGATATTCAGATCGATCCCGATCATCCGGTCGGCAGGGACCATCCCGCGGATGTAAAGGACATTCTGATGGAATCGGCGATGTCCACCATTCAGGATTGCGAAGATTCAGTCGCCGCCGTCGATGCTGAGGACAAAGCCCTTGTGTATCGGAATTGGCTCGGGTTGATGAAGGGCGATTTGGAAGACAAGTTCGAGAAAGGCGGCAAAGAGATTTCTCGCACGTTGAATCCGGATCGTGTTTACTTGGATCCGGCGGGGAGGGAGATGACCTTGCACGGGCGGAGTTTGCTCCTCGTTCGCAATGTCGGCCATCTGATGACGACAAATGCCGTGCTGGATGTCGAGGGAAAAGAGATTCCGGAAGGGATACTGGATGCTGTTATGACAACAGCGGCGGCGCTGCATGATCTGAATGGCTATGGCCGCTATTCAAATAGCCGCGCGGGAAGTCTTTATATCGTGAAACCAAAAATGCATGGCCCTGAAGAAGCCGCGTTCACCAACGATTTGTTCGCTGCGGTGGAAGATGGATTTGGCCTGCCGCGCAACACGATCAAAGTGGGTGTAATGGATGAGGAACGTCGGACGACGGTCAACCTCAAGGAATGCATCCGCGCCGTATCGGAACGGATTTTCTTCATCAATACGGGCTTTCTTGACCGGACAGGGGATGAAATCCATACCAGTATGGAAGCTGGCCCCTTTATGCGGAAAGACGATGCGAAGGGTGAACCATGGATTGCCGCCTATGAGGATTGGAACGTCGACATTGGTCTTGAAACGGGACTGCCGGGCCATGCGCAGATCGGCAAAGGTATGTGGGCGATGCCGGACGAGATGGCAAAAATGATGGAGGCCAAAATAGGTCATCCGAAGGCGGGCGCTAACTGTGCGTGGGTTCCGTCACCGACTGCGGCAACGCTCCATGCGCTTCATTACCATGAAGTCTCCGTCAAGGATCGGCAGGCGGAGCTGGCCAAGCGGGACCGGGCAAGCCTTGATAGCATTTTGACTCCGCCGCTGTTGAATGGGGAAAACCTCTCCGAAAAAGAGGTTCAGGCAGAGCTGGACAATAACGCACAAGGCATACTCGGCTATGTCGTGCGCTGGATCGACCAGGGTGTCGGCTGTTCCAAAGTACCGGATATAAACGATGTCGGTCTCATGGAAGACCGGGCGACATTGCGCATATCCAGCCAGCATATTGCAAACTGGCTGTACCATGGAATTTGCAGTGAAGACGACGTCATGGAAACCATGAAACGCATGGCAGGGGTTGTCGATGCGCAAAATGCCGACGATCCGCTTTATGAGCCGATGGCAGGACATTTTGATACGTCGGTTGCCTTCAAGGCGGCCTGTGATCTTGTGTTTGAAGGGCGTTCGCAACCGAGTGGATACACCGAGCCTATACTGCATGCCCGTCGTCTAGAGGCTAAGGCCCAATGACGTCGCTTAGGCCGCCTGGAAAAAGGTTATTAACATTCTCAATTGGAGGGCAAGATGCTCAATATTAAACGCCTGTCCCACGCGGACGCACTCATTCTTATTCATGGCGCCCGGGAGAAGGCAAATGACATCGGCGTACCAATGTGTATTTCGATTGTTGACGAGAGCGGAAATCTGGTTGCGTTCGAGCGGATGGACGGCGGCAAGGTAACGAGTATTACGATTTCTGCCGATAAGGCTTATACCGCCGCCGCAGCACGGAAAGCGACCCACGAATATAATGCTGTGAATGTTCCGGGGAACCTGGCGTTTGGAATTCATACTGAAGTTGGCGGGCGTCTCTCCTCCGTTGGCGGGGGACTGCCGGTGATTGTGGATGGAGAGGTCGTTGGTGGTATCGGGTTAAGTTCGGGCACGCCTGCACAAGACATGGAGTGCGCCGAAGCCGGGCTTGCTCATTTCTATGGGGTGATGGAATAAATTCGCGCTCCCTTGTGCTTCGCTATATTCTGTGGCTATAACAATACTCTCGACAAGGGAGTTGTCGAGTATGAGGTGAAATCAGGAGCCCGGCGGAGCGCAATGACAGCGGAAAAAATCAAAACCGAAAAGCAACTTTCTGGCGAAATTCAGATGACTGCTCTGGAAGGTATTGTTGGTTTTCATATGCGCAAGGCCATCTTGCGCGGGCAAAGCAGGTTTGCGACCGCCGCCGGACGTAAGCTGGTGACCGGCCAATTCTCCGTTATGGCCATCATCAATGAAAATCCGGGCAGAACCCAGAGCGCAATTGCCGAAGCGGCAGGTTTGGACCGCTCTTCCCTTGTTCCCATTCTCAATAAATTTGAAAAGGACGGATTAATTCACCGCGCGCCGGTGAAGGGCGACAAGCGCGCCTACGCTGTTCGATTGACGAAAAAGGGGGAGAAGGAACTCGCGGTACTTGAAGAAAAGGCTGAAGAGATCGAGGCGCAAGTAATTGCCGGTCTTGGTGCGAAGGACCATGCTCAGCTAATCGACCTTCTGAAAAGATTCCATGATATTATCTAGCCTGATACGGGGGTGTGTTTGAGCCATCCGATTCGCCCCTAGATGGCATAATTTGACATGAATGGCATACCGAGATTGATATGAATTGTTGCCCTTATCGCGATACCAACCATATCTGGTGGGTGTGCAAATACAATTCTATGCGCGCGATACAACGTGTCCTTAAAAGTGCATAAAAATAACACATAGCAACCAAAACGCTAGTTGAGGGTGCCGTCCTTCCATATACTGCTTCTAACAGCAGGCGAAAGTGATGCTCGCGGGGAGCAAAACGATAAAGGGGGACGACATGGGCATGATGTTTAGCGATTTTAACAAAGCACTTTCCGCTAAGAGCTGCTATTCCAAATTTTAATTGTCTTCAGCGGTTTTCGTATTGACTGTTCTTCTTTCCGTTTCGTTCTTCGTTCAGGAACCCCCGCGAGGAGACAAAAATACCCCGCCGATCGAGAAAACAGCACTTCTCGAGTAGGAACATCCAATGCGCCAGATTGGCTGAATTCTTGCATTTTTAGGCGAGAGAACACTTCCTTAATGAAATAATGTGTAAATTCCTGCTTTGAACAGGTCGATATGATTGACCAGATAAGTGAGGCACGACTTCGGATGAGTAGTGAAACAGGTACGCTGAAAGCCTATCGCATGCGCGCCCGAAATACGAACGTAAATGACGTCACTCTCCTGGCGACGGACTATCTCAACCATTTCAACGAAGCCCTGATGCTCGCAGAACTGGTCATGGATATGCCCGACATGCTTGATGATTTTATCGATTGGTCTCCTTGCAGTTACAAAGACCACTTCGCTGGCAGTGGCATAGCAGACAGAGAACTGGCGATAGAAGCCTTCGCCTTTTCCCCGGCTGAGTACAAGCAGCCCTTCGAAATCACCATTCGACAACTGGATTCCGAAATAGTCTCTTTACAAAGGTGCTTCGGCACTAGCGAAGGCTCTGATGGCGGGCAAAAAATCCGCGTCGCGGCGGAAAATAAATGCAAGATCATTCGGGAGTTAATTGACAATGCCGGCGCTATCATAAATGGAAAACTCCGGGATACGCAATTTGAGTCAACTGATGCTGCAAATGAGACAGAGGCGGCTAATATCGATCAGGATGAAATTAATGCATTGTTCGGTTAGTTCTGCTCTAATTCCCTCCATATTTCAAAATTGGAAGGCTATAAATATAAAAAGCATTCTCAGCGGTTACGCTTTCTTCGCCGCAAGCCTTTTCCTTTGGCCCTCTAATGCAATGGCTGAGGCAGATAAGGCATGTCTTGCGATTTGGAAAAAGCCGGAAGTGAAAATTGAAGTTGTATCGATCAAACCGCGTTTTGATCATAGCAAATCATCTCAGCAGATTGAGCGTATCGCAAAGAAAAGCGGCTTTTCCAAATCGTTACGTCACGCAAGCCTTTTGGGCCTGACGCATTCTTCAATAGGACCTAGTCTCGGCGTAGCGACCAAGTACAAAGTGTTAGAGGGCGGAAAAAAATGTCTGCGTCTCGATTGGGTTAAGCTTACCTTTGGTGCAAGAAAAACAAACATTTACATCGATCGGAAATACCGGAAAGGGACATGTGCCTACAAGGCGATCCTTGCACATGAGTTGGAGCATGTCCGAATAAACGAGCGTGTAATCGAAGAGTATCTTCCAATCATTACGGAGGAACTGAAAGAGCGTTCAGCCGGGGTCAGGCCGTTTTATACAAAAAATTCAAAAGACGCGGGGCGCTCCATTGTGAATCGATTAATGTTCGAACTCGATTCCGTGCTGGAGGACTTTAACCGGGCACGGATGGAAGAAAATGACTTGATTGATACACCCGCTGCTTATGCTGCGACACAGGCGACATGCGCAGATTGGTAAGCATTGAATCTAGTTATTTGCGAATTATTAAGATTTTCTTGATTAAGGTACTCAAGGTCAGAGAACAGAATTGTTCCAGCTGAAAATTCAGCCTTCGGAAGACAGAGAACTGAGATGATCATTGCGAAAGATATCAAGAAAATGCTGAGAGCGCTTGAAGTCGAAAGCGATCACATGAAAACCGGGAGCGCGAAAGATCGACGCTTCCGTCGAGCCGATGTCCGCTGGCCTGCGACTATCCGCGCGGAACGGGGCCATGCCTGCCTTCACGAAGAAGAACGTGAGGTAAGCGGAATTATCAAGGATATATCGGCCAATGGCGCACGGATAGATGTCGAAGGATTGTTTTTTGAAAAGAATAATCTCTTGCTACAGACAGCGCAGTTTGGCGCCTTTCGATGTGACCTAGTCTGGCGCCGTGGAAACAAGATAGGTCTGCAGTTTTCGGAAGACCCTGCAAAAATCCTCGAAAAATTACAGGAACTCATTCCCGGATTTGACAATACAGTTTCGTGATGGCAGACCCGCATTTCCAGGCCGTCAGGGTGTTACTTTTTGATCCTGATCCAGCCATGCGCCACAACACACGAAGCGCGCTATTGAATGCAGGTTTTGGCGATGTCGTCGCCTGTGCTGATCCCGTTGAATTTGGAGATAAAGCCAAGATAGGTAAATTTGATCTGATCCTCGCGGAGACAGGTTTAGCTGACATAGATACCCATCAGATCATCCATGAAATTCGTAGCAATCGGATTGGCTGGGACCCATTCGTGAATGTTGTGGTGTCACTCTGGAATTCCGCCCCTGAAGTCGTGGACAAAGTGATGAAATCCGGTGCAGACGACTTGATTACGCGCCCGATGTCTCGCAGTCAGATAATCTCTCGTATCGAACGGTTAGTGGTGTCGCGCAAGCCGTTTGTCGTCACTGCAGACTATGTCGGTCCGGACAGGCGTCTGGCGATTAGAGCCCCCAGCGCCATGCCAGCAATAATTGTTCCAAATTCCTTAAAGGCAAAAGCGGAAAACCGGCCAGAGCTTTCCGCGACACCCGAAACCATTCAGCTTGCGATGAAGGTCGTGAAAGAACGGAAGATATCGATTTATACCGAGCAGCTAATGCGGCTCTCTTCCGCCGTGATTCTTCTGTTTGGCACAACGGGCTCGGCTAAGGATAGAAAGGCGATAATCGCAGCAATGCGGGAGCGGAACGGCGCACTGGCAGAAGCTGTCCAAGGGACGAAGCTTGAGCATGTCATATCTCTCTGCGATGCGTTGAGTGATCTTTTACGGTCTATCGATATTGATGGCCGGTCTCTGTCTGATAAGGACCGCGAATTACTGTCACAAATTCCTTATGCTATTCACAAGGCTTGCGTCGAAGTACATCATACTGCGAGCCTCGCCTTTGACATTCGGGATGTAACAAGCCGGTTGCGTGATAAACAAAAACAGCAAAAACATGGCGTTCCTTCAGAAAATGGAATAAATAGTCCGGCTTTTGACTAATTCATACTTTGTTCCTGGAATTTGAGGACTATTATTAATACTGAAACCTTAGTGCAGGAAGTTCAGGAGGGTGAGCTCATTTTTATCGCAAAATCGCTAATGCGTGGCGGAGTATTATTTTCCTTACTCTTTATCACTTTCCTCTCTATCGAAAGCGCTAGCGCTCAGAGCATCACTTTCTTGCGTATCGGCACCGGGTCGACGGCAGGAACCTATTACCCCATCGGCACTCTGATCGCATCAGTAATCTCTAACCCTCCGGGTAGCCGCCCATGTGAGGCGGGGGGATCCTGCGGGGTTCCCGGGCTAATAGCGACAGCCCAGACAACCCACGGATCCGTTGCCAATATTCATGGCGTTGCAAATGGAAGTTTCGATACAGCTTTGGCGCAGTCGGATATGGTGGCGGCGGCCTATAATGGTCAAGGCATTTTCCGAAAGAATGATCCAGTGACGTCGCTCAGGGTAATTGCCAATCTTTATCCAGAAGATATTCATCTGGTTGTACGCCGGGAGGCAAACATCAATAGCGTCGGTGATTTGAAAGGCAAGCGGGTTTCAATTGACGTTCCGGGATCAGGGACGCGTGAAAACGCGAAGCAGATTCTGAAAGCTTATGGCCTTTCGATAAAAGATATTGATGCGGTAACCGCAGATCCTGATAAAGCCGTAACCTTGATGCTACAAGATTCTCTGGATGCATTTTTCTTTGTGGCGGGATACCCGGTTACCGCTGTTTCCGAGCTCGCGGATGCAGAAAAAATCGAACTATTACCAATTGAGGGAGAAGTTGCGAAAAAATTCCTTGCTGACCATCCCTATTACTCCGCCTCTGAAATACCGGCGGACACCTATCTGGATCTGAGAACTGTACCAACGCTCGCTGTCACAACGCAATGGATCGTAAGTGCCGATATGTCGGAAGAGCTGGTCTATGAAATGACGCGCGCTCTATGGCATCCGGAAAATCGGCATTTGCTGGATCGGGGGCATGCAAAGGGAAAACTTATCCTTCCCGAAACAGCTCTTAAAGGCGTTGGCATACCAGTACATCCAGGGGCAGAACGATATTATCGTGAGGTAAGGGTTCTTACTGACTAGGAAGTCGACAAGAATTTTTATAGGCTGTTTTCATCATTAGAATTAACAGCAGTTGCCGCTCGTCGATAGCCTTGATAGGGTTGTCAAAAGTTATAGGAGTAGATCGTGCCCCCCTTTATCGCCACGACATCAGAAGCGACCCCCAAACCAATTATCGTTGTCGAAAGAACGAACTTCGACAACTGGCTCGCGTCGCAGTCGGACGCATATAAAAGCTGGATTGCCGCCCATGACTTTGAGCTTGAGGATGGGAAATTGCTACTCCTCCCCGGGACAGACCATGGGATTGAAGCCGTTCTTTATGTTAAAGACAGCGCATGGGATATCTGGTCTCTGGCAGATCTGCCGGGGCAATTGCCGGCCGGTTCGTACTCTCTTGAAACTGAGCTCGACGAACGAGAGGCCACAGATCTGGCAACGGGCTGGTCACTCGGCACCTATAATTTCGATCGCTATAAAAAGAATAAGAAGAATTACGCGACATTGATCCTGCCGGACGGGGCGGATGAAAGCAAAATTGCGCGCACAGTGAAAGCGATGACGCTGGTGCGGGATCTTATCAACACGCCGGCAGGCGATCTGGGTCCTTCTGCTCTGGAAGCCGCTGCATCTCAAGTCGCCGGCGAGTTCGAGGCGGAACAGACCAATATTATCGGAGATGATTTGCTGACCTACCATTTTCCAATGGTTCATGCGGTAGGCCGCGCGGCCGCGGATGCGCCACGTCTGATCGATATCGTTTGGGGTGACAAGAATGCCCCGAAAGTCACACTGGTCGGCAAGGGCGTCTGTTTTGATAGTGGGGGTCTTGATATCAAATCAGCGGCGGGAATGCTGATGATGAAAAAGGATATGGGCGGGGCGGCAACGGTTCTAGGGCTGGCCCATATGATTATGGACGCAAACCTGCCAGTTCGGCTGCGTGTGCTGATTCCAGCTGTCGAAAACGCGATATCCGGAAATGCTTTTCATCCGGGAGATGTCCTGACCAGCCGGAATGGAAAAACCGTTGAAATCGGCAATACGGATGCGGAAGGAAGGCTCATTCTGGCAGATGCCTTGGCCGCCGCCGACGAGGAATCGCCGGATTTACTGATCGATATGGCGACCTTGACGGGTGCTGCGCGTGTTGCCGTCGGCACTGAGATTGCGGCGACCTTCACTGATGATGATGCATTGTTTGAAGCAATTGAAGAAAATGCACGGCTTGAAAAAGATCCCGTCTGGCGGATGCCGCTTTGGGACGATTACCGCCATCTGATCGATAGTAAAATTGCAGATATTAATAATTCAGGTTCTGGCGGCGGATATGCGGGCGCTATCACTGCGGGGCTGTTCCTGAAGGAATTTGTCGAAAATGTCGCAAGCTGGGTTCATTTCGACATTATGGCCTATAACGTAAGAAGCCGACCCGGCCGCCCCATCGGCGGGGAAGCCTTTGCCATGCGTGCATTGTTTTCCCTGATTGAGAAACGATACCCGAGCTAGTTTTCAATATCCTTTTTCGACATCCACGGCGTGCAGCAGATCCTCTCCCTTTTGGGTGCGGATAATGTTCTCCGCGACCAGCTTCGCGACGCTTTCCGGATCGGAAATGCTTGCGACATGGGGGGTGATGCGGATTTTCGGATGGTCCCAGAAGGGATGATCTTCCGCGAGGGGCTCGGTATGGAATACATCCAGCGTGGCGGCCGAAAGTTGCCCGCTATCCAGTGCCGGAATGAGATCATCTTCTGCCAGATGCGGCCCGCGACCGGCGTTGATAATACCGGCACCTTTTGGTAGCTTGGAAAACAACTCTGCATTCAGGACATTCTCGGTGGCTGATGTGAGGGGAAGCAGGCAGACAAGGATTTCTGATCGGGCAAGGAAATCATCCAGTTGATCGTCTCCAAAGAAACTTTTCACCCCTTCTATTTTTTTCTCGGATCGACTCCATCCTGCAACATCGAACTTAAGGAAGCTAAGTGCTTCCGCCGCACCGCCGCCGAGCTCTCCCATGCCTAGAATGCCGACCTTTCGCTCACTTGCGAAAGGTGCGAAATGCTCCTTCCAGACATGCTCGCGCTGCTGAGCGTCATAGGCGTGACAGAAGCGGTGATGGTTTAAAACATGCTGTACAACATATTCCGTCATTCGCCCGGTCAGGTTAGGGTCGACAACGCGAGAAAAGGGCAGATGGCGCGGAAAATCAGGATCGGCGAGCAAGTGATCGACACCGGCTCCCAGTGAATACACGGCTTGCAGGTTTTTCAGCTTTGCCAGCTCGCCATGCGGCATTTTCCAACACAGCGCATATTTAATCTCATCCGGGTCACCAATATCGGGCCAAATCCGAACCTCAAGATCAGGGATGTATTTGCCAAGCTCACGGCGCCACCAGTCAGCGCGGTCAATATTACTCTTGAATAACAGGGCCATTTTTCTTCTCCGGTACCTTATTCCGATACCTTAATTGTTTACAATACCATCCGTAACGGCCTCTAGGTCGAACGCCGCTTTCATAAGTGCCTTTGTATAGTCTGTTTCAGGATTGTCAAAGATTTGTGCAGACGAGCCTTGCTCGACAATCTTGCCGTTGCGCATAACGATAACACTGTCAGCGATGGCGCGGACAACTTTCAGGTCATGACTGATAAACAGATAAGTCAGGTTATGCCGGTTCTGCAGGTCTCGCAAGAGATCGACAATTTGCGCCTGGACCGACATATCCAATGCCGACGTTGGTTCATCCAGCACAATGAATTTCGGTTTCAGGATGAGCGCGCGGGCAATGGCTATGCGTTGCCGCTGTCCGCCGGAAAATTCATGAGGATAGCGGTCTTGCGCTTCTGGCGGAATACCGACTTCCTTCAGAATTTCTGAAATTCGCTCTCGTCGCTCCAGTCGATCGCCGCGGCCCTCATGGACGATTACGCCCTCCTCAATGATCTGTCCTACGGAAAGACGCGGACTGAGGCTGGAATAGGGATCCTGAAAAACAATCTGCATTTCAGAACGCAATGGCCGCAGCTCCTTCCACGTAAGTTGCTGGATGGGATTGCCGTTGAACAGAATCGTTCCCTCAGAAGAGGTCAGTTTTAACAACGCAAGGCCAAGCGTTGATTTGCCTGAGCCACTCTCTCCGACAATCCCGACGGTATGCCCCTGTTTGACCGACAGTGAAATGTCGTCCACTGCGCGGACATAATCAACGGTCCGTTTCAGCAGCCCTTTTTTGATCGGGAAGTAGACTTTCAGGTTTTTACAAGAAACGACATCGGGCAGGGCATCGTTCTTGCGCAGGGGAAGCCCTTTCGGTTCGGCTTCTAGCAGCATTTTTGTATAGGCGTGGCGCGGTCGACGAAATAATTCAGCCGCGGAGTTTGCCTCGACGATCTCGCCATCAGTCATGACACAAACGTCCTTAGCCATCTTTCGGACAATGCCAAGGTCGTGTGTAATCAGCAATATTGCCATGCCGAGTCGCTTTTGCAGATCCAGCAGAAGTTCCAGTATCTGGGCCTGGATTGTCACGTCGAGAGCGGTCGTTGGCTCGTCCGCGATGAGCAGGTCCGGCTCATTGGCAAGCGCCATAGCGATCATTACGCGCTGACGCTGACCACCGGATAATTGATGTGGATAGGCATTGAGACGCTCGTCAATCGCGTCAAGTCCGACCATATCCAGCAGTTCCCGAACACGCACCGAGGCTTCTTTCTGGCTCATCCCCTTATGGACGAGCAAAGTCTCGTTAATTTGCTTTTCAATCGTATGCAGCGGATTGAGCGATGTCATTGGCTCCTGAAAGATCATCGAAACTTGATTGCCACGAAATTTCCGCATTTCCTTTTGCGGTCGTCCGACAACCTCCTGCCCTTTGATTTTGATGGAGCCTTTCGGATGTTTGGCGAGTGGGTAGGGCAGAAGCTGGAGGATACTGAGTGCGGTCACGGATTTGCCCGATCCGCTCTCCCCGACAAGGGCCATAGTCTCACCCTTCTCAATATTAAAGGTGACGCCTTTAACGGCCGGAATGTCTTTTCCGTCGGACTTAAAGGTAACCCAAAGATCGTTAATCTCAACTAGCGCCATTACTGGAATGTCTTTCTTGGATCAAACGCATCTCGGATTCCTTCCTGCATAAAAAAGGCAAGGGTCAGCATGATCGACAGCGTCAAGAAGGCCGTGATACCGAGCCAGGGCGCCTGCAGGTTGGCCTTGCCCTGCGCGAGCAACTCCCCGAGAGAGGGAGAGCCCGGCGGCAGGCCGAGGCCCAGAAAATCAAGGGACGTCAGGCTGACAATGGAGCCGGTCAGGATAAAGGGCAGGAAGGTGAGAGCGGAGACCATGGAATTTGGCAACAGATGCTTGAACATGATGACTCTGTCGCGCACACCGAGGGCGCGGGCGGCGCGTACATAATCGAAATTGCGGGAGCGCAGAAACTCTGCCCTTACAACACCGACAAGACTTGGCCAACTGAATAAAAGAAGCAGCACAAGCAGGATCAGGAAACTCGGTTCAATAAGGGCGGCAAGAATGATCAGGATATAGAGACTAGGCATTCCACCCCAGATTTCGAGGAGCCGCTGGAATATCAAGTCTACCCAACCGCCGAAATATCCCTGAACGGCGCCAGCGGACACACCGATAATGGAGCTGAAAATCGTCAGGATTACGCCGAACGCGACAGAAATGCGATATCCGTAGATAACCCTGGCCAGTACATCGCGTCCCTGATCATCGGTCCCAAGCCAGTTCTCCGCATCGGGCGGCGACGGCGCGGGAGAGGTGAGATCATAGTTGATGGTCGAATAGCTATAGCGGATGAGCGGCCAGATCTGCCAGCCATCTTCGTTGATTAGATCGGCGACGAAGGGATCGCGATAGTCGGCCTCGGTTTCGAAGTCGCCGCCGAAGGCTGTTTCTGGATAGGCAATAAGAAAAGGGAAATAAAGCTGATCCTTGTATGAGACGACGAGCGGTTTGTCATTGGCGATGACTTCCGCGAAAAGTGATATCATGAAAAGAAGGACAAAAAGGACCATCGACCAGTAGCCGCGACGATTGGCCTTGAAGTTCTTCAGCCGACGCTGATTAATGGCAGAAAGCTGCATGAGTTAAGCCTCCCGCGCTTCGAAATCGATCCGCGGATCAACGAGCGTATAGGTCAGGTCGCCCACCAGATTCATGATCAAGCCGAGTAAGGCGAATACATAGACAGTGGCGAAGATAACAGGATAATCGCGATTGATTGCGGCTTCAAAACCAAGAAGACCCAAACCATCAAGACTAAAGATCACCTCGATCAGGAGCGAGCCGGTGAACAGGATTCCAATAAAGGCGCTTGGAAAACCGGCGATTACAATCAGCATGGCGTTTCGGAAGACATGGCCATAAAGCACCCGCCGCTCACTGAGGCCCTTGGCGCGGGCGGTGAGCACATATTGCTGGCTGATCTGATCGAGAAAGGAATTTTTAGTGAGCTGGGTGAGAGCCGCGAAGCCGCCGATCACCAGCGCTGTCACCGGCAATGCTATGTGCCAAAGATAGTCCGTAACCTTGCCGAAGGTACTCAGCTGCTCCCAGTTTTCCGACGTCAGGCCGCGCAGCGGGAACCAGTTGAAATAGGAACCGCCCGCGAACAGCACGATCAGCGCGACGGCAAACAGAAAGCTCGGGATGGCGTTGCCGACAATCACCAGGCTGCTGGTCCAGATATCGAATTTCGTACCATCGCGCACCGCTTTGGCAATGCCGAGCGGGATAGAAATAAGATAGACCAGAAGCGTCGTCCAAAGCCCGATGGATATGGAAACGGGCAGCTTCTCAATGACCAGATTAACGACGCTTTCATCGCGGAAATAGCTCGTGCCGAAATCGAACATCAGGTAATTTTTCATCATCAGGAAGAAGCGTTCGTAGGCCGGCTTGTCAAAACCGAACTGGACTTCCAGCTCCTTGATGAATTCCGGATCGAGCCCTTGCGCGCCACGATAGGCACTCTCCGAGCCCAATGACGAAGAAGAGGAGCCGCCGCCGGTGTCGCCTGTCCCGCTGCCACCGATGCGGGCGGTGGCGCCAACTGCCGTTCCCTGAATTTCTGCGATGATTTGCTCGATCGGGCCGCCGGGAGCGAACTGGATAACCACGAAATTGAGAACCATGATGCCAAATAATGTCGGTATCATGAGCAGGACACGTCTCAATATATAGGCTAACAATGACTACTCCTTTGTCCGCAGGTTCAAAACTAATTACCCCGACGGGTGGCCAGTTCCTCGGCTTTGGTCTGATCATACCACCAGCTTTGCAGAACCGCACGATCAAAACCCGGCTTTTGTGACGCTGGGCGGCCAAACTTGTCCCAATAGGCGATAAAGTGACTGCTCTTGTACCATTGCGGTATGAAATAGTAGTTCCACATCAGTACCCGGTCGAGCGCGCGCGCGGCTGTGACGAGTTCGCTCCGGGACTGAGCTTCGATAATTTTCTCGATCAGGGCATCGACAGCCGGATTTTGGATGCCCGCGATATTCAGCCCGCCAGTGACATCGGCGGAGGAAGATCCCCACCAGTCACGCTGCTCCACGCCTGGCACCTGAGGCTGGGGGAAACGCCGGACAACAATATCGAAATCAAATTCCCGGACCCGGTTTTGCCAGCTGGCGCTATCAATGACGCGGACCGATGCGTCAATCCCGGCCCGCTTCAGATTGGCGACATAGGGGTTTATCACGCGGGTAAAGGATTGTTCATAAAGGAGAAATTCGACCTTCATTTGCTGGCCCGCTGCATTCACCAGCTTCTTGCCCTGAACGGTCCAGCCAGCCTGCTTGAAAAGCTCCAGGGCCGAGCGGATTTGGGTTCGAATATTCCCGGAGCCATCGGTCCTGGAAGGCGTGAATTCTTCGGTAAAAACCGCATCTGGCAGCAGATCCTTATAGGGCGTTAGGAGGTCAAGTTCAGCCGGTGAGGGCAGACCCGTCGCCCTCATGTCAGAATTCTCAAAAACCGAGCCCAGCCGGTCATAGAGCCCGTAAAAGAGGTTCCGGTTCGTCCATTCATAATCAAACAGCAATCCAAATGCCTCCCGCGCCTTGATGTTATCGAACGGTGGTCGGCGGCTGTTCATGAAGAACGCCTGCAATCCGGTCAGCTTGGCGTCCTCCAGCACGTCCTGTTTGATAAAACCCTGTTTGACCGCGGGCTTGCTTTCATATTCCGTCGCCCAGCTCCGTGACGTGAATTCCTCGCGAAAATCATACTCACCGGCAAAAAAGGCTTCCAGGGCGATGGTCCGGTCCCGATAATAATCCACCTGGATCACATCGAAATTAAACCGGCCGCGATGGACCGGCAGATTTTCCGCCCAATGGTTTTTGACCCGCTCGTAGGTGATGGAGCGCCCCGGACTAACGCGGGCGAGTTCGTAGGGACCGGAGCCTAGAAGCGGCTCCATGGTGGTGACAGCGAAGTCACGCGTCTCAAATGATGCCTTCGAGAGGATGGGCATGACCGCTACCTGATAGGGCAGATCCCGGGTCAGCGCGCCCTTGCGGAATTCAAAACGTATTTTTTGAGGATCCAGCACTGTCGCGGCGATAATATCGCGATACAGCAGTCCATATCTCGGGTGCCCCTTTTCCTTTAGGGCGTTAAACGTGAACGCCACATCCTCGGCTGTGATAGGCGAATCATCATGAAATCGTGCCTCGGGGCGGAGGGTAAACTCCACCCATTGGCCCTGATCATCAAGGGTCACGCTTTTTGCAAGCAGGCCGTATACGGCAACGGGTTCGTCATATGACGGGGTCATCAATTGGGTGAAATTAAAGTAGAGATCGCCGCCCTTGTCACCGTTCACGACCGCCGGATTGCCCTTCAGCAAGAACGGGTTGACGGTATCGAAGCTGTCAAGGTCGCGGAGTTTGATCGTGCCGCCTTTGGGCGCGTCCGGATTAACATAGTCGAAATGGTTGAAATCAGGGCCGTATTTCAAGTCTCCGAAAGGGGAAAGACCATAACTTGTCTTGGGTTCGGCGGTTGCCCCGGTGCCCAGCATTAAAAGAATAGCGACAAGTGGTGCGACCGTCTTTTTCATCCCGACTCTCCCCTCCCGCGGTACGTTCTACTGCTTTTGCCGTATTTTCTTGATATCCTCTTGCAGCTGCCGTTCTTTTTCCGGATCGACCCACCAGCTCAGGATATCCGGTCCTTGCGACGGATTGACATCCGTATGACCGAACTTGTTCCAATAGGCGATGCGGTCATAGGCGGCATGAAATTGCGGGATGACATAGAAATTCCAGGTCAGAACCCTGTCGAGCGCCCGAACGGCAGGGATCAGATCGTCATATGTCGGTGCGGCAATCAGATTTTCGATCAATGCGTCAATCACCGGGCTGTCGATGCCCATGACGTTGCGGCTTCCGGGACGCTTGCCCGCCGCGCTGCCCCAGAATTCTCGCTGCTCATTGCCGGGGCTGATGGACTGGCCGAAGCCGGAGGTGGTGATGTCAAAATCATAGTTGCGCAGCCGTTCGGTATATTGCGCCGTATCGACAACACGCGAAGAGGCATCAATCCCCAGCTTTTTCAAATTCTTGATCATGGGACCTGTGATCCGCAGGCTGTTGGGATCATACATCAGGAATTCGATGGTAAGCGGGTTTCCCGTTTTTGGATCGATGAGCTTGCCATTTTTGATTTCCCATCCCGCATCGGCGAGAATTTTACGCGCCGCGCGAAGGGGCGCGCGGTCCTGGCCGGAACCGTCGGTCACCGGCGCCTGATAGGCGGGGCCGAATACACGGGGCGGCAATTGATCGCGGTACGGCTCCAATATCGCGAGTTCCTCTTTTGACGGCTCGCCGGTTGCCGCCATCACGGAATTTTCGAAGAAGCTGTTGGTCCGGCTATACTGATCATAAAAAATATTGCGGTTCAGCCACTCGAAATCGAAGGCGTAGGTCAACGCCTCTCGCAGGGCCGGGTCCTGGAATTTTTCACGCCGAAGATTAAACGCATAGCCTTGCATACCGGCGGAACGCTCATTTGGTATTTCCTCCAGGATGACAAGCCCCGCTTTGACAGCCGGAAAGTCATATCCTGTCGCCCAATTTTTGGCGCTGTTTTCCGACCTGTAGTCATACTCGCCAGCCTTGAACGCTTCCAGCAGGACCGCCGTATCGCGGTAAAAATCATAGCGGAGTGTACCAAAATTATATCGGCCCAAATTGATCGGCAGGTCGGCGCCCCAGTAGTCGGGCACCCGTTCATAGGTGATATAGCGATTGGCTTCAAAGTCCTTCACGCGGTAAGGGCCCGAGCCAAGGATTGGGGTAAGGGTGGTTTCCTCGAAATTAGCATTCTCGAAATATTTTTCGGACAAGACGGGCAGGAGTTGACCGACGATTTGCGGCAGTTCCCGGTTTGGCGGCCCCGAGAAATTGAACTTGATACGATGATCGTCCAGTTTTTCGGCGGATTCCACATCCGCGTAATAATAACGAAAGAGGGGCGTGCCCTTTTCCTTCACGGCAGCCAAGCTGAAGATCAGGTCATCGGCGGTAATCGGCGTGCCATCATGAAAGCGGGCTTCGGGACGCAGGTTAAAAATCGCAAAAGAAAGGTCTTCGGCGACTTCCACGGTTTCAGCAACCAGCCCATATTCTGCGCTTGGATCATCAAAGGACTGGGTCATCAGGGTCTCGAACGTCAGCCCGAGTCCGTTTGCTGCCTGTCCTTTGGAAATATAGGGGTTCAGGTTATCGAAGCCGCCAACGGCAGACAGTTTGACGTCGCCTCCTTTGGGCGCATTGGGGTTTACATAATCAAGATGCGTAAAGTCCGGACCATATTTCAAGGGGCCTGCCAGCGACAATCCATGGCTTTTGATCGTTTTGACCTCATCGGCGCTTGCAGACAAGGGCAGGCTTATTAAAAAAAATGCGGCGACGGCTGATCTAACGAATCCCATAAATGTCCTCACTTGATTGCGCTTGTCTCGGCTCATTTTCCAAGATGGGAGGTTAACCCGGCGACATCAAGGAGAAAAGGCGTTTCAAATCTCGTTTGGGTTATTCTAGTATTTTAACGGCTTGCGAATGAAGGCCACTATCGCCAGTGGCAAGGGCATAGCCGGGATTAGAAAGGGTCAAGGGGTTCCCACTCCAGTCGGTCATTTTCCCCCCTGCATTTTCGACAATCGGGACAAGGGCGCAATAGTCAAAGGTCTTCATATCGCAGTCGGCTATGACGTCGACAAAGCCCAGTGACAGCAGTCCATAGGCATAGCAATCATATCCGAAGCGCTTTCTCTTTACGGCGCCATAAAGTCGCCGAAAACGCTGCTCATGGCTTCCTTGCATTAATTCAGCCCCCCAGGCAAAAAGGGTTGCCCCGTTGAGTTGCGCGCATTCGCGGGTCGAAATTGGGGAGCCGTTGAGTGTTGAGGTTCCATTCGCACCAACCCAGCGTTCATTTGAGATGGGCTGGTTCAGAATTCCCATAATGGGTACGCCATTTCGAGTAAGCGCAATCAGCGTCCCGAATGTCGGGCTGCCGGAAATAAAGGAAAGCGTGCCGTCTATGGGATCCAGAACCCAGACATATTCTGCGTCGGTTCGCACCTCTCCATGCTCTTCGCCGATAATCCCATGTTCCGGAAAAGCGGCCTCGACAAGGTTTCGCATTGCCGTTTCGGCATCTCGATCCGCAATCGTAACCGGACTGCTGTCAGACTTACCGATGATGTCGATCTTTTGCCGGAAGTAGGGACGGATCACGTCACCTGCGGCATCTGCCATCTGATGCGCAAGGTCAATAAATTCTTGCGGGCAATCCTTGTTCACGAAAGCCGCACGTTAAATTATTCAGCAGGCGGCAGAGGAACGTCGCTCTTTCCAAGGGTTCTGAGATAGGCAATCAGGTCTGCCCGATCTTCGTCTTTTTTGATTCCGGCGAATGACATCTTCGTGCCCTTGATAAAATCGCGCGGTTTGGTCAGAAAGAGATTCAGATCATTATATCCCCAGTCGCCACCCTTCTCCACCAACGCATCGGAGTAACTAAATCCGTCGTGAGCACCCTTGGGACTGTTCAGGACTCCGTATAAGTTCGGACCAATCTTGTTGGGGCCGCCTTGTTCAACAGTGTGACAGGCAGCGCACTTCTTAAATACCGCCTCACCTTCGGCTGGATCAGCGGAAGCGAGTAATTCACCAATCGAAGGTCCGGCAACCACATCATTGGAGGCAACTTCCGAGCTGGCAACATCACCTGTATCAATGGCGTAGGCGGTTTCCTCCGGGTATGTCGGATGAACTGCAAGCGTCGCAACTTCATTGATGACCATAATGATTAAGACGCCCGCAAGAACGGCGGCGGCAATTTTGTTGAACTCAAAAGTATTCATTGCTGACCTCAGCTATCAAACCTGCCGGTACATTTACCAGCCGCGATAAAAAAAAGCGAGGGGAAATTAACCGCTTTCTCATGTGGAGCGCAAGACGTATATATGCCCGTAGCGGTTAAAATTAACGTTTGGAACCTAACTTGATGGGTACTTCGACACTAAAACCATTGATTGTCATTCCAGCGCGAATGGCCTCCACTCGATTGCCGGGGAAGCCGCTCGCCGATATTGCCGGATTGCCGATGATTGTTCAGGTGCTCCGCCGGGCGGAAGAAGCTGATATAGGCCCAGCTATTGTAGCCTGTGGGGAAGAGGAGATCGCCGCTGCCGTAAAAGACGCGGGCGGAAATGCAATCCTGACCCGATCAGATCATCCTTCTGGGTCCGATCGGGTGTTCGAGGCGGTGAAAAAATTCGATCCTGATGGAATCTACAATGCCATTGTTAATCTCCAGGGGGATTTGCCCGCGCTTGAGCCTGCTGCCATTGCTGCTGTGTTTCAGCCGCTTCAAAATGTCGCAGTCGATATTGCGACTCTTGTCGCTGAAATTACAGATCCGGAGGAACTGGAGGACGAAAACGCGGTTAAGGCTGTTGTCTCGCTAAAGCAGGACGAGAGGATCGGGCGTGCCCTATGGTTCAGCCGCCTGAAATCGCCATGGGGACCAGGGCCGCACTATCATCACATAGGGTTATATACTTATCGCCGGGCGGCGTTGGAACGGTTCGTCGCACTGCCGCCAGCACCTCTGGAACAGAGGGAGCGGCTTGAACAGTTGCGGGCACTTGAAAACGGTATGCGGATTGATGCCGCTGTCGTTGACACGGTTCCCCTTGGTGTTGATACTCCCGAAGACTTGGCACGTATCCGCCGTATGTTTGTTTCCTGAAAATTTGAGAATGTAAAGATGTCTGAAATCGAGCCTGAAAATCGTATCACCTTTCAGGGTGTCCCTGGGGCCTATGGTCACCTTTCTTGCAGTACAGTCTATCCGGATATGGAAGCCATTGCCTGCGATACCTTTGCAGATGCGCTGACCATTGTTCGGGACGGAGAGGCTTCAATAGCCATGATTCCCATTGAAAATTCCCTTGGGGGGCGGGTGGCCGATATTCATCATTTGCTCCCGGAATCAGGCCTTTATATCATTGGGGAGCATTTTCAGCCGGTAATGCATCAGCTCCTTGGTGTGGCTGGAGCCACTCTTTCTGATGTCAAGGCTGTTCATAGTCATGAGCAAGCGCTTTCCCAATGTCGCGGCTTGATCCGTGACCTTGGAATTGAACCGATAATCCATGCCGATACAGCCGGATCCGCGAAAATGATTACGGAACTCGGTGACAAGTCGCAGGCATCAATCGCTTCCAGCCTTGCCGGGGAGATATATGGTCTTGATGTGTTGCGGGACCGGGTCGAAGATCGCATTGGTAACACGACGCGCTTCATTATCATGTCGCGACAGCGTCAGGACCCGGACCCAAAGGAGGGGAGCTGCATGACCAGTTTCGTATTTCAGGTCCGAAGCCAGCCAGCCGCGCTTTACAAGGCGCTTGGCGGCTTTGCAACAAATGGGATCAACGTGACGAAGCTGGAAAGCTATATCACCGACGCGAGTTTCGAGGCTGCTCAGTTCTACATCGATATAGAAGGACACCCTGAAGAGGCCCGGGTGGCCCGGGCAATCGAAGAATTGCAGTTTTTCTCGGCAAAACTTAAAATTCTTGGTGTATATCCCGCTAATCCTTACCGTCGGCAGTATGGCACCTGATTCGCCTTGATTGAGGCGTCCGGATTGAATATAAGCAGGCGCAACTTGTTACACCTTACTGAGGTCCACACGCCAAAAGTGGATAAAAACAGAAATGTTAAAGAAATACACAGCTGAAATGGCCCGTCTTAATTCTGGCCAAAGAATTTTTCTGCTAACAGGCATTCTCGCCATGGCGGCTGTTGTAACGGCTTCCAATATCCTCGTCGAATATCCGGTCAATGACTGGTTGACCTGGGGTGCGCTTTCCTACCCCATAGCCTTTCTGGTGACTGATATTACGAACCGCACGCTGGGTGTGCGGTTGGCCCGGGAAGTTGTCTTCGTCGGCTTTATTGTTGCCGTTATCATGTCGATCCTGATCGCGGACCCGCGCATCGCGGTTGCATCCGGAACGGCCTTTTTGATTGCTCAGTTGCTGGATGTGACAATTTTTGACCGTCTCCGGCGTCAAAGCTGGTGGAAGGCGCCGGTCGCCTCGTCGATCATTGCGTCGTCCGTTGATACAGTGATTTTCTTTGTGCTCGCATTCGCCGGAACCGGTCTTCCATGGCACACTTGGGCGATTGGTGACTATGGCGCAAAGCTGATAATGGTTGCCGTCCTGATTTTGCCGTTTCGCGGCCTCATCAGAATTACCGACCCGCTTACGCTTGCACCGGCGTCCCGCTAACCACGCAGGCTAAACTAGTCTACCCAGACCTTTGCCAGTTGATGGGCAAGGGCAATCGGACCACCCATACGCAGTCCGGTGGGCTTGGTGCTTTGTTCCAGCATGCCGCGCACCTGATCGCGGGTGAACCACCTTGCGTCGTGAAGCTCTGTCTTATCAACGATGATCTCTTCATTGAGCGCCTCGCCGAAACAGCCGATCATTAGGGAAGAGGGGAAGGGCCAGGGCTGTGACTGGTGATAGCGAACATCCCCAACGTTAATGCCGGATTCTTCCAAAACTTCCCGCCGAACCCCCTGCTCAATGGTTTCACCGGGTTCAATGAATCCTGCCAGACAGGAGTAAAAATCCGACGGAAAGTTTATACCCTGTCCCAAAAGACATTTGTTGCCATGGGTTACCATCATGATAGCAACCGGATCCGTTCTCGGGAAATGTGTTGCCTTGCAGGCAGACTCTTCGCATATGCGGGAATAACCTGCTTCCTGGGAATGGGTTGCGGCGCCGCAAACCGCGCAGAAACCGTGCCGGTTATGCCAGTCGATCATGGATCGCGCCTGCGCCAAAGCGCCCGCTTCTCCTGAGCTAAGTTGCGGCGCGATTGAGCGAACATCGATAAACTTACCCCAATCGGAATTAGGCGGACGCTTGGGGTTTTCAATTGCCGAAACATCTATCGCGAAATGGCAGGCGTTATCCTCGATCCCGAGAAAAATAAAGGGCGCGCCAGCGTCAATAAATTCACGCACATCGTCCACACCACGCCAGTCTATGGCGGCATTGCCAGCAAGACTAACCAGGGCTTTCAATTGGTGCATTGGCAAGAACCGGCTGCTCGGATCTTTTAGCTTTTCCGTGACCCAGTTTGGATCTGTGCGGAGGTGGGATGCGCGGTCGAAGCGGCCGCCAGCGAAGACAATCGGTTTTTTCATGAGCGGCAGATTGTCACAAGTTTTTCGTTCCCGCAATCGTCAAGATACCGGTTTTTGAATGATTGTTCTAATTCGAGATCGAAAAAAGCGGCAAAAAGGGCTTGCTAAATGCAAGTATCTGCATGATATAGGCGGTGGAAGGCTGGCGATGGGCGTGCTCCTCGCGAACCCGGTCAGATCCGGAAGGAAGCAGCCGCAACGAGTTTCGGCGCGGGTCGTTGTCAGTCTTCTTCATTGCGCCACAAATTCCTGCATTTCCCCCATAAAACCGCTTCCTTTATCTGGCATTGTAAAGATGTTCTCTGCTATGATCGCACCATGAGCAGTGATCAAACCAAAAGTCCCTACCGTGTCCTTGCCCGAAAGTACCGGCCCTCAACATTTGATGAGTTGATCGGCCATGGGGCTATGGTGAAGACACTCTCCAATGCCCTGGATGCCGGACGCCTTGCTCATGCCTTTATTCTGACGGGCACCCGCGGTATCGGCAAGACAACGACAGCCCGCATTATTGCCCGTGGCCTCAATTGCACCGGAGTTGATGGCAACGACGGGCCGACGATTGCGCCCTGCGGTGTTTGCCAGAACTGTGTGGCCATTGCAGAAGATCGTCATCAGGACGTCTTGGAAATGGACGCCGCCAGCCGCACCGGGGTTGATGATATTCGCGAGTTGATTGATGGTGTCCGTTACCTCCCGGTCGCGGCACGTTTCAAGATCTATATTATCGACGAAGTGCACATGCTTTCCAAAAACGCGTTTAATGCGCTGTTAAAAACACTGGAAGAACCTCCGGAACATGTGAAATTTATTTTTGCAACGACAGAGATTCGAAAAATCCCCGTCACGGTGTTGTCTCGCTGCCAGCGTTTCGATTTGAAAAGGGTTGATGGAGACACACTTGCGGCTTATTTCGCAACGATCGCTGAAAAAGAGAGTGCCGAGATAGAAGACGACGCCCTGGCCCTGATCGCCCGTGCAGCCGAAGGGTCCGTGCGGGACGGATTATCTTTGTTGGATCAGGCTATAGCCCATGGCGACGGCAAGGTTACCTCGGTTCAGGTGCGCGACATGCTTGGACTGGCAGACCGAACCCGAATCCTCGATTTGCTGGGACTGCTGATGGAGGGGGACATCAAGGCGTCGCTGGCCCTTTTGCGGGGTCAGTATGATAGCGGCGCAGACCCCGTGGTGATTATTCAGGACCTGCTGGAACTGACCCACTGGCTCACCTCCCTGAAAGTCACGCCGGAAGCGGCGAACAATATTGCCATGGCAGGAGGTGAGGTCGCGCGTGGTGAGGAAATGGCGGCAAAGCTGACAATGCCCGTTCTCGCCCGCTGTTGGCAGATGCTGCTCAAAGGGTTAAATGAAGTTAGTCACGCGCCGATGCCGCTTGCGGCGGCTGAAATGGTCCTCGTGCGCCTTGCCTATGTCAGCGAACTGCCCACGCCGCATGATCTGGCGCGTCAAGGCTCTGATAACCCGCAGGAAACCAATGCACCACGGCAGAGTAATGGCGGCGG
>TARA_R110002124_G_scaffold205656_1_pt1 | contig 52058 bp, 50 predicted proteins | sample TARA_R110002124 | Tara Oceans TARA_R110002124 (sample SAMEA4397445) | marine metagenome | biome: Polar Biome; feature: [SRF] surface water layer (ENVO:00010504); material: water (ENVO:00002006), including particulate matter (ENVO:01000060) such as... | depth 5 m
GAGCAAAACGATTTTCTTATCATTCACGAAAAAAGGCCGGCGTGTCGATAACCTGCTCGCCGGGGATTTCGCGATCATCCATCCGCAAGACCAGAGGCTCCTGATGCTGACTACAGCATCGATCCTATATCCGACGCCCCTGTTGGATAGGCGGCAGGCATGGCTTTCAGTTGCGCCGCAGTCAGTCCCAGCTTGATCGCCAGAGAGAAGACGTTGATGAGCTCGGCGTCGTCCGGCCCGAACATATACGCGCCGAGGATACGTCCGCCCCGGTGATGATCTTGGCGCCGGCATCGGTCTCACCCAGCCTCTACTGCGAGAACCAGCCCGAGGTGTCGGTGAAGCTGACCGCAACATCGCCGACCTCGTGCGCCTCTTTCTCGAGTATCCCCACCCGCGCCGCGCCAGTGCAGGAATGATGAAGACCACGATGGGAACATCTGTGTAGTCCGGCTCTGTCTGCCTGTCTTTCAGCATGTTGGAGGCGGCGATCTTACCCTCGAACACAGCCACCGGGGTCAGCGGCTTGCCCGAAGAGGCTGCGGCATCGCCGACGGCGAAGATGCGAGGGTTCGAGGGCGAGCGCAGCCAGGGCGTGACCTTTACCCTCCACGCTCGGTGTCGACGCCGGCGGCTCGGAGGTTCAGGTTGTCAACCGCGGGCACCCGGCCTGCACCGTGGATGACGAGATCGGCTTCGATCCGCTGTGTGCTGCCCCCCTTGAAGCGGGCGGTTCCGTGCAGACAGCGCACGCCGGCCTGCCGCAGCCCCTCTTCCATGTTCAGGGGCACCGGGCCCGTGAAGCTCTCCTTGTGCTTCATCAGCGCGGGCCAGTCGATGCGGGTTCCAGAACTGTCTGCCGCCAACGATCTACCCGATGTCCTGCGATGTGGCGATGAGCGAGGTGCTGCTGTCGGACGGGACGTATCTGACGCGAGAGCCTTCTTGGCTGCGCGCCTGTCAGATCAGGAAGAACACCAGTGTCAGCGTCGCGCCTATGGCCACGATCAAGGCGCGCAGGATTGCTGTGTGCTTTATCCGGCGCGCCTGCCGGGCGCCGATGTAGCCGCCGACCGTTGTCGCGACGGCCAGCACGGCGGCGGAGTCCCAGGCGATCAGGCCCGCGGTCGCATAGGTGGTCACGGACACCAGCGACAGCACGGCGGACAGCAGGTTCTTCAGGCCATTCATCCCGTGCAGGTTCTGAAAGCCGATCAGGCCGAACATGGCCAGCAACATGATGCCCAGGCCACCATTGAAATAACCGCCGTAGCCTGCGACGAGAAAGATGGCGACTGCCGAGAGCGCCGGTCCAGCCACACCGGTTCCTCTTGACCGAACCCAGGCGACGAGGTGCGGACCTGTCGCAAAGAGCAGGGTCGCCGTCAGCAAAAGCCACGGCACGATCCCGACGAAGGCGTCACCCGGGGTGACCAGAAGAAGACCGGCGCCCGCCAGTCCGCCGAGTGCTGCAATTGTTATAATGCTGCCCAGCTTGAGGGTCCCCTCGGCGCGGATATCATGGCGATAGGCCCAGGCACTCCCGATATAGCCCGGCAGTGCTGTCAGCGTCGACGTGGCATTCGCCATGATCGGCGGCACCCCCAGCCAGACCAGGGCGGGGAAGCTGAGGAGAGTGCCGCCCCCCGCAATGGCGTTGATCATGCCGGCCAACAGGCCTGCGATGACGAGTATCAAAATGGAAAGCATAAGGGCGTCCTCGGGTTGAAGGATTGCCAATACGATACAATGTAATTGGTCTGAAGTGCTACGCAGTCAGGCCGGAATCTATTGCGGCAAGTGCAACACAGCGCTGCACTGAGGTCGCGAAAGGCGAGTTTATCCGCGATATGTGAATTCGCTGCCCATCGGATTCCGCTCTTGCAGCGAATGGCTCCTTCGACGGGCCGCAGTGCAGCGATGAAACCTCAATCGAGAGACCGCTTTGTCGGGGTGTTGTTGGGGGAGCGTTCCCACCGCCGCACTGCCGCAAGTCCGCTTCGAGCTCTCGCTACCTTTGCTGCTCTCTGCTCGAAACTCGGGTTGAATACAGCTGGCTGATAACTCTACAGGATCACAATAGCTTGAAAAAGTAACACCGGCTATGAAGAAGCAGGTGAACGCCAGTGCCCACCCCATCTCTTGGACGCTACCCGGCCGCGTCGCGGTCCTGTTATTTGAAAGTAAAATACTTCGCTATACTGTGATCGGGTCGGTCATCTGGTGCGCGAGAATGGCCCTGTGAAACTCATGTTCTTTCCAAGCCTGCGATTTTTGCCAGCCCGCCAGTCACCAGATGCGGTCAGCATCAAATTCATCGACGGCGATCTCTCCGACACCGAGGCGATCTTGAATTTGCTTACCCAGCGAAAGACCTCGTGATTGATCGCCCGGTGTGATGCTCATCTAATGTTCAATTCCCGTAATAAAGGACGCGAATTGCGGCTGCTGCACCGCCTGGGTGGAACTCCTGCACAATGATGGCTTTGACGTGACGACCGAGAACAGCATGGGCACGCTCCTGCTCCCGCACAAGCGGGATAAAGGCATACCGCAGCCGATGCACTCCTGCCATACCGGCGAGATCGGCGGCTACATGATCGACCGTCACGTGCCGCTCGCCGATAGCCGACGCCTGCTGGCCAAGCGCCCGGACGCTGTGGCTCTCGCTGTTCCGGGGATGCCCTAAGGCTCTCCGGGTATGCGTCCTGAGAGCGAGCGGGACGCATACGACGTCTACCTCGTGTTGAAGGATGGCGAGGCGGCAGTTTTCAACAGATACGCGGCAGCCTGACCCTCAACGCGAAGGGCCCGGCGCGTGGTCCCAGGCCCCGGCCCTCGTCATTCGGAGGCGACCCCTAAAGTTTCCATCAGGAGACTTGCCATCCCGATCACGTCACTTCAGCAGTAGCCGCTCCGCCCCTGCGCTTACGAAACCTCTTGCACCAGTTCCGCAGTTTCAGAGCCGTCAGCGTCCCGAGCGATATCTGCCTGGGCGAACATTCCGCAACGTTTTCCTTCCCAGTTATCCACCAAACGAAGTCTGAGCCAAACGCGCGGACCGTATCTGACATCCGGTAAAAGACCACCGGACAAACCGGTCCTTCGCCCGCAACTGCGTCAACGGCCGCTCTTTTTTGCTTGCCAATTCCGCCGATATTGAATGACATGGTCGAAGGAAGGTGTGAAGTGGATTATTCTTCTTTCAGAGACAGTGAGCGAAATGGCTGGAACGCTCGGGCTGCGGCCTACAAAGACGCTACGGCACGTGTCACGCTACAAACCATCCCTGCCCTTCTCAATCATGCGCTGCTTTTTCCTGGTGCGCAGGTTCTGGATGCAGGATGCGGTCCCGGTTACGTTGCGGCTTGTGCAAATTTGCTTGGTTCAGAAGTAAAAGGCGTAGATTTCTCCCAAGGTATGATTGACCAGGCTAAAGAACAATTTCCATATTTGGAGTTCACACTCGGTGATGTAGAAGATTTACCGGCGAGAGACAAAAGCTTTGACAGAGTCTTGAGCAACATTGTCCTCTTCCACGTAACAGACCCGATGCGCGCCATGACCGAGGCGCGCCGGGTTCTGAAGCCAGGCGGCAGGTTTGTTTTCAGCCAATGGTTAGGTCCGGACAGATCCGAATGCTACCGGCTGATGTTCGATGTTCTTGGACGTCATGCGGATATGACGCGTGCTGATCCAGCTCCTAACGCCTATGCCTTATCAGACGAAGAAAATGTGGCGACGATGATGCGGAGCGCCGGCTTTTCCAACATTAGATCAGAGATCGTCGAGAACGTTCTTCATGCGCCAGGCTCAAGCTTCTACGAGTTCTTCATGACTTTTGGTGTGCGTGTGCCGCTCATCTTGGAAAAACAAAACCCAAATATCAAAGCAATAATTCATAGCGAAATTGACGAACTGGCGGACAGCCATCTATCGGATGGCATTTACAAAATTCCGATGCCGAGCATTGTATTTTCAGGAACAGCAATATAATTTTTCGGTCTGCCCAAAGGTCTATATTCGCTGATACTTATAAAATTGGAAATATGGGATCCAAGCTACCGTTGATATTATGGCCAACTCAAACCCCATTTAGGAGTGCGACGCATTTTCCGGCCAACCGCGCAGCAGAGAAGGCCGCGCATCTTTTCGACAGGGAGCCATTCCGAATTGTAGGACACGAGCGACAGATCCCAGCCGTCCGTGCCCTTCCGTTGCGTCGCCAGATCAGGCAGCGACGGGAGTCCGGACCTTCTCGTTTCGAACGAAGTAGCGCGACCCCTCCTTCTTGGAGGACTTGCTGAAGCCGATCTCCACATCTCGGTCGAGCTTGACCATGATGTCGAGAAGCTTCTCGAGGGAGAACCCCCGGAGCTTGCCGTTCTTGAGCGCTGAAATCTTGGGTTGCGGCAGGTCGAGGAGTTTTGCGGCCTGGACCTGGGTCAGGTGACGATGGCGCAGGATGGAGTTGATCTGGCCAACAATGGCGGCTTTCAGCTTCAGCTCGGGCGAATCTTCGAGACCGAGATCGGCAAAGACGTTGCCGCTTCCGACTTCGATCTCCAGTGGGGACTGATCTTCGGTCATTTCTTCTTCCTTTTCTCTTTCTTCGCCTCGGCGAGCTCCTGCTTGATCCTACGCAGGCGGGCCTTGATCAACTCGAGGTCGGGCTTGGGCGTCTTGATCCCGATCGTTGACTTCTTCTGAAACGAATGCAGGACGTAGATGTCGTCCCCAAGCTTCACGGCATAGACGGACCGATAGGTGTCACCATCGTGGTCAGCCACGATCTCGAAGAGCCAGCCCCCAAGCCGGTCATCGGCTTGCTGTAGTCGGCCTTTCGACCCATCTGGGCTTCACTAAGCGCGTAACCCACCTGAGTCAGGACATCCTTCGGAAAGGTCAGCAGCTGCTTCTTCGAGTCATACAGCCAGTTGATCCGTCGTTCTCGCTTCTCCGCCAACCTCATCCCTCCCTATTCCAATATAGGTATATTTTCTATCTGTCAAATACTTTGTCCGCACGCAAGCAGCCCCGAAGTGTCGAGTTCTCGGATGACGCCGGTTATATTGGCCGTATCGTTTTGACGCGAAACCCCAGATGATGCTTGTCGCCTGAGCGTCCACTGCGGGAAGTTCGAACTTCCCGCCGATCCGCTTCTGATGGCAGAACAATCAGGCAAGATTATGCAGTGAAGACACACACCTGCCGACAAAGAGGTTGGCAGGCTGGCGGGACGCATGTCCTAAAGTGCGGAACGGCTCCGTTCGACAGGCCCGACGTTTTTTTATGGTTTTCATCGCCATGGCTCAGAAATCGCTTCTCTTCGTGAATAATCGGGCTTTTCTTTGCTATCGGTCACAACTGCGCGCCGGATCTGTTTCTCCTCCATCTTTTTGCAGCAGCTTTGGAGGACTTCATGGGGAGATGTCGTCACGATATTCCTCCGACATTACATCTATACCATGGTATCTGCGCTCTTCCCTTCTGCAACGGCACGGCAGCAAATGGCCGAGCCCTATGGAAGCGTGACGCAATGCACTTCCAAGCACAGCCTCGCCCAGATCGCCCCTCAACGACCGCTTCCGTTCGGGCCGTTGAAGGCATTTGTTCCACCGCCATTGAACAATTCCAAACCAGTGTGAGTTATCAAGATAAGCGCACCATTGCTATCCGGTCTTATCAGGGACGGATATCTCACGGCGCTGGATGCCCTTGGGGCTCGCACGGCGCCGGACGGACAATTGATCGGCGACACTGACGAGCCTGTTCAAGGATTGATCCTTGTGGGACGCCTCGTCCTTGGCGGCGTGATCGCCGCTGACAGCCTACATGACCGCTTCGGTGCGTCGTCGGCAAGATGGGCCAAGGGTGTCCTGTCGCGTCTCGAATGGCGGCGCTCCTTCCTCCCGCCTGGTTCAACTTTTCGAATATCGCGGAAACATTCCTGCCGCTTCGCGTTGGCTTCAAAACCTCAGCAAAACCAGGAGCGCCCCATGAGCAGCCCGATCAAGACCATCAATCCGACCACCGGCGACGTCATCGACACCTACGATCTCATGTCGCATCACCAGGTCGAAGCCGCGATCCAAGCCTGCCACGACGCATTCAACAAATGGCGCCTTGTCTCGCTGGAAGACCGTGCCGCGAAGATCAAGGCGATCGGGCAGGCGCTGCGTGACAGCAAGGAGGAATTCGCCCACTTGATGACCCTCGAGGTCGGCAAGCTGATCAGCGATGGTCGGGGCGAGGTCGACCTCTGCGCCGCGATCTGCGATTTCACCGCCGCGCAGGGACCGAAGGAACTGGCTGACGAGGAGCGAGACATCCCCGATGGCCAAGGCGTCATTACCTACGCGCCGATCGGGGTGATCTACGGCATGCAGCCCTGGAACTTCCCTTGCTATCAGGTCATTCGCTACGCCGTCGCCAACCTCATGGCGGGCAACGGTGTGCTACTGAAACACGCGTCGAATTGCACCGGAAGTGGCTTGTTTCTCCGTGACTTGATGGAACGCGCCGGGCTGCCGAAGAACCTGTTCACCGTTCTGGTGATCGACCATGATCAGTCCGACAAGGTCATCGCCAATGAATTCGTCCGCGGCGTTACCTTGACCGGCAGCGACGCCGCCGGTCGCGTTGTGGCTCAGCAGGCCGCAAAGTATCTGAAAAAGACTGTGCTCGAGCTCGGGTCGAACGACGCCTACATCGTCCTCGACGACGCCGACCTCGATCTTGCAGTGCAAACATGCGTGGCCGGGCGGCTCTACAACAATGGCCAGACCTGCGTGGCCGCCAAGCGCTTCATCGTCACCGAAGCCAACTACGACACCTTCGTGGACCGTTTCACCGACCAGATGAAACGGATGCAGATGGTCGACCCCGCCGAAGCTGGCAGCGGGCTCGGACCGATGGCCCGCACAGATCTGCGCGACGACCTCGCCAAGCAGGTCGAGGACAGTGTCGCAAAAGGCGCGAGAGTGCTGTGCGGCGGCGAGGTGCCAGACCGTGCAGGCGCATATTATCCTGCGACCGTTCTCGTCGATGTCGCACCCGGTCAGCCCGCCTACGACGACGAGTTGTTCGGCCCCGTAGCATCTGTGATCCGAGCCAAGGACGTCGAGGATGCGATGCGGATAGCCAACGACAGTCGTTACGGCCTTGGCGGTGGTATTTTTTCACAAGACGTAAAGCGGGCTCGGGACCTGGCCGCCAAACACTTCGACACCGGCATGGTCTGCATCAACAAATACAACCTTGCCGTCCCGAACATGCCTTTCGGCGGAGTGAAGGACAGCGGCTACGGCCGTGAACATGGAGGGTTTGGGATGAAAGAGTTTGTGAACGCTAAGTCGCTCTATATCGCGTAAAACAGCAACCGACGAAACGTCGCTTGAATTCGCGATTTGGAATTTGACATAGTGGTTTGCGTCGACACTATCGTCGGGCCTACAAAATGGGCCTACACGGATTTTGCCGACGCGAACCGCGCCTTAGAAACAAGGCATTTATCAACCGAAAGGAACTCGATCGGCACTATCAATCATCGGGGCGACGGATAGCCTTGCAGACCTGTAGACATCTGATTTTGTTGGCGTTTCAATCAAGACCCGTTCCGCTCCGCTTCACACATTGTTGCACATGTCTGCTTGTTTTTACCCGTTGTTTGCTATCTGAACTGTCCGTCGTTCTTTTCGGCGACCTGATCGGTTGTTGGAGGGCTATTATGGTCGCCCGTGAGCGAGTTTTCGGGCGAATTCAGTTGACCAAATCTTGCCCAAACTTCCTGCCACTCAGCGCCTTTCGGTGCCATTTCAAGGGTTTGTGTGCCTCGTCCGTCCTTTTTAGGTGAAATGAAATTTCGCCTTGTATTCCGTGCACTTGCGCGGCTATACCCCTCAGCGGAGACGTGGCCGAGTGGTCGAAGGCGCTCCCCTGCTAAGGGAGTAACGGGGTAACTCGTTCGAGGGTTCGAATCCCTTCGTCTCCGCCACCACTCATTGATTTTATTGGATAAAGTCGATGCATAGTCATTCTACCCACGACCTACCCATGCAAAATTTGATTGATGCTTCACCCTTAGGACGGGTTATGCAACTAATGGGCAAAACAAACAAAAAGAGGGTCGGGCGTAGTTGAACAGTATTATCGGAGTGTTTGGCGGGCATGATATCGCCGTGCCAGCTGTGGTGAACCACGACAACCGCGCAGCCGAAACGCTCAATCATTCTGCCAACAGCCGATACAAAGCGGTTCATATCGCCCGTGCTATTTTCGTCGCCGTCTCCGAAGTTCCTTGCAAGGGTATCCGGCACAATAATCTTGATACCGAATTCGCCTGTTGCTTCGGCTATGGCATCGCAAGCTGCTGATACGTCCAATGCGTTAAGCATTTCGATTGGCGATTGAATGACGAATAGCGGCTTACTCTTGTCCAGTGCTTCGCCCGTGTGGACGCTCCAAACCTGTAGCCGCCGCTTGATAGCCCTAAGCGCGTGCTTATGTCTGACTTTGAAATCATCAACGATGGTGGCCGTAGGTGCCGCTGATCGTCATCCGAGAAGCTACGGATTGTTGAGGAGATGCTGATTGTTGAGGAGATGCTGGACGAGACTGCCAGCATCTCGGTCGTTGGGCGCTGCAATGGCGTGGCACCGAACCTGCTGTATCGTTTGAGGCGTCTAATGCTGGAAGGGGGAGCCGTGGCCGTGTCAGAAGACGATGACGGCACAAGCAATCGCGCTGTTCGGCAGATGGAGGATCGCATTCGCGAGTTGGAGCGTCACTGGAGCGAAAAACCCTCGAAGTCGAGATCTTCAAAGAAGCGCTCGACAAGTAACGCTAAAAAAACTGACGTGGCATGTGCAGTCGCAGCCAAAGGGCGCAAGCACTCAAACCGCCACGACAATTTGCGACACGAGTTCCGCCGTATTGTGCACCCCGAACTTCTTCATCAGGCGGGCGCGGTGAGTCTCGACCGTGCGGGTGGAGATCCCCAGCCGGTGGCCGATCATCCGGGAGGTCAGCCCCTGCCCGATGAGCGGCGCGATTTCACGCTCCCGCGGGGTCAGACGAACCGACCGATAATGCCGCTCATCCACACGATCAAAGGCCCAGATCATCAGTGCAAAGGGGTCCTCGAGCGACAGTGTCACGCCGCGCGCGCGCACCCAGAACACCTCGGCTCCGCGCGTCTGCATAAACCGCTCGTCCTCCCAGGCGGTCGCGCCTGTCTCGCGCATCTGCGCTTCGCATGTCTCGCCCAGCCGCTTGAAATCCGTGATCGACGGATAGAGGCGCTGGACCGACCGACCGATCAGATCGTTGCGATCAAAGCCGAAGAGACGCTCAAGCGCTGCGTTCACCTCGATAATACGCCGATACCGCACCATGAGGTGCGCCACAGGTGATTCCCTAAAGGCCAGAAGGCCTGCTTTTTCCGGGCTGGACGTGTCGATCATGGCAAGCTCCATATACGCGGGTCCGTACGTAGTCATACGTATGTAAATGCGTATATTTACGTATATTCGCAACATTTCTGACATGCTACTCTGCCGCCAACAAGGAGGAGCATGATATGACAGACCAGATTTCCATAGTGGGCAGTGGCCATACCGCCTTTGGACGACTTCAGGACAGTCTTGAGGACATGATCGTGCAAGTCGTGCGGGAGGCCGTGGAAGAGAGCGGCGTGGATCCCTCAGAGATCGACGCGGTGTTCCTGGGCCATTTCAACTCGGGCCTCGTCTCGGATGGCTTTGCCTCCTCCCTGATCCATCAGGCTTACCCCGAGCTGCGCTTCACGCCGGCGACACGGTTGGAAAACGCCTGCGCCTCGGGCTCCGCCGCGATCCACGCCGGAATGAACGCGATCCGCGCGGGCAAGGCGCGCACGGTGCTGGTCGTCGGGGCCGAAAAGATGACCCATCGCTCGACCGACGATGTGACCCAGGCCCTCGCAGGGGCCGGGTATCAGAACAACGCCGATGAGCGAAAGCTCAGCTTCCCTCAGGTCTTTGGTGTCGCCGCAAAGGAATATACCGAACGGCATGGCAGCCCGCTCGACGCGATGGCACGGATTTCCGTCAAGAACCACGACAATGCCCTGAAAAACCCACTGGCGCAGATGCGGAAGGCCTTCACATTCGAAGAGGCATCGCAGGTCAGCAACAAGAACCCCGAAATCGCGCCCCCGCTGCGCCTGACGGATTGTTCGCTTGTCACCGATGGGGCTGCCGCCGTGGTTCTGACCTCCGCCGAAAACGCGGATCGCTTCGAGCGCGCGGTGCGCATCCGCTCTGCCGTTCATGTCAGCGATCTGCTGCCGATGGAGGGCCGCGATTTCCTGGCCTTCGAAGGGCCAAGGCGTGCCTTTGCCACTGCCTACGAAGAAGCGGGGATCACCTTGGGTGACGTGGATTTCGCCGAGGTTCACGACTGCTTTACCATCGCGGAATTGCTTACCTATGAGGCGATGGGCCTGACCCCGCAGGGGCAAGGTGCGCGCGCGCTCGAAGAGGGCACCGTCTATCGCGACGGGGCGCTGCCGATCAATCTCTCCGGCGGGCTCAAGGCCAAGGGCCACCCGGTCGGCGCCACGGGTGTGTCGATGCACGCCATCGCCTTCCGTCAACTGACCGGGCAAGCGGGAGAGATGCAAAAGCAGGACGCCGAAGTCGGCCTGGTGTTCAACATGGGTGGCTCCGCCGTCGCCAACTACGTCTCGATCCTAGAAGCACAGAAGGTCTGATCGGATGAACCTTGCGACTTGGCTTCACCAGACGGGCGCCGTCAGGCCGGAGGCCCCGGCGATCTATTTTGGCGAGCAATTGCACGCGACCTACGCGGACTTTGCTTTCCGCGCCTGGGCCGTGGGCGATCACCTGAAACGCGCACATGGCATCCAGCGCGGCGACCGTGTCGCGCTGTTTGCCAAGAACTGCGCGGAATACCTGGAGATGCTTTATGGCGTGCTCTGGATCGGCGCGATCATCGTGCCGATCAACAGCAAGCTGCACCCCCGTGAGGCCGCCTGGATCATCGAAAACGCCGAGGCGACGCTCGCCATCACCGATACGGGCGAGGTTTACAGCCCGCCCGAAGCTTTGAGTGGCGGATGCGCCGAGGTGGGGATCCGCTCTGAAGAGTTCATTCAGGCGATCGCCGCGGCCTCCGCCGAGGATTACAGCCCGCCGGTCGAGACCGACGAAGACGACGTGGCATGGCTCTTTTATACCTCCGGCACGACCGGCCGCCCCAAGGGTGTGATGACGACGCACCGTAACCTGCGGATGATGGCGACCTGCTACGCTCTCGATGTTGATACCGCCTCGCCCGACGATCACCACCTTTATGCGGCGCCAATGTCGCATGGGGCCGGGATCTACAACTTCCAGTTCGTGCGTGCGGGCGGGCGCCACGTCATTCCGCAATCCCAAGGGTTCGATCCGGCCGAGATCCAGAACCTCGCCGGGCACTACGGCAATCTCGTCTTCTTTGCCGCGCCGACGATGATCACACGCCTTTTGCGCCACGCCGAAACCAGTGGATATAAGGGCGATGGCATCCGCGCGATCATCTACGGTGGCGGGCCGATGTATCTGGCCGACATCACCCGAGCGCTCAAACGCTTCGGGCCGAAATTCGCGCAAGTCTACGGTCAGGGCGAGAGTCCGATGACCATCACCGCCATGCCTCGCGATCTGGTCGCGGACCTGAACCAACCGAATGCCGAGGCCCGGCGCGCCTCGGTCGGAACCGCGCAATCCTGTGTCCAAGTGCGCATCGTGGACGAGGAAATGCAGGACGTCCCCGTGGGTGAAACCGGAGAGATCATCGTGCGCGGCGATACGGTGATGAAGGGGTATTGGCGCAACGAGGCCGCGACCGCGAAAACCATCCTCGACGGTTGGCTAAAGACCGGCGACCTCGGCCATCTGGACGGCGACGGGTTTTTGACCCTCACCGACCGTTCCAAGGACGTGATCATTTCCGGTGGCACCAACATCTACCCCCGCGAGGTCGAAGAGGCGCTGCTGACCCATGACGGCGTTCTCGAAGCGGCGGTCATCGGCTGCCCGCACGCCGACTGGGGCGAGGAGGTCGTCGCCTTTATCGTCCCGACCGAGGAAAACGCCTGCGACGAAGCGGCATTGGAGGAGTGGTGCCGGTCCCAGATCGCATCGTTCAAGAAACCGAAGCAATATGTCTTTGTGCCTGATTTGCCAAAGAACAGCTACGGCAAGGTTCTCAAGACCAGCCTTCGCGAACGCGCCGCGCTTTTGATCGAGAAAGTGTGAGCCGCTCCGAAGGGTAAAACGCTGAACAAGGAGGATATCATGAAGCGTAGACATTTCCTGAAAACCGGGGCGGCTGCGGCCGGGGGGGCTTTTGCTCTGAGTGCTCCGTCGATCGTCATGGCGGCGACATCCCTGAAATTCGACAGCTATGTGTCGGACAGCGCTGGCCCGTCCTGGACCGACCGCTGGTACCTAGATGAGCTGGAAAAGCGCACGAACGGCGAAGTCGAAGTCCGCCGCTACTGGTCCGGGTCGCTCAACAAGGTGGGTGAGCATCTGGCCGCCGCGCGTGACGGCACCTCAGAGATCACCCTGATCGCGCCCGGCTATTATCAGGCCGAGCTGCCGATAACGCGGGGCCTGGAATGGTATTACCGGATGAACCGCGCGGATTCCCTGCAGCGCGTCTGCCGCGAGGTCTATCAGAACTACGCCCCGCTTCGCGCCGAGTGGGAAGAGCGGCACCGCTCCAAGGTGCTGTACTGGACCAACTGGAACTATGCGCCGCTGATCCTGCGCGAACCGATCTCTTCGCTCGAAGAGCTGAAGGGCAAGCGTATTCGCGGCTATGGCGTCGCGACGGACGTGATCGAAGCGCTCGGCGGCACCGCGATCCCGATGGCCGCTCCCGAGGTCTATCCCGCCCTTGAGCGTGGCATTCTGGACGGGGTCTACGGCTTTGATTTCGTCACCGCCGTTGCCTACAAGCTGCACGAAATCGCGCCGAACTTCTACGATATCGGCGACGGGCCGCACGCGCCCTCGGCTGTCATCATGAACAAGGCCGTTTACGACAACCTGCCCGATGACGTGCGCAAAGTGTCGGACGAGATCGTCGACGAGATCTACGGCGGCAAATTCTCCGAGATCTACGGCGATGTGCTGTCGCGCTACGTCGACACGGCCAAGGCCGAAGGCGTGTCGATCAACACCGTCTCGGATTCCGAGAAAGAGCGTGCCCGTGGCCTCGTGCAGCCCGCACAGGTCAACAAGTGGATCGAAGAGGTCGCGCCCCAGGCCGGGATCGACGGCGCGGAGATGCAGGCCATGGTGTCGGATGCGATCGAAAAGTTCGATGCCGAAGGCACGCTCCCACGGCCCTATGAAATCGCCAACGCCTCCTAAGTCGCGGCGATAGCAAACCGACCACTCCGGAATGAGAGACTGATGAGCACGATAAACACCTTTCTGCGGATCCTCTCCAACATTTCCGGGGTGGTCGCCATGGCTTTCCTCGCGTTCCTGATGTTCGGCATAACCGCCGATGTCGGGTCGCGGGCCATAACCGGCAATCCGATCTCGGGCGTCTTTGAGATGTCCGAGCTTAGCCTCGTCATGATCGTCTTTCTCGGGGCGATGTGGGCGCAGGACGACCGTGCCCATATCCGCGTGAACATCCTTTCGAACAGGCTTACGGGCCTGCCACATCGGGTGGCCATGGCCTTTGCCTGGGGGTGCGGGGCGCTCGCCCTTCTCATGTTCGCCTGGCCGGCTACGCAGGAAGCGATCTATTCCGTCTCCATCTGGGAATTCCGCTGGGGATTCATCCAGTTCCCCATCTGGTGGACCAAGGTCGCGCTGGCGGTGGGCCTGTGGCTCGCCTTTGTGCAAATGACGGTCCATGCCATCCGCGCCTTTCTCGAAGGCGAACCGGACATCGCATCACACGGGGCATCACACGGGGCACCGCACGGAGCATCACACGGAGCATCGCACGGGCCCGAAGCCTGATCACTTTCCCCGTCCTGCATTCGAAAGGTAATTGTGTTGGAACCGTCTATTGCCCCCTATGTCGCGGTCGCGCTGATCTTCCTGTTCATGGGGGCCGGGGTGCCGGTCTTTGCCGCGCTGGCCCTGTCGGGCGCTGCCGGTATCATCATGGTCGAGGATGTCACCTTCCTGCTGACCCGGCTGAAATCGCTGCCCTATTCGACAACGGCGGTCTACACGCTGGTGATCATCCCGCTGTTCATCCTGATGGGCGCCTTCGCGCATCATGCTGAGGTCGGCAAAAAGCTCTTTCACGTCGCCGCCAAATGGGTCGGGCACCTTCCCGGCGGGCTTGCCATGGCCTCGATCCTGACAAGTGCGGGCTTTGCGGCGACGTCGGGGTCCTCGGTCGCGACGGCCGCCACCGTCGGCAGTGTCGCGCTGCCCGAGATGAAGAAGGCCGGATATGATCCTGCCCTCTCGGCCGGGGCGGTGGCCGCGGGCGGGGTCCTCGGCGTGCTGATCCCGCCGAGCGTGCTGTTGATCTTCTACGCCGCCTTGACCGAAACCTCTGCTGGCAAGATGTTGATCGCGGGGGTCGTGCCAGGGCTGCTGACCACGTTCATCTTTATGGTCGGGATCTGGCTGATCGCGCGCAGGGGAAGCTCGCGAACGGCAGTGACCAAGCGTGCAACCTGGACCGAGGCCACCCTCGGCACCGGGCAGGCCTGGCAGGTGCTGGTGCTTTTCATCGTTGTCATGGGCGGGATTTACCTCGGCATCATGACCCCGACCGAGGCGGGGGCGCTGGGCGCCTTTGCCGCATTCCTCATGCTGCTCTCCCATCGTGGCTCGTGGCGCGAGGGCATGCGCGGCAAAATCACCCAGAGCTTCCGCTCCTCCATCGACACGACGGTGATGATCCTCTTTACCATCATCGGCGCAGGCGTGTTCTCCTACTTCCTGACCTTGGTGCAGGTGCCGAACCAACTGGCCCAGGCGGTGGTGGAATCCGGCCTGCCCCCCTATCTGGTGATCGCCTGCCTTCTTATCGTCTTCGTGCCGTTGGGGATGTTCCTCGATGCCTTTTCAATGATGGTGATCGCGATCCCGATCATGTTCCCCACCGTGCGCTCCTTAGGGTTTGATCCGATCTGGTTCGGCATCCTGACCGTCAAGATGTGCGAAATCGGCCTGATCACCCCGCCCGTCGGGCTCAACTGCTACGTGATCGCGGGCATCGACCGCGAGACGCCTTTGCCGACCGTGTTCCGGGGCGCAATGTGGTTCGTGGCGATGGAGTTCGTGACAATCACCCTGCTGTTCCTCTTTCCCGTCCTCATCACCTGGCTGCCAAGCCTGATGGACCGGGGCTGAGGCGCGGCGCAATCCATCGACCAGGGAGGAACATCATGCTTTCATTCGCCAAGGGCGTCGCGTTCGTCACCGGGGGCGGCTCCGGTATCGGACAGGCCACAGCGATCATGCTCGCCAAGGCCGGTGTTCCGGTCGCGGTGGCCGATATTGACGAGAGCGCCGCGCAGGAGACCACCGCCCGGATCAAGGCGGAGGGGGGAACTGCACGCGCGCTGACGCTGGACGTGACGGATCGTGCGGCCATCGACGCCGCCTTTGGCGAGGTCGAAGATTGGCGCGGCACCGTCACCATCGTCGTCAACAGCGCCGGCATTCTTCGCGTCGAACCGTTCGAGAGCTTTGCCGTGACGGATTTCGAAGCGGTGATGAACGTGAACGTCACGGGCAGCTTCCTGGTCGCGCAACGCGCTGCCCCCGGCATGAAAGCCTGTGTTTATGGGCGGATCGTCAACCTGTCCTCGGTGTCGGGTTTCCGCGCCGGGGTCGGGCGCACCGCCTATGGCACCTCGAAAGCTGCCGTCGCCCAGCTGACACGTCAGATCGCCCTCGAACTCGGCCCGAACGGGATCACCGCGAACGCCGTTGCGCCGGGCACGACGATGACCAAGATGACCGCCGCCGCCTATACCGAAGAGAACAAGGCCGCCTTTCTCAAGATGATCCCCGCTGGTTTCATCGCCGATCCGGAGGATATCGCGCCCTCAATCGTCTTTCTCGCCTCCGAACAGGCCCGCTATATCAACGGCCACACCCTGCCGGTGGACGGCGGATATCTGGCATCGGGCATGACCCAGACGGCGGGGCTGGAACTCTGACGAGCGGGTCTCGCGGGATTTGATACTCGCGACACGCCCCGACGCTGGCTGAGATCGGTAGGCCACCGCCCTCCCCGACGCCACGCCCCTGCCCGCCGCCTCGCACAATCACACACCATGGCCGCCGACCCGGCGGCATGAATAGCACGAACCATTCGTTGCGCCGCTGCTATCAAGCCTGCCCTGCCCGGTCCTGCGAGCCCGGCAATCGCTCACAACCGCGGGATGTCACCCGCTGCCCGGTCCGCATGAAAGCGTGCTTCCCAGTTCGCGAAACGCCCCTTTGCGATGGCCTCGCGCATGCCTGACATAATATCCTGATAATACTGCAGATTGTGCCACGTCAGCAGCATGCCCGAGATCATCTCCTGCGCGCGGAAGACATGGTGCAGATAGGCACGCGAATAGTTCCGGCAGGCGGGGCAGCCGCAGTCTTCGTCCAGTGGGCGCGGATCGTCGGCGTGGCGCGCGTTCTTGATGTTGACCACGCCCTTGCGGGTAAAGACCTGCCCCGTCCGCCCCGAGCGCGAAGGCAGCACGCAATCCATCATATCAACCCCGCGTTTGACCGCGCCGACGACATCATCGGGCTTACCAACCCCCATCAGGTAGCGGGGGCGGTCCTCGGGCAATTGGTCGGGCGCGTAGTCGAGACAGGCGAACATGGCCTCCTGCCCTTCTCCCACAGCCAGACCGCCGATGGCGTAGCCCTCGAACCCGATCTCCTGCAAGGCCTTGGCGCTTTGCTCGCGCAGCTCTTGGTCCAGCCCGCCCTGCTGAATGCCGAACAGCGCGTGACCGGGGCGATCCCCAAAGGCCTCGCGCGACCGGGCTGCCCATCTCATCGACAGGTGCATGGATTGTTCCAGCCGCTTGCGATCCGCCGGCAAGGCGGGACATTCGTCAAAGCACATCACGATGTCGGACCCCAGAAGGCGCTGGATCTCCATCGAGCGTTCGGGCGTCAGCATATGGTCCGACCCGTCGATGTGGGATTTGAACTTCACCCCTTCCTCCGTCAGCTTGCGCAGGGAGGCAAGTGACATCACCTGAAAGCCGCCTGAATCGGTCAGGATCGGCTTGTCCCAATTCATGAAGCGATGCAGCCCGCCCAGCCGGTCGATGCGTTCCGCCGTGGGGCGCAGCATCAGATGGTAAGTATTGCCCAACAGAATGTCGGCCCCGGTGGCAGCCACACTTTCCGGCATCATCGCCTTGACCGTCGCGGCGGTGCCGACCGGCATGAAGGCCGGGGTGCGGATCTCGCCGCGCGGCGTGTGGATGCGGCCCAGCCGGGCCTTGCCATCTTGCGCGAGCTTGTCAAAGCTGAATCGGGTGGTCATCGGTCGGTCCTTTCCAGCCTGCGAACTGCGGTGTTCTGACCGATCCGGGCCGCGTTGTGAAGAGCAGTGGCCCCAGGCCGCACGCCGTTGCAACATCCTCCGGCAGAGGCGCGCCAGATTATCCCGCCAGGAACAGGCGGACACTCGCCCAAGCTTCGCGACGTCACCCGGGCATCCGGCAGGCGCCAGCGGCAGAACCTTTGCGCCGAGAGCGATCATGCGACATAAGCCCCCCATGAATGATCAAAGCACCCCCGCCCTGCGGCTGGGTTGGGAAGAGTGGGTATCCCTTCCCGATCTTGGCCTGCCGACCCTGCGTGTCAAAGTGGACACCGGGGCCAAGACCTCGGCCCTGCACGCCACGGATATCGAAACCTTTGGACGGGCGGAAAAGCCTCAGGTCCGCTTTACCGTGCATCCGATTCCGGGGCGCGTCGATCTGGAGATCCCCTGTTCAGCCGAAGTGATCGACCGGCGCGAGGTGACATCCTCCAACGGCGATACCGAGATGCGCTATGTCATCACGACTCCGCTGGAAATCGCCGGAGAATCCTGGCCGATCGAGGTCACGCTGACGGATCGCAGCGGCATGGCCTCGCACATGCTCCTGGGTCGTCAGGCGCTGAGCGATCGTGTCACCGTCGTCCCCGGAGAGCGGTTCTGCCAACCGGAGCTGAGCTACGAGGTCTATCATTCGGCCCGTGTGCGCAAGGTGGCCCCGAACCGCACCCTCAGGATCGCCGTGCTGAGCCGTGAGAACAATTATTCCACCCGTCGCCTCGTCGATGAGGGCGAAAAACGCGGCCACACGGTCGAGGTTATCGACACCGCGCGCTGCTACATGGCCATCAACGCCATGGCGCCCGAGGTGCATTACGACGGCCAGCGCCTGCCCCGCTATGACGCGGTCATCCCGCGCATCGGGGCCTCCATCACGCCCTATGGCACCGCTGTCATTCGCCAGTTCGAGACCATCGGGACCTATTGCGTCAACGGCTCTGCCGGGATCACCGCCAGCCGGGACAAGCTGCACGCCCATCAGGTCCTCGCGCGCCACAAGATCGGCATGCCGGCGACGGCCTTTGCCAGTTCGCCAAAGGATACCGGCAACCTGATCGGGCTGGTCGGATCGGCCCCGTTGATCGTCAAGCTGCTGGAATCGACCCAAGGGCGCGGTGTCGTTCTGGCCGAGACCCGCAAGGCGGCGGAATCGGTGATCTCGGCCTTTCGCGGGCTAAAGGCGAACTTCCTCGTACAACACTTCGTGAAGGAAGCCGCCGGTGAGGACATTCGCTGTCTCGTTATCGGCAACAAGGTCGTCGCGGCGATCAAGCGCACCTCGGAGGGCGGCGATTTCCGCTCTAATCTACATCTCGGCGGCAAGGCGACGGCGGTGCGCATCACCAAGGAGGAACGCGAAACCGCCCTGCGCGCCGCACGTGCGTTCCGGCTGAACATGGCCGGTGTGGACCTCTTGCGCGCGGAAAGCGGGCCGAAGGTGTTGGAAGTCAACTCCTCACCCGGTTTCGAGGGCGTTGAAACCGCCTCGCGCAAGGATGTGGTAGGCCGGCTTTACGACGAAATCGAAGCCAAGGTGCGCCCGGCCCCCGTTCCGCGACGCAAGACAAACCGCGCGTGACGCCCGCGTCGGGTGTTCCCGGCAGAGATGTTTCCGGACAGGGATACGATCGCCACGAGGGCGGCCAGCCTGTCCGAGATGACGCCGGGATCGGCCCGGGACCGGCCCGACTGACGCGAGGCACTGGACCTCGCCGCGTGCAATTCCTATATATTCACTCAGGAACAAGGCAGGACGATATGAACGATACGCCAGAGCCCCTGGAGGGCACCCCGCTGATCGCCCCCTCGAGCACCGATCATCCGCTCTACGAGGCTGTGACCGAGGCTTGCCGGACCGTCTATGACCCGGAAATCCCGGTGAACATCTACGATCTGGGCCTGATTTACACGATCGACATCAACCCCGAGAATGAGGTCAAGATCGCCATGAGCCTGACCGCTCCCGGATGCCCCGTCGCCGGTGAGATGCCCGGCTGGGTCGCCGATGCGGTCGAACCGCTGGACGGTGTGAAACAGGTGGATGTGGCACTGGTCTGGGAACCCCCCTGGGGCATGGACATGATGTCAGACGAAGCGCGGCTGGAACTGGGCTTCATGTAAGCGCCCCTTGGCATTGCGCCGGGGAGTGCCTAGATTCACCATATAAAGGAGATCAGACATGTTCGGCGTTCCCGGCAAACAGGCCGTATCCATCACTCCGCGTGCAGCGCAACAGATCCTCAAGCTGATGAAGCGCGAAGGCCACGAAGGCCTGCGCATCGGCGTGAAGAAGGGCGGCTGCGCAGGCATGGAATACACCATGGATTACGTCGATCAGGTCGATGCCATGGACGAAATGGTCGAACAGGATGGCGCACGGGTGATGATCGCCCCGATGGCGCAGATGTTCCTCTTCGGCACCGAGATCGACTATGAGACCTCGCTGCTGGAATCCGGTTTCCGCTTTAACAATCCGAACGTGGTCGAGGCCTGCGGCTGCGGTGAATCGATCAAATTCGCCGAAGGCTGAGGCATTCGGGCAGGTTGTCAGACCGGTTCACGCCTTTTTCAAATGCAGGTAGGTTTCATTGAACCGTTTCGCCAAATGTGCACCGGCCAAAATCGGCTCGGGCGCGCCAAGCGGGGCAACATCTGCGTCGTGATTGGGATTGAAAAACAGCGGTACAGATATCCGCTCCTGCAATGAGCCGCGCACCCGATGCGGCGTCGCCCTGACCTCGCCCCCCGTCCACATTTCCAGCATCTCACCGAAATTGATGATGAATTCGCCCGGTTCCGCTTGGACCGCGACCCATTTGTCGTCGCGGGTCTGCACCTCCAGCCCCGGCACGCCGTCACTGGCCAAAAGGGTCAGGCATCCATAATCGGTGTGCGCCGCGATGCCGAAATCCTTTTCGCCCGCCCAGTCAGGCCGCGCCGGGTAATAATTGCCGCGCAGCAACGCCATGGGCCGGTCGAACTTGTCATCGAAATATCCCGGCGTCTCCACGATCGCACCGGCGATGACACGCAACAGGTCCATCGCGACCCCACACGTCGCCCGGTAGTATCCCTGAACGGTGTCGCGAAACCCCGGCACGTCCGGCCACAGGTTCGGCGCATAGACCGGCAGCTCCGCCAGCGGGTCCGATGCCGGCAGTGCAAAGCCGCAGTCAAAGACCTCCTTGTAGTCGGGATTGGCGGCAGGATCGACCTGTTCGCTTCTTGACGCCCCCCAACCCCGGTTCGCGCCGGTGCGGGTCATATCAACCTCGGCCTTGACGCTCTCTGGCATGTGAAAGAAGCGGCGGTAGGCGGCGATCACTTCGCGCACGTCGCCCGCTCGGAGCGCGGTCTGACCCACCACCAGAAAGCCGACCTCGCGCGCACCGCGCCGCAATTGCGCGATTTCCTCGGGATGACCGCCGAGCAATCGGGTCATGTCGAGCCTGGGGATCATGCGACACCTCCTTCGCATTTCGTCCGCCATTCCTGCCCCCATCCCGTCTGCGGTGCAACCCGCACCTTGACGCGCCCCGTCAATGCCCGATGATGCCGCGACACGACGCAGAAGGAGAGCGGAATGCGGCGCAAACTCGCGGCTGGCAACTGGAAGATGAACGGAACACTGGCCGATCTCGGAGAACTCGACTCTCTGGCAGAGACCCATCCCACCCCCGGTGTCGACATCCTTGTCTGCCCCCCCGCCACGCTGATTTCCGCAGCAGCGGCGAGGGCCGGAAAAGGTCCGATCCAGATCGGTGGACAGGATTGCCATCACGCGGACCAGGGCGCGCTGACAGGGGACGTCTCGGCCCTGATGCTGGCGGACGCCGGTGCGCAGGCGGTGATCCTGGGGCATTCCGAACGCCGCGAAGGACATGGCGAAACCTCCGAAGAGGTGCGCGAAAAGGCCAAGACGGCCCAGGCGGCCAGCTTGATGACCGTGATTTGCCTGGGCGAGAGCCTCGGCCAGCGCGAGGCAACCAACACGCTCGACATCATCGGCGCGCAATTGTCGCTCTCGGTGCCCGACAGTTCGAACGGGGAAAACCTGGTGATCGCCTATGAACCGATCTGGGCCATCGGCTCGGGCTTGACGCCTTCTCCCGATCAGATTGGCGAGGTGCATGATTTCATTCGCGCGCGGCTTGAAAAGCGCTTTGGCGCGGGCGTCGGGCGGTCGGTCCGGCTGCTCTATGGGGGGTCGGTGAAACCGGGTAACGCGGCCGAGATCTTTGGCGTTTCCAACGTCGACGGTGCATTGGTGGGCGGCGCCTCCCTCAAGGCCAATGACTTCTCGCCCATCATCACCGCGCTCGAATCCGCCTGAGCTTCATCTCGTCATAAATACTCAAATTCGAACGCTCAAGAAACGGCGGCACCCCGGATAGGGCGCCGCCCTTCGCATCTCAAAAACCGCTACTTGGTGATCAACTCCGGCCCCATCACCGCCGTCGGCAGCGCAGTCGAAATCCATGGCACGTAAGTCACGATGATGAGAAAGACGAAGAGCACCATGAGGAAGGGCAGCGCCGCCTTGACCACGCGCATCATCGGCATCCCCGCCACCCCCGAAGTGACAAAGAGGTTGAGGCCCACAGGCGGCGTGATCATCCCGATCTCCATGTTGACCACCATGATGATACCGAGGTGGATCGGATCGATCCCCAGTTCGATCGCGATGGGAAAGACCAGCGGTGCCACGATGACCAGCAGGCCCGAAGGCTCCATGAACTGACCGCCGATCAGCAGGATGATATTGACCACCACGAGGAACATGACCGGACCAAAGCCCGCGCTCAGCATCGCCTCGGCCACCGTTTGGGGCACCTGTTCGTCGGTCAGCACGTGTTTCAGGATCAGCGCGTTGGCGATGACGAACATCAGGGTGACGGTCAGTTTTCCGGCCTCGAACAGGGTGCGCTGCGTGTCGGGGTGAAAGAACGCCGTGACCAGCGCATAGGGCCGACGATAAAGCGGCAGGTTCGGGGCATCGCCTTCGGTCGCCAGTGGCCCCATGTCGCGATAGATAAAGACCGCCGCGATAAAGGCATAGACGGATGCCACCGCCGCCGCTTCGGTCGGGGTAAAGATTGCGCCGGTCACACCGGGAATGCCGTAGATGCCGACCATGATGATGACGATCAGCATGAGGCCCCAGAAGGCGTCCTTGAACGACAGCCATATCTCGCCAAAGCCCTTCCATTCGCCCTTGGGCATGCCCTTGATGCGCGCCATGATGTAGATCGCGGCCATCAACATGCCGCCCGCCAGCAGGCCCGGAATAACCCCGGCAAGGAACATCCGACCGACCGAGACATCCGTCGCCGTGGCATAGACCACCATGACGATGGAGGGCGGGATCAGGATTCCCAGCGTGCCGGCGTTGCAAATCACCCCGGCGGCGAAATCCTTTGTGTAGCCCGCCTGTGTCATCGCACCGATCACGATGGACCCGATGGCCACCACGGTCGCGGGGGACGAGCCCGAAAGCGCGGCAAAGATCATGCAGGCAAAGACTCCGGCAATGGCCAGACCGCCGCGCAGATGGCCGACGCAGGCGATGGAGAACCGGATGATCCGCTTGGCCACGCCGCCCGTCGACATGAACGATGAGGCCAGGATGAAAAACGGCACGGCCAGCAAGGTGTAATGCCCGACGAAGGCCTGCATCAGGGTCTGTGCGACCGACGCCAAAGAGGTGTCCGAAAACCACAGCAGAAAAAGCACCGATGACATGCCGAGCGAAACGGCGATCGGCACCCCGATCAGCATCAGCCCGATGACCATCACAAAGAGGAGGACAACTTCCATGGCTCAGACCTCGCCGCGTTTTGCGCGGACTTCCGCGAGTTCGTCTTCGACTTCGTGGCTGGCGACGATCCGGTCGATCCGGCCATGCCATATCGCGATCCCGGCGATCACGAAACGATAAAGCAACAGGGCCATCGTAAAGGGCAGGATCACGTAAGGGATGAAGCGCGGCATCTTTTCGTAGGTATCGCCGTCGTTCATCGCATCTTCGATGAAGCGCAGGGCATTCGGCATGGGAATGTCGTTGACCTCGTACCAGGCCTTGGGGCGAAAGGACTCCTGCACCCCCGTCGGGAACCAGCGACCGGTGGTCTGGGGTAGATTGGCGAAGTTCGCCCAATAGTCCCAGGCCCCCTTGAGCAGCAGAGCCGAAAAGACGATGCAGACCGCCACCGCGATCAACCCACAGATGCGGCGCGGCGCAGGGGGCAGGATCCCGATGATGGCGTCCACGCCCAGATGCGCGCCCTTCTTGACCGCGTAGCACGCGCCAAGCAGCCCGAGCCAGGCAAAGAGAAAGACCGTCAGTTCCAGCGCCCAGAGGATATTCGCGTTGAACACGTAGCGCGCCACGACATTGGCGAATGTGACCAGGGTCATCACCCCGAGGATGGCGGCAATGATGGTCTCTTCGAGCCTGTCGGTAAAACCAGAGCTGCGACCGGGTTGCATGGTGTCTCCCCCCAAATTCACGCCGCGGGCCGGCGGGTATGGCAAGGGGCGCAGCCGTGCTCCGCGCCCCTCTTCGTCATGTGAGCAAGCCGCGACAGCCTACATATCGGCGTTGATCGCCTGCGCCGCGTCGATGTTTTCCTGACCGACGTCGTCGAGGAACTGATCCCAGACCGGCTTCATCGTGTCGACCCACATCTGGCGCTGCTCGGCCGTCAGCTCGCGGATCTCGCCGCCCGCGTCGAGAATGGCCTGACGCGCTTCGAGGTCGACTTCACCGACGGCTGCGTTCCGCTCGGACGTGACTTCGTCCATGATGGTCATGAACTGATCGCGCACGTCCGCGTCGAGGCTGTCGAGCCAGTCGACCGAGGCGACGACAAGATAGTCGAGAGCGCCGTGGTTGGTTTCGGTGGTGCCGTCCTGAACCTCAAAGAACTTCTGGCCGTAGATGTTGGACCAGGTGTTCTCCTGACCGTCCACAACGCCCTGCTGCAATGCGCCGTAAACCTCCGAGAAGGCCATTTTCTGCGGTGAGCCACCGATGGCTTCCATCTGGGCGACCAGCACGTCGGAGGGCTGCACGCGGAACTTCAGGCCCTCGGCGTCCGACGGTTCGATGAGCGGCTTGTTGGCCGAGAGCTGTTTCATCCCGTTGTGCCAGAACGCCAGCCCTTGCAGACCGCGCTTGACCATGGAGTCCTTCATCGCCGCACCCGCGTCGGAGGCCTGGAAGGCATCGACCGCATCGATGTTCTTGAACATGAACGGCAGGTCGAACAGCCGGAACTGCTTGGTAAAGGTCTCGAACTTGGAGAGCGACGGCGCGGCCAGTTGGACATCGCCCTGAAGCATGGCTTCCAGGACCTTGTCGTCGTCATAAAGCGTGGAGTTGGGGTAGACCTCCATGCAGGCCTTGCCGTCCATTTCGGCGTTGACGCGGTCTTTCAACAGCTCTGCGGCGATACCCTTGGGGTGCTTGTCGGTGTTGGTGACATGCGCGAACTTGATGACGGTTTCGCCCGCATCGCAGCCGTCCGACGCGGCAGCAGCGCCGGCGGTCACGGCCATAGCCAGAGCGGTGGCAGCAGTGGTCATGAGTTTCATGGAATATCCTCCGATTGGATTTGATTCGGTGAGGTGGGTCCTCTGCCCGGAAGGATTGCGGGGTGGGGTAAATCGCTCAAGAGGCTCTATGACGATTGCGTGAGAATGATTGAAATACAATTTATATCAAAGTGTTAAATCATCCACCGCATCGCGCAGCCCTCGTCGCGAGTCAACGATGTGCGGATTTCCACACAGGGCGCTCAATGGATTGTGCGAAAATCCGCACAAGCGCTCAGCGATAATCCTCCGGGCGCAGGCCGTAACGCGCGAGCTTGTCATAGAATGTCTTGCGGGGCAGTTTCAGATCGCTCGCGGCGCTGCTCGCTTGCCCGGAATGCCGCCGTAGCGCGGCGCTCAACAGTGAGCGCTCCACCCGTGCCATCTGATCCGCCAAGCCAAGGTCCGTCTGCGAAGTTTCCGCCGCGCGATCCACCCCGAGGACAAAGCGCATCGCCTCGGACATCAGAGCGCGGGCATTGCCTGGCCAGTCTCGCGCCATGAGGCCGGCGATGACGTCCGGGGAAACCTCGGGCATGGGCAATCCGGCCTGCTCTGCCGCCTGTTCGGCATACTGACGAAACATCACCGGGATATCTTCGGGACGTTCGGCAATCGCGGGAATACGTACCCGCATCACGTCGAGACGGTAGAACAGATCGGGATGAAACGCGCCCTTCGCCGAAATCCGTTCGAGATCTTCGGTCGAACCTGCGATCAACCGCGCGCCCAGATCACCTTCGAGCAAGTCCGCGAGCGCGAATTGCGTCGCTTTCGGCAGCGCGGCGGCCTCGTCGATGAACAGCGTGCCGCCTTTGGCATCAGACACCGCCTCGCGCAGCGCCTCGGGCGTCAGGCTGGCGGCAGCGCGTTTGACAAAAGGCATGCGCGATTGGGCCGAGGTCATATGGATGACCTCCGACACCTTGGGAATGCCCGTGCCCGGAGCGCCAGTGACGAGCACCTCGGCGGTGGTGCGCGCGACCTGCCGCACCCGGTCGCGCAGGTCGTGACTGGCGGCGGAAGAGCCAAAGATCAGCCGCGCGGCAGGATCCCCAGCTTCAAGTTGCGCCTTCAGCCGGCGGTTTTCGAGGATCAGCTTGCGTGTGTGCAGCGCGCGGTCAAGCACAGCCAGCATATCCCTGGACGCGCAGGGTTTTTCCAGAAAACCAAAGGCGCCGCGATCCATGGCAGAGACCGCCATGGGAATGTCCCCCTCCCCGGTCAACAGGATCACCGGCAGGTCCGGGTCGATCTTGTGCGCATAATCGAGCAGGTAGAGCCCGTCGCGCCCCGGCATCCGGATATCCGACAAGATCACGCCCGCGAAATCGCCCTGGATATGATCCTTGGCCTCGACAAAGCTGCCGGCGGTGATCGGCGTCAGCTCTGCAAGGTCGAGCGTTTGGGACAGGGCGTCGCGGACGGCCGCATCGTCGTCGACGATCAGCACGCGGGTTGTCGTGGTCTGGCTCATCGGGCCATCATGCGCACCCTGCGAGCGACGTCCAGTCAGAAGGCTTCGGGACGGGCCTCGCGCGCCATGTGATCGAGCACGGCATTGACGAACTTCGTCTCCTTGCCTTCGGGAAAGAAGGCCGCGGTGACCTCGACATATTCCGCGATCACCACACGGGGCGGCGTGTCGGAATTGACCAGTTCCGCTCCCGCCGCGCGGAACATCGCGCGCAGGGTCGGGTCGATCCGCGCGATCGGCCATTTCGCCACCAAGGCTCGGTCGGTCATCTGGTCGATCTTGGCCTGATAGTTCACAGCGTCGGTCATGACGTTGCGAAAAAGGGTCGGGTCGCCCTCTGTCATCTCATCGCCGTCATAGGTCGCGCCAAAGCGGTGATCCTCGAATTCCAGCATCACACGTTCGACGGTCTGACTGGAATGCTCCATTTGAAACAATGCCTGCACGGCGTAGAGTCGTGCGGCGCTTTTCATCTTCCGCTTTTGATTGCCCGACAGGGGCAGCGGCGCTTGCGGAATGGAGGTGTCGTCAGTCATCGGGGGCCTTTAGTCAATCGACGAGGAGACATCCCCCGCCAGTTTGTATTCCTCCGACGCAGGCCGAAAGCCGACGTTCTTGCGAGGAGCGCCCCATTTGCGCGAAAGCGCCAGCAGATGCAAGGCCGCAGCGGCAGCGCCCGCGCCCTTGTTCTGATCGTCCGTCGCAGCGCGAACTTCGGCCTGCTTTCGGGTCTCCACGGTCAGGATGCCATTACCGATGCAGAGGCCCTGAAGCCCCAGCAGGGTCAGCGCGCGCGAGCTGTCGTTGCAGACGGTCTCATAATGCGTCGTTTCACCCCGAATGACGCAGCCAATGGCAACATATGCGTCGTAATTCGACATGCGCGAGGCCATGGCGATGGCGGTCGGGACCTCCAGCGCGCCGGGCACCTCGATCAGCTCGTGCTTGCTGCCCCAGGCCTCGATCTCCGCCGTCGCGCCTGCGATCATCTGATCCGCGATATCGCGGTAATAGGGCGCCACGACGATCAGCACCTTGGCGGGCTTTTCGAAAGAGCCGCGCGGCAGGGTGTAGTGGGTTTCGTGCCCCGCCATCAGGTCGCCCCCTCGATCCTGCGGGTAGCCGTGATCTCCAGACCATAAGCGTCCAACCCGACGATATTGGGACGCGGGGAGTTCGTCAGCAGCACCAGCTTGCTCAGGCCCAGCGACGACAGAATCTGTGCCCCCAGCCCATATTGGCGCAGCTTATGCGGTGAGACCTCGGCCCCCATTGCCAGTTTCGTGTGCACATCGCGCAGCAGCACGACGACGCCCCTGCCCTCCTGCGCGATGGCTGCCATCGCGTCGCGGAACAGATTGGCACGCGCCGCCCCGGCAGAGCCCACGATATCCTTGAGTGGATCCATCGCATGCATCCGCACCAGCACCGGATCGTCACCCGCCACGTCGCCCTTGATCAGCACGATATGTTCCGAGCCATGGGTTTCGTCGGTATAGACGCGCATCGTCCAGTCGCCGCCGAACTCCGTCTCGATGGTTTCTTCGGAGCGCACGGCCACCAGATTATCGTGACGGCGACGATAGGCGATGAGGTCCGAGATCGTGCCGATCTTGAGATTGTGTTTCTGCGCAAAAGAGATGAGTTCCGGCAGTCGTGACATGGTACCGTCATCATTCATGATCTCGCAGATCACGCCCGAGGGGTTCAACCCTGCCAGACGCGCGACATCCACCGCCGCTTCGGTATGGCCGGCGCGAACCAGGACGCCGCCGGTCTTGGCGCGCAGGGGAAAGACGTGACCGGGGGTTGCGATATCCTGCGCCCCCTTGCCTGCGTCAATGGCGACAGCGACCGTGCGGGCGCGATCATGCGCGGAAATGCCGGTGGATACCCCCTCGCGCGCCTCGATCGACACGGTAAAGGCCGTCTCGTGACGGGATGAGTTCTGCGAAGCCATCAGCGGCAGGCCAAGGGCATCGACCCGCGATCCGGTCATCGACAGGCAGATCAGCCCGCGCCCATGCGTCGCCATGAAGTTGATCGCATCCGGCGTCGCCATCTGCGCCGGGATCACCAGATCGCCCTCGTTCTCGCGATCTTCATGGTCAACAAGGATGAACATCTTCCCGTTGCGCGCATCTTCGATGATCTCTTCGATACCGCTGATCGCATCTGACCAGGTTTCCTCGACCGGGCCGGGCGTCTCGTAGGTGGTGCTGTCCATGGCGCGTTCTCCTGTCTTCCCTGCCAGTTATGCTCAGATAAGCAATGACGCGGCGAAAGACCAGCGGTGCGTGCCCTCTGACCGCGCAGAGCCTATGTGCGCCCATAGGTGACTGCGGGCCAAGTGTGGGCCCTGCGCCGGTCGCACGGCAATGGCAATGGCAATGGCAATGGTAATCACGCTTGGGCAGCGAAATGCTGGTCCGAGCAACGGGTCAACACCCGGTCCGACCGCGCCAAGCCCGCAAAACGGATCGCTCAGCCCTGCCAGTCCTGTAGCCGTGCAACATAGCGCGCCAGCGTGTCGATCTCGAGGTTGATGAGGTCTCCGACCTTGGCCTGTCCCCAGGTCGTCGCGGTCTTGGTATGCGGGATCATGTTGATACCGAATTCCGCGCCATTGACGTCGTTCACGGTCAGCGATGTGCCGTTCAACGTGACGGACCCCTTGGGCGCGATGAATTTGGCCAGGGCATCCGGCGCGCGGAATGTCGCACGGGTGCTGTCGCCTTCGTCGCGCAGCTCGATCAGTTCGGCCACGCCATCGACATGGCCCGACACGATATGTCCGCCGAGTTCGTCCCCGACTTTCAACGCGCGCTCAAGATTGATGCGCCGCCCGACCGCCCAGCTCACCGCTGAGACGTTGGACGCAGACACCGTTTCGGCACTGATCTCGATATCGAACCAATCGTCACCGGTTTCGATCACGGTCAGGCAGACCCCGTCGCAGGCGATGGAGGCCCCGATGTCGATGCCATCAGTGTCATAGCGCGTCCCGATCCGCGCCCGAAGGTCGCCGCGCTGTTCCAGAGTTCGAATTTCGCCGATGTCGGTGATGATGCCAGTGAACATTTAAGATCTCCTTGACGGTAGAGCTAGACCCAGAGGTCGGCACGCGCAATCCCCTCGGCACGCCATATTTTTGCCGCCTTGGCCTGCTAGTAATGTCGACATAATTCAGAGGCAGACGACAGAGGCACATCCAAGATGCCCGCAGACATCGGAGAAAACCGCGTTTTCCTGTTCCTACAGGGACCGCATGGACCGTTCTTTCACCGGCTGGGCAAGATGTTGCGCCTTGCCGGGGCCGAAGTCTGGCGCGTCGGCTTCAACGCGGGCGACCGCGCCTTCTGGTTCCACCCCAAGAGCTACCTGCCCTATCGCGGCACACGCGAGGACTGGCTGGTCTATTTCACCGATCTGGTCGAACAGAAGGGCGTCACCGACATCGTCCTATACGGCGACGTACGTCCAATCCACGCCGAGGCCGTGCAACGCGCCAAGGACATGGGGCTAAGTGTCCACGTCTTTGAAGAAGGCTACATCCGCCCCTATTGGGTCACTTACGAGCGCGGCGGATCGAACGGCCATTCCAAGCTGATGACCATGTCCGTCGCCGAGATGCGCAAGGTCCTGGAGGAAAGCGATCTCGATTCCGCGCTTCCCCCCGCCAGATGGGGCGACACCCGCCACCACGTCTTTTACGGCGCGCTCTATCATTGGTTCGTGATGTTTCGGAACGGCGATTACCGCAATTTCGCGCCGCATCGCGCGATCACGGTGGCCAAGGAATTTCGGCTTTACCTCAAGCGTTTGCTGCTGATGCCCGCGCATGGTCTCGAACGCTGGCTTGCGACCATGCGGATCCGGATGGGCGGCTTTCCCTATCATCTCGCGCTTTTGCAGCTCGAACATGACGCCTCCTTCCAGGCCCATAGCCCGTTTGCCACGATGACCGATTTTCTGGACCTCGTGATCAAGGGGTTCGCCGAAGGGGCGCCGCGTCACCATCATCTCGTGTTCAAGGCGCATCCGCTGGAGGATGGCCGCGTTCCCGTGCGGCGCGATATCCGCCGCCTCGCCCGTGCCGCGGGGGTCGGCAACCGCGTGCATTTCGTGCGCGGCGGAAAACTGGCGCAACTGCTCGCTGACACGCGCACCGCCGTGACGGTCAATTCCACAGCCGCGCAGCAGGCGCTGTTCCGGGGAATCCCGCTCAAGACATTCGGCAGCGCGGTCTATGCCAAGCCGGAATTCGTCTCGACCCAACCCCTGCCGGAATTCTTTGAGCGCCCCGCCCGGCCCGACCGCAAGGCCTATCACGATTACCGCCGCTTCCTGCTGGAAACCAGCCAGATCGCCGGCGGGTTTTATTCCGCCCGCGCACGTCGCCAATTGCTGCGCACGGTGGTCGACATGATGCTCGCCCCCGAGGATCCCTATGATGCCCTGAAATCCGGGACCGCGACCCCACGGCAACAGTTGCGCATCGTTCATTAGGGCGAGGTGCAATGCGGGACTAGCGTTATCCACAGGATTCCGCTAACTTAGATAAAAAAGACCGAGGCAGAGATAATAGGTCGAGGAGACCGAGCAGTGACTTCCCCCATGTCCAAATGGGCACGGCCCGTTGCCATGTTGGCGGCCATTTCGATGGTGTCCGCTTGTAACGTGTTGCCGCGCACCGGCCCCACCAAACGCGAAATTTATGCAGGCTCCGTCCAGCAAAAAGGCGACGCCTTTGTCGTGGCCGTCAACGACCGTGTGACGCGGGCCACAGCTGTGGCACCGGCGCTCGGCTTCAGTCAGGGGTTCGTTAATTCCAACCCCATTGGTTCGGATACGATCCGGCCCGGCGATACCTTAGGTCTGACGATCTGGGAAAACGTCGATGACGGTCTGCTGGCCGCCGAAGGCACCAACGCCACCCTCCTGGAAGAAGTGCAGGTCGATGGCGCGGGCTTCATCTTTGTGCCCTACGCCGGACGCATCCGCGCGGCAGGCAATACGCCCGAGGCGATCCGCCGCATCATCACCACCAAGCTCGAAGAGCAGACGCCCGATCCGCAGGTTCAGGTGCGTCGCCTTGCCGGAGACGGCTCGACCGTGTCGCTGGTCGGCGCCCTCGGCGGTCAGGGTGTGTTCGCCATCGAACGCCCGACCCGCACACTGGCGGCTATGATCGCGCGCGCCGGGGGTGTGACGATCAACCCCGAGATCGCCCGTGTCACCGTGATCCGGGGCGCTCAAAAAGGCACGATCTGGTTTCAGGACCTCTACAAATACCCCGACCTCGATATCGCGCTGCGCGGCGGTGACAAGGTTCTGGTCGAAGAAGACACCCGAAAGTTCACCGCCCTTGGCGCGACCGGGTCGCAATCTCTCGTTCCCTTTGAGACGCAGACCCTTTCGGGGCTGGAGGCGATTGCGCAGGTCGGTGGCCTCTTGTCCAACGCCGCTGATCCGACCGGCGTCTTTATCCTGCGCAACGAACCTGCGGAACTCGCCAATCAGGTGCTGGGACGCGATGACCTTGTCGGGGCCCAGCGCATGGTCTACGTGCTGGACCTCACCCAGCCCAACGGCATGTTCCACGCGCGCGACTTCGCGGTGCGGGACGGCGATACGCTCTACGTGACCGAAGCGCCCTTCACCCAATGGGACAAGGGGATTTCGGCCCTGACCGGCACGCTGACCTCCGCCAACACCTTGGCAGACGCCACGGGTAACTAAGCCATGACCTCAGGGTCTGAGGATGCACGGGCCGCCGGAGAACCCCTCCGGCGGCTTTGCTATTACAACGCCGGGTTCCTGAAACAGCGCCGCGTGCGCCGGATCATGGAACTGGCGGGTGAGCCTTTGCGCCTGGGCAAGCCGAAAGCGGGGGACGGCGTCGCCGTCTGGGGCCATTCCCCTTACGCAAGTCGTGGTGAGGCGGTCAGCGCAGCGACCGGCGCGCCCCTGGTGCGGATCGAGGATGCCTTTCTACGCTCCATCCATCCGGGCCGGTCGGGCGAACCACCCCTTGGGCTGATCATCGACCATGAGGGCATGCATTTCGATGCCGGGAGGCCCTCGGCTCTGGAACGGCTGCTGCGCGAGCATCCACTGGACGACACTGCCCTCCTGGATCGCGCGCGCGGCGGTATTGCGCGCCTGCGCGAGGCGCGGCTGTCCAAGTACAACGCGCATGACCTGACCCTCGCCCCGCCCGATCCGGGCTATGTGCTGGTGATCGACCAGACGCGCGGCGATGCCTCGGTCCGGCTGGGCGGGGCGGATGCGAATTCCTTCCGCGAAATGCTTTATTGGGCGCAGGAGGATCACCCCGCCGCCCGGATCGTCATCAAGACCCATCCCGAAACGCACGCCGGTCAACGCCGGGGCTATTTCACAACTGAGGATGCCAGCGACCGCGTTACCCTGCTGAGCGATCCGGTGGACCCATGGTCGCTGCTGGAAGGCGCAGTCGCGGTCTATTGCGTCACCTCGCAACTGGGGTTCGAGGCGATCCTCGCAGGGCATCGCCCGGTGGCTTTTGGCCGCCCGTTTTATGCGGGCTGGGACCTGACGGACGACCGCCACCCTCTGCTTTTCCCGGCCAACCGTCGCGGACGAAGCCTGACGCGCCCACAACTCTTCGCCTGCGCGATGCTGCTTTATCCCACGTGGTATCACCCCTGCGAGGATCGCCTGTGCACCTTTGAAGAGGCGCTCGACTGGTTGGAGGCACGCGTTCGGGCATGGCGCGAGGATCGCCATGGTTGGCAGGCCGCGGGCATGCGCCTGTGGAAACGCGGCGTGCTGCAACAGGTGTTCGGGCGCGAGACCCGCGTGGTCTTTTCCGACGCCCCCGCGAGACCGCCGCGCCGCGCGATGGTCTGGGCCGGCAAGGCGGTCGAGGGCGCGGATGTGGTGCGGGTTGAGGACGGCTTCCTGCGCTCGCGCGGGCTGGGTGCAGATCTGGTGCCGCCGCTATCACTCGCTTGCGACGACCTCGGCATCTACTACGATCCCCGCCAAGAGAGCCGGTTGGAGCGGATGATTGCCGCGCGCGCCGACCTGCGCCCCGACCAGCAGCTTCGCGCTGAACGGCTGATCGACAGCCTGATCCGGCTTGGTCTGACGAAATACAACCTCGGCGGTGCCCTGCCCGACCTCCCCGCCGGGCACCGTATCCTCGTTCCGGGACAGGTGGAGGACGACGCATCGATCCGCACCGGCGCGGGCGACATCACAACCAACCTCGCGCTGTTGCAGGCCGCGCGGGAGGCCAATCCCGATGCGGTCATCCTTTACAAACCGCACCCGGACGTTGAGGCGGGCCTGCGCACGGGCGCGGTCGAGGGGGCCGAGGCCTTTGCCGACATGATATTGCCCGACGCCGACCCCGCCGCGTTGCTGGCAAAGGTCGATGAGGTCTGGACGATGACCTCCCTCCTCGGGTTCGAAGCCTTGATCCGGGGCAAATCCGTCACGGTCACCGGCACGCCGTTCTACGCGGGATGGGGCCTCACCCGCGATTTGGGGCGGGTGCCCGCACGGCGACAGGCCCGCCCGACGATCATCGGTTTGGCCCATGCCGCCCTGATTGATTATCCGCGCTATTTCGATCCGGTGACACGGCAGGCCTGCGCGGTCGAAACCGCCGTGCGGCGTCTGGCCGAGGCGCAGGTCAATCGCGGCGGCCCTGCCTTGCGACTGCTGGCCAAGGCACAGGGGCTGGCCGCCGGTGTCAGCTGGCTCTGGCGCTAGACGCTAGCTGGCCGCACGTTCCCACAGATGCAGCACATCGCCGCCAAGGGCACGCGTCTCGCGCAGCCGGTAGCGCGGCGCCTCGCCCAGGCGCTGCAACCCCAACGCGCCAAGGGCCGGGCGACCCTCTGCCCCGATGACCACACCGGCGGTCATTCCGACCAGCTCATCCACCAGATCCGCCCCGAGAAGCGAAGCCGCCAGCGCCGCGCCGCCCTCGCAGAAGACGCGGGTCAACCCCGCCTTGCCGAGCGCCTGCAGGACCGAGGCCGGATCAAGCTGACCGGCGCGCACCTCGCAGGGCAAGAGCTTGGCGCCCATCCCCTCCCAAGCGCGGCGAATGTTGGGATCGGTGTCCGGCCCGTGACACAACCATAGGGGCACATCCGAGGCACTGCGCGCGAGGGCGCTGAGCAGCGGCAGGTCCAGCCGACGCGACACCACCACCCGAACCGGCTGCCGCGTCACGCCCATATCACGCACCGTCAGGCCGGGATCGTCGGCCCGCGCGGTTCCGGCCCCGACCATCACCGCGTCGTGGCGATGGCGCATGGCGTGCACCGCGCGCCGCGCCTCGGGTCCGGTGATCCAGCGGCTCTCCCCGCTTGCCGTGGCGATGCGGCCGTCAAAGCTGCTGGCGAGCTTGAGCGTCACGAAAGGGCGGCCGGTTTCGTTGCGCACGAAAAACCCGGCGTGATCCCGTTCGGCCTCTGCCACGGAAAGGCCAGTCGTCACGGCGATTCCGGCGGCGCGCAAACGATCAAACCCCTGCCCCGAAACGCGCGGATCGGTGTCTGCAATCGGGGCCACCACGCGCGCGATCCCGGCGGCGATCAAAGCATCGGTACAGGGTGGCGTCTGGCCGTGATGCGAACAGGGTTCAAGCGAGACATAGGCCGTTGCGCCGCGCGCCGCCGCGCCGGCCTGCGCAAGGGCTTGAGGTTCGGCATGGGGTCGACCGCCCGGCGCGGTCCAACCCCGCCCGAGGATGCGGCCCCCCTTGACGATCACACAGCCAACAGCCGGATTGGGCCAGGTGGACCCCTGCCCGCGTCGGCCCAAGGAGAGGGCCAGCGACAGGAAGCGGCGGTCGATGGCCGCGCTCATCGTCTACTCTTCGGGTGCGTTTTCCGGGCGCAGTTCGCTGACGAACTTGTCGAAATCGTCCGCGGCCTGGAAATTCTTGTAAACGCTGGCAAACCGAACGTAGGCGACGGTGTCGATACGCGCCAGCGCCTCCATCACGATCTCGCCGATGACCTTGGAGGACACATCGGTTTCGCCCATGCTTTCCAGCCGCCGCACAATGCCGGAAATCATCTGGTCGATCCGCTCGGGTTCGATCGGGCGTTTCTGCATGGAGATGCGGATTGACCGCTCCAGCTTTTCACGGTCGAAATCCTCGCGGCGGCCATTGGATTTAATGACCACCAGATCGCGCAATTGAACGCGCTCGTAGGTCGTAAAACGACCCCCGCAGGCCGGGCAGAACCGACGCCGACGAATCGAGACATGGTCCTCAGCCGGGCGCGAATCCTTTACCTGAGTGTCGATATTTCCGCAAAACGGGCAACGCATCGTGCTAGAATCCCTTTGTGACCGCCATCGTCATGGGGCCGCGCCCCTTTGTCCACAGCCACTATAGGGCAGCCCCAAGAGTTTGGGTAGGCCCGAATTCAACCAGCGAAATGTGCTGCTATTTCCCGCCGGTGCGCTCTCGTGCGATGTTCGACGAGGTAGATGCCTTGCCAGGTGCCCAGCCGAGGCTTTCCATCCAAGACGGGAATGGACAGACTGACCGGCATCAGCGCCGCCTTGATATGCGCGGGCATATCGTCCGGACCCTCATATGTATGGGTGAGATACGACATCCTGGGGTCGTCGGAGGGCGGCACCAGCCGGTCGAAATAGGCCGTGAGGTCGCTTTGAACCTCGGGATCGGCGTTCTCCATGATCAGCAGGCTGGAGGAGGTGTGGCGAATGAACAGGGTCAAGAGCCCATCGCCCTGTGGGGCGGTCCACTGCGCGACCTCGCGCGTGATCTCGTACAGGCCGGGACCGGTGGTGTGGATTGAAAAGGTGGTCTGCATGCGGGTTTATGTGCGCGTCAGATGGTCTCCGGCAAGCCTTGAGCCGGGGACTCGCGACGGTTCTGCGGCGTCAGTTCCGCGCTTCGATCACGCATTGCACGACCGGCAGAGAGGGTCTCGCCGTCTGCCCGACGCGGGCATTCACGCCCAGCGGTGGCGTGCCGAGGACCTCGGACAGCGTCGCCCGGCAGGCGTCGATCTCGTCCACAGAAACCTCGATCTCCATACGCTCCACCGAGGTGGGTGTCAGGATCGGCGACTCGTTCTGGACCGGATCGGGGTCAATTTTCGCGCTTGCGGTGGTGGCAAGGCAGGCAATCAGCACGGTGGCCGGAATAAAGCGGTTCATGGCAGAGTCCCTCTTCTCGGGCTGACAACCAATAGAGCTGAAAAGGGTTTCATCAAATGACTGCTTTTTTCGTATGGGCGCTACGAAATGTGAACAAACCTTAACTGGTTTAATTTAGGTGCCCGAAAGGGAGGGTTGAGCATAAGGCCGCGGCCTCCATCGCCACGACGCGTTACGCATGAAAGAAGGCGCCCATTTGGCGCCTGCTTTTAATGCTGTTTCATCATCACTGGTCGAGGAACGATCGCAGCTTGCGCGAACGCGAGGGATGTTTGAGCTTGCGCAATGCCTTGGCTTCGATCTGGCGGATCCGCTCACGCGTCACGCTGAATTGCTGACCGACCTCTTCCAAGGTGTGGTCGGTGTTCATGCCGATGCCGAAACGCATGCGCAGGACGCGTTCCTCACGCGGCGTGAGAGAGGCCAACACGCGGGTCGTGGTTTCCTTCAGGTTCTCCTGAATGGCAGAATCCAGCGGCAGAATCGCGTTCTTGTCTTCAATGAAATCGCCGAGCTGGCTGTCTTCTTCGTCACCAATCGGCGTTTCGAGGGAAATCGGCTCCTTGGCGATCTTCATCACCTTGCGGACCTTTTCCAGCGGCATCTGCAGCTTCTCGGCCAGTTCCTCGGGCGTGGGTTCGCGACCGATCTCGTGTAGCATCTGGCGCCCCGTGCGGACCAGCTTGTTGATCGTCTCGATCATGTGGACCGGGATGCGGATGGTGCGTGCCTGATCCGCGATAGAACGCGTGATCGCCTGCCGGATCCACCAGGTCGCATAGGTCGAGAACTTATAGCCGCGACGGTATTCGAACTTGTCCACCGCCTTCATCAAGCCGATGTTGCCTTCCTGAATGAGATCAAGGAATTGCAGCCCGCGGTTGGTGTACTTCTTGGCAATGGAGATGACGAGACGCAGGTTGGCCTCGACCATTTCTTTCTTGGCCTGACGCGCCTCTTTCTCACCCTTTTGCACCTGGTTCACGATGCGACGGAATTCGCTGATATCCAGTCCGACGTATTGACCGACCTGCGCCATGTCGCTGCGCAACTCTTCGACCTTTTCGGACGAGCGGTCGATGAACATCTGCCAGCCGCGACCGGACTTTTCGCCCATCCGTTCCAGCCAGTTGGGATCAAGCTCGTGCCCGCGATATTCGTCGATAAACTCACGGCGGTTGATCCGCGCCTGATCAGCCAGCTTCACCATCGCGCTGTCAATCTGCATGATGCGCCGGTTGATACCGTAGAGCTGGTCGATCAGCGCCTCGATCCGATTGTTGTGCAAGTGCAGGCCGTTCACCAGCTCAACGATTTCAGAACGAAGCTTTTGATACTCCGCCTCGTCGCTGGCGTTAAAGCTGTTGTCTTCATTCAGCGTCGCGGAAATCCGGCTGTCCTGAATTTCCGACAGCACCGCGTAATCATGCGCGATCTGGTCAAGCGTTTCCAGAACGCGTGGTTTCAGAGCAGCCTCCATGGCCGCGAGGGACATGCTGGCCTGATCATCCTCATCGTCATCGTCGTCGTCTTTTTCGATGGGATTACCGTCGGCGTCATACTCGGTCTCGTCCAAGTCCGATTTCGCCGGCGCGGCACCGGCGGCACCCGGGGCTGCGGCAGCGCCCGTGGCGCCTGCGGCCCCGACGACCGGCGTATCCTCTTCGCCCTCAATGGAATCGCCAAAGGTGGTCTCAAGGTCGATCACATCGCGCAAAAGGATGTCTTCAGAGAGCAATTCGTCGCGCCAGATCGTGATGGCCTGAAAGGTCAGCGGGCTTTCACACAGCCCGAGGATCATAGTGTTCCGCCCCGCCTCGATCCGCTTGGCGATGGCGATCTCGCCCTCGCGGCTCAGCAGTTCGACAGAGCCCATCTCGCGCAGGTACATGCGGACGGGATCGTCCGTTCTGTCCAGCTTTTCGGAGGCGGTGGAGGCCAGTGTCACATCACGATTGGACGCGGCCTCGACCACGGCGGTGGATTTCTGGTCCTCCTCCTCGACCTCATCGTCCTCAATGATGTTGATACCCATCTCCGAGAGCATCGACATCACATCCTCGATCTGTTCCGAGGAGACCTGATCGGGCGGAAGAACCTGGTTGAGCTGATCGTAGGTGATAAAGCCGCGCTCGCGCGCCTCGGCGATCATCTTCTTGATCTGAGCCTGGCTGAGATCGAGGGAGACATCCTGCTCTTGATTATCTTGCGTCTGGTCTTCGTCGTTATCTTTGGGGGCCATGCTCTGCTCCTGTCTCTCGTGCTGACGTTATACCAGTCAAGGGCGGGCTATCAGTCACGTAAGGGACGTGATTCGCTTGGAACGAATCAATAGCGCGATTCGCGGCCGCTTACACCCGCCTAGCATCAAATGTTTAGCGAATCGTGTTCCAAACTGATCACTTTCGGCCCTTCTCAAACCGAATCGTTTCGATGATCGCGTCAAATGCGCCTCTTTCCTCCCGACTGATTCGGGCACCATTGTCCCCGAGATCGAATTCACCCTTATCCCTGCTCTGGGGGCGCCCGGCGCGGTAGACCGCTTCGGTCGCCTGCGACAGGCGGTGCGTGACGGCCTCATCCGCCGCGCCGCTCAACTCCTCCTCGGCTTCGGCGATTTCTTCGACCAGACCGCGGCGCGCCTTCAATTTGGCCAGCTCCTCGGCCAGGGTCATCTGCGCCAGATCGAGATCGCCGGACTTTCGCACGGTCGGGCAAATGGCCACATGGGGTTGCGACATCAGCCGATCAAGGACCTCCGGGCCCAATTCCTGCTTAATCGCGGCGCGCACGCCCTCTGCCCCGTCCCGATAGGTACGCAGCAGAACATCGCGCAGGCGGGCATCCTCGGGATCGTGGCAGGCCATCAATTCCAACTGGCCCTCAAAGCGCGCAACAGCCTGCGGCGTGCTGATAATGGTGGCAAGAATGACCGCCACGCGCAGTTGCTCTTCCGCCCGCGGACCGGCGGCCGAGAGATAGGACGCCCTGGTCGTTGACCGTGTCGGGGCAAGCTTCTTCTTCGGGCTCCACGTGCTGGTGCGTTGCGGGCGAAACAGATGGTAGCGCAGATTCTTGATCGCTTCGCCGTAGTGATGACGCAGGGAGGCGTCGGGAATCCGCTTGATCTTGTTGCGCAACTCAAGGTCCAGCGCAGCGCGACGCTCGGGGCTGTCAAAGCTCTTGCCGCTCGTGGCCTGCCGCCACATGAGGTCCACCAGAGGCAGCGCACCGTCGAGCACCTTTTGCATCGCGCCAGCGCCGTCGGCCTTGATCAGATCGTCGGGATCCTTGCCCTCGGGCAAAAGGGCGAACCGCAGGGACTTCCCCGCCTGCATCAACGGCAGCGCGAGGTCCATCAGGCGGACAGCCGCGCGCAGCCCCGCCGTGTCGCCGTCCAGCGCCACGATCGGCTCGGGACTGACCTGCCACAGCATGGCGAGCTGATTTTCGGTGATCGCGGTGCCGAGGGGGGCGACCGCACCGCCGAACCCGGCAGCCGCAAGCGCAATCACATCCATGTACCCTTCGGCGACGATCAGGGGGGCGCCCTTGCCGACCGCTTCGCGGGCGGGGCCATGGTGGTAGAGAGACCGGCCCTTGTCGAACAGCTCCGTCTCGGGCGAGTTCAGGTATTTGGCCCGCGCATTGGGATCCATTGCACGCCCGCCGAACGCGATACAGCGGCCCCGGCCGTCGCGGATCGGATAGATGATGCGGCCCCGGAACCGATCGTAGGGCGCGCCGCCGTCATCGGGTTTCGCACAGAGGCCGGCGGCAACGATCTGCGTCTCCGGGATGCCCTTGTCACTGAGGTGGCGAAAGATTCCCTGCCGATTGTCCGGGGCAAATCCGATCTCGAAACGGGCCTGAACCTCAGCGCTCAATCCGCGCTTGTCGAGATAGGCGCGCGCCTCGGTCGCGGCGCCGGAGTTCAGCATCATGCGGTAATGCTTGACCGCCAACTCCATAACGTCCGCGAGTTCGTTGCGCGTCTCCGCCTTTTGCGCCGCGCGTGGATCGCGGGCGGGCATGGGCAGGCCCGCCTCCTGCGCCAGCGCCTCGACTGCCTCCATGAAGCCGAGGTTTTCGGAGTCCTTCATAAAGGAAATTGCGTCGCCCTTCGCGTGACATCCAAAGCAGTAGTAAAACCCCTTGCGGTCGTCGACGTGGAAAGAGGCGGATTTTTCCTGATGGAACGGACAGGGTGCCCACCAGTCGCCCTTGCCCTGATTCGACTTGCGCATGTCCCATATGACTTTCTTGCCGACAACCTGGGACAGGCTGACGCGATTGCGAAGTTCATCAAGGAAACCGGGGGGCAGACTCATGGCGCGATTATCCGGGCTGGCCGTGGCCGTGTCCAGCCGCGAAGCGGGTCAGGCAGCGGCTGTTTGCCGGATCGTGATCATGCGTAGGGACAAGGTCGGGCCTAAAGGATCGGGTGTGCGCCTTGGGTCCCTGCCCGCCTCCGGCGGCCTTGGCCTCACGCGCGCCAGAACTGGACCGTCAGGATGGCATAGACGGCCATCAGCTCCAACCGGCCGATCAGCATGCCGATCACCAAGAGCCACTTCGCGGTATCGTTCAGCGATCCGTAGTTCCCGGCGGGGCCGATAATGTCGCCCAGACCGGGGCCGATGTTGGCGATGGCCGCCGCCGCCCCCGAGATCGAGGTGATGAAATCCAGCCCCGTCAGCGCCAGCGCCACGGCCAAAAGGCCCAACGTCACCGTGAAGAAGACGAAGAAAGACATCACCGACCCCATCACGTCCCCCGAAATCGGGCGACCGTCAAAGCGTGGGGAAAAGCGTCCGTGCGGCAGGTGAATGCGCTTGATCTGTGTGCGGATCGCCGCGAACAGGATCTGATAGCGGAAGATCTTGATCGAGCACGAGGTTGATCCGGCGCAGCCTCCGACCAAGCCCACAAAGAAGAACACCGTGATGAGGAACGGCCCCCAGCCCATGTAGTCCGCGCTCGCATAACCGGTGCCCGACATGATCGACACGATATTGAACAGGGCCTCGCGAAAGGACGTCTCCCAATGCTCCGGAAAGGTATTCAGGAGCGCAACGAACGTGACGAGGACAAAGACCAGAACCGTCGCGGCAAAGGCGCGGACCTGACTGTCCGTGAACAGGGCGCGACGATTGCCGTTCAGCAATTGAACAAAGCGCACGAAGGGCAGCGCCGACAGGATCATGAAGACCGAGGCGCCATATTCCATCGACCCCGAGTAGGCGCCGAACGACGCGTCCTTGGTTGAGAACCCCCCCGTCGAAACCGTGGTCAGCGCATGCACCGTCGCATCGAACGGATCCATGCCAAGAAACAGGTAGGTCATCGCGCAGGCCAGCGTCAGCGCCACGTAGACGACCGAGATCTGGGTCGCGATCGCGGTGGCACGGGGCAGGATCTTGCCCATCGTATCAAAGGCTTCGGAGCGGAATATCTGCATGCCGCCGACGCGCAGCTCGGGCAGGAAAACCATGGCGACGACAATGATGCCCACGCCGCCGAGCCATTGCAGGATCCCGCGCCACAAAAGGATGCCGCGCGGCATATCGTCGAGCCCTGAAAAGACGGTCGAGCCGGTCGTCGTCAGGCCCGACATCGCCTCGAAAAACGCATCGGTGAATGAGGCCTCGGTCGCGCCCAGCACGAAGGGAAAGGCCCCGAATATCGGCAGGGTTGCCCAGACCCCCGTGGTCAGCAGGAAGGTCTGTTGCAGCGTCAGCCCCTCCTGATTGCCGTTCTGGCAGGCAAGAGCAGTCAGCCCGCCGATGGCAAAGGTCAGCACCGCGCTTTCGGCAAAGGCCGGCCAATGGCCGCGCCCTTCGGCGATATCCACCGCCAGCGGGATCAACATGGTCAGCCCAAGGCAGGCCACCAGCAGCCCGATGACATAACCCACAGGGCGCAGGTCAATGAAAGATCGGCTCTTGGCGCGGGGGGCGAAGATCGACAATCGGGTTTGGTCCTTGGTGCGGCTGTTTGCGGATGGAGAGAGCAGGGCTTACCAGGGCCCAGGTGCGGCATAATGGGACGTCAAGACAAGGGGCTGTCTGCCCCTTGGACCCCGAGGATATTTCCAAACCGAAGGAGAGTCAGGTGGTTTCCGCAACCAGTGTGGCTTGCAGGCCACCGATTTCGCCGATCAAACGCAGGATATCGTCCACCCCCTGCCCCGTCTTGAGGTTGGTGAACACAAAGGGCCGCGCCCCGCGTTGCCGGGCCGCGTCGCGCTGCATCACCGATAAATCGGCACCGACATGGGGGGCAAGGTCGATCTTGTTGATGACCAGAACGTCCGATTTGGTAATTGCGGGTCCGCCTTTGCGGGGGATCTCCTCGCCCGCGGCGGTGTCGATGACATAGATCGTCATATCCGCGAGCTCCGGTGAGAAGGTGGCCGAGAGGTTGTCGCCCCCGGATTCGATCAGGATCAGGTCGAGGTCGGGAAAGGTTTGGTTCAGCCCCGCAATAGCGGCGAGGTTGATTGAGGCATCCTCGCGGATCGCCGTGTGCGGGCAGCCCCCGGTCTCGACCCCCCGAATGCGATCCGAAGGCAGCGCCTGCATGCGGGTCAGGGCCTCGGCGTCCTCGCGGGTGTAAATGTCGTTCGTGACCACCGCCATGGACAGCCGCCCGCGTAGTGCGTGACACAGGGCTGCGGTCAAGGTCGTCTTGCCGGCGCCGACCGGGCCGCCGAGACCGATGCGAAGAGGTCCGTGAGGGGAAGGCATGGGCAGGCTCCTGTCAGCTTTGGAAAAGGCGGGTTGGCAAGGTCTCATGCGCCATCGACGCTATGTCGAGCGCGATTGTCGCGGTGCCGATCTGGTCGGTATCGCCGGGTTCGGCATCCACCGCGATCTCTGCGATCCGGTCCGTGAGGTGCAGGATGACACCCTGCGCCTCGGTCTGGCCCAGCGGCACCAAACGCAGGGAGGCGGACACCAGATTGGCGACGAAGGCCTGCAAAAACAGGTTCAGCGTCAGCAGGAGCGGCAGATCGCAGGCCCGTGCCGCCTGCCCCAGAACCACCGGATAGGGCGCGTCGGGCAGGTCGAGATCATGCAGCGCGCGCAGAGTTCGCGCAAAGGCGGCACCCATGCGATCCGTCTCGGCCAGCCGTTCGGCAGAGGGTGAGAGGGCACGGGCCAAATCGCCCAACGCATCGTGTCCGGTCGGTCCGGCATGATAGGCAGCCGCGAGAAGGATCGCGTCGGATCGCCCGGCACCATGATCCAGCGCGGCCTCGACCCAGTCGGCGGTGCTTGCCATGTCGCAAATCCGGCCATCGGCGATAGCGACCTCCAGCCCGTGCGAGTAGGAGAACGCCCCGACCGGAAACGCAGGGGAAAGCCACTGATGCAGCAACAAGGCGGGTGACATGGTCATCTGTGCGGGACCGGCGGTTTACTCGGATCGCCACCCCGATCGTCGGAGGTGTCGTGACTATGGGCATGGGCATGGCTGTGCCCATCATCGGAATGCGCGCCCGTGGTAGCCTTCCCATCTGGCGATGAATGTCCATGCGAATGATCGTGACCATGGGTGCGCCCCATGCCGTAGGCGCCGCCCTCGGGGCGGAACGGCTCCCGTAGCGGCGTGACCTGGGCCCCCAATCGGCGCAACATATCGACCATTACCTCGTCTTGCCGGATCAAGAGGCGGTCTGCCCCTATCTGACAGGGAGTGTGACGATTTCCGATATGCCAGGCGAGGCGGATCAACCCGTCGCCGCGGATCTCGATCAGGTCCTCGGGCGCGGCCACCACACCAATCAGGCAATTGTCACTCAATCTGAAACAATCGCCATGGTCCAGCGATACTGTTTCAGCGAGATCGACAAGAAAGGATGTGTGGGTTTCGGTGTGCAGCACCTTGCGACGCAGGAACCGCTGGTCGTAATCCAGCGTGACAAGGTCATCTGCAACCCTGTCGCCCAACTCTGCCTTGCGCAGGATGGAATGTGCGGCGGGCAGCGCCTTCATGACGCTGCCCTGCGCAATTCGTCAAATGAACCGGGGTTCAGATGTAGAACAGGTCCCGAAAGACGTAGGCCGGAATGGTGTTGCGGCTGATGCCCAGTTGGGCCAGCTGCGCGTCCGACATCGCTTCGAGGCGCGCAATTTCGTCTGCGCGCGAGCGGCGTTCCATGTAGGACACCATGCCGCGTCCGACCGAGCGAAACACGCCGGCCAGTCCGGCGCGCAGACCTGTTTCGGGGATGTGAGTGATTGTATGTGCCATTGGAAACCTCATTTGATGCGGTATTGGATTGCGTCCCTGGCACCAGAGATAGGTCAGTGGATGCGACCTTACTACCGACAATACCGAAGCCCCGCCATGCGTTTGCTGCAATGCAGAAGAATCGTACGCCGCAGCTGCATTGTCGGCTGCTCGGCTGGGGTGAGATCAAGGGGCCCTGCATGTCGGGTACCTCTCCGCTTTCTTGATGGTGGCTAAACCGGGCTCGGGTTGGCCGGAGTGTCAGAACATGAAGTAGCGTTGCGCCATGGGCAGCACTTCGGCAGGCGCACAGGTCAGTAGCTCGCCATCCGCGCGGACCTCGTAGGTCTCCGGGTGCACCTCTACATGGGGCAATGCGTCGTTCAGCTTGAGGTCCGACTTGCCGATGTTGCGGGTGTTGAGTACCGCTATGGTCTCCTTGGCCAACCCATATGCATCGCGCACCCCCTCGGCCTGCGCCGCGGCGGAGACGAACGTCACGGCAGAGCGTTCGACCGCCCGCCCGTAGGCCCCGAACATCGGGCGGGTGTAAACCGGCTGCGGCGTCGGGATCGAGGCGTTCGGATCCCCCATCTGCGCCGCCACGATCATACCCCCGATCAGCACCATCTCGGGCTTCACCCCAAAGAACGCGGGCGACCAGAGGACGAGGTCGGCACGTTTGCCTTCTTCGATTGACCCGATCTGATGGCTCAACCCATGGGCGATGGCCGGGTTGATGGTGTACTTCGCAACGTAGCGTTTGACGCGGAAATTGTCGTTGTCCCCCACCTCTTCTGCGAGACGTCCGCGCTGCTTGCGCATCTTGTCGGCGGTTTGCCAAGTCCGGATGATGACTTCGCCGACGCGCCCCATGGCCTGGCTGTCTGACGCGATAATCGAGAACGCCCCCATGTCATGCAGGATATCCTCTGCGGCAATCGTCTCTCGCCGGATGCGGCTTTCGGCAAAGGCGACGTCCTCGGGGATCGACTTGTCGAGGTGATGACAGACCATCAGCATGTCGAGGTGTTCGTCGATCGTGTTGACGGTAAAGGGACGGGTCGGGTTGGTCGAACTGGGCAAAACGTGGGGTTCGCCGCAGATCTTGATGATGTCCGGGGCATGGCCACCGCCCGCGCCCTCGGTGTGAAAGGCATGGATGGTGCGCCCCTTCATCGCCTTGACGGTGTTCTCCACGAAACCGGATTCGTTCAGCGTGTCGGTATGGATCATCACCTGGACGTCGTAATCGTCCGCAACCGACAGGCAGCAGTCGATGGCAGCGGGCGTGGTTCCCCAATCCTCGTGCAGTTTCAGCGCGCATGCGCCAGCCTTGATCTGCTCCTCCAATGCGGCGGGCAGCGAGGCATTGCCCTTGCCTGCAAAGGCGAGGTTCATCGGAAATGAGTCGGCGGCCTGCAACATGCGCGCCATATGCCACGGGCCGGGCGTGACGGTCGTCGCCAGCGTGCCATGGGCCGGCCCTGTGCCGCCGCCCAGCATGGTGGTCAGCCCGGAATAGAGCGCATCATCGATCTGTTGCGGGCAGATAAAATGGATATGGCTGTCGAATCCCCCGGCGGTCAGGATTTTGCCCTCCGCGGCGATCACCTCGGTTCCGGGGCCGATGATGATGTCGACACCGGGTTGGGTATCGGGATTGCCCGCCTTGCCGATCTTGGCGATGCGACCACCGCGCAGGGCCACATCCGCCTTGTAAATACCCGTCCAGTCGAGGATCAGGGCATTGGTGATGACCGTATCCACGGCCCCTGCGGCGCGCGTCGTCTGGCTTTGCCCCATGCCGTCGCGAATGACCTTTCCCCCGCCGAACTTCACCTCTTCGCCGTAGCTGGTCAGGTCCCTCTCCACCTCGATGATGAGGTCGGTATCGGCCAGCCGCACCCGGTCGCCGGTCGTCGGGCCGAACATCGCGGCATAATCGGCGCGGGAAATCTGGGTGGGCATCGCGGAACCTCCTGAAGGGGCCAATCCGGCCCGGTCAGCGGCGATCCTAGTCGTGAGCTACGCAGAGTTGGAACCCTGCGCGGCGTCTGGACTGCCCGGTCCAGTGGCGTTTGATTAAAAAAGTGGCAGTTATCCGCGCTGCTTGCTCAACCGCTTGCGGTTGGCCTTGGCTTTGCGGTGCAGCGGCTTCAGCGCCGCGTCTATGACGGCAACCGAGGTGGCGCCGTTTGCCGTGGCTTGCGCCGCCTTCATCCAGGCATCGTTCCACGCGGGGGATTTTTCCGAGACCATGCGCCCGGCCTCGCCCGGAGGGAGCGCCCAGCATCCTGCAAGGCCCATGAGACGCAAGGTCATGACGCTCTGCACTTCCGCGCCCAACTGAGCCATCGCCCAACCCAATCGCATGGTTTCAAAAATATTCGCTGATGGTCCGATCACGCTTGGATCCTCCGGATGCTACCTTCGCCAACGCTGCAACGCAGCATCGGTTCCGGTCAAGCGTTCATAAGGAGGGGTTGAAGATGGGGTTGGCCACCAGTGTACCCACCGCGACACACATTCGCGCCCCGGACACGGGGCCCCGGATGTACTGCGGGGGCCTGCCGTGTCGCCCCGGCAGAAGGTGTCAGAGAGGTCCCATAACACCTTGGTTAAAACCGTAGATCGTGCGCGCACCGGCCACCGGGATCAGGTTGACCTCCCGCCGCTGACCGGGTTCGAAGCGCACGGCTGTCCCGGCTGCGATGTCCAGACGCATGCCACGGGCCATATCACGATCGAAATCCAGCGCCGGATTGGCCTCGGCGAAATGGTAATGCGATCCGACCTGCACCGGGCGATCCCCGGTATTGGCGACCATCAGCGTGATCGCCTCTCTGCCATCGTTCAAGGTGATCGTCCCGCTGGCGGGCATCATCTCGCCCGGAATCATCGCGCGCGCCGGTTGGTGGGTCGAACTGACGACGGGATCGGAATGGGCCGGGGTGCAGGCCCGAGGCTGAGCGCGTCTATAAGGCTGTGAATAAATTTGAACATTTTTCGGTAAACTCCGTGATTGAATGGGTCGCGCGATCAGCGGATAGGGTTATGCACCGTGACCAGTTTGGTGCCGTCGGGAAAGGTCGCCTCGACCTGCACTTCGTGGACCATGTCGGCGATCCCCTCCATGCATTGATCAGCGGTGATGACCGAAGCACCCTCCTGCATCATGGTGGAGACGGATTTGCCGTCCCGTGCCCCCTCGACCACCGCATCGGTGATCAGGGCGACCGCTTCCGGGTAGTTCAACCTGACGCCGCGCGCCAACCGCTTGCGCGCGACAGCCGCCGCCATGGCGATGAGAAGTTTGTCTTTTTCACGTGGGGTCAATTGCATGTCACAGGGTCCAGGTCTTGGGAATATCGGCACCAGACAACGTCTGGATTGCGGGGATCAAGTTGCGACGAAGAACATAGCCATCTTCGGCCAGCAGTCGCGCAAAAAGCACGCCGGGCCGGATCAAGCTCGCACCTCCTCGAGGCCCCAGCGCGGCGCGCAGACGCGCGAGGTAGAGATCCGCATCGGGCGCGATCAGCAGAAGGCTCGCCATCGCCAGTGCGCCGCCGGCTACGGCGGGGCGCTCAAGGATGGATTGAATAGGGCCAGAAAGGCGAATTTGATCGGAAAAGATCAATTTATTGCCCCGTTTGATCTGCCATTTATCGCAAAAATATCCCGATTGGATAATTTCTTTCATAGCCGTTCGACCAAAGATCAACGGCTCCACCACCAGTAAACGGCCCTCTGGCGCCACGCTCGCCTCAAGCTGGCGATCCAATGCGGCGTGGTTGTAGACGATGGTTTCCTGCGGCAGCCAGTCGAGGCGAGCGCCGGGCGCGACACTCAGGCTTGTGCGCAGGTCGCCGACTTCGCCCGGTTGCGCGCGATAGATCCGCTCTGCCGCCTGTGTCGTCAGGACAAGGTGCGATCCCGTCTCCGCCCTTGCGGACAGATGCAGGCGATCCCCCCCAGTGACACCCCCGGCGGTGTTCAAAACCACCGCCTGCAGGGTCGGTGAGTTCGACCGCGGGAAGAGCGCCTTGTAAGAGCCGGACTGATGCAGGTCCCCGATCCGGGACACCCCGCCGCGCAGGCGCGAGGACACCTCCATCCGCCCTCGGGCACGGGGTTGTGTGTCCGGGCCAGGCAGCGGTGATCCATCCGGGATCCGGGTCGAAATGGTTGCGGCGTCGATGGTCATCCCTCCAGTTCGGGAGAGACTAGCGGCTTAATCCGCGCACACGAGGGAGCGATGCCGCAACCTGCAAAAAAATCGCCCACCCGGCACATCTATGCCTAAATTTTAATCACCCTAACGGACGTGATGCAGCGTCCCGAACAGACGCGGATCCAGACTGGCGGCAGCGAAGGTCGGCCCTTCGGTCAGGATCGACACCGCATCGTGGCTGTGCAGGCTCTCCTGATGGCTGGCAACGACGCGGAAATCACCGATCCGCGCGTCGCTTTCCAGCTCACGGGCAAAAAGACGCGCGGCATCTTCGACAAAGATCGGATTGGCGGCGTTGAGTTCGGCAAAGGCCTGCTCGTCCTCGCGCTTGACCATCACCTGGGTCTCGGTCGGCACGGCGCGGCGCGCCATGTCGATCAGGTCCTCGAACCAAAGCCGCCCCTCCCCGGTCAGCACCACGGACATGCGCGCAACCGAGCGTTGCGAATGCGGCGTGGCCAGCTGACCGCGCTCGCGCCGTGCATGTTCCGCCAGCTCCAGTGAACAGGGACAGGTCGAGGAGTAAACATAGTCGAGATGCAGGACCCGCAGCCGTTCCCCTGCAGATTCAATCAGCTCAAGCGCGATATCGTAATATTGGTACCCCGCCAGCCCGGAGCGCAGAGACTCCACCTTCAGCGGATAGGACAACCGCATCTGAATACGCGCATCGAGGCTGTCGAGATCGGTGATATAATCGTCCAGCGCCGCCTCGATCACGGAGAAGGAAAAGGTCTTGTCGGCATGGGCATAAAACGAGCGCATGATGCGGCTCATATTGATGCCCTTCTTGTCCGCCTCCAGGCTGACGGTGCCGGTCACAGCACTTTCCAGCATGATGTCGCCCCCGGCCCGGGTCAGGTAGCGGATCGGCAGGCGGAAGTTCGAGATGCCGACATGCTGGATGGCCCGGCGCGAGCCCCGGATCAGACTTGCCGGTCCGTTCTGCAGATCAGGCAGCGTGGCCCGGTAATCGGCATCGGTCTTGAGGTCCTCGGGGTAAGCGTCGGACAGCAAAGGATAACCGGTCGGTTGCAACAGTCGCGCAATGGCCGGATCAAGTTCGTTGATCTCGCTATCCGTGGCCGTACCGGCCCATTCTCGCAATTTGCGCAGCGCCTCTGCGGCGTCATCGCGATTGGGCTGCGTCAGCATATCGTTCGGGTGGATGTTCATCGGGTCCCCCTTTTCGGTCCCAGCCTCGCCAATATAAGCAGGGCCGCGCGAAAAATCCAATCTTGACCTGATATACGGGACAAAGCCGGATCCGGATGTAAAACGCTCAGATTTTATCGAGCGCCTGCATCAGGTCGCCAATAAGATCGACCGGATCCTCCAGTCCCACGGAAAGCCGCACCGTCCCGTCGCTGATTCCCACGATATCCTTTTGCTCCTGCGGCAGGCGTTGATGCGTCGTGGTGGCAGGATGGGTCACGATGGATTTACTGTCGGCAAAGTTGTTGGAGATCGTGAAAACCTCAAGTGAATTGAGGAATTTGAAGCAGCTTTCCTTGCCGCCGGTCACGTCAATGGAAATCACCGTCCCGCCCGAGGCCGCCTGTCGCATGGCGATTTCGTGCTGCGGATGGCTCGGCAGTTGCGGATAGCGCACGCGGCTCAATTTCGCATGGCCCTCCAGCGTCTCGGCGATCTGCATCGCCGATCCCGCCTGCGCTCTTACGCGCAAATCCAGGGTATCGAGCGATTTAAGCTGGACCCAGGCGGTGAAGGGATTCATCGCGCCACCGGTATGTTTCATATAGGCTTCGATCGGGCCGCGGATCAGCTCTTTGGAGCCACAAATCATGCCGCCGAGGGTGCGCCCCTGCCCGTCCACATGCTTGGTGGTCGAAATCACGCAGATATCGGCACCCAGGTGAGACGAATAAGAAAAGATCGGCGTCGACATGGCATCGTCCACCACGACCAGCGCGCCCTTGTCATGCGCGACCTTCACCACATGGGCCAGATCAATGACTTCGAGCGTCGGGTTGGAAACGCTTTCCAGGAAAACGAGGGTCGTCTTTTCGGTGATGGCCTCGCTCCAGGCTGCGTTGTCGGTGCCATCGACCAGCGTGATCTTCACGCCAAATCGGCCCAGCACGTCCTCAAGCACATAGAGGCAGGAGCCAAAGAGCGCGCGGGCTGCGACCACCTCGTCCCCCGCTTTCAGCAGCGCGGACATCGCGCCGGTAACGGCGGCCATCCCGGAGGTGCAGGCAAAGCCGTCCTCGTAGCCGGTGATCTGCGCGAGACGGTTTTCAAACATCCGAACGGTCGGATTTCCGTATCGGGCGTAGATAAATTCATCGTCCCCGGCGGATTTGAACCGCGCCTCGGCCGCTTCGGCGCTGTCGTAAACAAAGCCCTGCGTCAGAAAAATCGCTTCGCTGACTTCACCGTATTGAGACCGGCGCGTACCGCCATGGATCAGGGTCGTGCGTTGTTTCCAGTCGCTCATCGTCATCTCTCCGCGACCGACCGCTTCGGGGCGGGTCGGTCAATAAACCCCCAGGGCGCGGCCAAGCGTGGGGATCCCCGACGACTGGCCTTTTAGCGGTATCTTTCCTGTGGCCCGCAATCCGGCAACAAATCGCCACGCGCGCTGTCTAACGCCCAAGGCGCAGGCGGGTCAAGCCGCACGCCATCGTGGATGGCCGGAGCGCCGGCGGCACAGTCGTTGCGGGGCGCGCGCCCGCC
>TARA_R110002124_G_scaffold6564_50_pt1 | contig 51740 bp, 48 predicted proteins | sample TARA_R110002124 | Tara Oceans TARA_R110002124 (sample SAMEA4397445) | marine metagenome | biome: Polar Biome; feature: [SRF] surface water layer (ENVO:00010504); material: water (ENVO:00002006), including particulate matter (ENVO:01000060) such as... | depth 5 m
TCACCACCATGCGCACGCCGGAAAACCCGCGTGCCAGGCTGGCCGCCTTCATCGCCATGACCAGCCGGACAATGTCATCGCCGAGTAAGGTACCGGTTCCGGTGGAATGGGAGAGGACAAGGTTGCGCTGCAATTGTTCCAGCTTGTCGGCCGGGATGACTTCCTGAGCAAGCCGACCAAAGCCTGTATTGATGCCATATACCGTCCGGCCTTCCTTCAGGATTGTTTGCACGACCTCGGCGCTGTCGTCCACCATGTCACGGCAGGCCGGATCGAGCTCAATTTTAACCCCGCCCTCGAAAATTGCCCGCAGGTTATCGAGGGTCATATGTCCCGGCGCGAGGGTTAGTAAATTCGATTCGCTGTTCATGACTGACCTCCATAATACCGGGAATAAAGCGGGTTAGAGCCGATGGCCTGGGTTAGTTCGGACGGGTGGTCGATATCCCAGATCGCCAGATCCGCGCGCTTGCCAACCTCCAGCGTGCCAATTTCGCTGGAAAGTCCAAGGGCTGCGGCGCCGTTCCGGGTAAACCCCGCGAGCGCCTCTTCGGGCGTCATCCGGAACAGGATGGCGGCCATGTTCATCATCAGCTGCGGATTTGTCGTGGGGGAGGAGCCAGGATTGCAGTCAGTGGCGAGCGCCATCGGGACCCTGTATTCGCGAAACAACTCTATCGGGGGCTTTCGCGTCTCCCGCAAATAGTAGAAAGCACCTGGCAGGATCACGGCGACCGTCCCCGATTTCGCCATCTCCTTGACGCCCTTTTCATCGATATATTCCAGATGGTCGGCGGATAGCGCCCTGAAATGGGCAGCGAGTTCCGCGCCGTTCTGGTTGCTGAGCTGTTCGGCATGAAGTTTTATCGGCAGGCCCAGCCTGTCCGCCGCCTTGAAAAGCTGCCGTACTTGTTCTTCCGAAAAGGCGATTTTCTCGCAAAAGGCATCGATGGCATCAATCAGACCGAGGGCATGGATCGTCGGCAGCATTTCATGGATGACCTTTGCCATATAACCGTCGCTGTTTCCGGCAAACTCTTCGGGAAGAGCATGGGCGCCGAGAAATGTTTTCTGGACGCGAACCAGATTAATCTCGCCGAGCTGTTTTGCCACCTCCAACATTTTCATCTCTGTTTCCAGATCAAGGCCATAACCGGATTTGATCTCTACGGTCGTTACGCCCGCCTTTATCATCGCTTGAAGCCGGGGTTGGCTCTCGGCGGCGAGCTCACTCTCGCTGGCGTCGCGGGTCGCTTTGACGGTGGAGAGGATGCCACCTCCTGCCGCCGCGATTTCCTCGTAACTTGCGCCATTCAGACCCATTTCGAATTCCTGCGCGCGGTTGCCCGCATGGACCAGATGGGTATGGCAGTCAATCAGGCCGGGAGTGATCCACCGGCCTTCCAGATCAATAATATTTGTGGCATTGCCGGAGAATTCCTCGGCCTGTCCAATGCCGCTGATCCTGTCGCCGGTCAGAGTAAGGGCATCGGCGTTAGCTACTCCGTATGGCTCGCCTCCCGGTGTCATGGTCGCCAATCGGGCGTTGATGAAAAGCGTGTCGCATGTCTTCGTCGCCATATCTTTTTGCCCCCATTATTAATTTGTATATACAAATTATTATGATAGACTTGCCCTTATTATCAAGCATTTTTTTCTGACCATTTTATGGCGCGGAACGGGCACCGTCCGTCAGGAGATGCTGAACGGAACGAATAGAGATCGGCTTCAGGCAGTGGAATGAACATTATCAGTGAACTGAGTATCAACCGCACCGTACCGCTTTATCAACAGATCAAGGACTTGATCCTGTCCAGGATACAAAACGGGGAATGGCAGGTGGGTGACCGGGTGCCGACAGAACATGCCCTGGTTGCCGAGCTCGGTGCCTCCCGCATGACGATCAACCGCGCACTGCGGGAACTGACGCAGGAAGGCGTGCTTGTCCGGCGGCAGGGGTCGGGAACCTTTGTCGGGCCCAGCAAGCTGGAATCGGGCCTGCTGGAAATCCGCAATATTGCAGATGACATCGCAAGCCGGGGAAATAGCCATAGCGCCGAGCTGCTCCGTCTTGAGGAAGTGCCGGTCCCAAAACCTATCGCGAGACTAATGGCGCGGCATGAAGACTGCCTGTTTCATTGCCTGATGCTGCATTCGGAAAATGACATTCCGCTCCAACTCGAGGATCGCTATGTCAGCCCGGCGCTCGTCCCGGATTTCATCAAACAGGATTTTTCAACTGAGACACCGAGTGGCTTTCTGATCAGGACAACCCCCTATAGCCGCGCGGATCACCGCATCAGCGCCGATATGCCGACGGCGGATCAGCGGCGGCTGCTGCGTCTTCAAGAGGGAGAAGCCGTGCTGACGCTTGAGCGGCATACCTTTATCGGGGAGGACATGATCACGACGGTCCGGCTTTTTCATCCGGGCAGCCGTTTTGCCTTCGGCGGGACCTTTATCGCCGACCGTTAGACGTTCGAATCCGCAAATGAATTTTTGCGTTTCGTCATGAACTCCTTAAGCGCCTCGTCAATACTTTCCTCCAAAGCGGGCGCCTGGTAATCCCTCAGCATCTGCTTCCAGATCCCGTTGGCGCGCGTCGCGCTATCCTTGGAGCCGTCCGCCTGCCATTGCTCGACCGAATTGTTGTCGGCGGTGCGGGAGCGGTAGAAGGCTTCCTCAAAATTTGCCTGAGTATGGGCGCAGCCAAGGAAATGCCCGCCTGGGCCGACCTCGCGTACCGCATCCATGGCCTGTCCGTTCTCACTGACATCGATACCGCGGGCCAGCACTTCCATCATCGCGCATTGATCAATATCCATGACGAACTTTTCATAGGACGAACAAAGTCCGCCCTCGAGCCATCCCGCTGCATGGAGGGAGAAGTTAACCCCGGACAAGAGCGTCATCAGCAGGGTCTGGGCGCTTTCACTGGCGGCCTGCGCATCGGGTAGTTTCGACGCGGTAAAAGATCCGCCGGAGCGGAACGGCAGATTGAGTCGCCGTGAGAGCGCTGCCGCGCCGTTGAGCACAAGGCTGCTTTCGGGTGTCCCGAATGTCGGTGCGCCGGACTGCATGGAGATGGAACTCACAAAGGTGCCGAAGATAACCGGCGTGCCGGGCTTGATGATCTGTGTGAGTGCGCAACCCGCCATGGCCTCGGCGAGAAGCTGCGACAGGGTGCCTGCACCTGAAACCGGGCTCATTGCGCCGGACAGGATAAAGGGGGACACGACACAGGCCTGATTGTTCGCCGCGTAAGTTTTAAGCGCGCCCAGCATGGTCGAATCAAAGGTCATTGGGGAGTTGGCGTTGATCAGGTTCAGCATCACGCAGTTATTCTGCACGAACTCTTCCCCGAAGACGAGAGACGCCATATCGACGCTGTCCTGCGCCCGTTCCGGCGCGGTGACGGATCCCATGAAGGGTTTATCGGAATATTTGATATGGCTGTAGACCATGTCGAAATGCCGCTTGTTGACGGGCAGGTCGACCGGCTCGCACACCGTGCCGCCGGAATGATGCATCGCGGGCGCCATATATGCGAGCTTCACGAAATTCTCGAAGTCCTCAATCGTGCCATAGCGGCGGCCCTTATCGAGATCATGCACAAAAGGCGGACCATATACGGGGGCCAGCACCGTATTATTGCCACCAATCTGAACGCTGTTGGCCGGATTGCGGGCGTATTGAGTGAATTCCGCTGGGGCGGTTTTCAGAAGTTCACGGCAAAGCCCCTTCGGGAAATGTACCCGCTCTCCCTGAACATCGGCACCGACCGACTTCCAGAGCTCAAGCGATTCCGGATCATCGCGGAAATCAAGGCCGATTTCCTCGAGGATTATTTCGGCATTGGCCTCGATAATCTCAAGCGCCTCGTCACTCACCAGATTGGTGACGGGAATATTCCGGCTGATATAGGGAATATGGCGGCTGGCGTTGCTTGCCCTTGCTTCACGGCGGGCGTCGCGCCCCCGGCGGCCGCTACGGGATGTCGTTGCACTCATAAATTAACCCTCCAGCTCTAGTCACCAGACGAAAGCGCGTCTTCCATTTTCATTAAATCCGAAATTGCATATGCGACTAGCCAAGGCGCGTCTTTATGCGGCGTTCTCTGACGAATTCAGAACATTTTAAATCACCATTTGGGTGCAATGATTTCCATGGCGGTAAAGGGACAGCGAGCGTCGGAGATCGGTTAGCGATTCCCGGTCGTAATCGCCACGGTAATTTATCAACGCATTGATGCCTGGTGTCAGGGAACAGGGCAAAGGGGACGATAAAATGAAATCACATGCACGGGTAGTTGTCATAGGCGGCGGCGTCGTCGGAGTCAGCACACTATACCATCTGACCAAGAAAGGCTGGTCCGATGTGGTTCTGCTGGAACGGACCGAACTGACCGCCGGATCAACCTGGCATGCGGCGGGCCTGCTTCCACTCTTTAATATGAGCTATGCCGTCGGGCAGATCCATAAATACAGCGTCGATCTCTACAAGAAGCTGGAGGCAGAAACCGGGCAGAATGTCAGCTTCCATGTGACCGGCAATCTTCGCCTTGCGACCAACAAGGAACGCATGGATGAATATCTCAAATATTGCGGAACGGCGAATACCATTGGTGTGCCGTATGAGATTATCACACCTAAGGAAGTAAAAGAGCTTTGGCCCCTTGCGGATATCGACGGTCTTGTCGGCGCGCTCTATCATCCCGACGATGGCCATATTGCGCCAGTCGACGTGACCAATGCCATGGCCATCGGGGCGCGGAAAGGTGGCGCGGAGATCAACCGCCATACGGAAGTCCTCTCGATCGAGCAACAAAAGAACGGGGAATGGCTGATCCGCACCAACAAGGGCGACATTACCGCCGAGCATGTGGTGAGCTGCACCGGCAACTATGCCCGTCAGACCCTGTCCATGGTCGGTCTCGATATTCCGGTGATCCCGGTGGAGCATCAGTATATCGTCACCGACGAAGTGCCGGAACTCCTTGAGCGCAAGAAGGCGGGCCTTCCCGAGATGGCAGTGCTGCGCGAGAGCGATGCGTCCTATTACCTTCGCGAGGAGCGGCAGGGCTATATCCTCGGTCCCTATGAGAAGGGCGCGCCCGCCTGTTTTGTCGATGGCGTCCCGGACACCTTCGGGCAGGATCTGTTCCCGGGCGACCTTGAACGTCTCATGCCGCATGTCGAAGCCGCCATCAAGCGCGTCCCGACCTTTGCCGATGCGGGTATCAAGGATATCGTCAACGGGCCGATCGCCTATACGCCCGACGGCAGCCCTATGATCGGCCCGGCCTGGGGTCTTAAGAATTTCTGGATGAACGAGGGTCACAGCTTCGGCGTGACGGCGGCCGGCGGCTCCGGCTGGCAACTTGCCGAATGGATTACCGAGGGCGAACCCGGTATCGACATGATGGACGTCGATCCGCGCCGCTTCGGCGCCTATGCCACCAAACCCTATACGAAGATCAAAAACGAGGAATGTTACGAGCATGTTTTCGTCATCCATTATCCGGATGAGGAGCGCGGGGCAGGGCGTCCGCTGAAGATGTCCCCCTGTCATGACAGGATGGCGGCGCGGGGCGCTGTCTTCGGCCAGAGATACGGGTGGGAGCGGCCGAACTGGTTCGCGCCGGAAGGGGTGGAGCCGAAAGACCAGTGGAGTTTCCGCCGCTCGAATTATTTTGAGCATATCGGGAATGAAGCCATCAATATGCGCACCAATGCCGGGCTGATCGATATCACCAGCTTCTCGAAATTCGAGGTGTCGGGGCCGGGAGCGGAAGCCTATCTCGACAGGCTCGTCTGCCGCAAGCTGCCGAAGGGGATCGGCCGGATCAACCTCTCCCATGCGCTCAACAAGCGCGGCGGTATCCGTTCCGAATTCACCATCATGCGCGACGGGCCGGAACAATTCTATCTCGTGAGCTCCGGTGCGGCGGAACGCTTCGATCATGACTATCTGTTGAAAAATCTGCCGGGTGACGGATCCGTGCGGCTGGACAATGTGACAACAGCGCATGGGGTGCTTGTACTGGCGGGGCCGAAATCGCGGGATATCCTTCGCAAGATCACCGATGCTGACCTGTCCAACAACGGCTTTAAATGGTTGACCGGGCAGCATATCACGGTCGGCCTTGCGCCCTGCCGCGCGCTTCGGGTGAACTTCGTCGGCGATCTCGGCTGGGAGCTGCACCACCCGATCGAATACCAGAACCATATCTATGACGCGATTGTCGAGGCAGGGGAAGAGTTCGGCCTTGGCATGTGCGGCATGCGGGCTATGGACAGCCTGCGTATGGAGAAGAACTACCGCATGTGGGGGCAGGACCTGACCCGCGAATATTCGGTGTTTGAGGCCGGGCTGGAACGTTTCGTTCATCTCGACAAAGGCGATTTTATCGGTCGGGACGCCTTGATCAAGCAGAAAGAGGAGGGCGTGCCGCAATCTTTCGTCTGTCTTGAAGTGCATGGCATCACGGATGCCGACCCGCTCGGCAATGAGCCGCTCTATGATACAAGCGGAAATATCGTCGGACGGGCGACGGCGGGTGCCTATGGCCACTTTGTCGAAAAGAGCCTCGCGCAGGGCTATATCAAGGCCGGTATGGAGGCCGTAGGCACGAAGCTCGAGATCGAAATTCTGGGCGAGCGCTATCCGGCGACCATCATTGAGGAATCGATTTTCGATCCTGAAAATGAACGGCTCAGGGTGTGATTTCTGGGTCAATTGTTTCAATTTCGTCAAAAGTGTCGCAGGAAAATTATTCCATGTCTGGACGGGAATAGTTTTCCGGCCCCGCCTATATGACACTTTTACGACATAGGCTTCGTTTATTTTATTAGTCAGTGGAGCATTCGATGGAAGAAGAAGATATTGATCTCTCGGCCCTGGATGACGGCGAACTCGTCGAACAGATGCATGATGATCTATACGACGGACTGGCGGACGAAATTTGCGAAGGGGTGAATATCCTGCTGGAACGCGGCTGGGAACCCTATAGGGTTTTGACCGAAGCGCTGGTGGAAGGGATGCGGATCGTCGGCGTTGATTTCCGTGACGGCATCCTGTTCGTACCGGAAGTTCTCCTGGCCGCAAACTCGATGAAGTCAGGCATGGCGATCCTGAAACCGCTGCTGGCGGAAACGGATGCGCCAAAGGCTGGCAAGATGGTCATCGGAACGGTCAAGGGCGATATTCACGACATTGGCAAGAACCTCGTCATCATGATGATGGAGGGCGCCGGGTTCGAAGTAATTGACCTTGGCATCAATAACCCGGTCGAGAAATATCTTGAAGCTCTGGAGGAGCATAAGCCTGATATCATCGGCATGTCCGCGCTTCTGACCACCACCATGCCCTATATGAAGGTCGTGATCGACACCATGAAGGAAAAGGGCATACGGGACGATTATATCGTCATGGTCGGCGGGGCACCGCTTAATGAGGAATTTGCCGACAGCGTCGGGGCGGACGCCTACGGGCGCGATGCCGCCATGACGGTGGAAATTGCCCAGAAAATGGTGGCGGAACGGCGGGCCGCCTGACCAGATAGGGAAGCGGGGACGTATTATGACGGATGCGCCTAAAAAAACGCTTCTGATTGCATGTGGCGCTCTTGCAGAAGAATGCTTTGCGGTTCTCAAGGCCAATGGCTGGGATCATATAGAGGTCACTTGCCTGCCCGCCAAGCTGCATAATCGTCCGGCCCTGATCCCGGAGGAAATGCGTCGCAAGATCCGTGAAAACCGCGATCAGTTCGATACCATCCTCGCGCTTTATGGCGACTGCGGCACTGGTGGCCAGCTCGACAAGGTGCTGGCGGAAGAGGGGGTCGAGCGGATCGCGGGCGCCCATTGCTATGAATTCTTCACCGGGACAGCGATTTTTGATGCCTTGCAGGAGGCGGAAGTCGGCACCTTCTACCTCACCGATTTTCTCGCCCGGCATTTTGAGAAGCTGACGATCGAGGGGCTTGGTATCGATAAACACCCGGAACTTCTGCCACTCTATTTTAGTAACTACACGCGCCTTGTGTACATATCGCAACAGGAAGACCCGGCATTGCAGAAAAAAGCAAAGGCGGCAGCGGATCAGTTATCGCTTGCCTACGAATACCGCTTTACCGGCCTCACGGGTCTTCAGGATTTTCTCACGCGCAAAGCAGGTTAGGAGACGCCTTGGCACAGCTCAGCATTTTATACTGGCGGGACATTCCCTCTCAGGTCGTTGTCAAGCAAGGTCGAAGTAATGCGAAAATCATGCTCTCTGACCGGTTTCAGGAGGCCATCGACGTTGCTGCAATGCGCGACAAGGCGCATGAGTCGGACGCCTATCTTGAAGGCTGGCGACGCGGGGAAGCGGAGAGCGTGGATGGCGATATCCAGGCCGTCGCGGAGGCGCGGGCCGGGGAGATTGAAAGTGATTACGATGCCGAAAAGCTGCGCGCCCTTGTCGTGAGCGGCGGACGGGAGGGACTATAGATGACCAAATCCGCTTATCAGCCCGCCGATACGCACCATGTTGCCCGGACAAGCGCCTTCTATACAGTTCGGCACTGGTCCGTCCGCCATTCCCGCGGGCTGGAACGCATTTACCAGATGCTGGCTACCATCTTCCTGAAACTGCATCCCTTGTGGAAGGCCATCGGCTACCGCCGGGTTGAAAAGCCGGTTGTCGTCGTTGAGAAGACGGTCAAGAGTTTTCTCTTTGATTGCCGGATGTGCGGGCAATGTGTGCTTAGCGATACCGGCATGTCCTGCCCGATGAACTGCCCTAAATCCCTGCGCAATGGTCCCTGCGGTGGCGTGCGGGCGAACGGGAACTGCGAAGTGGAACCGGATATGCCCTGTGTCTGGGTGCAGGCCTGGAAAGGGAGCCGGAACATGCGGGCAGGGGACAATATCCTGCAGGTCCAGCCACCAGTGGATAACTCATATCGGGGCTCCTCAGCCTGGCTGCGAGCAACGGCGGCGGCCGCCGAGAAGGAGGACGCGTGATGAATGTTGAAACATCTGCGGATATCAGCGCCCCACTGCCGCCATCGCCGGGCCATACGTCACGCGGGAGGCTGGAACGGGTTCTGCGCGCCGGTGAATTTGCGGTCACCGCGGAACTGAACCCGCCGGACAGCGCAGATCCGAACGAGGTGTTCGAGCGCGGCGCCATTTTCGATGGCTGGGTCGACGGGATCAATGCAACCGATGGATCGGGCGCTAACTGCCATATGTCGTCGGTCAGTATCTGCGCCCTGCTGACGCGCGTCGGCTATTCGCCGATCATGCAGATTTCCTGCCGCGACCATAACCGCATCGCCATTCAGGGGAATGTGCTCGGTGCCGCCGCCATGGGGGTGAACAACATCCTCTGCCTTACCGGAGACGGTGTGCAGGCGGGCGATCAGCCGGGCGCGAAGCCGGTTTTCGATCTCGATTGTATGTCGCTGCTCCGGACGATTCGCCAGATGCGGGATGAGGGGCGGTTCCTCTCGGGCCGCAAGATTACTTCTCCGCCGCAGGTATTTTTGGGTGCCGCCATCAATCCTTTTGCGCCGCCTTATGATTTCAGGCCCTATCGCCTCGCCAAGAAGATCGATGCCGGGGCGCAGTTCGTGCAGTCGCAATATTGCTTCGATATCCCGATGCTGGAGCGCTACATGACACAGGTGCGCGATATGGGGCTGGATGAAAAATGCTTTATCATGATCGGTGTTGGCCCGCTGGCCTCGGCCCGTGCGGCGAAATGGATTCGCGGCAACGTACCCGGCATCCATATCCCGGATACAATCATCGACCGTCTGGAAGGCGCTGAGGATCAGAAGCTGGAAGGCAAGAAAATCTGCATTGAAATGCTTCAGCAAGTACATGAAATGAAAGGGGTTTCTGGGGCCCACGTTATGGCCTACCGGCAGGAGGAACTGGTCGCGGACATTGTCTACGAATCCGGTGTTCTTAAAGGCCGCAAACCGTGGAAGCGCGAGAGCAACCCCGATTTCGAGGCCGTCACCGATGCCGTTGAAACGGTCCGTGAACAGATCAACAATCCCATCGATCCGGCGGAGGCGGTTGCTGCCGTTTCTGAGGAACAGTAAGTCGGTCCTGAGCAAGAGGAAATGCGGACGGATCGTTTAATGAAGCAAGAGTGACAATCGGCGAAAGCCCCGTATTTTAAGGTATGGCAATATGACGGATACCCTCGTTTCCTCCGCGACCAAGGAAGTCATCATCGGCTTCGATCGACCTTTCGTCATTATCGGGGAGCGAATCAACCCGACAGGCCGGAAACTCCTTGCTGAGGAGATGAAGAACGGCGACTACAGCCGCGTCGAGGCGGATGCCCTGGCGCAGGTTGCGGCGGGGGCTCATATGCTGGATGTGAATGCCGGTATACCGCTGGCAGACGAGCCGCGTATCCTTGCCGAAACGATCCAGCTCGTGCAGAGCCTGACCAATGTCCCGCTCTCCATCGACAGTTCCATCGTCGCGGCACTTGAGGCTGGATTGGCCGTTTATCAGGGCAAGGCGCTCGTCAATTCCGTAACCGGAGAGGAAGACCGGCTGGAAACTGTCCTTCCACTGATCAAGAAATACGGTGCGGCCGTTGTCGCTATTTCCAATGATGAAAGCGGCATTTCCGAAGACCCGAACGTGCGTTTCGAGGTGGCAAAGAAAATTGTCGAACGGGCGCAGGATTACGGAATCTCTCCTGCCGATGTGGTTGTTGACCCGTTGGTGATGCCGGTCGGGGCGCTCAATGACGCTGGGCGGCAGGTCCTGACACTTGTCGGGCGGCTCCGGAATGAACTTAAAGTGAATACGACCTGCGGCGCCTCCAATTTCAGCTTTGGCCTGCCGAATCGCCATGGAATGAACGCAGCGTTTCTCTCCATGGCCATTGGCGCCGGAATGACATCGGCAATTACCAACCCGCTGCATGAGCCGGAAATGGCGGCTGTCAAAGGCGCCAATGTTGTTATGGGACGTGATCCGAACTGCGTCAGCTGGATCAAGACGTTCCGTGAACCAGCAGCCGAGGGCAGTGATGAAGCGCGCCGCGCAGGTCGCCGCCGCAGACGCAATGCCTGACCGCCTCCTGAAAAAAGAAAAAGCCCATCTCGTCGCCTTTATGCCGTCCGGCAAACGGGGACGCTTTCCGGACGGCACACCTGTGCTGGAAGCGGCGCGTGTTCTTGGTGTCGATATTGACAGCGTCTGCGGCGGCCGCGGGATTTGCGGGCGTTGCCAGGTGGATGTGACGGTTGGCAAATTCTCCAAGCACGGGGTGGTCAGTCAGGAAGGATCTCTTTCTGCGTTCAACGAAGTTGAACAGAAATACAAGGATCGTCGTCCGCTGAAGGATGGCCGCCGGTTAAGCTGTCAGTCGTTATTGCATGGGGACGTCGTGATCGATGTTCCGGCAACCAGCCAGGTTCACAAGCAGGTCATTGTCAAGCAGGCAGATGACCGCAAGATCGAGATGGACCCGGCGATCCGCTTGCATTTCGTGCAGGTGCTGGAACCGGACATGCATAATCCGACCGGTGATTTCGAGCGTTTATGTTATGCCCTGAAACAGCAATGGGATCTCGATAATCTTGAATGCGATCTGCGCACCTTGCAGGCGCTTCAGAAAACCCTGCGGAAAGGAAACTGGAGCGTCACCGTTGCAGTTCACCGCGGCACCCGGATTACAAAAATCTGGCCCGGTTTCAATAACCAGGCCTATGGCATTGCCGTCGATGTCGGCTCGACAACCATCGCCATGCATCTGTGCGATCTGTCGACCGGTGCGGTCATTGCGTCATCGGGCATGATGAACCCGCAGATCCGATATGGGGAAGATTTGATGAGCCGGGTGTCCTATGTGATGATGAACCCCGGCGGGGAACTGTTGCTGACAGAGGCGGTGCGCGGCGGTATCAACGACCTGATCGGGGAAGTGACGGACAAAGCGAATGTCGATCCGGATGATATCCTGAACGCGGTTTTTGTCGGCAACCCGATCATGCATCATCTGCTCCTCGGGATTGATCCGACGGAGCTGGGCGGTGCCCCCTTTGCATTGACGACCAATTCGGGGATGATCGTCTGGGCGAGTGAGGTCGGCATGATCTCCAATCCAGATTGCCGCGCCTATTTCCTGCCTTGTATCGCCGGGCATGTCGGGGCGGATACGGCGGCTGTTATTCTTTCCGAGGCCCCGCATTTGCTGCAGCAGATGACCCTGATCATCGATGTCGGGACCAATGCGGAAATCGTACTGGGGAACAATGAGCGGCTGCTCGCGGCGTCGTCCCCGACCGGACCGGCGTTCGAGGGCGCGCAGATTTCCTGCGGCCAGCGGGCGGCGGCCGGCGCGATCGAACGGGTGCGGATTGATCCCGAAACGCTGGAGCCGCGCTACAAGGTGATCGGGTCCGATCTCTGGTCGGACGAGGAGGGGTTCGAAGCGGCGACGAGAAAATCTGGCATAACCGGAATCTGCGGCTCCGGCATCATCGAAGTGATCGCCGAGATGTATCTCGCGGGGATCTTGAGTTCCGACGGAGTTATTGACGGCGCGATGGCGGCAAAAAGTCCGCGGATTGTCGCCGATGGCCGGACTTTCTCCTATGTCCTCCGCGACGGGGAGAGCGAGATAAAGATTTACCAGACGGATGTCCGGGCGATCCAGCTGGCAAAGGCCGCGCTCTATGCCGGGGCAAAACTGCTGATGGATCGGCTCGGGCTGGAAAAGGTGGACCGTATCAAGCTTACCGGTGCCTTCGGCAGTCATATCGACACCAAATATGCCATGATCCTGGGCATGATTCCCGATTGTGAGCTGGATGAGGTTCAGGCCGTTGGCAATGCCGCCGGGATCGGAGCGCGGATTGCGCTGTTGAATAATTCAGCCCGCGACGAGATTGAGGAACTGGTGAAAACGGTCGAAAAGGTCGAAACGGCGGTCGAGCCGAAGTTCCAGCAGTATTTTGTCGAGGCCATGGCCATTCCGCACAAGACAGCCAGCTACCCCAATCTGTCAAAGGCCGTGAAAATGCCGCCGCCCAAGATTATCTCCGATGGTGGCGGGGAGGGCGGTCGCCGCCGTCGTCGCCGCGTATAGGGATCAGTGCCGGACGCGCCGTTCGTCACTCGGGGTGCGGCCGAAATGTTCCCGATGGCATTTCGAGAAATGTGACGCCGAAACAAACCCGCAGGCAAGCGCTACTTCGATAATCGGCAGGCTGGTCTGGGTCAGCAGATAACGCGCGCGATCGAGCCTGAGGCCGAGATAGTAGCGCGTGGGCGAGTAATCGAGATATTTCTGGAAAAGCCGCTCCAGCTGCCGGGTCGACAGCCCGACATTTGTCGCAAGGTCGCTACAGCTCAAGGGTTCCTCAAGATTGTCTTCCATACAGGCAATGGCTGCCAGCAGCTTGGGATGTGAAATACCTAGGCGGGCGCGAAGCTCCATGCGCTGACGTTCCGTTCCCTCACGGATACGGTGATAGATGAGTTGGTCGGCGACAGCGAGGGCCAGTTCCTGTGTCGTCTGCTTCGCAATCAGGCTCAGCATCATATCGAGGGCGGCTGTCCCGCCCGCGCAGGTGTACCGGTTGCGGTCAATCTCGAACAGTTCGGACGTAATGTCGAGATCGGGAAAATCCTCGATAAAGCCGGAGAGATTCTCCCAGTGGATCGTGCAGCGATAGCCTTTCAGGAGTCCGGCCTTCGCCAACACATGGGACCCGGTGCAAATGGCGCCAAGGCTCGATCCATGGGACGACAACCGCCGCAGGTTGGACAGTATCTGCGTATTCGTATGGTTCTGGATATTGACGCCGCCGCAGGTGAAGACCGTTGGCAGCGTGGGCATGTCCGAAATACCACCCTGAACCGAGAATTCAATGCCCGCTGAACTGATGGCGGGCTTGCCATCAATGGAGTAGCATTCCCAGCTATACAACTTTTCTCCATTGAGGCGATTCGCCAGCCGCAGGGGTTCTACAGCCGAAATAAATGCAAGCGATGAAAATTCGGGCAGCAAACAGAATCCAATTCTGAATTTTGCGGCTCCGGTATCCGTTTTACTGTTCAAATTGGCGACTTCCAGCAAAAAAACCTGATAGCGTGACGCTACTTCACATGGCAGAAAAGACAATCATTTTTTTTGCAGCTGTCCGCACAAAATAACTGCTTTGGTCAAGCCATTGGGAGGTTGCTAGAAAAGCCCGATAATTTCTCCGCTCTCATCTACATCGATTGAGTTGGCCGCCGGAACCCGTGGCAAGCCGGGCATCGTCATGATATTACCGCAGACCGCAACAACAAATTCCGCGCCGCTCGCAATCCGGATTTCCCGTATGGGCACCACATGGTTGCTGGGCGCGCCTTTCAGGTTGGGATCGGTGGAGAAGCTGTATTGCGTCTTGGCAATGCAGACCGGATAATGGCCGAAACCGCTTTCCTGCAGGTCCTGAAACTGGTCGCGGACCTTTTTGTCGGCAATAATGCCTTGCGCCCCATAGAGATTCTGGGCGACGGTCCGGACCTTGTCCCAGAGCGGCAACTCGTCCTCATAGAGCGGGGCGTAGTTGCCGCCATTCTGATCAAGCTTCGCGACAACAGCCTCGGCCAGTTCTTCCGCGCCCGCGCCGCCGTTACCCCAATGATCCGACTCAATCGCGTCCACGCCAAGTTCGGCGCAAATCTGGCGAACCTGATTGACCTCGTTCTCCGTATCTGCAGAGAATTTGTTGATGGCGACAATGACCGGCAGGCCGAATTTTTTCAGATTCTCGACATGGCGGGCGAGATTCTCGCCGCCTTCCGTGACCGCCTTGACATTTTCCGCTCTGAGGTCCTCCTTCGCAACGCCGCCATGCATCTTGAGAGCCCGGATGGTGGCGACGACAACGGCGATCTCCGGCTTCAGACCTGCTTTGCGGCATTTGATGTCGAGGAACTTTTCAGCGCCGAGATCCGCGCCGAAGCCCGCCTCGGTCACCACATAGTCGGCCAGCTTCAGTGCGGTTTTTGTGGCCAGCACAGAGTTGCAGCCATGGGCGATATTGGCGAAAGGACCGCCATGGATAAAGGCGGGGTTGTTCTCCAGCGTCTGCACGAGATTGGGCTGGAATGCGTCTTTCAAAAGGACCGTCATCGCCCCATGAGCATTCAGGTCCTTGGCATAAACCGGTTTCTTCTCCCGCGTATAGCCGACAATGATATTGCCAAGGCGCCGCTTGAGATCGTCAAGGTCGGTTGCAAGGCAGAAAATTGCCATGACTTCCGACGCTACCGTAATATCGAAATGATCTTCCCGCGGGAACCCGTCGGCGATGCCGCCCAGGCTGTTGACGATATTGCGAAGCGCGCGGTCGTTCATGTCCATCACGCGCCGCCACAGGATGCGCCGCTCATCCAGCCCCAGCTCATTGCCCCAGTAAATATGATTATCCACCATCGCCGCCAGAAGATTGTTCGCGACGCCGATGGCGTGAAAATCGCCGGTGAAATGCAGGTTGATGTCGGTCATCGGTACGACTTGCGCATAGCCACCGCCTGCGGCGCCACCCTTCATCCCGAAACACGGACCGAGGGAGGGTTCTCGCAGGCAGATGATCGTCTTCTTGCCGATGCGATTGAGGCCGTCACCAAGGCCGACTGTGGTCGTTGTCTTGCCTTCACCGGCAGGCGTCGGGGTCATGGCGGTGACAAGAATCAGTTTGCCATCCGGTTTGTTGTTGAGAGTTTTGATATATTCCAGGGAAAGCTTGGCCTTATAATGACCATAGGGCTCAAGGTTATCACTATCGATACCGAGGCTGTCACTGGCAACTTCCGCAATTCGCTTCATTGAAGCCGCCTGCGCAATCTCGATATCGCTTTTAGGATTTGTATGCTGGTCTGTCATCCTGGTCTGTCCTCCCCCAGAAAAGCCGGGACATTTATTGTCCAACGTCTGCGAACACAGTGGCTGTGCGGTCATCGTAGGTCTATTCATAATGCGACACAAAATCTCCAACAAGCGGACTGGGGCCGGGTTATGGGGAATGTCGCGAATATTCTACTAAATGACCGTTTGCGACGGATATATCTGCCGCTAAACTGTCATGGTCCCGAAAGTCAGGACCGAGCAAGGAAGTTTGATGGTGAAATATTCGATCTTCACGATCGCGCGCAATGCGTTGAGCAGCCATAAGAACTGGCCGCAGCAGTGGCGAAGCCCGGAGCCGAAGCCGGAATATGAGGTGATTATCATCGGCGGTGGCGGTCACGGGCTCGCAACGGCCTATTATCTCGCGAAAGAGCATGGTGTGCGCAATATCGCCGTGCTGGAAAAAGGTTGGCTCGGCGGCGGTAACACGGCGCGAAACACAACGATTGTCCGCTCCAACTACCTCTGGGATGAAAGCGCGGCGATATATGAGAAATCCCTCCAGCTCTGGGAAGGGCTGTCGCAGGAGATCAACTACAATGTCATGCTGAGCCAGCGCGGTGTCCTCAATCTTGCCCATAGCCTTGGCGACGTTCGCGAAGGGGTGCGCCGGGTCAATGCGAACCGCCTGAATGGTGTCGATGCAGAATGGCTGGATGCGGAGGGCGTGAAGGAATTTTGCCCGATCATCAATATCTCCAAAAAATCGCGGCATCCAGTCATGGGCGCCACCTTGCAGCGGCGCGGCGGCGTTGCCCGCCATGACAGCGTCGCTTGGGGCTATGCGCGGGCGGCGGACGCGCTCGGCGTCGATATCATCCAGAATTGCGAGGTTACCGGCATTAGGCGTGAAGGCGGCAAGGTGACCGGCGTGGAAACCACGCGGGGCGATATCGCGACCAAAAAAATCGGCGTTGTCGCGGCAGGGCATAGTTCTGTTATTGCGGAAATGGCGGGCATTCGTTTGCCGGTCACCAGCCATCCGTTGCAGGCGCTCGTCTCCGAACCGGTCAAGCCGGTGATCGACTGTGTCGTCATGTCGGGCGCGGTGCATGTCTATGTCAGCCAGTCGGACAAGGGCGAACTTGTCATGGGCGCCGGGATCGACAGCTTCAATTCCTACGCCCAGCGCGGCAGCTTCCATGTGATCGAGCATCAGCTTGGCGCCTGTCTGGAGTTGTTCCCGATCTTCAGTCGGGTCCGCATGATGCGGAGCTGGGGCGGAATCGTCGATACCTGCCCGGATGCGTCGCCGATCCTCTCCGGCACATCGGTGGAGGGGCTGTATTTCAACTGCGGCTGGGGCACCGGCGGGTTCAAGGCGACGCCGGGATCCGGCTGGTGCTTTGCCCATACGCTCGCAAAGGACGCGCCGCATGCCCTCAATATGCCGTTCAGTCTGTCGCGGTTTGAGAGCGGGGCGCTTATCGATGAACATGGCGCTGCTGGCGTTGCACATTAAGGAGGGGAAGAAATGCTGAATATCGAATGCCCCTGGTGCGGCAAACGGCACGAGACGGAATTCCGCTATGGCGGGGAGGCGCATATCGCGCGGCCGGACGATCCTTACAACCTCGATGATGCGGCATGGGCGGAGTTTCTCTTTATGCGCAAAAATACAAAGGGTTACTTTGCGGAACGCTGGCTGCATACCCATGGTTGCCGTCGCTGGTTCAACGTTATCCGCAACACCGTCACCCATGAGATCGTCGGTTCCTACGAGATGGGCGGTAAGGCACCGAGCCCGGCGGGAGACAAGTCATGACGGGCCGTTTTCGCACTGCCGCCGGTGGCCGTATCGACCGGAGCAAGGCGCTTCGCTTCACCTTCAACGGGGTAAGCTATACAGGATTTGACGGCGATACACTGGCCTCCGCCCTGCTGGCCAATGGCGTTCATCTGCTCGGCCGCAGCTTCAAATATCACCGGCCCCGCGGCATTGTCGCGGCGGGCGCGGAAGAGCCCAATTCCATGGTCCAGCTGGGGGAGGGCGCGACGACCGAGCCGAATATCCGGGCGACGCAGATATCGCTCCATGACGGGCTGGTCGCGAACAGCGTGAATGTCTGGCCAAGCGTCAATTTTGATATCAGCGCGGTCAACGGCCTGTTTGCCAAGATCATGACGGCGGGATTCTATAACAAGACCTTCATGTGGCCGCGCTCCATGTGGATGAAACTCTATGAGCCGGTGATCCGCCGCGCGGCGGGCTGGGGCAAGGCGCCGACGTTGAGTGACCCGGATATCTATGACCATATGCATCTGCATACGGATGTGATGATCGTTGGTGGCGGCCCGTCCGGCCTCATGGCGGCGCTCGCGGCGGGGCGGGCAGGCGCGCGGGTCCTGCTGGTCGATGAACAGAGCGAATTTGGCGGCAGCCTGCTGTCGCAGAATATCCAAATCGGCGCCAAGGACGGGGCGGACTGGATCGCGGCGGTGGTTGAGGAACTGAACGCCATGCCCGAGGTAACGATGCTCTCGCGCTCGACTGCTTTTGGTTATTACGATCATAATTATCTTTGCGTGCTGGAACAAAAAGCCGACCATCTGCCGGCAGCGGAGCGCAAGGGCAAGGTGCGGCAACGCGTCTGGCATGTCCGCGCGGGCCATGTGGTGCTGGCGACCGGCGCCCATGAACGGCCGCTGGTGTTCGCCGATAATGACCGGCCGGGCATCATGCTGGCTGGCGCGGTCCAGACCTATGTGAATCGCTATGGTGTCCTGCCGGGTCGGAAAATGGTGCTGTTCACCAATAATGATAGCGCTTACGCCGCCGCGATCGACCTGAAAGCCGCGGGCGGCGAAGTTGCGGCGATTGTCGATTGCCGTACAGAGAGCAGTGGCGCTCTCGCGGACGAGGCCCGCGAGCAGGGTATTGAGATAATCGAGGGCCATGCGATTACCGGAACGAAAGGCGGCAAGCGGGTGCGCACTGTTGAAGTCCGGGCCATCCAGAAGGGGGCGAAAGTCTATACCTCGGCTGCGCGTGAAATAGAGTGCGATCTTGTGGCCATGTCCGGCGGCTGGAGCCCGGTCGTCCATCTTTTCAGTCAGTCCCAGGGCAAGCTTGAGTATGATGAGGAGAAAGCCTGTTTCCTCCCTGGAAAGCCAATGCAGAAGCTTGAGGTCGCCGGTGCGCTTGCCGGTCAGTTTACATTGAAAGACTGTCTGGCGGGCGGATACAAGGCCGGGGCCGATGCGGCGCGCGCCACCGGCTTTACACCGAAACGCAAACCACCCGCGCCGGAAATAGACGAGCAGGAGGCTACGGCGATAGAGCCCTACTGGATCGTACCGGGCGCCCGACCAATCGGCGAGGGGATGGTTAAGCATTTCGTGGATCTGCAGAATGACACCACCGCGGCGGATATCGAGCTTGCGGTGCGCGAGGGCTTCGAATCGGTCGAGCATATCAAGCGCTATACCCTTACGGGTTTCGGCACGGATCAGGGGAAAACCTCAAATATCAATGCGCTCGCGATCCTGTCGGGCATTCTGGACAAGCCGATCCCGAAAGTCGGCACGACCACCTTCCGGCCGCCCTACACGCCCGTTTCCTATGGGGCGCTCGCCGGGCTTAATCTCGGCGACTGGTCCGATCCGGTGCGCGTGACCAGTATCCATGACTGGCATGTCGAAAATGGCGCATTGTTCGAGAATGTCGGCCAGTGGAAACGCCCTTGGTATTTCCCGAAAACCGGCGAGAGTATGCAGGACGCCCTTAATCGGGAATGCCTTGCGGTACGGAACAGTGTCGGGGTGCTGGATGCATCGACATTGGGGAAAATCGACATTCGCGGAAAAGACGCGGCGGAGTTCCTCAACCGTATCTATACGAATGCTTGGCTCAAGCTCGGCATCGGGCGGGTACGCTATGGCCTGATGTGCCATGAAGACGGCATGGTTTTCGATGACGGCACGACGGCGCGGCTTAGCGATGACCGCTTCCTGATGACGACCACAACCGGCGGTGCGGCCGGGGTTCTCGACTGGCTGGAAGAATATTTGCAGACGGAATGGCCGGAGCTTGAGGTTTATTGCACCTCCGTTACCGAGCAATGGGCGACTGTCTCCATCACCGGGCCGAAAGCGGGCGCCTTGCTCGCCAAGATCGCCCCGGAAATGGACTTATCCCAAGATAATTTCCCGTTCCTCTCCTTCAAGGAAGGGGTGGTCGCCGGGATCGATGCGCGCGTCTTCCGCATCAGTTTCACCGGGGAACTCACCTATGAGATCAATGTCCCCTGGGCCTGCGGCCGGGCGCTGTGGGATGCCGTGATGGCGGCAGGCGAAGAGTTCGGCATTACTCCTTACGGCACGGAAAGCATGCATATCCTGCGCGCCGAAAAAGGCTTTATCATTGTCGGGCAGGAAACCGACGGAACCACCACGCCGCAGGACCTTGGCATGGACTGGATCGTCTCGAAGAAGAAGCCCGATTTTGTCGGCAACCGCTCCTTCACCCGAAGCGATACGGCGCGATCAGACCGCAAACAGCTTGTCGGGCTGCTGACCGATAACCCGGAAGACATCCTGCCCGAAGGGGCGCAGCTGGTGTTTGATCCGAATGCCGCCAAGCCGATGCCCATGGTTGGCCATGTGACATCGAGCTATCACAGCGCCACCCTCGGCCGGTCGATCGCGCTCGCGCTCGTCAAGGGCGGGCATAAGCGCAAGGGGGAGAAGGTTTTCGCGCCGCTTGAGGACAAGACTGTGACGGCGGAGATCGTCGATCCGGTTTTTTACGATAAGGAAGGGGAGCGGCTCAATGGTTGATACTGCTTTTTGGGTAACCCCCGCTGCCGCGATTTCCAGCACCTTTCCCGAAGGCTTGAGAGAACTGGCGCCAACGGGACAGGTCAATCTCCGCGGCAAGGCAGGCGAGGCGGCCTTCACCGGCGGGGTCAAATCCGTCCTCGGGCTTGATCTGCCGACGGAGCCGAACAAGGTGGCCACAGGCAAAGACTGGAAAGCCCTTTGGCTCTCGCCGGACGAATGGTTGATCGTCGGGGGGAATGACGCGGGCGAGTTGGTTGTCACGTTGGAGGAAAAGCTTGCCGGACAGCATGTCGCCATAAATGATCTGAGCGCGAATCGTACGATCTTCGCGCTTGAGGGCCCGCATAGCCATAAGGTGCTGATGAAAAGTTCAGAAGTGGATTTTCATCCCCGTGTCTTCGCGCCCGGCGACTGTGTCCAGACCCTGATTGCAAAATCCCAGGCGATTGTCGAGCAGGTCGATCCGGAGACATTTCATATCTATGTGCGCGCCTCCTTTAACCGTTATGTCGGCGGCTGGCTGGCGAGGGCGCTAGAGGAATATAAACCTGGTACCTGAGCGTGACATGTTTTGTTGATTTAAGCGGATATTTTGCGGAAATATGTGGAGTTGAGACGGGACTGCTGCTATGTAAGCCCCTCCTGACATCATGCAAACCGGAAACATATGTCCAAAGCATTTCAGATGACGGCCCCTGTTACGGGTGACCTCGCCGAACTGGCGCAATTCACCTGTTCTCTTGCCGAGGCGGCAGCATCCGTTACCCGGCCCTATTTCCGCAAGCCGATAGATATCATCCAGAAACTGGATAATTCACCGGTCACGATCGCTGATCGGGAGTGCGAGACACGCATTCGCGACCTGATCACGGAACGCTATCCCAGTCACGGTATCCTGGGGGAGGAGCATGGCTTCGACGGGGCGGATCTTTCGGAAATATGGGTGATAGATCCCATAGACGGTACCAAGAGCTTTATTTCAGGCCTGCCGCTTTATGGGACATTACTCGCCTATGTGAAGCACAAGGACGTTCGCATCGGCGCGATTTCCATGCCGGAACTGGAAGAATACTGGATCGGTATCGACGGGCAGGGCTGTTTTTTCAATGGGACAAAGTGCCATGTGAGTGAGTGCCGATCGCTGGAGGATGCTATCCTGATGACCACGGCGCTTGAATATTTTTCGCCGGGTAATCGCGAAAAATTTGCCGCGCTCCGGGAAAAGGCCCGCATCCGCCGCTACGGTGGCGATTGTTATATCTACGCCATGGTGGCGTCTGGCTGGGCCGACCTCGCCGTGGAGACGGGATTGCAGACCTATGACTATATGGCCCTGGTCCCGGTGATCGAACAGGCCGGTGGCGTCATCACCGACTGGTCGGGCAAACGCCCCGATCTTGACTCGGATGGCACAATCGTCGCGGCGGCAACAAAGGAACTCCATCAGCAGGCACTTGAGATTCTGAATGGTTAGGCTAGGTTGGTTTCCGACATTATCGCAAGGGGGAAAGGCATGGATGCGCGTTCGGTAAAGACTGTGGTGGATGCCCGCAGTATCGTTGAGGAAAGGGACCTGTCTTTCGTGAAGGTCGGCGTCTTCGATATTGACGGGGTTCTGCGCGGAAAATATCTCAGCAAGGACAAATTTTTCAGCATTCTGGAAAGCGGCTTCGGTTTTTGTGATGTCGTGCTCGGCTGGGACGTGGAGGATCAGCTATATGATACCGATAGCTATACGGGCTGGTCGAACGGCTATGCGGATGCTAAAGTCGTACCCATCATTGATAGCTGCCGGGAGTTGCCGCTTGAAGACAACATGCTGTTTTTCCAGCTTGAATTCGGTGACCGGGCGGCGGGCGTTTGTCCGCGCCAGACCCTGAAACGGGTGATTAAGCTGGCCTTGGACATGGGCATAAAGGCGACGGCGGCCTGCGAGTTCGAGTTTTTCCTCTTCAATGAAACACCCCAGTCAGTGCGCGAGAAGAACTACCGGGACCTGACGCCTTTTACGCCCGGAAATTTCGGTTATTCCATGCTGCGCGCATCGGTCGAGCATAATTTCTATGAGCAGCTTCTCGCCATGTGCGAGGAGATGGATATCGGGATTGAGGGGTTGCATACGGAAACCGGCCCCGGCGTGCTGGAGGCGGCGATTGCCTATGACGATGCGCTGAGCGCGGCGGACAAGGGCGCGCTGTTCAAGACATATACGAAAATCCTGGCGCAGCAGAACGACGTGATGGCGACGTTTATGGCGAAATGGTCCAAGGATGTGCCGGGCCAGAGTGGGCATATCCATCTCTCGCTGAAAGACAAGGACGGCAAGGGCCTGTTCTTCGATGCGGACAAGGAAGACAATATCAGCGACACCATGCGGTATTTCATTGGCGGACAGCAGAAGCTGATGCCGGAACTGCTGGCGATGATCGCCCCGACCATCAACAGCTACACACGGATGATCCCGGGTTTCTGGGCGCCGACGGAGGCAAGCTGGGGTGTCGAAAACCGGACCTGTGCGCTTCGTGCCATTCCGGGCTCGGAACATTCCCAGCGCGTCGAATACCGGATCGCGGCGGCGGATATCAATCCGCATATCGCCATTGCGGCGGCGCTCGGTTCCGGCCTCTGGGGGATCGAGAACAAGATCGAGCCGACGGCAGGTGTCAAGGGCAACGCCTATACGCAGGAATTCCCCGATGAGCTGTCGCTGCCGAAAACCCTCTGGGACGCGGCGCAGGCGCTTAAAAAATCAAAGCCCGCGCGTGAGCTTTTCGGCGACGCCTTCGTCGATCATTATGTGGTGACACGCGAATGGGAGGAACGGGAGTTCCGCAAAGCCATCACGGATTGGGAAATGCAACGATACTTCGAGATTATCTAGGGTTCTGATCCTAGGCCAGGTGATATTCCAGCTCGGCGAGTTTATATCTGGCGTCGATATCCGGAAAATAGCACCCTGTCTGGATTGCTCCCATCCTTTCGTAGAAGGGAACAGCGTTCACATCCGCTTCGATGCGGATGGTCCGGCAATTCCTGTCCAGAGCTGTTTGGGCGGCGATATGAAAGAGGCGGCGCCCATTCCCTTGACCAATTAACTGATGCGCCACATACAGACGCTCCAGCTCAGCGTCAGGCGGGCTCGTCGATAAAAAGTAAAATCCAATAATACTCCGATCATTTTCGAGAAGGCTACCCGTCCAGTTCTTTAGGGTTTCTTCAGTAATCATGAAGTGCTCGACGCATGTCCGAAGATAGTCAACAGTATAGCCCCATAAGGATGTAGAGTTGAGTGCGAGGGCCGTCAGTGATCTGCAATCAGTTACTGTGATGGCTCTGATGGTGTAATTTTCTGTCACTGTCAATTTCTAGCGAATATTGATTATCTCCAATAAGTAATATTAAAAATTTTCACTGCAATTTAAAATTGCTGTTATTGCGTAAATTCAGTGAGAAAAGTGGGAGTTCCCGCGTGTCCTCAACCTCGGAACGACACCAGCCGGTCTGTTTTGCGCCCATCCTCCTATAGAAACCAGCGGCGTTGGGATCGGCCCCGATCCTGAGACTGTTATAACCAAGAAGCGCGGCCCGCTCTGCCGCAGCCTGGATCAGCGCCCGGCCATAGCCCTTACCCATATAAAGCGGGGAGACATAGAGAAGCTCTAGTTCTGCTTCTTCCGGTTCGAGCGATAATAAAAAAAATCCGACAATTTCTCTATTTTCCTCAATCACGCCACTGTCCCATTCGGCGATCATCCGGGGCGTGACAGTGAGAACGGCCTCACAACCGCGCATGAAGTCATCGGAATATCCCCAGAATGCCTTGGAGGTGAGCGCGAGTTCCGTGAGGGCCACACAATCGGCATCGCAGGCGGGTCTGATCTTCGGCGGTGACATGGGCCCCGAAATACTCCTATCATGGACGAATTGCCGCTTTTACCATTTTCTTTTCAGGATCGGAATAAGTGCTTTTTACAATCGACCGGAATTTGCAGAACCCGGTGCAAAACCAGATTCGCGAGCAGATTATCGCAGGCATCCTGAACGGACAGCTGACGCCGGGGGCAAAAATGCCGTCCAGCCGAAAGCTGGCCAATGATCTCGGGGTGTCGCGAACGACTGTGATGATTGTCTATGACAAGCTGGTGGAAGGCGATTTTCTGGTCTCCATTCCGCGCTCCGGCTACCGGGTTGGCGATATTGCCGCCGGGTCCGCTCCCACGCCTTCCGTGGCCGGTAATGAGAGTGCGGCGGCCTCTCCGGTGGTATGGGACAGGCTAATCGATACCCGGCTTGCGTCCCAGCGGAATATCGTTAAGCCCGCCGACTGGCAGGACTATCCCTATCCCTTCGTCTATGGCCAGCCCGATGCCAGTCTCTTTCCGTTGCCGGCATGGCGGGAATGTTCGCGCCAAGCGATGAGCCGGCATGCCATGCGGGCCTGGGCGAATGATGCCGTGACTGAGGACGATCCGGAACTCGTCCTGCAGATCCGCACTAAATTGCTTCCCCGGCGCGGCATTTATGCGTCGGATGCGGAAATACTCATCACCATGGGGGCGCAAAACGGTCTTTACCTGATGGCGGCGGCGCTGATCCGGCAGGGAGTACAGGTCGGGATCGAGGATCCGGGCTATCCCGACGCCCGCAATATTTTTGAGCATTGCGGGGCGACGCTGCATCCCCTCCCGGTTGATGAAAGCGGCGTAAAAGTTACGGAAATCCCATATCAGGCGCAGATTCTCTTTGTCACACCAAGCCATCAGTATCCGACAACGGTAACGCTTAATCCTGAGCGGCGAAAGGCGCTGCTGGCGGCGGCGTCGAGATATGACCAGCTCATCATCGAGGACGACTTCGAGAGCGATACGAATTACAGGGGTCAGCCGGTGCCCGCGCTTAAATCGGAGGATCGGGAAGGGCGCGTCCTATATGCAGGAAGCCTGTCAAAGTCGATGTTCCCCGGCCTGCGCATCGGCTATATCGTCGCACCAGCGCCGCTGATCCGGGAAATGCGGGCACTGCGCCGCCTGATACTGCGCCATGCGCCAAGCAACAACCAGCGCACCACGGCTCTTTTCATTGCGCAAGGCTATCATCTCGCCTATATAGCCAAGCTTCACAAGGCCTATGAGGAGCGTTGGCGTAAAATGGCGGCGGGGCTTGAGAGATATCTGCCCGGCATGGCAACGGCGCCGAGTTTCGGTGGCACCAGTTTCTGGGTGAAAGGGCCTAAAGGAACCAGTTGTGAAACTCTTGCGGCCCGCGCGTTGGAAGAGGGGATTGTGCTTGAACCCGGCGCGGTGCATTTCATGGAACCGGAGAGGGGAGAGCGCTACTTCCGCCTCGGCTTCTCCTCCATCGCGACCGAGCGCATAGACGATGGGCTGAAACGACTCTCAACCTTGCTCACAGACTGAGAAATGGCTATCTGGTAGATGTGAATGAAGGAAACTGGTACTATCCCTTCTTGTTGGATTACCTTACCTAAAACAGGCAGATATTATATTCGGTCCATTGTTGGGGATTGCCATGGGATACAGCACAATTGAAGTTCAGCCGCTTACCTCCTGCATCGGCGCGGAGATTGCAGGCGTGGATTTATCAAAGACCCTTTCAGATGAGCAGTTTCAGGATGTGCATGACGCTCTTGTGGACAATCATGTTGTCTTCTTCCGCGACCAAGAAATCTCGCCCGAAGGACAGCTGGAATTCGCCAAACGTTTCGGTACGCCGGAAATTCACCCTATTGTCGAGGGATCAAATGCGCACCCCGAATTGATCGAGGTCTTGAAACCGGCAGGCGAGGGAGCTTCCTTCGGGACAGGATGGCACACCGACAACACTTTCTTCGAAAAACCGACTATGGTCACCATGCTCTATGGTCTCGATATCCCACCGGTGGGCGGTGATACGCTCTGGGCCAGCATGGAAGCGGCCTATGATGCGCTCTCCGATGGGATGAAGCAGTTGCTGGACGGGCTTGTCGCGGTTCATTCCGCCCGCATTGCCTTCGATCCGCGCACGACGAGCGAGAAATATGAAGGCAAGCACAGCCTCAAATACAAATATTCCGAAGCCGTGGAAGTCGAGGTTGAACACCCTCTTATCAGGACCCATGATGTCTCGGGCCGGAAGGGTATTTTCGTCAATCCGATGTTCACCTTAAGGATCAAGGGCATGACGGACGCGGAAAGTGCCCCGCTCCTTAAATATCTCTATGAGTTTGCGACCAAGCCGGAATTCGTCTGCCGCTTCCGCTGGCAGCCGAAATCGGTGGCGATCTGGGATAACCGCTGTACGCAGCATTATGCGATGAACGACTATGTCCAGTACCGCCGCCTGATGCGCCGCGTCACCATCGGTGGCGACACGCGTCCCGTTTAGGGCGGAGGGAGTTTATGCCAGGGAGCGCTCGCTTTCTCGTTTTGGACGGATATCCGGCGGAGCATCGCGGGCCCTTGGCGGCCAATGGCGGCACGCTGGCCGGTGATCTGTATGAGCGGATGCTGCAATCCTGCCTGCCGGGATGTGATGTCGATATCCTGTTTCCGGCGGATGCGGATTGCGCCTTGCCGTCGGGGCAGGCACTTCATGACTATCACGGCATCTGCTGGACTGGATCGAGCCTGACAATCCATGATGAGGCGGATGACCGGGTAACTCGCCAGATTGAATTCGCCAAGGCCGGTTATGAGGCGGCGGTTCCGATGTTCGGCAGTTGCTGGGCCGCGCAGATGGCGGTAACCGCGGCGGGTGGAAAATGTGCAAAAAATCCAAAGGGACGTGAATTCGGCCTGGCGCGGAAAATCGCCTTGAACTCTGCGGGACAGGATCATCCGATGTTCCGGGGGAAAAAGCCGGTCTTTGACGGCTTCACAAGCCATGAGGATGAAGTCGCGGAGCTGCCCGAGGGCGCGGTTCTGCTGGCGAGCAATGATTTTTCCCGCGTGCAGGCGGTCGATGTCTCTCACAAGGGCGGTAGCTTCTGGGCCGTGCAGTATCATCCCGAGTATGACTTCAACGAGGTGGCGAGCCTCTGTCGCTGGCGACGGGAGGCGTTGACGAAGCAGGGAAATTTTGCTTCGCTAGAGGATGCGGACCAGTTTATCGGGAAAATGCAGGCCCTGCATGAGAACCCGGCATCAAGCCATCTTCGCTGGCAGCTTGGCGTGGATGGCGATGTCCTCGATGACGGGATCAGGCAGGAGGAAGTCCGTAACTGGATTGAGGTGAAAATTCTTCCCCGGCTCAACGGCTAGAGAAGTGGGGGCATCTCGCTCAGGCGATGATAATTCTGTCGCGGCCGATTTTGTCGACAATACTCATCGGCGGCATCTCGTCCGTCAACAACAAATCAACGGCGCTGAAATCGCAGACCTTGACGACGCCGGGCCGGTTGAACTTGGTGTGATCGGCCACGACGATGACGCTGGCGGCCTGCGGCAGGACTGCCCGCTTGAACTCCGCCTCGCCAAGGTCGCAATCGAGAAAACCTTGATCGGCGCTGATGGCGGCAATCGAGAGAATGGCGCGTTCCGTCGCAAACTGCTTAGCGAAATTGACCGCCGTGGGCCCATATGTCGCGCAATCGTCAGCTCGAATTTCCCCGCCGGCCATGAACACTTTGTTGCTGTTTCGCGCGCACAGATCACGGGCGACTTCCGTCGAGTTAGTAACAACCGTGAGATCCCTATGCAGGCTCAAGGCTTTTGCGACGTAGCAAGACGTGCTGCCGTTATCGATCATCAGGGTTTCCCCGTCGACGATAAGGGAGGCTGCCAGCTTCGCGATTTTCTGTTTTTCGCGCCGTTGCGTTTCCAGGCGCCGCAGGAAGGGGGCCTCCAGCGCCGAATTCGGCAGCATGACCCCGCCGTGGATTTTTTCCACCGCTCCGTATTTTGCCATTTCCTTGATGTCGCGGCGAATCGTCTCGTCCGATACATCAAGTTTGTTCGCCAGATCAATAATGCTGCAGGATTTTTCTACCTGAAGCATGTTCATGATCGCCAGCTGTCTCTTGGTTTGTTTCATAATTTCCCCGTCCGGAAAGTGCTATTAATGCGCTTTCCTCCCTACCAATAGCATATTTGTGGAAAAATTTAAACGATTATGTGGAAATCCACATTTTTGCGCGGGACAATTCCGCAAGGCGGCTGGCGCGCATCAAGCTAGGTTGAAAAATCATTGGTCGGAAATGCCGGAAAAATGCTAGTAAAACGGAAGTTTAAAATGGGATTGAATGAATGTCGGAAAGTTTGAAAACAATCAGCCCGGTGGATGGCAGCCTCTATGTGGAGCGCGCCTATACATCGCCCGGAAAAATTGACGAAATGCTGGCCGCCGCGCGCAAAGCGCAGCAGGACTGGCGGCAAAAATCGGTTTCACAGCGGGCCGCTATACTGGAAAAATGCGTTGATAATTTTGTTGCCAAAAAGGACCTCATTGCGGAGGAACTGGCCTGGCAGATGGGCCGTCCGATGAAGTTTGGCGCGGGCGAGGTTGGAGGGTTCGAAGAGCGGGCTCGCTACATGATGTCAATCGCCGAGGAAACGCTAGCTGATATCGCAACTCCTCAAAAAGAGGGATTTACCCGCTTTATCAAGCGCGAACCTGTCGGCGTCGTCTTCACTATTGCGCCGTGGAACTTCCCCTATATGACGGCGGTGAATTCCATCGTTCCGGCCCTGATGGCGGGAAATGCGGTCATCCTGAAACATGCGGCGCAGACCCATCTCTGCGGGGAGCGGATGGTGGAGAGCTTTATCGAAGCAGGCCTGCCCGCTGATCTTTTCCAGGTTGTTGTCGCCAGCCATAAACTGGCGGCGGATATTATTGGCTCGGACAAAGTGGATTATGTCTGCTTTACCGGCTCCGTCCCGGCGGGCAAAGCCATTGAGACGGCTGCTGTCGGGCATTTTATCGGCGTCGGGCTGGAGCTTGGCGGCAAGGACCCGGCCTATGTGCGGAGCGACGCGGATGTGGCCTATTCCGCGGAGAATCTGGTTGATGGCGCGATGTTCAACTCCGGCCAGTCCTGCTGCGGGATTGAGCGGATTTATGTTCATGATGTTGTCTATGACGCCTTCGTTGAAAAATTTGTCGAAGTGGTGAAAGGCTACAAACTCGGCAATCCGACAGATCCTGAAACAACCCTCGGCCCTCTCGTCAATGCGTCGGCGGCGGATTTTGTGAGGGGGCAGGTTGCGGATGCTGTGAAGGCAGGTGCGAAGTCGCTCATCGATCCGAAACTCTTCCCTGCGGATAAAGCGGGCACAGCCTATCTTGCACCGGATGTGGTTGTCGATGTCGATCACAGCATGCGGATCATGACCGAGGAAAGCTTCGGTCCGGTCGTCGGGATCATGAAAGTCTCCTCCGATGAGGAAGCGATCAAGCTGATGAACGACAGCGAGTTCGGGCTAACCGCCTCTGTCTGGACGACGGATGAGGCAGCGGCAATTCGCATTGGTGATCAAGTCGAGACCGGCACATGGTTCATGAACCGCTGCGACTATCTCGATCCGGCGCTTGCCTGGACGGGCGTGAAGAATTCCGGGCGCGGCTGCACTTTGTCGGCAGTCGGCTATGAGAGCCTGACCCGGCCCAAATCCTATCATCTGCGGACAGCAATCTAGGGGACCTTAATGGCAACAGATGCAACGGCCCTAGCGGGCAACTGGAACTACCCGACGGCAATGCGGTTTGGCGTTGGCCGTCTTCGTGAATTGGGCGCAACCTGCAAGGAAGCGGGAATGAAGAACCCGCTGCTGGTGACCGACCCGGGTCTCGCCGCACTTCCCATGATTGGTGAGGCGATTGAGAGCTGTAAGGCCGCCGGTCTTGGTTGCGGCCTGTTTTACGACGTCAAGCCCAATCCTGTCGGCAAGAATGTCGATGACGGCGTCGCCGTTTACAAGGAAGGCGGCCATGATGGCATTATTGCCTTTGGCGGCGGCTCCGCCCTTGATGCGGCGAAAGCGGTTGCGGTCATGGCGGCGCAAAACCAAAGCCTTTTTGGCTATCTGGACGGCGGCAAGGACTGGGAGGATATTCCGGCAAATGAAGTGCCGCCGATTATTGCCGTTCCGACAACCTCCGGCACGGGATCGGAAGTCGGGCGCGCCTCCGTCATCACAGATGATGCGAACCATGTGAAGCGGATTGTCTTCAACCCGAAGATGATGCCCGCTTTTGTTATCGCGGATCCGGCGCTCACTGTTGGTCTTCCGAAGAAAATAACCGCAGCGACCGGCATGGACGCCCTCTCTCATAACCTGGAGGCGTTCTGCTCGCCGCATTTCCATCCGATGGCGGAAGGAATTGCGATTGAAGGTATCCGTCTGGTGAAGGAATTCCTGCCCACGGCGACAGCGGACGGAAGTGATATTACCGCGCGCAGCCAGATGATGATTTCCTCCTCCATGGGGGCAACGGCGTTCCAGCGCGGCCTCGGCGGGATGCACGCGCTCGCGCATCCGCTGGGCGCGCTTTACGATGCCCACCATGGCATGTTGAATGCTATCCTGATGCCCTATGTGCTGATCCGCAACCGGGAGGTCATTGCCGAGCGGCTCGCGCGTCTTTCCGCCTATCTCGGCCTCGCTAATCCCTCCTTCGATTCCTTCCTGAGCTGGATACTGGCGCTTCGTCAGGAGCTGGAAATCCCGAACGACTTGTCGGCGCTTGGCATTGATACAGCGAAGGCGGACCTTGTCGGTAAGATGGCGGTGGTGGATCCATCCTCCGGCGGAAATCCGATTGCGCTCACAAATGAGGAATACAGCCGTCTTTTCGAGAAGGCTGTGACCGGTAATCTCGACGCATAAAGGCAGCAGCCATAATCTGTCTGTGGAAATTTGCGATATAATTGTTGATTTTCGTGGGTTTATGCATGCAATTGTACTGAATGCGCATATAATGCGGCGGTCAATGAGGCATTTCAGGCAAAGGTACAGGCATTTTGGACGGCACACTCGTTCTCATTAATCTACTCGGCGGCGTAGCGCTTCTTTTGTGGGGCCTGCGGATGGTCAGTACGGGGGTCATGCGCGCCTTCGGGCGTGAGCTTGGCGTCTTCCTGAAATTCTGCCTGCGGAATCGTTTTCAGTCCTTCTTCGGCGGCCTGACAGTGACGATGCTGCTGCAAAGCAGCACGGCGACGGCGTTGCTGACGGCCTCTTTCGCGGGCCGGGGGCTGCTGCCGGCGACGGCGGGAATCGCGATTATCCTCGGCGCTGATGTCGGAACGACACTTGTCGCCCAGATCCTGAGTTTTGATCTGTCCTTCCTGGCGCCGGTCTTCCTGTTTGTGGGTTTTGTCCGCCATGCCACCGCAACCAACACACGGGCCAAAAACCTCGGGCGTATCATGCTTGGGCTTGGCATGATGCTGAGTGCGCTTGCCATGCTCGCCACCGCATCGGAGCCGATCCGGGATTCGTCCGTGTCCCAGTATGTTCTGACGTCTCTCTCGGGGGAACCGGTACTGGTTGTTCTGCTGGCGGCAGTGATTACGATCATTGCCCATTCGTCCCTCGCGACGGTGCTGTTTGCACTCTCATTATCCCTGACCGGTCATTTCCCGATCGATGTGGCTTATGCCATGGTGCTCGGGGCGAACATCGGTGGCGCGGTGCCACCGATCATGGCGACGCTGAAGGCGGAAAAAGCGGCACGGCGGGCGCCGCTCGCCAACCTGATCTGCCGATTGATCATTGTGGTAGCGACAATCCCCTTTATTGCGGTGATCGAGCCACAGCTGGCGATGCTCGAACCGTCTCCGGCGCGCCAGATTGTCAACCTGCATACGCTCGTCAATCTAACCTGCGCCATCGTCTTTCTGCCTTTTGTCGGACCGCTTGGTCGATTGACGGAACGCTTGCTGCCAGAGGGAGACGAGGTGGATGAGAACGCCCCGCAGCCGCTTTATCTCGACAAGGCGGCACTTGAAAGCCCACAGCTCGCCATGGCAAACGCCGTCCGCGAAACTTTGCGCATGGGCGATATACTTGAGAAAATGTGCCGGTCTCTAAAATTGATACTGGGAGGCGCAAACGGTCAGAATTTTCGGCAGGTCCGTGAAAGTCATGCGGTCATCAAGGACTTCGATGGTGCGATCAAGGGGTATTTGACAAAACTTGGTCGGGAATCGCTTGATGAGCAGGACGAGCAACGCTGCACCGAAATTCTCAACTTCACCACGGCGATCGATCACATCAGCAATATCGTCGTGATGAATATGGTCGAACTGGTGGAAACCGCGCAAAAGAACCAGGTTGCCATATCGGATGAGGATATTCAGGACGAATTCCGGCTTCTGGATATGGTACTTGTGAACTTACGCATGTCTTTCAGCGTTTTGATGACGGCTGACGCGACAGCCGCCACCAAGCTTATCGAGCGCAAGCAGACTTTCCGCGTAGCGGAGCGCAAGGCGGTGAATGAGCATTTGCAGCGCCTGAGAAGTGACCAGATGCTGGACCAGGAAGCGAGCGCCATCCATCTCAGCCTGCTCAGTGATATGCGAAGGATCAATTCCCTGTTGTCGTCAGGGGCGTATCTGGTCGCCGGTCAGAAAGAGAAATAGGCTCACAGCTCGAGCGCGCCGAACATCCGGTCGGGAAAGTCTGTGATCACGGCATCGACGCCCCAGCCCAGGAATTTCTCCGCTTCCTCCGGATCATTGACGGTATAGACGAGTAACTGGAAACCGGCTTTTTTTATCGCTTTCACTTGATCCTTGGTAACGTAATGCCGCTCGCAATGCAGGGAGGCGCAGCCGCTGTCCGTCAACCGTTCCTCCCAGTCCGGCGGAATGGCCGACGTAAGGTAGCCGCGCGGGATATCCGGGATCAGCCGACCCATTTCGTAGAGCGCGTCCACATTGAAGGACGAAATCAGCAACGGCAGATCCTCAGGCCAGTAGTCCAGCAATTCTTTTGCGACCTGCTCCGTTGTCGGGATTTGCCAGCCGCTGCAGGGCTTGATTTCAAGGTTGAGACCAAGCCCGAGATCGGCAAGGGTGTCCGTTGCTTGCCTGAGGGTCGGGATTTTCTCGCCCTTGAACTCATCCGAGAACCAGCTTCCCGCGTCAAGTTGCTGAATTTCTTCAAGCGTTTTTAGAAGAATGGGGCCGCTCCCGTTACTGCACCGGCGGACATCATTGTCATGCTGGATCACCGCAACCGAATCTTGCGTGACGGTGACATCGATCTCGACAAAAGATGTCCCGATTTCGGCGGCCTTGCGCAGCGAGGCCAGTGTGTTTTCCGGCGCCAGACCGCAGGCACCCCGATGGCCGATGATTTTCGGCATCCGGCTGAAAAATTCTTCTTCTGTAATCATGCCGGTTCTCCAACTGTCCAGTCGATGGGGGTTTGGTTTGTCTGGCGCAGATAGTCATTTGCCTTCGAAAAATGACCGTTACCGATGAATCCGCGATGGGCGGATAGCGGTGAGGGGTGCGGACTTTGCAGGACAAGATGACGCTTGCGATCGATAACCGCGCCTTTCTTCTGCGCATAACTGCCCCAGAGCAGAAAGACAAGGTTTTCCCGGCCGATATTGAGCGCGGAAATGATGGCATCGGTGAAGCGTTCCCATCCCTTGCCCTGATGCGATCCGGCCATGGCTTTTTGCACGGTGAGCACGGCGTTGAGCAGCAAGACCCCCTGATCCGCCCAGTGATCCAGATTGCCATGGCGCGGGGCCGGAATATTTAGGTCGCGCTCCAGCTCCTGATAGATATTGCGAAGCGATGGCGGGATGCGCACGCCCGGCGGCACCGAAAAGCTGAGGCCGTGGGCCTGACCGGGCCCGTGGTAGGGGTCCTGCCCGAGAATGACGACCTTGACCGCATGAAAGGGCGTCCGGTTGAGGGCGGCGAAAATATTGCTTCCGGCAGGATAGATGGATTTTCCCGCCGCCTTTTCGCGCAGCAGGAACTGCTTGAGCTCGCGCATATAGGGTGCGTCGAATTCCGGGCGTAACTGGTCAAGCCAGCTTTTTTCCAGCTTAGGGTCAGAACCCGATACGTCGCTCAAAACATCCCCTCTGTCTTCTCCGGATCGGGCGATTGGCCGGTGTGCATTCCGGCGGTGTCCCTTGTTGTCTCTGATGCTGTTTTATTATGATTCTGTTTCATTGCAAAATAATTATGAAACAGGCTTGCCCGCATTATTTCGGCTTCCGTCTCTTTGTAAGCCATTCGATTGGCGTTGCAAGGAGGCCGCGGGGCAGCAGGACGACACTGATCATGAAAACGACGCCAAGTATCAGAATCCAGTAATCGCCGAAAATCTCGGACAGCCAGCTCTCCGCTGTCCGGGTGAAAATGGCGCCGAGAAAAGCAGCAAGCAGCACTTCCTTGCCGCCGATGGCGACCCAGATCAGTGCTTCGGTCGAAAGAGTGAAGCCGATCAGCGTCGGCGAGACGAAGCCGTCAAGGGTCACGAACAACGCGCCCGCAAGCCCGGCAATCGCCGCGCTTAAGGAAAAGACGGAAAGCCGCAGGTTCAGCACACTGTAACCGAGGGACGACAGGCGATCAGGATGAGTGCGAATGGCAGTCAGCAGCAGCCCATAGGGAGATTTCACCAGCAAAGTCACTCCGAAATACACGGCGGCGACAATCCCGAGGATAATGTAGAAGGTCGGCAGGCGATCCCAGAGTTCATAGCTAAACCCGAAGGCAATCAGTTTGAGCGGCGGGACATTGAGCAGGCCATTATAGCCGCCAAGGGCGTACCAGTTGTTCATCAGCCGCTCCAACACCAGAGCTATGGCGAGGGTGATAATGGCGAGATAGGCACCGCTGATGCCTCTCCCTGCGAACAGAAAGTAGCCAAGTGCGAGGGCGAACATCGCCGATCCCGCCATAGCCGCCAGAAGGCCGAGATAGCTGCTGGTCAGGTCGGGATAGATCATGCCCTTGGTAAAGACAGCCATGATATAGCCGCCAATGCCGAAGAACATCGCCTGCCCGAAACAGAGAATACCGCCATAGCCCCAGACCAGCGACAGGGAGATCGCCAGTAACCCATAGACGAGGTAGTTGGTGAGCTGCCCCGTCCAGTACTGCCCGACGAAAAGCGGGGTGATCGCAAGGGCGATAAAGACGAGGAGTCCGATCAGGCTATCTCGCACGGCGCCCTCCCAGCAGGCCTTCAGGCTTCAGGCGGATGATGAGGATAGCGATGATATAGACGGTGATCAGCGCCGCGACCGGTGATATCCAGACCGCGAGCAGGTTGTTGACGCCGCCGATGATCGCGCCGCCCGCCAGCACACCGGCAAGCGGTCCGGCGCCACCGACAAGGATGGAGAGAAAACCCGGCACCAGATAGCCTAGACCCATCTGCGGATCGACGCTGATCAGGGGTGCGACCAGCGCCCCGGCAAGTCCCGCCAGCGCCGTGCCGATGACAAAGCTCCAGCGGTACATGCGCCGCGTATCAATGCCAAGCGCCGCCGCCGTTGCGGGCCGCGCAATAACCGCGCGTGCCATCAGGCCGAATTTTGTTCGGACAAACAGCCAGAATGTTCCGCCGATCAACAGGATGGAGGCGAGCATGAGGATCAGGCGATAGACAGGATAGCTGAACGCCCCGATTTCCAGGCTGCCGTCGACAGGGAGGGGAACGCTCTGGGATTCGGGGCCGAACGTGAGGACGACAAGCTGCTTGAGCGCAATGGACAGCCCCCAGGTCGCCAGAATGGTATCGAGCGGCCGGTGATATATATGGCGGATCAGGGCCATCTCGATCAGCAGGCCGAAAAAGGCGACGACAAGGGGGGCGAGCAGCAGTCCAACAAGGAACGGCAGACCCATATCCTGCGCCAATACCATGACATAGGCGCCGATCATGAACAGCTCCCCATGGGCCATATTGATCACGCCCATCATGCCGAAAACAATCATCAGGCCCAGCGCGACCAGCACTAGAATCAGGATATAGGAGCTGGCATCAAGGATTATGGGAATAAGTTCACTCATTACATCAACATTACACCGACAGATAGCGATGCAGCAGGGAATCGTTCCGCTTTATCGCCTCAATATCACAGCTTTCACGGATTTCACCATTTTCCATGAATAGCACCTGATCGGCAAGCGTGCGGACCATTTCGACATTTTGCTCGACAATCAAAATACCCAACCCGGTCTCCTTCGCTATTCTGGCGAGTTGCAGGCCGATATCATGGACGATGCTGGGCTGGATGCCTTCTGTGGGTTCATCCAGCAGCAGCATTTTTGGCCCGCCGATGAGCGCGCGAGCGATTGCGAGAATTTGCTGTTGTCCGCCGGAAAAAGTCCCGGCCCGCTGATCCTTGCGTTTCTTCAGGAGAGGAAACCAGTCATAAATTTGCGAGAAGGGCAGCGCATCTGTTGCATCCCGTCCCATCAGCCCAAGTTGCAGGTTTTCTTCGACCGAGAAATCTTCAAATATTTCGCGTCCCTGTGGTACATAGCCGATCCCGGCGCGCGCGATAAGATGCGTCGGCCATGTCTCAAGCGTCTGACCGTCGAACAGGACGGACCCGCCCTTCGCCTTTATCAGCCCCATTATGGTTTTGAGCAGGGTCGTCTTGCCCATGCCGTTCCGGCCCATCAACGCAGTCACCCGTCCATTTTCGAACCGGCAACTAAAATCCCGAAGAACGAGGGCATCGCCATACCCGGACGAGAGATTTCTAATCTCAAGCATCTGCAGGAACCACCGTATTTCCGAAATAGAGGGCCTTTACCTCGGCATCGTTTCTAATCTCGTCGAAACTGCCGGATTTCAGGATTTGGCCTTTCGACATGACGTTGAGCGGACAGCCGAGATACTCGATAAATCCCATGTCATGCTCGATCACAAGAACGGTGATGGCCTGTTCCTGATTGATGGTGCGGATCAGGTCCGCGGTTGCTTTGGTCTCCGCGCCGGTCATTCCGGCGGTCGGCTCATCCAGCAGGATGAGAGAAGGAGCTTGCGCAAGCAGCAATCCGATCTCCAGCCATTGCTTCTGGCCATGGGCCAGTTCCCCGCCAAATGTATCCCGCCGGTCGGCAAGATTGATCTTTTCCAGAATAGTATCTATGGAGACGCGATTGCCGGAGCGTTTTGCCGCCACCGTCAGATTTTCCCGGACTGTCAGTTCCTCGAAGATGGCGGGGACCTGAAATTTCCGCCCGATGCCGAGGCGGGCGATCCTGTGCGGTGGCCAGCCGGTAATGTCCTGGTCCCGGAAACTGACCTGTCCCGCATCTGGCTTCAGAACGCCGGTGATCAGGTTAAACAGGGTCGACTTGCCACAGCCGTTCGGCCCGACGAGCGCGTTCAGGCTGCCCTCCGGAATATCGAGGGAAAATCCGTCCACGGCACGCAGACCGTCAAAGTTTTTTGTCAAAGCTGTAAGCTCAAGAAACGACATGGTTGCTTTATCCGGTGATTCAGGCAATTTTTGTATGCATACTTATAAATAATGTTGGCGATAAACTTGTAATTAATATGTGTACCGTCGAATTATCGGGCGAAAACGTCAAAATATGTGCCTTTTTTCGAACTATAACGGTAATTATTTGATTCTTCTACGATTACTGGCATAACCATGCACGAAAGATTTTGCCAAACAACTGTTTTGTTCGGCCAGACATTGAGATGTTTATTGATAAAGAGGATGACGTGATGATCGATATCTCCAGACGGCAATTTATGGGTGCTGTGGGTGCCACCGCGGCTGCTTCGGCTTTTAGCATGCCGGCCATTGCTGCAGGTAAAACCATAAAGATCGGCGCGGTCCAGCCATTCTCCGGCGGGTTGGAGCTGTTCGGTAATCAGGCGAAGATGGGCCTCGACCTCGCAGTATCCGAGATAAACGCGGGCGGCGGCATTCTTGGCCATCAGGTCGAAATGCTCTATGAAGACAACAAGACGGACCCGAAAACATCAGTCGAGCGAGCGAAAAAGCTGATCGAGCGCGATGAAGTGCTGGCAATTTCCGGCCCCATCACCTCTGCCGGGCGTGATGCCATGGCCGCGACGATGGAGCGGGGCAAGACGCCGCTTCTCTATGCGACCAACTATGAAGGCGGTATCTGCAATCGCTACCTGTTCTCCTTCAACACGGTGCCAAATCAGGATACGGCACCACTTATTCCGTATCTGAAGGATGAAGGAATCGGCGATAGCTATTACATGTTCGGTGCCGACTATGTCTGGCCGCGCAACATGTTCAAGACTGCAAAGGATATCATCGGGAAAATCGGTGGCTCCACCGTCGGGGAAGAATATACCCCGTTCGGTGTCAAGGATTTCTCCTCCATCATCCGTAAAATTGCTGATTCCGGGGCTGAGATCCTGTTATTCGCGCTCCCCGGCGCAGACGGTATCACCTTCATCAAGCAGGCGGAGGAATTTGGTCTGACCAAGACGGTGAAGATCGCCTTCCTCGGCTTCGCGGAAACCTATCTCGGTGCTTTTGGTCCGGGCAAGGGCGAGGGGATGTATGCTGGCGTGCCGTTCGTCGCCAGCTCGCCGGAGCCGGGCGTTCAGGAGTTTGTATCGAAAATCCGCAAGAACGCGGGCGAGGATGCGGTTGTTTCCTTCTATGTCATGACCCATTACAATTCGCTGATCGCACTTAAGGGCGGCCTTGAAAAAGCTGGCAAGGTCGACACCGAGGCCTTGATCGACGGGATGGAAGGGCTCTCGTTCGAGATTCCGACCGGCGCAGCTTCGATCACCAAGGATGATCATCACACAGCGATGAACATGTTTATCGCCAAGACTGAAAACGGCACCCTGAACGTGGCAAAGGAACTCGGTATTATTGAACCCGCGCCGCAATGTGCCTAAGTAAGGAGATGCCATGACAACCCGAGACCTCACGGATGATCTGGAAGCGGCTATGCCGCTTGCCTTTACCGAATTCGACCCGTCGGCAACAGACCGCCGGGCCGGCCTTGTGATCGTCGATGAGGTCAACGGGTTTGCAACTGTGGGCGCCGGTGCGCTTGCGCCAACGGAACCGGATGAATTCATTACGAATATGGTTGAAGAGACGGTCATTCTTGCCCGGTATTTCACGGCGCAAGGATGGCCAATTCTCGCGTTCCAGGATACGCATATTCCGGGCAAGCCCGAACCACCCTATCCGCCGCATTGCGAGGCAGGCACGGGTGAGGAGGAGCTGGTTCCGGAGCTTAAATGGCTGGAACAGGATGCCAATACAACGCTTGTCCGCAAAGACTGCATCAACGGCTTTATCGGTGCAATGCGCTCCGATGGCAGCAATGCCGTGGCCGACTGGGTGACCGAGAATGGGATAACCGATCTTCTCGTTGTTGGTATTTGCACGGATATTTGCGTGATGGACTTTGTCCTCACCAGCTTGAGCGCGCGTAATCATGACATGATGCCGGGATTGAAGGATATCTATGTATATGATGAGGGATGCTCCACCTACCACCTCCCGCGTCATGTTGCAGAGGAGATCGGACATGGCGCTGCGGCCGCGCATCCGCAAGATGTGACCCATTACATGGGCCTTTATTTCATGGCGAGTCGCGGTGCGCAGCTTGTCAACAAGGTGATCCTTCCTGCATAATGGAGTGCGGATAGACCGTCTGGTCGATCCGGCGCAATCATAAGAATAACGGGGGAGGCAACCATGAAAGTCACAGCAAACGGCACGGAATTTGATACCCGCCTGGAAGGGCCGGAGGGCGCCCCTGTCGTGACGCTGAGTCATTCGCTCTGCTGTGACCTGTCGGCGTGGGACGAGCTTGCCGAGGATCTGAAATCCGACTATCGGGTTCTCAGATATTCCCTTCGCGGGCACGGGAACAGCGGTGCGACACTGGGGCCCTATGACTTCAAGCTGCTCGCTGACGATATGGCCGCCATACAGGACGCCTACGGCATCACCAAAAGCCATGTGATAGGGCTGTCCATCGGCGGCATGATCGCGCAGGAATATGCACTGATTTATCCGGACCGTATCCTGAGCCTTGTTATTTCCAGCTCCCTTTGTGCGCTGCCCGACGGTGCGGCGGCCCTGTGGCCGGAACGGATCAGGATGGTATCCGAGCAGGGGATCGAGGCAACCGTCGATGGCTCGATGGATCGCTGGTTCGTGCCCGGCTCCCTTGAGGGTCGTTCTGCTCTCGACGCGAGGGTTCGCCAGATGATCCGCGAGACGTCCGTAGATGGCTATGTCGGTTGCAGCCACGCCATCGCCGGGATTGACCTGAAGGATCGCGTGACCGCAATTTCCGTGCCGACGCTCGTCATTGTCGGGCGGGAGGATATGGGCACGCCTCTCAGCTCTTCGGAACTGATCCACCGGCAGATTGAAGGATCAAAGCTGGTCGTCGTCGATAACGCCGCGCATCAGCTCGCCATGGACAAGCCGGACATCTTCAATGCAGAAGTCCGCAAGCATCTGGCAGCGGTCAGTTAGCCTTTCGCCAGAAGGGTGGCGTGATGGCGGATATGATCTTCCATGAAGGTCTGGATGAAATAATAGCTGTGATCATAGCCGTCCTGCATCCGAAGGGTGAGGGGTTGTCCTTCCTCCTTGCAGACGCCCTCGAATATCTCCGGTTTTAGCTGCTCGTTCAGGAACTGGTCGGCGCCGCCCTGATCGATCAGGATATGAGACGTGCGCTTGCCATGTTTGACCAGTTCTGTCGCGTCATATTCGGTCCAGCTTGCCTTGTCGGTCCCGAGATAACCCAGAAATGCCTTCTCCCCCCACGGGCATTGCATGGGAGAGGAAATCGGCGCGAAGGCCGAGACGGATTTGTAGATTTCCGGGTTCTTGAGCGCGATGGTGAGCGCGCCATGGCCACCCATGGAATGGCCGAAAATGCCGACCCGATGGACATCGACATTAAACTCCCCATCGATCAGCAGGCGCAACTCATCGGTCACATAGCTGTACATCCGGTAGCTTCCGGCCCAGGGCTCCTTCACCGCATCGAGGTAAAACCCGGCGCCGGTCCCGAAATCCCAGTCGTCCTCTTCCCCCGGCAGGCCGACATCGCGCGGGCTGGTGTCCGGCATGACGAGCATGAGGCCATGCTCTGCCGCAAACCTTTGCGCGCCCGCCTTGATCGTCGCTGTTTCCTCGGTGCAGGTGAGGCCCGCAAGGTAATAGAGCACGGGCACCTTGCCCGCTTTTGCCTGCGGGGGCTGGTACACCGCGAACCGCATCTCCGATCCGGTCTCGCTGGAGGTATGCTTATAAAAGCCCTGTGTCCCGCCGAAGCAGGCCTGTTCAGAAATAATGTCCATAATCTCGCTCAGAAAGTGACGACGCTGCGGATAGATTTACCCTCATGCATCAGATCGAAGCCCTCGTTGATCTTCTCGATCGGCATGACATGGGTGATCAGGTCGTCGATATTGATCTTACCGTCCATATACCAGTCGACAATTTTCGGCACATCTGTCCGGCCTTTCGCGCCGCCGAACGCCGTGCCTTTCCAGACGCGTCCGGTCACCAGTTGGAATGGCCGGGTGGAAATTTCCTGACCTGCGCCCGCAACACCGATAATGATACTCTCGCCCCAGCCCTTGTGGCAGCATTCGAGCGCCTGACGCATGACATTGACGTTGCCAATGCATTCGAACGAATAATCGGCGCCACCCTTGGTGAGATCGACGAGATAGGGAACGATATCGCCCTCGACTTCCGTCGGGTTGACAAAATGGGTCATGCCGAATTTCTCGCCGAGTTCTTTTCGCGCCGGGTTGAGGTCCACACCGACGATCATGTCCGCGCCCGCAATCTTTGCGCCCTGAATGACATTGAGGCCGATCCCGCCAAGGCCGAAGACGACGACGTTATCGCCGGGCTTGACCTTCGCCGTGTTGATGACCGCACCAATGCCGGTGGTGACGCCGCAGCCGATGTAACAGACCTTGTCGAACGGAGCGTCCTCGCGGATTTTGGCCAGCGCAATTTCCGGCACGACCGTATAGTTGGAGAAGGTCGAACAGCCCATGTAATGAAAGACTTTCTCGCCATTGATCTTAAACCGACTGGAACCGTCCGGCATCAGGCCCTGACCCTGGGTTACGCGTATTGCCTGACACAAATTTGTTTTCCCACTGGTGCAATAGTCGCATTGGCGGCATTCAGGGGTGTAGAGCGGAATGACATGATCGCCCTTCTTGAGGGAGGTGACGCCGGGTCCCACATCGACGACTATCCCTGCGCCCTCATGACCGAGAATGGCCGGGAAAATCCCCTCCGGATCCTCCCCGGAGAGGGTGAAAGCGTCCGTATGGCACAGGCCGCTGGCCTTGATCTCGACGAGAACCTCGCCCTCGCGCGGCCCATCCAGTGTGACTGTTTCGATCGTGAGCGGGGCTCCGGCCTTGTGGGCAACAGCGGCTTTGACTTCCATATTTCACATCCTCGGTTCGTGTTTATTCAGGGGCAAGTTTGCAGATTTAGGGCTGTTGACGCAAGATATTTCCCGATAAAGTGAGGCCGTTTCTGAAACGCAGGAGAGGCGCATGAAAGTGGATGGAAAGCCCTATCGCAGCATCTGGCTGTCGGCGGATGGATGGTCCGTCGATATTATCGACCAGACGCGGCTGCCCCATGAATTTCGCGTGGTGAAGCTGGAAACGCTGGATCAGGCGGCCCATGCGATCAGGGCGATGCTGGTGCGCGGCGCGCCGCTGATCGGGGCGACGGCGGCCTATGGCATCTGTCTCGGCCTCAGGACGGACGCCAGCGACAGCGCCTTGCAGGAGATGTGTGAAACATTGATTGCAACGCGACCGACGGCAGTTAACCTGCGTTGGGCCATCCGAGCGATGCAGGAGCTGCTTCTACCGCTGCCGAAGGAAGATCGCGTCTCTGCGGCCTATGTAAAGGCAGCGCAAATCTGTGATGAGGATGTCGCGATCAACAGCGCCATCGGTGATCACGGACTGGATGTTTTCCGGCAGCTCTGGAAAGCGAAAGCGGAGCAGGGAAAACTCAATATCCTGACCCATTGTAACGCGGGCTGGCTGGCGACGGTGGATTGGGGGACGGCGCTCTCGCCCATCTACAAGGCGCATGACGCTGGCATTCCGGTCCATGTCTGGGTCGATGAGACACGGCCGCGCAACCAGGGCGCCCATCTCACCTGCTGGGAGCTGGGGCGGCACGGCGTCGATCATACGCTTGTTGTCGATAATGTCGGCGGGCATCTGATGCAACACGGGCTCGTTGATCTCTGCATCACCGGGACGGACCGGACGACGGCGGCGGGCGATGTCTGCAACAAGATCGGGACTTACTTAAAGGCCCTTGCGGCGAAGGATAACAATGTGCCGTTTTATGTCGCGCTGCCCGGGCCGACCATTGACTGGGAAATTGATGACGGGGTGACGGATATCCCCATTGAAATCCGCGACAGCCATGAAGTGGATTATATTCAGGGACAAAATAGCGCGGGCGAGGTGAGCGAAGTACGCATTCTCCCCGCCAGCAGTACCTCCGCCAACTATGCCTTCGATGTGACTCCGGCGCGGCTGGTGACGGGACTGATTACCGAACGCGGCGTATGTACTGCCTCAAAGGAGGGGCTGGCCGGGCTCTATGCCCCGGCATCATAAAGCTTGAGCTGGTTATCAAGATCGTCCCGGATAAAGCCGCGAACCATCTCGTCAAGGCTTTCGTCCTTCGCAAAACCGAGAGCGTCGGCGCGGGCGGAGCGGGTCGCCTTCGGCCAGCCATTGACAATTTTCTGGATGGCCGGATCAGCTACCCAATGGATGCTTCCGATATTCCGGTTACCGCGCTGCCGGTCCACCGCCGCCGCCATTTCCCCGGCGCTGACGGAAATCCCCGTCAGCAGCAACGACCGGCTCATGCCAAAGGCCGCAGCGGGCAAATCGTGGGCGTGGATCAGGGCATCAATGACCTTCGCGGGCGACATGCAGGCCATTTTCGTCTCCGGCCCAACCGGGCAGACAGCCTCCCGGCCGCAGAGCGGTTCGCGAATGATGGAGCTGGCCCAGGTCGAGGCGGCCTTGTTGGGAAGACCCGTCCGGACGGAGATTGTCGGCAGGCGGAGGGAACGTCCGTCGATAAATCCCTTGCGGCTGTAATCCTGCACCAGATATTCCCCCATGACCTTCGCGCAGCCGTAGGAGGTTTGTGGAAGCTGCGCCGTCTCGTCCGTCACCACATCGGGGAGCGTTCCGCCATAGGTCGCGATGGAGCTGGTGAAAATGACTTTAGGGAGATGGGGCAGGGCGCGGGCCGCCTCCAGAACCTGCCGTGTGCCGTCGAGATTGATGCGGTATCCAAGATCGAAATCCTCCTCGGCCTGGGCGCTGACAACGGCGGCAAGATGAAAAATGCTGGACGTCTTCTCGTCGATCAGCGCGCGAACCGTTTCCGGGTTGGCAATATCGCCGGAAATATAACTCAGACGCGGATCTGCAAGCGGAACTTCAGGGGCGATATCGAAGAGCACAAGTTCGGATATGTCGCGTGTTTTGCCCTCGCTGTCGACAGCCTCCCCGCGCTCTAGAAGCCTGGCGGCAAGTCTCTGGCCGAGAAATCCCGCGCCACCCGTAATGACAATTTTCATCGCTCAGCTCCTTTTCCGGATACGCCACTCAAAGCAGTCGTCGCCATAATCCAGCCGTTTCAACACCTCCAGCACAAGAAAGCGGTTATGCACGGCAAGAGCGCCCTGCCAGAGCTGGTTCCAGCTATCAAAAACGCTGGCGGGATGGGGGCCGGTGCCGCGCATAAGCCGCCAGCCTTTCTGGCGCACATATATCGCATCGCCGTCCTTTTCCATCTCTACCTCGTCATCATGGCCGTCGATCATTCCGGCGAGATAGCGGGCAAAGGCCTCAACGCTGTCCCCGGTGATGCCGAGGGTATCGGCGGTGCTGCGGTAGAACTGCTTGCCGATCAGCTGCGCCGTGATGCCGCCGAAGGTAGTCGTTTCCATCGGGCCATACATATCGCCGAGGATAATGAGGGAATTCTTCGCATATTCCATGGAATAATTACGGTTAGCCTTTTGCAGCCGTTCCTCCGGCCAGGTTGATGTATCCAGTATTGGGGCGGCGGATGGATCGAACGGTGGCGCCAATTCGCCGGGCCTGAATTGCAACCGCTCTTCCGGGGCAAGGTCATGGCTGTGGACTTTGAAATAGCCGGCCATGCCATACTGACCGTCCATATCCTGGGAGGTGCAGACGAAACCGAGGCGCGGGTTCTTGAGGCTGACGCCGTTCTGGGCGTACCAGCCTTTCAAGTACCCATGATTAACCTCCAGCGGGACGCCGCAAATCGCCGCGCCGTCATAAATCCAGCGGGGATGACAGAAATGCACCCAGGCCTTCTCGTCGCTCTCATACATATATTCCACCGGCACACCGCCGACGCCATTGGAAAGATAATGATACTGCGCGCAGGCGACCGCATCCGGCAAATCCGAAAGGCCGAGCTTCTCGAAACTGGAGAGGAATTTCTCATGATGCTGACGGCGGAACACATGGAAGGAGAGGTCACCGGCCGCCGCATGGCTCTTGCGGAGCGCAAGGGTGAGGAGCAATCCCGTGAAGTAAGCATGGTAAAGGGCCGCAACGGCCGCGTATCTGTCCTGTTTCGTTGACGTATCCAGCATGAGTTTTATCCTGATCCGGTAGTTGTTTTTATTGTTCTTGTATTTTGAAAAGTAGCATTGGAAAGCCGGTTTCACCAGCCCTCAGTCGATATTCAACATGATACAAATAATGTTGTAAAATTTATGAATATGTATCATATTAGGAAATAACGATCCAATTCGGGAGCAGGGCGCGATTATGGATGCAAGAACGGACGATCTCGACAGGCTGGAAGCGGAATTTCAGGCGAAGGTGGACGCGGAAAAGCGGATCGAGCCGAAAGACTGGATGCCGGACAGATACCGTCAAACACTGATCCGCCAGATGTCGCAACACGCCCATTCGGAAGTCGTTGGGATGCTGCCGGAAGGCAACTGGCTGACCCGGGCGCCGAGCCTGAAACGAAAGGCGATCCTGATGGCAAAAATACAGGATGAGGGCGGCCACGGGCTCTATCTCTACAGCGCGACCGAAACCCTCGGCATTTCCCGGGAGGAAATGTTTGACCAGTTGCATACGGGCAAGGCGAAGTATTCGACGATTTTCAATTACCCGACGCTCACTTGGGCGGATATCGGCGCGATTGGCTGGCTGGTCGACGGCGCGGCGATTACCAACCAGATTGCGCTCTGCCGCTGTTCCTATGGTCCTTACGCGCGGGCGATGATCCGCATCTGCAAGGAAGAAAGCTTTCACCAGCGTCAGGGTTACGAGATCATGATGACCATGGCCGAGGGCACGTCGGAGCAGCGGGCGATGGCGCAGGATGCGCTGAACCGCTGGTGGTGGCCGACCCTGATGATGTTCGGCCCCAATGATTCCAACTCCGCCAATTCCGCGCAATCGATGAAATGGAAGATCAAGCGGCAAAGCAATGACGAGCTGCGCCAGAAATTCATCGACGCGACGGTGCCGCAGGCGGAGTATCTGGGCCTGACTGTCCCCGATGACAAGCTGAAATGGAATGAAGAACGCGGCGCCTATGATTTTGGCGAGATTGACTGGAATGAATTCAAGGCGGTCGTCAGCGGGAACGGGCTTTGCAACCGGGAGCGGCTGAAAGCCCGCATTGATGCGCATGAGGGCGGAAAATGGGTGCGCGATGCCGCGCTTGCCTATGCCACCAAGAAAGCGGCCCGCAAGGCCGAAGCCGCCTGAAGGGAGAGGTGAGATGACAAAGGACACCCGGGACGAACTCCCGCTCTATGAGGTTTTCATCCGTAGCAAGAATGGCCTCGATCACAAGCATGTCGGCAGCCTGCATGCCTCCGATGCGGAAATGGCGCTGACCAATGCCCGCGATGTCTATACCCGCCGCAGCGAGGGGGTCAGCATCTGGGTGGTAAAGTCGACCGATATCGTTGCCTCCTCTCCGGAGGATCGGGGCAGCTTCTATGAGCCGAGCGACGACAAGCTCTATCGCCATCCGACATTCTATGACCTGCCCGACGAAGTCGGCCATATGTGAGGCCGGATATGAGCGAAAAAGACATGCTTTTTGAGTATCTGCTCCGCCTTGGGGATAACAGCCTGATCCTTGGCCAGCGGCTTGCCGAATGGACCGGTCATACCCCGATGCTGGAAGAGGATCTGGCATTGACCAATGTCGGGCTGGACCTGATCGGTCAGGCGCGGATGCTGCTCACCTATGCGGGCAAGGTGGAGGGAAAAGGGCGCGATGAAGACCGGCTTGCCTTTCATCGCGACACGGCGGAATGGCGCAATCTTCTGCTGCTGGAACTGCCGAACGGCGATTTCGCGAAAACCATGACCCGGCAGTTCTTTTTCGATCAGTTCCAGTATCTTCAGTTCGATGCGCTGTGCAGTTCCAGTGATGAGAGGCTCGCGGGGATCGCGGCCAAATCCCTGAAGGAAATCGCCTATCATCGCCGCCATAGTACTGACTGGGTTCTCCGCCTTGGCGATGGCACGGCGGAAAGCCATGATAAAATGCAGACAGCCATCGATGAGCTCTGGGGCTTTGTGCCGGAGATGTTCGAGATGGATGCGACGGACGAGGCCATGCTGACCGCAGGCATCGGTGTCGATGTCGCCCGTCTGCGGCCAGCGTGGGATGCGGCAGTAAACGCGGTGCTGACGGAGGCGACGCTCACGCGGCCCGAAGATAGCTGGTCCGTCCGCGGCAGCCGGGAAGGCAAGCACTCCGAACATCTCGGTTATCTGCTCGCGGAGATGCAGTTCCTGCAACGGGCCTATCCGGATGCGAAATGGTGACATTGCTCAAAACCGATGATGTTCTTGAGATTCTGGATCTGGTGAAAGATCCGGAGATTCCGGTTGTGAGCGTCCGGGACATGGGGATTATCCGCCGGATTGAGGAGGCAGGAGGTCGCCTTAAAATCGTGATCACACCCACCTATAGCGGCTGTCCGGCGATGGAAGTAATCGAGCGGGATATCGCGGCGATGCTGAAGCTGCATGGCCTCAAGGATTTCGATGTGGAAACCGAGATTTCCCCTGCCTGGACGACCGACTGGATCACGGAGGAGGGGCGCCGGAAATTGCAGGAGTATGGCATTGCCCCGCCTGCAAACAGCAGCAAGGCAGCGCTTTTAGGTCATGAGACGGTGGCCTGTCCGCAATGCGGCTCACCCGATACCGTTCTTGTCAGCGAGTTCGGCTCGACGGCCTGCAAGGCGCTCTATAAATGTAATGACTGCCTGGAAACCTTCGATTATTTCAAATGCGTATAGGACGGTGACATGACGGTTTTCCATTCCCTGAAAATCAAGGATGTGGTGCGTGAGACGAAGGACGCGGTTTCCATCTCCTTCGAGGTGCCGGAAACGTTGAAAGACGCCTATCGGTTCACGCAAGGGCAGCATCTGACGCTAAAAGAGTTTCTGGACGGGGAGGAGCTGCGCCGATCCTATTCCATCTGCAGCGCGGTGGGCGATCCGGAGCTTCGTGTCGCGGTCAAGCGGCTGGACGGCGGAAAATTCTCCAGCCATGCCAACCAGAACCTCAAGCCCGGCGCGATGATCGAGGTGATGGAGCCGCAGGGTCGCTTCTTCACGCCGCTTGATGCCGCCAACAGAAAGCATTATCTCGCCGTTGCGGCTGGAAGCGGGATCACACCGATTATCTCCATCATCAAGACGGTCCTGAAGACGGAACCGCACTCTAAAGTAACGCTCCTCTATGGAAACCGGAAGGTGTCGGGCATTCTCTTCCTTGAGGCGCTTGAAGACTTGAAGAACAGCTTTCCCGACCGGTTTACGATGATGCATATCCTGAGCCGGGAGCATCAGGATGCGGAAATTCTCAATGGCCGAATTGACGCTGCGAAATGTAAGGAACTTTCCGCCGGGGCGATAGACTTCACACGCTTTGACGAGGCGTTTCTCTGTGGCCCGGAGCAGATGATCATGGACGTGCGCGATTTCCTAGTTGATACGGGGCTCGATAAAGATCACATCCATTTCGAGCTGTTCATCACCGACGCCGCGATTGCCGCGAGTGAGAAACCGGTGAAAGTCGAGGAGGCTGGCCCGAAACGCCATGTGAAAGTCATTCTCGGCGGGCGCAAGACCGATGTCGAGGTGGCGGAAGACGGCGTTTCCATTCTCGACCGGGCGTTGCAGCAGGGGCTGGACCTTCCTTATGCCTGCAAGGGCGGTGTCTGTTCGACCTGCCGCGCCAAGGTGCTGCAAGGAGAGGTCGAGATGGATATCAATTATGCGCTTGAAGACGATGAGGTGGCGGAGGGGTACGTGCTGACTTGCCAGTCACATCCGTTGACCGATAATGTCATTGTCGATTTTGATGTTTGACGGTCAGTAATTCTTAATGCCCGGAACCCGGCATTGATAGGTGGTGTAGGTCTCCATCGGCAGACAGGCCGTGCTGACGCTGACAACGAGGTTACCCTTGCAGTCGTTGAAGGAGACCCAACCCTCGATATGATCAATGCGGCCACCGCCTTCGCCATTGCCGTCATATATATTAATGATCGACACATCCTTGATCCGATCCTGAGGGATCGTGAGGTCCGCAATTTCATCCTCGATAACCTTCTGGCAGCGACCGCTGACAAGATCGGCGGAGGCGACCGTCGTAAAGGCGAGGGAGGAAAGACAGGCGATGGTCAGCAAATCGAGGAAACGTCTCATGGGTATACTCCGGATAAGCTCTTTCTCTAAAGCTATGCCGAATTTAGCAGGAGACAACATGGACGCGGTAATATTTTCGAGTAAGTGTCAGAAATCGGTTTTTACGCCGCCGTCGGCAATGCGTTTATCAACGAACTCGTTCAGCTCCTCAAGCCTTGCCGGGTCATGTACTGGCTGTTCATATTCCGCCAGAATCGACTTATAGATCGTATTGGCCCGTTTCAGGGCATCAGGCGATCCGGCTTCGGCCCAGCTTTCGAAATTGCGCCAGTCTGACAGAATGGGTTCGTAAAAAGCGGTCTGATAGCGTTCCTGCGTATGTTGGGTGCCGAAGAAATGCCCACCATGACCGGCTTCGCGCATGGCATCTAACCCTAGGGATTCTGCTGATGTATCAATGGGTTTCATCATTTCAATCATCATCTGGATCATCTCCACATCCATGATGACCTTCTCGAAGCTGGCGCTGAGGCCGCCTTCGAGCCAGCCCGCCGCATGCTTGACGAAATTGGCCCCACCGAGAACGAGAGACCAGAGCGACATTTCGGATTCATAGGCGGCCTGCGCATCCGCAACGTTCGAGGCATTTACGTTTGAGGAACGGAACGGCAGGTTATAGCGGCGGATCAACTGTCCGCTGGCGATGGTCGCCTTGGCATATTCGGGCGTGCCGAAGGCGGGCGCGCCGGATTTCATATCGACATTGGAGGTAAAGCCGCCATAAATGACAGGGGCGCCGGGTCGAACGGTTTGAGCGAGGCTGAGCCCCGCCAGCGCCTCTGCATTCTGCTGGGTAAGCGCCCCGCCGATGGTGACCGGTGCCATCGCACCGGAGAGGGTGAAGGGGGTGAGGGCGATAACCTGCCCATGGGCCGCCATCTCGATAATACCCTCCAGCATAGGCTGGTCCAGCATCAGCGGCGAGTTGGAATTGATAACGGTAAAGAGGCTCGGCTGTTCCAGCATCTGTTCATGGCTGATACCGCGCATGATCCGCGCCATCTCGATCCCGTCGAGATTGCGATCCCGGCCGAGGGAATAGATATAGGGGACCTTCTCAGTCAAAGTCGCATAATCCCGGCCGCATTCCAGATGCCGGATCGACGCATGCACATCGACCGGTTCCACCGGATAGCCGCCGCTGGTTCCCAGCACATTGAGGCTCTGGGTCAGCCTCAGGAAGTTGCGGTAGTCTTTCTGGTTACCGGTCCGCCTGCCGCCATCCAGATCGGTGGCATTCGGCGTGCTGGCAACCATGGAAAAAACGAGG
>TARA_R110002124_G_scaffold23923_4_pt1 | contig 51638 bp, 51 predicted proteins | sample TARA_R110002124 | Tara Oceans TARA_R110002124 (sample SAMEA4397445) | marine metagenome | biome: Polar Biome; feature: [SRF] surface water layer (ENVO:00010504); material: water (ENVO:00002006), including particulate matter (ENVO:01000060) such as... | depth 5 m
TAGTTGATCCAGGACATCAATCGCAAGAGCGAAATCCTCATCAGCAATGGCGTCATCAGCTCTGGACAGCAGCAGCCGGGCGGTTTCGCCGCGCGCGCCGCGCCACAAATCATCGATTTGTCCGGCCAGGCGCCGCGCTTCCAATTCACTTTGAGAGGATTGCAATTCGCTGAACAGCCGGTCCAGCCGGTCTGAAAGGGGCATTTCCTTGGCAAAACCCGATGCGCTGACTGCCGCTGCCAGCACAATGGCAAGGCTGGCCGAACGCAAATGTCTGATCATGGTCCTGGAAAATTTCATGGCAGAAGACTAGAATAAAACTGCGCAAAAGCAAATGACAAAACGGACACGCTGGAAACACAAAAAGGGCCCGTGATCGATGTCACGTGCCCCAACCGTATTCATCTGCCAGGCTGAATGCCAGGCACGTTGAATTAGCCCTGACGGGCCTTGAAACGGCGCTTTACCTTATTGATCACATAGACGCGACCCTTCCGCCGTACGAGACGATTGTCACGGTCTCGGCCTTTAAGGGAACGCAGTGAATTTCTGATCTTCATCTGTTTGCTCTAAAAATTCTCTATTAAGTTACGCTTTATCTTCAACCACCACCGCGCCAACATGTCGCGCCGGATTGAAGAGAGTGACTGCCAGTTTATACCACGTCGAATGTCTGATCCACTGTGAGACAATGGTGGGCACGACTGGGATTGAACCAGTGACCCCTACAATGTCAATGTAGTGCTCTACCGCTGAGCTACGCGCCCCGCTGTCACACCGTCGTCACAGATCTGACGTGAGAAGATGAAGCGATATACAAAAGCCAAGCCGCGGGCGCAAGGGCTGTTATCAGGAAAAACGCGTCACGAAGCACTCAGGCAGCCAAAAGCCGGTCCACTTCGGTGACAAGTTCACGCAGATGAAACGGCTTTGAAAGGACTTTGGCATCCTTTGGCGCGTTGGAATCCGGGTTGAGCGCCACAGCTGCAAATCCGGTTATGAACATCACCTTCAGATCCGGGTCGAGTTCAGTCGCCTTCCTGGCCAGCTCTATGCCGTCCATCTCCGGCATGACAATATCGGTCAGCAGCACAGTGAACGGCTCTTCCCGCATGCGCTCATAGGCGCTTCTGCCATTGTCGAAATCCACCACAGTATGACCGGCGTTCTGCAACGCCTTTGTCAGGAACCGCCGCATGTCGTCATCATCTTCAGCCAGCAGAATATGGGCCATGTACTTCTCTTCCTTATCGCCGGCCTTTGCAGGCCTGTCCGTCCAGAACACCAGACGGTCGAACGCTCGTCCGCGGAACTTTTAAAACCTGCCGGAGGTTACCCCCCTGACGCGAATTGCAAACGCTCATATAAGCTTACTCGGGCAAAAAGCCTATGATATGGTAAACGTTTGAATCAAAAGTTGAACACTTCATCCCTTGCTGCACGTTCCCGCAACCGGATTGTATGGCAGCGGGCCGGAATATCAATGCGCTTGATGGCCAGGAATTCGAATCATAGCTGAAATAACCCTTTTTGTTGGCGCACAGCCAAATTGATTCTGTGGCGCAAAATGTTTGTGCCACCATTGGACGGAACCAGAAAATCCTGACACGATGGAACTGATGACAGAGCAGATTACAAACCGGATTACAAATTCTGGCAGCCCTGACGGCGAGAGCGAACCGTCCGGGGCATCGGCCAATCTGCCCACCGTTTCACCTTACCATGATTTTTCGCAGACGCCCGCCTTTGAGGTGTTCGGCGAACTCACTCAGACTATGCCGGTGGTTTTCAACTCTCCCCATAGCGGCTCAATCTATCCGGAGCGGTTTTTGGACCTGTCACGGCTGGATCCGCACACCATACGCGCCTCTGAAGACATGGATGTTGACAAACTTTTCCAAAGTGTCACCGAATTCGGTGCTGTGCTGCAGCGTGCCAATTTCCCGCGTGCCTATCTGGACGTGAATCGCGAGCCCTATGAACTGGACTCAGGCATGTTTTTTGCCCCTCTGCCGCCCTATGCGAATACGCGGTCGCTGCGGGTCAATGGTGGCCTTGGCACAGTTGCGCGCATCGTTGCCGAGAACCGGGACATTTATGCCAGTAAACTTGATCCGGGCGATGCCTTGGCCCGGATCGAACTGATTTACCGGCCCTATCATGACAGTTTGCGCCATTTGCTGGCCCGCACCCATGGCCGCTTCGGCCAGGCATTGCTGATTGATTGCCACTCCATGCCGTCACAATACGGCGCGCCCCGCTCCGGCGTCGAAACCGAAGCGCGACCTGATATGATCCTGGGAGACCGATATGGCACCAGTTGCCGAAACGATGTGATTGATTACGCGATGTTTCTGCTTCGTCAGGCTGGCTATGCGGTGGTCAAGAACCGGCCTTATGCAGGCGGGTTCATCACCGAGCACTACGGACGGCCACACCAGGACCTCAATGCATTCCAGATCGAGATCAACCGGCGGCTGTATATGGACGAAACAACTTTGAAACGCCACGCCGGTTTCGATGAACTGCAGCAGGACCTCAGCATCTTTGTGCGAAATCTGATGCAGCATCCCGCATTTACCTGTGATGACGCCAGCATAGACAAGCCGCTGGCAGCGGAGTGAACCGCAACGCCCCGAATGCCCTGCCGCGCCACCTGGAAATTAGAAAAAAAAAGCCGCAGCACGAAGCTGCGGCCTAAAGTCTAGGGAGGAAACGCCCACTAGGGGCGGAAGCAACACTCGGGAGGAGTGAATGTTGCTATGCAGCGAAGATGAGGTTGCATCGCACAAAAGTCAAGGATGGCTACCGGTTTTTTCATAGAATTTTCAAAAGTTGTCTGGTCAATCGGCCTGAAAATCGCGCTACCGAATGATGCAGCTGAACCAGTGCTCAGGAATTTTTCTTGAACCATCAAGGGTTTATCTGTACCTCCCAGGGAATCCTGAATGTCCCACTGTCCAGTCATGCAAGGAATGCATATCAGCTATGCGTTATGAGTTTTCCACGGAATCCGGTGTGCCGGACATTATCCACGAAATGGCAGAAGTGGCTGCTGATGCGATTCTTCCGCACTTTCGCACCCCTCTGGAAGTTGAGAACAAACTGGCGCAGCGCCTTGCGGACGCGGACAATGCATTCGATCCGGTGACAATCGCCGATAAAAATGCGGAAGCCGCCTTGCGGCGGCTGATCAATCAGCGGTTTCCCGGGCATGGCATTCTCGGCGAGGAATACGGCGCAGAGAATCTGCAGGCCGACTATGTCTGGGTGCTGGACCCGATTGACGGCACCAGAGCTTTCGTTTCAGGCCTGCCATTGTGGGGCACACTGATTGCTCTTTGCCATCAGGGCCGTCCGATTCTGGGGGCGATGATCCAGCCTTTTCTGGCGGAGATTTATGTCGGAGCCGGGCAGAATGCGTGGTTGGCGTCAACAAGCGGTGAGCGCCCGCTCCGCAGTCTTTCGGCCCGGCAGAACAGCCGGCTCCCCGATGCCACCTTGTTCACCACTGACCCTGGAATTTTCACCGAGGTGGAACGGCCGCGTTACGACACGCTGGAACAGCGCTGCCGGATACACCGCTATGGTCTTGACTGTTATGGCTATGCCATGGTCGGTGCCGGCTTCGGCGATCTCACTGTGGAGGCCGGTCTGCAGATATATGACATCGCTGCACTGATCCCACTGATCGAGGCGGCAGGTGGTGTGGTGACAAACTGGCAGGGCAAACCGGTTGAGGGTCTGGAGCAGCATTCCCGTCTTCAGGTTCTGGCCTCGGCAAATTCACAAATTCACAATGAAGCGCTTGCCATACTGGGATAGGCGGCGGTCCCGGCACCGATATCTGATCTGCGTCCCAGCCGGCAACCAGATCAGATATCGGTACCGGGAATAAATGCATCGAATGCCGCCCAGAACTGATCGCGAAACATATCCCGCTCCTGCAGGATCTCGTGTCGTGCCCCCGGCACCACAATATGCCACAGGGAGCGCATCACGGAGGCCAGTTTCTCGATCGCCTCAAGCGAGACAACCTCATCACTGCCGGACGCGACCACAAGCACCGGCGTGCGGTTGTTAAAGGCGAATTCGGGGTTGCGAAATCCCTCCATGGCCTGGCAGGCTGCGTGAACCCAGCCGACGGTTGGAGCGCCAATCTTCAGAAACGGCGCCTTTCGCAGCAGTCTCACAGAATTCTGAAACCGGTCCGGATCACTCGTCAGAATGTTCCTGTCCATATTCAATGTCTCGTAATTGGTCTGGCTGGCAAATGGCATTCGCCGTTCACCGAGCCCGAACCCGTTCAAAAACCGGGCCGTTCGCGCCACAACTTTCTGTCTCGGCCGTTTAAGCCCCAGCCCGATCATGGGTGCCGTGAGAACAACCCGGTCAAACACCAGTCTGCCCTTGTCGAGACTGTGCAGCATGACAGCTGCGCCCATGGAATGGGCCAGTGCATAGAAGGGCGCGGGACATTCGGGAAGCAAAATTTCCGACATCACGGCTTCCAGATCGGAAACATAGTCTGAAAGAGTATCAACATGTCCGCGTTCGGGCTGGTGCAGCAGGCGGTCTGAACCGCCCTGGCCGCGAAAATCGAAGGCCAGGACCGCAAAGCCGCGTCCGCGCAGATCGGCGATAACTTCATAATATTTTTCAATATATTCGGTGCGGCCCTGGATAAGACAGACCGTGCCTCTGACTTGCTTTGTCGAGGCCGGCCAGCGCGCGCAGCGCAATTGCACGCCGGAACTGTCCAGCCATTGCAGCGTAGCGTCGGCAGGCGTGGGATTACCTGCAACAGAGACAAGACCGGGCCGGGAATTCTCCGGCTCCAATCCCGTTGCCGGTTGTGCAATTTTCAAAACCAATGCCTGACCCAATGAACCACCCCGAAATGTGTGCTCAAACTGGTACCGGTATGGGCGGATAAGGCAAGAAAAAAAACCGGCGACGCTCATGCGCCGCCGGCTTTGCAGGGCTTAGGTGTCGCATCCGGTTAGAGCTGCCACAACCATCGGGGGGTGCCGTTAAACGACCCTGCAAACTGAAAATGCTTTAGCTGATGCGGGTGCGACTCTCGATTCGCCCGTTATAGGCATTGACACGCAGACGGACGAGCTGCCCGCGGCGGGCCTCAGCAACCACAACATAAACGCGGCCACGCCGGTCGATTCTTCGGAAATCACTGAAGCCGCGTTGCCGCAACTCCCGGCGAATCTGGTTCTGTGTCATAACGCGTTCAACCCGAGGCGGTGTCGCGTGCTGGTGACGAGGGGTGTAATAACTTCCGCTTCCGCCTGAGTAGTGGCCGCCGCTTCCGCCTGAGTAGTGGCCGCCGCTCGAATAGCTGCCGCCGCTGTTTCCGTAGAAGCCGAAATAGAATCCATCCGCCTGAGCAGCAGGTGCAACTGCAAAGGTTGCCATTGTCAAAGCGGAGACTGCGATTAGTGTTTTCTTCAGCATGGTATCTCTCCTGATCCTGAGCCCGGGTGACGAATAAATTGGCGACCGGACTTCGATGACGCCGAAATTGCCAGAGCGATGCTGAACGAAACCGGAAGATCTCATTCAGGTTCGGTTCATGTTGCTGACGGCTTCTTGTAAACTGCAGAAAACAGCCATATTCACCACGCAAATGGCGTAATAAAAATCTCCTTGAATCACAAAAATTACGTACCTACATAATTTCTGCAGGCGCCAATGACGGGTCTGCACAGCAAAAACGGACGCCTCTGATATTCGGTATCGTGCCGGAAAAACGGGTCCAGATTGCTGAACTTAAAATCGTAACTGTTGCTCAATGGAGAATAGATATGCGTACATTCGACGTAAGCCCCCTGTATCGATCCACGGTTGGTTTTGACCGCCTGTTCAAACTGCTGGACGGCATGGCCACCACCGACACGCCTGGATCAACCTACCCGCCCTATAATATCGAACGCACAGGCGACAACGCCTACCGCATCAGCATGGCAGTGGCTGGCTTCAGCGATGAAGAACTCAGCATCGAAAGCCGTGAAAACGGCCTGACTGTCAAAGGTGACAAGAGCGTGTCCGAAGAAGACAATGCGGATGTGCTGTATCGCGGAATTGCCGGTCGCAGCTTTGAGCGTCGCTTTCAGTTGGCCGACTATGTCAACGTGACCGGTGCAAAGCTGGAAAACGGCTTACTGCATATCGATCTGGTTCGTGAGCTTCCCGAAGCCATGAAACCGCGCAAGATTGAAATTGCAAACAGCAATTCATCTTCCAAACAGATCGAAGCCAACGCCGCCTGATAAGGCCGCATCGCGCGCCTGATCGTCCTTGTGAGGCAGATCAGGCGCCTCCGGTCTCAAACACCTGGCCTCCCTAGCGGTGGTCAGGTGTTTTGCCAGACCAACGTCTAGAGCGCTTCCCCGACGGCATAGCCCCTGTCACACCTGCTTTAGACAGGCAGCAGAAGAACCGCCCGCAATCCCCCGTATCTGCTGTCACCAAGCGTGATGTCCCCGCCATGGGCCAGGGCAATGTCACGCGCGATGGCCAGCCCCAGTCCGGTGCCCGTTTCATTCTGGTTGCGTGCCTCGTCGAGACGAAAGAACGGTTTGAAGACATCTTCCCTTGCACTTTCCGGTATGCCGGGGCCGTTATCTTCCACTGCAATCGACAACTGGCCGTCAGCATGGTGGACATAAATATCGAGCAAACTGCCATAGCGGCAGGCATTGCTCACCAGATTGCCCAGGCAACGCTTGAATGCATTCGGCCGGATATCAATCGCCGGCTCCCCCTCAATTGCAAATGTACAAGGCACATCCTGGAGCCGTGCATGCTCACACAATGAGGTCAGCACTTCATTCAGGTCCACTGCGGCCGTGGCTTCCTGCGTGTTGTCACTGGCGAATGACATATAGTCATTCAACATGCTTTCCATATCATCGACATCACGGATCAGGGCCCGATTGTCTTCCGATGCATCCATCATCGCCAATTGCAGCCGGAAGCGGGTCAGAATTGTCCGCAGATCATGACTGACGCCAGCCAGCATGGTGGCGCGTTGCTCCACCTGGCGCGCGATCCGTTCGCTCATCTGCACCAGAGCGAGCGATGCTTGCCGCACTTCCCTGGCACCTGAATGCGACAGATCGGAAATGGAATGACCCCGGCCGAACTTGTCCGCAGCTTTGGCAAGCCGCTGGATGGGCCGGATCTGATTGCGCAGAAAGATCACGGCTATGAAGATGAGAACAAGAGATGTGCCGACCATCCACACCAGAAAGATATGCGAATTGGTCGCATAGGCCTGGCTGCGCCGGGCGAAGATGCGCACCACCTTGTTGTCCAGCAGAATGCGGGCTTCAATGACATCTGTGTTGCCCACAGTGTCAATCCAGAATGGTTTGCCGACCGCGTCGCTGATCTCTCGGGCCAGAGTACGATCCAGCAGATTGAAAAACGGCTTTCTGGACGGGGACGGAAGCCGGGCTTCCGGCAGCACTGTGACGCGAAGTCCCATATTTTCAGACGCAATTCTGATCAGCTTGTCGTAATCCTGTTCCGGATAGCTCTCCAGCAGCTCCACCACAGCCGCAATATCGCCGGCAACGGCTTCCGACATGCGTTGCGTCACAAGCGACCAGTGCCGCTCCATAAACACAAAGGCAACGACCGATTGCAGCAGCACCATAGGCGCAACGACAATAATCAGCGATCGTCCGAACAGGCTGGTGGGCAAAAGGCGTTTGACGCCGCGGAACAAGCCGCGTGGCTTTGCCTCATCATCAGGCGGGGACGTCAGTTCAGGAAGCCTCGGCTTCAGCGTTCTCTCTGTCACAATTGTTCCTGAATTTAAACGCTCTGAGCCTTATTCTGACATGAGACGGTAACCGATACCACGCACGGTTTGCAGGAATAACGGATTTGACGGATCCACCTCTATTTTCCGGCGCAGCCGGTTGATCTGCACATCAACGGTGCGCTCACTTGCGTCGGCCTCATCCCCCAACAGTTCCAGGCGCGGCACGGTCTCACCGGCGCGCTCGGAAAAACTGCGCAACATGTCTTTTTCGCGATCTGTCAGCCGCACAGTCGTTTCCCCGCGTTTCAACTCGCCTCTGGCAAGATGAAATGTATAAGGTCCGAAACAGACAAACTCGACCAGCGGCGTAGCCGGGACGGCACTGCGCCGCAGGATGCTGTTGACCCGCAACAGCAATTCCGTGGGGTCGAACGGTTTCGCCAGATAATCGTCAACTCCGGCCGAAAGGCCCGAAATTCTGTGCGGTGTCTCTGCTCGGGCCGTGAGCATCAGAATTGCGATGTTGTTGCTCTCGCGCAGCGATGCTGTCAGTTCAATCCCGCTTTCACCCGGCATCATCACATCCAGGATCATCAGATCAAAATGGAAATTATTGAGGTAATTGCGCGCCGACGCCGCATTTTCCGCCAGCGTAACCCGAAATCCGTGTTCAGTCAGAAATCGCAGTAACAGGGAGCGGATGCGGCTGTCGTCATCCACCACCAGCAAATGCGGTGCATCATCGTCAAGTGCCAGGCTTGCGGCGGGTTTGTCAGCCATATTCGTAGTCATAGGTTCGATTCCAACCGCTATCCTGCAATCTTCGCGGCGGCTTTGCCACTACAGATCCGCCGCGTTCGACACGCGCAGAGCCAGGGACCGCTCATCTTCATTGATCAGGTATGACAGAAAGCGTTCCGCACCGGCTCGATCCCTCGTATCGAGACTTTCTAATGCATGGCGGATACGGCGAGACTGTGGCTCGCGCAGCCGGTCGAACAGCTCCGTTCCCTTTTCTGTTGTGAACAGCAGCCTCTGGCGCCGGTCCAGCGCACCTTGTTGCTGCTGGATGAAGCCGGTTTCCACAAGCTGCTTCAGCACCCGTGCCAGACTCTGCTTGGTGATCTGCAGAATTTCCAACAGCTCAGCCACGGAAATTCCAGGATTGCGGGCGACAAAATGCACCACCCGGTGATGAGCCCTGCCAAAGCCGTATTCCTGCAGCAAAGCATCAGGGTCACTGACAAAATCGCGATAGGCAAAGAACAGAAGTTCGATGAAGACGGTGACGTCCGCGTCGGGATCGTCGAAACGGTTTTTGTCGTTTTCACTCATAAATTTATGTCAGCCTTATTGACATATTTCTTTTCATTTGTTACCGAATTCCGGCATCCTGAGACAGATTTATGCGCAATGTGGCACAATACGGGAATGAAACTGCAAAACCGGATTCGACAGCACAGAATCCGCAATTTCTTTATAGGGTCTAATTCGCGTGTTTCGCAAATTGCAGCCGACAATATGACCAGGATGCGTGGCAGCAAGTTTGCATGACACCGCGTAACAACAAACAGGGTAAGTGAAAATGGCTGGCGTTCCGTTTGATCAATTGCAGGGCGAAATCTGGTACAATGGCAGTTTTGTCCCCTGGGCAGATGCCAAGCTTCACGTTTTGACACACGGGTTGCATTATGCCAGCTCAGTGTTTGAAGGGCAGCGTTCCTATTCAGGCAAGGTCTTCAAACTGGAAGAGCATACCGAACGCCTTCGGACTTCGGCACATATTCTCGGCTTTGAGATCCCATACACCAACGACACTTTGAATGCAGTTACAGTGGAATTGCTGCAGCGGCAAAATCTTGTTGATGCTTACATTCGCCCGATAGCCTGGCGCGGCAGTGAAATGATGGGCGTTTCAGCGCAGAACAACACCATTAATGTGGCGATCGCCGCGTGGGCCTGGCCGTCCTATTTTGACCCTGAGCAGCGCCTCAAGGGCATTCGCCTTGATATGGCGGAATATCGCAGGCCGGACCCCAGAACAGCGCCATGCCGCGCCAAGGCGGCCGGACTTTACATGATCTGCACTTTGTCAAAACATGCCGCCGAGAAAAAGGGTTTCGCTGACGCTTTGATGCTGGACTGGCGCGGCCAGGTTGCTGAAGCCACGGGAGCGAATGTGTTTTTCGTCAAGGATGGCGTCATTCATACGCCTACTCCGGACTGTTTTCTCGATGGCATCACACGCCGCACGGTGATCGAACTGGCAAAACGCCGCGGATTTCAGATCATTGAGCGCGCTATCCAGCCTGAAGAAATGGCGCAGTTTGAGCAATGCTTCCTGACCGGAACAGCAGCTGAAGTCACCCCCGTTTCCCAGATCGGACCCTACCAGTTCACGGTGGGCGACATCGCTCGCACCCTGATGCAGGATTACGACAAGCTGGTCAACGGTCGGCCTGAACTCGACATCGCGGCAGAATAAAACCAAAGAAAAGCCCGCCTCAGACTGTTGAGGCGGGCTAAAACTTTCAACAGCCGGGAATTACCCTTCCATCTGCAGATCGACAGCTTTCGGGCCTTTGCCGCGCTTGTCAGGTTCTGTTTCAAAAGAAACACGCATATTGTCCTGCAATTCCGGCAGACCAGACGCCTGGACTGCTGAAATATGCACGAACACATCGGTGCCGCCATCGTCAGGTGTGATGAAGCCGAATCCTTTGGAACCGTTGAAAAACTTAACTGTGCCGCTTTGGCGCATGGGAGGAATCCTTTTCCCTTAGTCTAACACTGCGTATGCCGGCGTGGCACACGCGTTAACGCACGTTCAGCAGCATGGATTCTAAGGGAACTGGATCATGTTTTCACGGCGCACTGCTGATAATCCCTCTCTCCCCCCAATGAGTTCAGGATAATCCCCAAGTATCGCCGTCCTTATTTATTGTCCCGAGGCAAAAGCCGGGCCGTCTCTATCATCCCTCGGGCATGGCTGCCACCCGAGCCTCTTTACTATGGGTCCGGTATTTAGGAAGCGCAAGCAAAAGTTAATCGAATGTTTCGCCGGGCAGCCCTAGCTGGACAGATCTGCCGGAGAAAAAAGCACCCCGAACTGTTCGCACCAAATCACCACCGATTTATACGCTGAAACATCTGTACCCTCCGGAATAATATAGGTCTGATCACCAATATTCCCTTTCAGAGGCCCCAGAGACAGCCATTCGCTGGCGTTTACATCTGATGAGGACTGGATATCGGAAGCTTTCACCAGCCAGACTTCAAGATCGGGACCATTGGTGGTTTCGAACTCGGTCAGGCGAAGCACATTTGCTCCAGTTGCAATTCTGAATATGGCTGCGTTACCTGTACCCTTGTGAGTGCGGTCAGCATCGCGGAAGCTTCCCTGCGCCAGCTGATCCATCTGCAGCGCCGCCGGCAGTTCTTCAGAGACTACAGTGTCGATCCACAATGGAGATGCCAGATACCAGAACGCGTTGCCCACAATGAATCCGATGGACCCGGCAACAAAAGCAGTCAGAAGAATTTTTTTCATGATTTTCGCCCAAGTCCGTTTACCGATCTGCTCAGTATCTGGACTTGGGCACTTGTGATCAAGAAACCTTTGCGTGAAGGATATAGCTGCTGGCCATCACACAAATGTTATCGGCAGGGTCTTCGCCAGGCAGGATTTTATTCAGTGGTCGAGCCCTGCAGCACTGCGGGATTTGTTTAAATCCATTGCAATAACGGGGATGTCCCGGTTGCGTTCCGTGTCGGTAATGGAAATGATGACGCGCATCAGATCCTGCCGCTGCAGCAGCAGGTCCATATTGCCCTGGGTGCGGCCGCGGGTGAGCCGTAATTTCAGTGCATCGCCATTGCGATCACCATAAATGTCCAGGCCATTGCCATTGGCGCCCCCCATGAACCGCCCAACATATTTCTGGACACCTTCTGAGTATTTGATGCTGGCTCCCATTCGCGCCGAAAACTGGCCGATGGAGCATTTTCCATCCATCGAAATCTTGACACCGGTGCGGCTGGGTTTGCCGCTCAGAGAGCATTTGAAATTGGTTCCCTTGTCGGGCCCGGCCAGGATCCGGCCGGTTCCACTCCAGTTGCCCTGCAACTGCGCCAGGAAATCTGTTTCAACTTCGCTTGCGGCGCTGACCGCAACATTCAAGCTGAGAGCAATCAGGATGAATGCCAGATTGGTCAATATTTTAACGATGAGTTTCTGGAATGAATAAATAACGCTCAACACAACAAAACATCCTTCGATTTGCAGTCAGCCAGGGTGGGATCAGTGTCGTCACAACGGGCTTGTTCGTATGATAACCAAATGTACACCAACAATAACAAGCATTCGTTAACCAAAACCAAATGCACCAGAAGCTGTCGATCCGAACGCGTGGTTTTCTGTCCGATGAGTGCGGCGTGATCGCCTCAGTGTTTATGCTGCGAGTTGACATGAAGTGAAAAAAGTCGGCTGCGTCAGGGTTTGAAGCCCGCCGGCAAGGGCGGTTTTTCCGCCATCAGCAGAATGCTGACGCGCCGGTTGGCGGCAAGGAAGGGGTCATTGGGAAACAGCGGCTCCTGATCCGCCTTTCCGGTGACGGAATGAAACCGGTCATTGGGAATGCCATATTCGGCAAGAAGACCGCGGACCGCATTTGCCCGGTCGGCCGAGAGTTCCCAGGTTGTATAATACGATGTGGACAGCGCACTTGATGCGGTGGTGTGTCCGGTAATCGAGACACGGTTCGGCAGATCGCGAATGACAGGAGCCATGGCCCGGATCAGTTTTCGCGCTGTTTCCTCGGGAAATTTTGAGCCTTCACCGAACATCGCCCGCCCGTCCTGGTCAACCAGTTGAATATTGAGCCCGTCTTCTGTCTCGATCATGATGATGTTTTTGGACAATTCTGCAATTTCCGGCATTTCCTGCCAGGCCTGTCGCAGCGACGCGGCGGCGGTGGCGAACTGTCTTGGGACTTCAATGTCCGCCTTTTCAAGATCCTGGGTATTGGCTTCCGGGCCCTGACTGCGTTTCTCATCATTTCGGATATCGGCATAATCTGTATCGGTGTCGCGCTCCACTGCAGCAACACGGCGTGCATAATCACGCACGGGAGTGCCCTCGATTTCGATCATGCCGGATTTACGGGAGTCGCTCCTCACACCGAAGGCTTCGCGCATCGAACCGGCGACAACCTGCAATTTTTCCTTGTCCTGAATGGAAAACGAGATGATCAGCACAAAGAAACACACCAGCAGCGACATCAGATCGGCGAATGTGACAAGCCATTCGGGAGCCCCGCTTTTGCCGGGTTTCGGCGCTCTGCGGCCCATTTTAAGCGGCCTCACCAGGTTGGAAACCGGTCCGCGCATGTTCCGGCAGATACGAGATGAGCGCCTCCTTGACGGCATCCGGGCTCTTGTTCTGCCGCAGTTGCATCACGCCATCGATAATCAGGCTTTGATTCAGTTCCTCGGTCTTGAATTTCGACCCAAGCTTGTCTGCAATCGGCATACAGATGACGTTGGCGATGAGGGCTCCGTAGAGGGTTGTCAGCAACGCCGTTGCCATGGCCGGACCGATCGCCGAGGGATCATCCATGTTTGACAGTAATTGCACCAGACCGACCAGCGTGCCGATCATACCGAAGGCAGGCGCTGAATCGCCCAATGCCTTGAAAACCCTCTGCCCCTCTTCAAGCCGTTCAAGAAAAAGGTCCCGCTCCCGCTCCATGGCGTCGCGGATAAAGGCGGCTTCGTAACCATCGGTCACATATTGCACGCCTTTGGCAAGAGTGGGGTCGGCGAGTTCAACCTCTTCAAGTCCCAGCGGTCCGTTGCGGCGGACAATGTCTGCCAGTTCGGCAATTTTTTCAATGATGCTGCGGGCGTCTGATTTCTTGTGTTTGAAAGCCACTCTGCCACCGGTACCAAATGCCGCGAGCAGGCCCGCGAGCGGAAACCGGATCAGCGTTGCCGCAAGCCCGCCACCGATCACGATGAGCACAGAGGGAAGATCTACGAATTGGGAAAGATTGCCCCCCAGGAACATCGCGACAACGACAACAGAAAAACTGAAAACGATGCCTAAAATGGAAGCCAGATCCATATGACTGGTGCTCCGGTTTGAAAAATACTGATACTCGACACAATGTGCTTAAGGGAATGAAGCTAAAAAACTGATAATATCAGCCGGATCACAGCATGATCTGTAAATGTCTGGACGATCGGGGCTTCAGATCAGGCGGTGCCGATGCGCAGCAGATCATGAAGATGAAGGATGCCAACGGTCCTGCCATTGTCGACCACGAAGACAGCGGTAATTGCAGAGGCATTCAGCACTTCAAGCGCTTTTGCCGCCAGCATGTCAGATGAAATCGATTTGGGGCTGTGCGTCATCACATCATCGACACTCAGCGCCAGCAGATCACCATCCAGATGCCGCCGCAGATCGCCATCGGTAATGATCCCGATCAACCGGCCTTCGCTGTTTTCAATCCCAAGCGCACCGAAGCCCTTGGCCGTCATCAGGACCAGCGCTTCGCGCATCGAGGTCCGGCTCGCAATCAGCGGAATTGCGTCACCCTGATGCATGATTTCCCGGACATAACGCAATGTCGCGCCAAGTTTTCCGCCAGGGTGGAACACGCCAAAATCATTGGCGCTGAACCCGCGCGCTTCCAGCAATGCAACCGCCAGCGCATCACCGATTGCCATTTGCAAAAGCGTCGATGTCGTCGGTGCCAGACCATGCGGACAGGCCTCATCGATCCGCGGCAGGACCAGCGCAATGTCAGCCGCCCTGGCAAGGGCACTGTGCGCACTGCAGGTGATCGCGATCAGGGGCACATTATAACGTCGGGAATACTGGATCAGATTGCTCAGTTCAGGCGTTTCGCCGGACCAGGACAGGGCCAGCACAGCATCCTGCTCGGTGATCATGCCCAGATCACCGTGGCTGGCTTCCGCAGGATGAACAAAGAATGACGGTGTACCGGTGGAGGCGAATGTAGCAGCCAGTTTGCCCGCAACATGGCCGCTTTTGCCCATTCCGGTAACGATAATACGCCCCTTGATGCCGAGCATCAGATTGACGGTATCGAAAATGGCACCGGCAAGCGGCCCGTCAAGGGCAGTCATCACAGCCTCGACACCGCGCACACCAGTCCGCAGACTATTGCGAACCGATACTATCGGATCGTGAGGGTCGCTCGCACTGACAATCGCTCTGGACACTGGCAAACTCGTCAAATTGGATCATTACGCGCCGCTTGTAGCATGTTTTTGCCACCTGAAAAGATCGGAATGGAACTATGAAATCTGTCATTGGTCGCCCGATCGTAAGAGCTTCTTAACCATAAAATCGCAAAACATGGATATCTCAGAAGGGGATGATATGTGGCGCGTCTGCTGACCCGTGCGATTTTCAATGCCGGATTGATCACTTTGTGGATGATGGCCTTTGCCTCGGCACAGGAGCAACCCGCCATGGACGCTGAGACGCTGGGATTGCGTGGCGCGGTCGCTGAGCCAGCACCGGCAGCCCGACAGGCCGGCCTGCGTCTTGGTAGCTTTCAGATCGACCCGTCCCTGGAGACGGGTGTGTCACATCAAAGCAGCGAAACCAACAAAACCCTGGGTGCCAAAGTCGTGGCTCAATCCCAGTGGAGCCGCCACGATTTGCGGCTTGAAACACAAATCGATACAGCAAGCCGGCGCGGACTGGCCGCCGAAAAATGGACGGCGCGCGCGGTGCTCAACGGACGTCTCGATATCACTGCAAGATTGGCTGCAACCGGCGAGTTGCGCTATTCGATGACCGCCGATGAGGAAGAACAGGACCAGACCAATTATGGCGCATCTGCGGGTGTGCGGGTGACGCCGGGCCCGCTGGAAGTGACGCTGCGCGGGTCGCTGGACTACCGGCGCGTTGGCGATCCTGTAACCGGATCTGAAAGCGGCAATGACTATCGCGAAACCGCATCCGAGCTTCGCGTGGCCTATGATAGGGGTGCAATACTGGCACCGTTTGTCGAGGCCAGGCTGACCGACCGCAACACCGGAACCGTATCCGGTTTTGACGGCGATGCCTCGCTGTGGGAACTGCGCGGCGGCGTGCAGATAGATCGTGGCGAAAAGTTTACCGGAGAGCTGTCGGCCGGCATCGGGCAGATCAGACCGCGTGATTCGCGGCGCGATCCTTTAAACGGGCTGCTTTGGGCGGCGTCTCTGACATGGTCGCCCGTGCGGCTGACCACAATTACCCTTGATGCGTCCGGTGGCGTGCAGTTCAGCGAAACGACTGATCTGACGGACAGCACCATGACAAACGGCATCCGCAACACCAGCATCGCATTGCGGGCGGAGCGAAGCTTCAATTATCGGCTCGATGGGTTTGCCAGAGCGAGCTACAGTTACGGCTCATATAGCGGCATTGACCGCGCCGACGAAACGATGCTGTTTGAAACCGGTCTGAGCTACGCACTGACACCGCAAAGCAGCCTGTTTGGCAGCTTTACCCATGAACGCTCGCGCAGCCGCAGAGCGGATCAGGCGGAAGATGATGACCGCAGCAATGGTGTCGCAGTACGCCTCCAGGTGCGCCGCTAGACCCGGATTTTTCCCAAGGGAATATAAACTTCTAAAGGCCCAGGATCATTTCCAGTTCGGCCCGGAAATCGCCTTCGATATCTTCCCGCTCCAGTGCAAACGCCACATTGGCGGCAAGGAAACCGATCTTGGAACCGCAGTCGAAGGTTTGGCCATGGAATTCCTGGCCGAAAAACGACTGGGTTTGCATCAGTTCAACCATCGCATCGGTGATTTGAATTTCGCCGCCGGCCCCGGCTTTCTGACGTGACAGGATGTCAAAAATTTCCGGTTGCAGAATATAGCGCCCGTTGATGAACAGGTTTGAGGGCGCCACATCCGGCTCCGGCTTTTCCACCATCTGCGAAATCCGAAACGCGCTGCCCTCCCCGTCGGGCACATCTTCTCCGACACCGACAATGCCATAGCGGTGCGTCATTTCCGGCGCACATTGCTCCACCGACAGAATGTTGCCGCCTGTGCGCTCATACAGGCTGCGCATGTTGGCAAGGCAGGGCACGTTGGCTTTCATCACCATATCAGGCAGCAGCAGAGCAAATGGCTCATTTCCCACCAGCTCTCTGGCACACCACACCGCATGTCCCAGTCCCAGCGGCGATTGCTGCCTGGTAAAACTGGAAGATCCGGCGGGAGGCAGGTCTTTTTGCAGTTCGTTCAGAATATCAATCTTGCCACGCTCCCGCAGCGTCGCTTCAAGTTCAACCTGAACGTCGAAATGATCTTCGATCACGCCCTTGTTGCGGCCTGTGACAAATATGAAATGCTCAATGCCCGCTGCCCGCGCCTCATCCACCGCATATTGAATAACGGGCCGGTCGACCACGGTCAGCATTTCCTTCGGCATCGCCTTGGTTGCTGGCAGGAAACGTGTGCCAAGCCCGGCGACCGGAAAAACAGCTTTGCGTATGCGTTGCGACATTTTATTGCCAAACTCCTGTTTCACATGATGCTCTTAGCAATAAGACCATCATGTATCAAACATGCGTTAACCTTTTATTGGTAACAAAGCATTAACCTTACAAATGTGTTAAACAGATTGCGAGCAACGGTTCAGCTTATGACGCGTTTTACAGACAATATCCTTCGACGTTTTCTCTGCGCATTTTTTGCGTTAGCGGTGTTCTTTCCGGCACTTGCCCAGGCTGACAGTTTTGACGACTGGGTCCGGGGTTTCTGGCCCACTGCGCGCGCAGCAGGCGTTTCTTCCAGCACCTACAAGGCTGCCTTTGACGGGGTAACCCCCGATAAGACAATCCTGAAAAGCGCCGGCAGCCAGGCCGAATTTGTGCGCCCGATCTGGAGTTATCTGGACAGTGCCATTTCTGAAAAACGTCTGGAGGACGGCAAACAGAAACTTATCGATTTTCGCCAGACCCTGGATGCTGTCGAAGCACGCTATGGCGTTGACCGGCATATAGTCGTGGCAATCTGGGGCATGGAATCCTCCTATGGGCAGGTGCTGGAGAATCCGAAGATTGTCAAAAACGTTATCAGGTCCCTCGCAACGCTTGCCTATGCGGATAGCAGGCGCCAGAAGTTCGGTCGCCAGCAATTGCTCGCTGCCCTTAAAATCCTGGAACACGGGGACATTGATCCTGCAGGCCTGACCGGTTCATGGGCCGGCGCGATGGGCCATACCCAGTTCATTCCAACCACCTACCAGGCCTATGCGGTCGATTTTGATGGCGATGGCCGCCGCAACATCTGGACATCAATTCCCGACGCACTTGGCTCAACGGCAGCCTATCTGAATAAAATGGGCTGGCGCAGCGGAGAAACCTGGGGCTATGAAGTTGTCCTGCCGCGCAATTTTGACTTCGAATATGCTGATGCGAAAACCGAGCGAAGCTTGGCACAGTGGAAAAACCTCGGCATCGGACGCACCACCGGTCGGACCTTCCCCAGACCAGAGGACAAGGCCGTGTTGTTCATGCCAAGCGGCGCAAAGGGACCGGCGTTTCTGCTGCTGAAGAATTTCAAAGTGATCAAACGCTATAACAATGCCGATGCCTATGCCCTGGCTGTGGGCCATCTGGCCGACCGGTTGCGTGGCGGTGAGACATTTGTCCAGACCTGGCCGAGAAATGCAAAACCGCTGACCAGGACAGACCGCAAAGCACTGCAGCAACTGCTTCAGGCCAAAGGCTATTATACCGGCAAGATCGATGGCGAGATCGGCGCTGGATCACGCGCGGCAATCCGGAAATATCAAAACCGGATAGGCGATATTCCCGACGGTTATGCCTCAACAGAAATTCTCAATCGCCTGCAGGGCGGCTGAGAACAGGCATGGATAGCCGAACCCTATCATAAGTAACGCTTGGCAACCGATCTGCCGAAAACAACCAACTTAGCAGCCAGGACGCTGCTGGAGCGTTTTATCCCTGTTCCATCCTACCGATAACACCCGCAGGCTCTTTTGGCTTGCGCAGGCAAATGCTATAGAAGAGACAATTCTACTACGCCATCTCACTGGATGAGTGTCAGCAAATGCAGGGTCGAGCTTTAATGCACGGATTGAGACATATCGTTGGGTCCATCTTGACAGCGCTTGTCATTTTCGCAGTCAATCTGACAGCGCTGCCGGTGGATGCCGCACCTTTCGTCAAACCTGTTTTGCCCTATGCCGACAGCTTGCCGGTTATAAAGATTCAGGAGGGCGGCTTTCTGCAGCGGCTTTTCCGCGGCAATCGGGACCAGCGCCAACCACGACGGGTGCTCAGGAGAAATCCTGATCGCGCGGATCCTGCTCCGCAGGTCAAGCGCGCACAGCCACGCCGTACTCAACGCCAGCCACAACAAGCAAAGCAGCGAACGCCACAACCGGAGCAATCCGCACCGGAGATCAAACAGGTGGAAAAAAACACCGATGCGCGACGCATATTGGTGCTGGGCGATTTTTTTGCGATCAGTCTGGCACAGGGTCTGGCGGAAAGTTTTGCTCAGGACCGGACCGTCGCTGTCGACTCATCGACAAATGCCGCCTCCGGCTTCGTACGCTACGATACGTTCAACTGGGAAGCTCATCTCAGGGCCGTTCTGGCTGATGCCGAACTGGGCGGCAGAGCCGATCTCATCGTCGTGATGATGGGTGGAAATGATCGCCAGTTCTTTCGCACACCTGAACGCATAGGCCTGGACACAAAGGCCTGGCTTTCACAATATGAAGCCAATGTCGATGCGTTCGCCGAAAAGCTCGCTGCCACAAGGCGGCCTGTGATCTGGGTCGGCATGCCTCCGGTACGCGGACCCAAAACCTCGGCTCATCTGGCCGTTCTGACCGGCATCTTCAAATCGGAAGCTGAAGAAATCGGAGCCCGCTATGTCGATATCTGGGACGCATTTGCCGATGAAAAAGGCGTTTACGATGAAAACGGCCCCGACATCAACGGCCAGCAGACCCAACTGCGCCGAGGTGACGGCTTCGGGCTGACAACTGCCGGCCGCGAAAAGCTTACATTCTTCGTCAAACGCCAGTTGGACCGTTATCTGGCCGGAAGTGGTGCGGTTGCAGGCACTCCGGGCGGAGTGGTCTTCTCAGAAGATGGTCCGGTCATTCCGCTTGCCGGTTTTGCCTTGGAAGACGCAATTTCGCTGAAAGGCGGCGTGCCGCTGATCGGCCCGCCCATGGATCCCGGCAGACCATGGGAAGAGGTTTCAAACGCTTATAATGTTCTGATCCGCGGTGTTGCCCTTGAAGCGCCAGAAACCCGCGCCGACAATTTTTCCTGGCCGCCGCCACAGCCTGAATAAGCTGGCGATATCGCTCAACTGTTCCCGGACTGATCGGGCCTTATCTCGGCAGAACAGTCTCTCCCATCAAATCCTTGTCAATCGAGTGAGCCGCCTGCCGGCCTTCGCGAATGGCCCAAACCACCAGCGATTGGCCCCGGCGGATATCGCCCGCCGCATAGACCTTGTCCATCGACGTCTTGTAGGATTTTTCATCGGCCAGCACATTTGTCCGCGCATCGCGGGCAATCGCGTCTCCGGCTTCGGTCAACAGACCTTCCGCCTTGGGGCCGGAAAAGCCGATCGCAATAAAAGCCAGATCGGCTTTTATAAAAAATTCTTCTCCGGCGATCGGCTCCCGTTTCTCGTCAACACGGATGCATTTCACATGGCTGAGAACGCCGTCCTCTTCGACAAAGCCAAGTGTCGCCGCCTGGAATTCCCGTTCCGCGCCTTCAGCTTGCGAGGATGACGTGCGGAACTTGGTCGGCCAATACGGCCATACCAGCAATTTGTCTTCCTTGATTGGCGGAACCGGGCGAATATCCAGTTGGGTGACCGCCAGCGCACCCTGGCGGAAGGCTGTTCCGACACAGTCAGACGCCGTGTCGCCGCCGCCGACAACCACCACATGTTTGCCGCCTGCCCAGATTTCCGGCTCTCCGGCAAGACTTTCCCCGCCCACGCGTTTGTTCTGCTGCACCAGATAGGGCATGGCGTAATGCACACCTTCCATATCCAGCCGACCCAGCCCCGGATCCCGTGGCGTTTCGGCGCCACCGGTCAGCAGGATTGCATCAAACGCGTCCTGAAGATCAGAGAACGGCTTGTTGCCACCAATATCGGTATTGAAATGGAAGGTTACGCCTTCCGCCTCCATCTGCTCAACCCGGCGGTCGATATAATGTTTTTCCATTTTGAAATCGGGAATGCCATAGCGCAGCAGACCTCCGGCATGAGCATAACGCTCGAACAGATGCACATCATGACCGACACGCGCCAATTGCTGCGCTGCCGCCATGCCGGCAGGTCCAGCCCCGACGACCGCGATTTTTTTACCGGTTTTTTCGCCATAGTTTTCCGGAACGATCATTCCCAGTTCATAGGCCTTGTCGGCAAGCGCCTGCTCAATGGTCTTGATACTGACCGGTGTATCCTCCAGGTTCAGCGTACAGGCTTCTTCGCATGGAGCAGGACAGATCCGTCCGGTGAATTCGGGAAAATTATTGGTCGAAAGCAGGTTGCGCACTGCTTCTTCCCAATTATTATTATACACCAGATCATTCCAGTCCGGGATCTGGTTGTTAACCGGGCAACCCATCGATCCATGGCAATAAGGGATGCCGCAATCCATGCAGCGCGCCGCCTGACGCACCACTTCCTGATCGGGAAGCGGAATGGTGAATTCACGAAAATGCCTGATCCGGTCCGACGCTGGCTGAAATTTCTGCTGCTGCCGGTCGATTTCCAGAAAACCTGTTACTTTTCCCATTAGTTCACCATTCTCATCATGCCGTGCCGCAGTCTCATTGCCGCGGGGCATCGGCTTACATTTTTCATTACCCGGTCGTCCAGAACCGGAGCAGGACCATCTCACAGTCCGGCGCGATCAGACAGCGGGCCGCACGGCTCTCTCTGCCAGCGTCAGACCGGGGCCAGCGTCAGACCGGGGCCAGCGTCAGACCGGGGCCAGCGTCAGACCGGGACCAGCCTCAAACAAGAACCAGCCTCAAACTGGGGCCCTTATTCCGCTGTTGCGCTTTTCTTCCATGTCCAGCAAGGCACGCCGGTAATCGACCGGCATCACTTTAACAAATTTCGGCCGGAACGCGTCCCAATCGGCCAGTATTTTACGACCAAGGCCGGAATCAGTGTAGTGAACATGGCTTGATATCAGCGTGTAGAGCCGCTCTTCGTCATGAACGGTCATGTTTGACGACACATCGACCCGGCCATGATGTTCAATATCGCCACCATGATGGTGCAACTGTTCCAACAGATCGTCTTCTTCCGGCACCGGCTCCAGATCAACCATCGTCAGATTGCAGCGCTCGGCAAACGTCCTGTCCTCGTCCAGCACATAGGCAACACCGCCCGACATGCCGGCAGCAAAGTTGCGTCCTGTCGGACCCAGCACGGCCACCACGCCGCCCGTCATATATTCACAGCCGTGATCGCCAACGCCTTCGACAACGGCCACTGCTCCGGAATTGCGCACTGCAAAGCGCTCCCCGGCAATGCCGCGGAAATAGGCTTCGCCTTCCACAGCGCCATACAGCACAGTATTGCCGACAATGATCGAGTCCTCAGGAACAATCCTGGCCGTTTCAGACGGCCGCACGACGATCCGGCCTCCGCACAAACCCTTGCCGACATAATCATTGGCATCTCCTTGCAGATCAAGAGACACACCGCGCGAGACAAACGCCCCGAAAGACTGGCCGGCAGTCCCCTTCAAACGGATTGAGATCGTATCGTCGGGAAGACCTTTCATGCCGTAACGCTTGGCGATTTCGCCGCTCAGCATCGCGCCAACAGACCGGTTGAGATTGCGGATTTCCGAGGTAATCGTCACCGGTGTCTTGTTTTCCAGCGCGGGCATGGCCTCGGCGATCAGTTTCCTGTCCAGAACATCTTCGATCGGATGGTTCTGCAACTGGGTGTGGCGTATATCGTCTGGCCCGGCCTCAGGTTTGAAGAACAGGCCGGCAAATTCCAGTCCCTGACTTTTGCCGTGGGCAATAACACGGTCCTGCGTCAGCAATTGAGACTGTCCGACCAGTTCATCAAAACTGCGCAGGCCCATGGAAGCCATAAGACGGCGCACTTCTTCGGCCACATAGAAGAAAAAATTGATGACATGTTCCGGTGTGCCATGGAACCGCTTGCGCAGGACCGGATCCTGCGTGGCGATGCCGACTGGACAGGTGTTGAGATGGCATTTGCGCATCATCAGACAGCCGGCGGCTATCAGCGGCGCGGTGGCAAATCCAAATTCATCGGCACCCAGCAGCGCGCCGATCACAACATCGCGGCCGGTCCGCAAGCCGCCATCGACCTGCAGCGCAATACGCGAGCGCAAGCCGTTCAGCACAAGCGTCTGATGGGTTTCCGCAAGCCCCAGTTCCCAAGGGCTGCCGGCATGTTTGAGCGACGTCAGCGGCGACGCACCGGTACCGCCTTCAAATCCGGAAATGGTGATGTGATCCGCCCGTGCCTTGGCAACGCCGGCAGCAACCGTGCCAACGCCCACTTCGGAGACCAGCTTGACGGAGACATCAGCTGCCGGATTGACATTCTTCAGATCGAAAATGAGCTGCGCCAGATCCTCAATCGAGTAGATGTCATGATGCGGCGGCGGCGAAATCAACCCGACACCGGGCGTGGAATGCCGCACTTTGGCAATCACAGCATCGACCTTGTGGCCGGGAAGCTGCCCGCCTTCGCCCGGCTTGGCTCCCTGCGCGACCTTGATCTGCATCATGTCGGAGTTCACCAGATATTCTGTCGTCACGCCAAACCGGCCGGATGCAACCTGCTTGATCGCGGACCGTTTCGGGTTCGGACGCCCATCGGGAAGCGGATTGAAGCGCTCCGGCTCCTCACCGCCTTCGCCGGTGTTCGACTTGCCGCCAATCCGGTTCATTGCAATCGCAAGGGTCGAATGGGCTTCGACGCTGATGGAGCCAAAGGACATGGCACCTGTGGAAAAGCGGGTCACAATCTGTGCAGCCGGTTCCACTTCGTCAATCGAGATCGCCTCGTTGGCCAGCTTGATATCAAACAGGCCGCGCAAGGTCATCAAGGTCTCGGACTGATCATTCACGATCGCAGCATAGTCCTGATAGTCAGCCCAGCTTTCGCCCCGCACCGCATGTTGCAGTCTGGCCACTGCGTCCGGCGTCCAGGAATGGGCCTCACCGCGCACGCGATACATATATTCACCGCCTACATCCAGCGAACTGCGCAGCACGGGATCGACACTGAAAGCACCCTGATGCCGGGCAATCGTCTCTTCCGATACTTCTTTCAATCCGACCCCCTCGATCTGGGTGGCTGTGCCGAAGAAAAACCGTTTGACGAATGTGGATCTCAGACCGACCGCATCGAAAATCTGTGCACCGCAATAGGATTGATAGGTGGAAATGCCCATTTTGGACATCACTTTCAAAATCCCCTTGTCGATCGATTTGATATAGCGCGCTACCACCTCCCCGGCATCGACAACGTCTGGAAAGTCGCCACGTGTATGCATATCCGACAGGGTTTCAAATGCGAGATAGGGATTGATAGCCTCCGCGCCATAGCCTGCCAGAACACAGAAATGATGAACTTCGCGCGCTTCACCGGTTTCCACCACAAGGCCGACCGACGTGCGAAGTCCTTTACGGATGAGATGGTGGTGCACAGCCGCCGTGGCCAGCAGAGCCGGGATCGCAATTCGCTCCTCGCCGATCAGGCGATCGGACAGGATGATGATATTATAGCCGGTCTGCACCGCCCGCTCGGCGCGTTGGCCAAGCCGGTCCAGCGCCGCCTCCATGCCGTTGGCGCCTTTTTCGGCACCATAAGTGATGTCGAGGGTCTGGGTCTGAAACTGATTATCGCCGATATCGCCGATCGCGCGGATTTTCTCCAGATCATCATTGGCCAAAATTGGCTGGCGCACTTCAAGCCGCTTGCGCTCCGACTGGCCTTCCAGATCAAACAGATTTGGCCGGGGTCCGATAAAGGAGACCAGGCTCATGACAATTTCTTCGCGAATCGGATCAATCGGCGGATTGGTGACCTGAGCAAAGTTCTGCTTGAAATAGGTGTACAGCAATTTGGATTTTGCGCTGAGCGCAGAAATCGGCGTGTCGGTTCCCATTGATCCCAGGGCTTCCTGCCCGGTGGTTGCCATCGGTGACATCAACAGCTTCAGATCTTCCTGGGTGTAGCCAAAGGCCTGTTGCCGGTCCAGAAGGCTGGCATGAGAGCGCGGTGCCCTTGCGCCAACCTGCGGCAGGTCTTCCAGAACAATCTGCGTTCGCGCCAGCCATTCCCGGTAAGGATTTGCATTGGCAATGCGGGCTTTCAACTCGTCATCAGAGACAATACGGCCTTCTTCAAGATCGATCAGCAGCATTTTACCCGGCTGCAAACGCCATTTTTGGACAATTCTCGACTCGTCGATCGGAAGAACCCCCACTTCGGACGCCATGATGACACAGTCATCATCGGTGACCACATAGCGCGCCGGACGCAATCCGTTGCGGTCCAGCGTTGCAGCGATCTGGCGTCCATCAGTAAAGGCGATTGCCGCCGGACCGTCCCAGGGCTCCATCATGGCGGCATGATATTCGTAAAATGCACGGCGGTCCTCGCCCATCAGCGGATTGCCCGCCCAGGCTTCCGGCACCAGCATCATTGCCGCATGGGAGAGCTCGTATCCCCCCATGGTTAGGAATTCCAAAGCATTGTCGAAACACGCCGTATCGGATTGACCCTCATAGGAAATCGGCCACAGTTTCGACATCGAGTCACCGAACAGCGGCGATTCCACGGAAGCCTGCCGCGCTGCCATCCAGTTGACATTGCCGCGCAGCGTGTTGATTTCACCATTATGCGCCACCATCCGATAGGGATGGGCAAGCCGCCACGACGGGAACGTGTTGGTGGAGAAGCGCTGATGCACCAGAGCCAGAGCCGATTCAAAGCGTTCGTCCTTCAGATCCCGATAATAGGGGCCAAGCTGATCCGCCAGGAACATGCCCTTATAGACAATGGTGCGCGATGACAGTGATACAACATAGAAGTCGGTGTCTTCAGCGCCGTTATTGGCATCATAAATCTGGTTTGAAATCATTTTACGCAGCAAAAACAGCTTGCGCTCAAATGCGGACTGATCGTTGATTTCAGGACCACGACCGATGAAAACCTGTCTTGAAAACGGCTCTGTCGCAAGTACTTGCCTGGACAGACCGTCATTGTTTACCGGCACATCCCGCCAGCCGAGCACCACCTGGTGGCAACTGGTCACAATATTTTCAACGATGCGTTCAAAATCCGCGCGCGTTGTCTCGTCCTGCGGCAGGAACAGAAAGCCGACGGCATATTCACCAGGTTCTGGCAGATCGAAATCGCAGACTTTTTTAAACAGGCCATGCGGCATCTGGCTGAGCAGACCGGCCCCGTCGCCCATCAGAGGATCGGCACCAACAGCGCCGCGATGTTCCAGATTTTCCAGGATCTGGATGCCATCCTGAATGATTTTGTGGCTGGCACCGCTCTTCATATTGGCGATGAAGCCGACGCCGCAGGCATCATGTTCTTTGGCCGGATCATACAGACCCTGGGCTGCCGGAACGCCATTGTGGCGAGGCCGGGCTTTCAACCGCTTGGTTGCAGGGGTGCGCGCATCCGTAACGGCCGGGCCGACGGTGTTGAGCAGAGAGAACCTTCTTTGCGTCATAAACAACACTCCAACATTGGGGCCTGCATCAGCAAGCACTCGTCATAGTCACTTCTAGCCCGAACCAGCGGCACGCCATCATTCGCGTAGCGCTGCCCCGATCCTCGGAAACGCGGCTCGGGCGAGCGGGCCGGCTGACGCCGATGCTCATGTTCTGGGTCAGGCGGCTGTCGCCGCCGCTTCTGGCCGGCGGACCTTACCGAGGGTGATACATACACCGACAGACAGGCTGGTCGCTACAAAAGTGTGCGAGGACCTTACCGGGTGCCCCGGCCCGTCGATGAAAGTCTTGCCCGATAACCGAAGACACCCACCTGAGTAATATCATGTGCAATTTAGGACAGCAATACTGACCAATTACGGGCAGAAAATGCCAGAAATGATAGCAAAGAGCAAGCCATTAATCACACAGGAAATATCGCAAGTTCCATTTTAACGGCAGTTCTTGAAAGGAAACACCTTTTTCCCATCCATAAATTTGCAGAACTTGCGTGTTAGCCGGCGATGACCCCCTCACAGTTCCGTGATGGGAATGTGAGCTTTTGTCACGTCTGTTTGATTTTCAATTGAATTCAAACTCGGTCAATCTTCTTCCTGTCAGACAGAAACGGGGATCCTCGCCCGGAAGTCTGAAGTCAATATTTAACCGGTCAATTCACGGAGAATTCCATGTCTGCATTCACGAAAACCGCCCTTTCTGCTGCTCTGGTCGCCGGCGCAATGGCAACCGCACTTTCCACTGTCACCATTTCCACCGACGCTGAAGCCGCAACAGACGGCAAGGAAAAATGCTTCGGCATCGCACTGGCAGGCAAGAATGATTGTGCAGCCGGCCCCGGCACGACCTGCGCAGGAACATCGAAAGTGGACTTCCAGGGAAATTCCTGGAAACTGGTTCCAGCAGGCACCTGCGAAACCATGGAAATGGGCGGCGACCGCAAAGGGTCTCTGGCAGCGTTGACACGCGACATCCCATCGTGATTTTTTAGAAAATAGCACATTCGGCCCTGATCGTGGTACAAGCGGTCCGGGCCGCTGGCCTTTCCAATTGCTAGATTTGAGATCTGAAATGCTCCACGCCGACGTTCCAGCACCAATGGCACCGCGTGTCGAGGCGCGCGTTCCGGACCGCTCCGGTGTGGGTCTGAAATCAGAGCATTACGCAGACATTCTGGAACTGAAACCGGATCTTGGCTGGTTTGAGATTCACCCTGAGAATTATATGGGGGCCGGAGGGCCACCACATCATTTTCTTGAACGCATTCGCGAAAATTATCCGCTGTCCTTGCACGGAGTCGGCCTGTCAATCGGTGGCGAGGCCGATCTCAATCAGGATCACCTGCGCCGTCTGAAAGAACTGAATGAGCGTTATCAGCCCGGTCTTTTTTCTGAACATCTGGCATGGTCAAGCCATGAGAGTCATTTTCTCAATGACCTTTTGCCCGTCCCCTACACCGAACAGACGCTTGCCAGGGTCGTTGAGCATATAGACCAGGTGCAGCAGGTCATCGGCCGCCAGATGCTGCTGGAGAATCCATCGCTCTATGTGGCTTTTGACCAGTCCACCATGGGTGAAATCGAGTTTCTTACCCGTATCGCCGATCAAACCCGGTGCGGCCTGCTGCTGGATGTCAACAATGTCTATGTAAGCGCCACCAATCAGCAATATGATCCGTCAAAATACATCGCCCGGTTTCCGCTGCACATGGTCGGCGAAATTCATCTTGGCGGCCATGCTCCGGATCAGGATGAAACCGGCGCTGCGCTGCTGATCGATGCCCATGACCGGGCTGTCGATAATACTGTGTGGGCGTTGTACGAACGCACCATCGTGCTGGGCGGTCCGCGTCCCACTCTGGTTGAATGGGACAATAATGTGCCGGCGTTTGCGACACTTCTCGACGAAGCCCGGCAGGCTGAGGCGATCATGGCACGCAATCCGCTGCTTGGCAGCCGGCATGGGTAGTGACGGGCTGGGACCGTTCGCCAAGGCTCTTTTACAGCCCGGCAGTCCGGTACCTGAGGGCATCATCAATCCCGATGGTGCTCCAGCCACCAAACGTTTCGATGTTTACCGCAACAATGTGATTGTCAGTCTGGTCGATGCCCTGGCCAGTCGCTATCCCGTCATCAAAGCCCTGGTCGGCGACGAGTTTTTTCAGGCTGCCGCCCGTGAATTTGTCATCCATCACCCTCCGCAATCGCCGGTCATGCTGGCCTATGGCACGGCATTTCCCGGCTTTCTCGATACATTTCCCCCCGCCGCATCAGTGCCCTATCTTGGCGATGTTGCACGGCTGGAGAGCGCCCGGCGCTCTGCCTACCATGCCGCCGACGAACCGGTCCTTGTCCCTGCGCGGCTTGAGCAGGTCCCCCCGGACCTCCTTGACCAACTGACATTCAGCACCCATGCCTCGCTGGCCCTGATCGCCTCCAGCTATGCCATCCTGTCAATCTGGCAGGCCAACAGTCAGGGCACCGAATTGGACGTGCCGGTCGATACACCGCAATCGGTCATAGTCTGCCGTCCGGCAATGGAAGTTGAAGTTCGCAGCCTTCCCGAAGGGGCTTTCGACTTTCTAAAGGCTCTTCAAAACGGTAAGACGCTGGGCGTTGCGGCACAGGCTGGCCTGTTATCCAGTCTCGCCTTCGACCTGGCATCCACTTTGTCCGGCGCTTTATCGGCACGCGTTTTTACGAATTTCGAACTGGCACAGATAATTCGGGGCTGACATGAACAATTTCATCAATTCGCTGACACGCATGCACGAACGCGCTTTTGACGCCATTGAAATGGCGAGTCAGGGCTGGCTGCTCGGTCTTGCTGCACGGCTGGTGTTTGCCGCCACCTTGCTGATCTATTTCTGGAGATCGGCAGCAACCAAACTCGGCGATGGAGTGTTTGGTTTTCTTGCCCCCTCTGATGGGGCTTATATCCAGATATTCCCGAAAGCATTTGAAGCTGCCGGGTACAACAGTTCTGCTCTGGGAGCGTACTATCAACTGGTAGCGACGCTGGGAATGTGGGCGGAATTCATTCTCCCGGCGTTGATTGTTGTCGGCCTGTTTACCCGGCTTGCCAGTCTGGCCTTCATCGGCTTTGTCGCGGTCATGACCATCGTCGATATTTTCGGCCACGCCGTTGATCCGGCAACGATCGGCGCCTGGCTTGACGGCAATCCATCCTCTCTGATCGCAGATCAGCGGCTCCTGTGGGTATTCCTGTTTGTCGTTCTTGTCATCAAAGGAGGTGGCGCACTGTCACTGGACCAACTCCTTGTGCGTGCGCGCAGCCGCTGAGGGAAGCTGCACTTGAAAAGAAGGCTGCCAGCCGCTACAGCACGCTCTGTATTGGTTTAGGGTCTGGACCTGCCCCATGATGTTTGCAAGCGACAATTGGGCAGGCGCCTGCCCCCAGGTTCAACAGGCCCTTGCCCGGCTTGGCCCCGAAGCTGCGCCGGCCTATGGCGGAGATGATCTTACCGCTGCTGTCGATGAGAAATTGTCTGACATTTTCGAAACACCGGTGAAAAGCCTGATGGTGGCAACCGGCTCGGCCGCCAATGCGCTTGGGCTTGCCCATTTTGCAAAGCCCGCAGGCATCACCGTTGCCCATAACAATGCTCATGTGAATGTGGATGAATATAATGGTCCGCAACGCGTCAGCCCCGGCCTGAAAATTCTGGGCATGAAGGGACATGCCAGCAAGCTCACTGCGCAAGAGCTGGCTGGCGTACTTGCAGCGTTTCCCGGTGGTGTCTCGCGACAGGGCCGATTGAGCTGCCTCACCCTCACCCAGGCCACCGAACTGGGTCAGGTCTACACGTCCCAGGAGATTGCCCAACTGAGCCGCCCGGCGAAGAAAATCGGTATGGGCGTTCATATGGATGGCGCCCGCTTTGCAAATGCGGTGGCCCATCTGGACTGTCCACCTGCAGATCTGACCTGGAAAGCTGGGATCGATTGCCTGTCCCTCGGCTTTACCAAAAACGGCGCATGGGCCGCGGATCTGTTGATTTTTTTCAGCGACGATGGCGTCGAAGAAACCAACTATATCCGTAAGCAGATGGGTCACTATTTTTCAAAACCGCGTTTCATGGCGGCGCAGATACTGGCCATGTTGCAGGATGGCACCTGGCTGAAAAACGCAGCTCATGCCAATCAGCAGGCGGCAATTCTGGCCACTGCCTTTGCAGCCAGCGACCGGGTCTCTGTGCCTTTGTTGCCACAATCCAATGAGGTTTTCGCTTATTTCAGCAAAGCCGACATCGACACTCTGCAGCACGCCGGCGCCAGTTTCCACCCCTGGCCGGATGAGGATATTCCGGAAAATTTGCGCGATCCGGACAGACATTTGATGCGGCTGGTCTGCAGCTTTGCCACGCAACCGGCGGAAGTCGAGACGTTCCTCAATCTTATCGGCTGACAGACTGACCCATCGGTCTGGCGCCACTACATTAACGGCTGGCCATTCTGCACGTCATCCCTGTCCACCGAGGCAAGCACTATTGCGCCGGCTTCATCTTCAAATCCGAGCGTCAGAACTTCAGACATGAATTTGCCGATCTGGCGCGGTGGAAAATTGACCACAGCCATCACCCGGCGGCCGACCAGCGTCTCCGGTGTATAATGAACTGTGATCTGTGCAGATGATTTTTTGACGCCGATGATATTGCCGAAATCGATCTTCATCTTGATCGATGGCTTGCGCGCTTCCGGATAGGGTTCGGCTTCAATGATGGTTCCTATACGAATATCGACCTTGATAAAATCGTCAAAACTGATCTCGTCCTTACGCTGCATTCCGCGGCTCCCGTTCATTCATGGCCTGCGCTCATCTCTCTAAACCGAGTTCGATGGCGCGGCGATGCGCCGCCCGAATGGTTTTTTCGATCAGCGGTGGCAGACCGTCCTCCGCCATCAGAACGTCCAGACCGGCGGCAGTGGTGCCTTTTGGGGAGGTTACATTCACCCGCAATGTTTCTGCGCTGTCGGATGATTGATGCAGCAATTCTCCGGCTCCTGCCACGGTTTCACGCGCCAGGATCATCGCCACATCTTCGGGCAGGCCCAGTTTTTTGCCGGCCGCGGCCATCGCTTCAACCAGATGGAACACATAGGCCGGACCGCTTCCTGAAACCGCCGTTACCACATTGATCGCAGCCTCGCTGTCAACCCAGACAACGGTCCCGATCGCTGCCATCAGATCGGCGATAAAGCGCTTGCGCTCATCAGACAGCGGATATGCGGGAAACAATGCGGTGACGCCGCGTCCGACCAGTGCCGGCGTGTTGGGCATTGCACGGATCACCATTGCATCGCTGCCGAAGGTGGCTGACAAGGTCGCAATGGTCGTTCCGGCAGCGACGGACAGGACAATCATGTCCGCGGCGTCGGAACGACCGGCAAACGCTGCCAGACCCGGTAACACCTTTTCCATCATCTGCGGCTTGATCGCCAACATCAGCAGCGCCGGGGTCGGCACCTCATCCGGCACGCCATGAACGGCCACGCCCTGATCGCGTAATGTCTGGCTCTGCGCCTCGTCAAGACCGGGATCTATGACGTGGACGGCTCCATCCGGCAGGCCTTTTGCAAGCCAGCCCTGGAGCATTGCTCCACCCATCTTGCCGGCACCCACCAGCACCAGCGGACGTTTTTTGGTAACACTAACACTCATCACAGCTCGCTTTATGCTTCAAATGGAACATTTGTGCGGAATTTCACATCTGTCGGCTATTGGTAGGATGTTTGATCATCAACAGGTCAATGAAATCATCAACCCGCTTAAGCCTCACCAACAGTTTCAAACAGGGTCCCGGCCAGCGCATCAGGTGCTGATTTACCAGCCCAGAGTATAAACTGGAAAGCCTGATAATAACGCTCACACGCGTCTACAGCACCGGACAGCAAAGCCTCCAACTGCTGCTGGGTCGGCTCGGCACCTCCCGACAGAAGCAGCGCATGGCGGAACATCACGACACCCTCCTCGGCCCAAAGGTCAAAATGCCCCATCCAGAGCTGTTCATTGACGAGCGCAAGCAGACGGACAACTTCGTTGCGGTGCTTGTGCGAAACCTTGGCATCGAAAGCACAAGCCAGATGCAACGCTTCAACCTCTTCCATCCAGGAAAAAGACACATGATAATCGCACCAGCTGCCCACAACGGTGATGGTGATGTCATCTTCACCTGAGCGTTCAAACACCCAATCATTGAGGCCGGCCAGTTGCTCTATGAAGTCCACCGGATTAGCGTCGCGGTCCAATTCGACATCGAGCATGCTCATGGGATACCCCCGCTGCTGCTTGCTGTAAGGTAAGGCTCAAGAATCGCCTCTCAACCCACTATATAGTGTGGTTATCCGGTGACGATACCATTTATGCCGGGATCAGCCGTTTCCTGTGGACGAATCAAGCAAATCCGCCTGACGCTCACCGGTCTCGATCAGTTGCCGGCCGGCTTCTTCGCTGCAGTTTTGCGGGCAGCCGGGCGGCTGGTGCTTTTTGGATTCTTCATTTCTTTGCGCAGCGCATTTAAATCAGCGCGCAATGCCTCATTTTCGTCACGGGCTTTTGCCGCCATATCGCGCACCGCCTCGAAATCTTCGCGCTGCACAAGATCCATATCGGACAACAAGCGTTCGAACTGGCTTTTCACTGCCGTTTCAACTTCGCGCTTCATTCCCTGTGCTACACCGGCTGCATCGGTTGCCAGTTTTGCAATTTCGTCAAACAGACGTCCAGATGGTTTGGTCATGGAATATTCCTTTGCTATTATCTCTATATGCGGTCTCCCAAATCTAAACTCAAGATAAGGTGACAAAACTTCTGTTTTGTCATAAGCCGCGACCTGAGAGCTATAACACCCGCAACAGAACTGGCTGAATCGTGCCCACATTTGTCCTGCCTTTCCCGATGATCGACCCAGTGCTGATCGAATTCGGCCCACTTGCCATCAGATGGTATGCGCTTGGCTATATTGCCGGCATTTTATTGGGCTGGTGGTACGCCCGGCGGCTGGTGTCGAAGCAAGCCCTCTGGGCACCAGCTTCACCCGCGATGACCCCCGAAGATGTTGATGATTTTGTGTTGTGGATAACATTCGGCATCATTCTGGGCGGCCGCATCGGCTATGTGCTGTTCTACAATTTTGAAGTCTATCTGCAAAACCCGCTGGAGGCTTTGAAACTGTGGCAGGGCGGCATGTCCTTTCACGGCGGTTTCATTGGCTCTGTGCTGGCTGTTATTTTGTTCGCCCGCCGCCGCGGAATACGCCTGTTGTCGCTGCTCGATATCAGCGCCCTGTGCACACCATTCGGCCTGTTTTTCGGCCGCCTTGCCAACTTCATAAATGCCGAATTGTGGGGCCGCCCGACCGACGTTCCGTGGGCCATGGTGTTTCCTGGCGCCGGTCCCGAGCCGCGCCATCCCAGCCAGTTATACGAGGCCGCTCTGGAAGGCATCGTCCTGTTTGTTGTGTTGTGGATACTGGCACACCGCTTTGACGCTTTCAAAAAGCCAGGCCTGATTGCCGGAACCTTCGCGGCGGGATACGGCGTGTCGCGCTTCATTGTCGAATTTTTCCGCGAACCTGACGCACAGATCGGATTTCTCAGCGGCGGGTTGACCATGGGCATGCTGTTGTCGCTGCCGATGATCGTTATCGGGCTGTGGTACATTGCCGGATCGCGCAACCGAACGCTGTAACCTGTAGGGACAGATGCCGGATCTGAAAAACCGCATTCTGGAAGACATTGCGCTGTCCGGGCCGATGCCGCTGCCACGCTATATGAGCCTGTGTCTGGGAGATCCGGAAGCGGGCTATTATATGCGCCGCGATCCGTTGGGGGCAGAAGGCGACTTCACCACGGCCCCGGAAATCAGCCAGATGTTTGGCGAATTGATCGGTGTCTGGCTTGTATCCGCGTGGAAGGCTTTGGGCCGTCCGTTCCGCATGCGGCTCGTTGAATTCGGCCCTGGCCGTGGCACCTTGATGTCCGACTGTCTGCGCAGTCTCGCACTTGAACCTGCGCTGCTGCGGGGCCTGGAAATCGAGATGATCGACATCAGCCCGGCCTTGAAAGCTGCCCAGCAGACCACCCTGATGCACGCTCCCTGCCCGGTGCATTGGCATGATGAACTGCAGGACAGCGCCTTGCCTACTCTCATCATCGCAAATGAATTTTTCGACGCTTTACCGGTGCATATTCTGGTCAAAACTGCTGATGGTGTTGCCGAACGCCACGTCGTGGCAGGCAGCGAGGGTCAGCTTGCCTTTGCAGATTTGCCAACCAGCCAGTCTGTCCGCATGGCCCAGGCGGACAGACTGGCTCCAGGCACGGTGTTCGAACTGTCTCCCCAGCGCAACGACATGGCGACGGCGATGGCCAAGCAGCTTTCGGCACAGGGCGGGGCTGCATTGTTGATCGACTATGGCTTTGTTCAACCCAAAACCGGCGCAACCTTTCAAGCTCTTATCCGGCATCAGCCGGTGGACCCGCTGGACCAGCCAGGTCAGGCGGATCTGACGGCCCTGGTGGATTTCACTGCGCTGGGAAACGGATTCCGCTCACAGGGCCTGCATGTCAAGGGACCGGTCAGCCAAATGGACTTTCTGCTCGATCTTGGTCTTTTACAACGGGCGGCACATTTGGGCGCAAAGCGCGATCAAAGAGACCGGGAGACGCTGCAACTGGCTGTAAACCGGTTGGTCTCACCGGATGAGATGGGTGTTCTCTTCAAGGTGCTTGCAGCGGCGAGTTTTGACGTTTCCCTGCCCGTATTTCAGAATCCTGCTTGATTTTATCCTGTCAATCCGGTCACTTGTCGCCATGAACAAGCCGTTCGCACCCGTTCCGTTCACGACCCATCCAGCCCTTGGCGGGCCGGGTATCCTTCATGGTTTCTTCGGTCGTCAGGGCGGTGTGTCCAGCGGCATTTACAGCACTTTGAATTGCGGGGTGGGATCGGACGATGTGCGGGCAAACGTGCTGCATAATCGCGCCTTGTTGACGCGCACGCTGGTCAACTCGGACCTGCCGCTCATCACACCCTATCAGATTCACAGCAGCCGCTGCGTTACCGTCACCGGACCCTGGCCGCGAAGGACCCCTGAAAAATGCGATGCACTGGTCACTTCAACCCCGGAAATAGTACTGGCCGTGGGATCGGCTGATTGCGGTCCGGTTCTGTTTGCTGACACGGAAGGCGGCGTTATCGGCGCGGCCCATGCCGGTTGGAAAGGGGCACTTGGCGGCGTGCTGGAAAGCACAATTGCGCAAATGGAGGGTCTCGGCGCCCGGTGCAACCGCATCACAGCGGTGCTCGGACCCGCGATTTCCCGGGCCTCCTATGAGGTCAGCGCTGAGTTCAAAGAGACCTTTCTGAAACATGACCCGGCGAATGCGGCCTGTTTCACCGAAGGTGCGCGGGAAGGACACTTTCAGTTCGATCTACCGTCCTATATCGTCAGCAGATTACGCGCCTGCGGACTTGCCAAGGCCGAATGGACCGGTCAATGTACCTATCTTGAGGAAACGGCGTTTTTCAGCTATCGCCGTACAACACACCGCAAAGAGCCGGATTACGGCCGCCAACTGGCTGCAATTTCAATCACCTGATCAACAGCGAGAAAGCTCATGACCCTGCATTTTTCCCGCGAGGAATATGATCATCGACGCGAGCGTTTGCTGGCGGTAATGGAAGAAAACAATCTGGATGCGATGCTGCTGTTTTCCCAGGAAAGCATGTACTGGCTGACCGGATTTGATTCGTTCGGATTCTGTTTTTTCCAGTGTCTTATCGTGCGCTCCAATGGCGAGATGTCGCTGTTGACACGGATGCCGGATCTGCGTCAGGCCCGACACACGTCGATCATTGAAGATATCCATGTCTGGATGGATTGGGGCGAAGCCGGACCGGTCAATCAGTTGCGCGATCTGATGGACAATCTGGATATGCTCGGCAACAATATCGGTGTTGAATATGATACCCAGGGGCTGACCGCCTTTTATGGCCGTCAGGTTGACGACAAGCTGAAAAGCTTCGGCAATCTGACCGATGCATCGACACTCATTCCGGCCCTGCGCGTGCAAAAGAGCTTTGCCGAGATCGCCTATATCCGTGAAGCTGCGGAGATGGCCGATGATGCCTTTGAAGCAGGTCTTGCCGTCATCCGGCCGGGAGCCAATGATGCGGATATTCTGGCCGCAATGCAGGGGTCTGTATTCGCAGCCGGAGGCAGTTATCCGGGCAATGGTTTCATCATCGGGTCCGGCAAGGATGCCTTGTTGTGCAGAACCAAATCCGGGCGCCGCACGCTGGAAGAGCAGGATCAGATCACTCTGGAGTTTGCCGGGACCTCGAAAAACTACCACAGCGCATTGATGCGCACGGTCATACTGGGTGAGCCGACGCCGCGTCATATCGAACTGTTCGATGCTGCCCAGACCGCGCTTCAGGCTTGCGAAGAACTGATGACGCCCGGCCATACATTTGGCGAAGTGTTTGAAGCTCATGCCAGTGTTCTTGATGAACGCGGTCTTCACGCCCACCGCCTCAATGCCTGCGGCTATTCGCTCGGTGCCCGCTTTGCGCCCTCGTGGATGGATACACCGATGTTCTACCGCAAAAACCCCTTCCAGATCCGGCCCAATATGAGCCTGTTCCTGCACATCATCATCATGGACAGTGAAACCGAGACAGCCATGACGCTCGGCCGCACCTATCTGACCACAGAGGGAGCTCCCGAACCCCTGTCTCGCCTGCCGATTGAACTTGTTGTCGTGAAGAGCTAACGGGCCGGGATGACGCTCGTTCCTTTACCATACCGCATTATTTTCGTTGTGCTGCTCGGTCTGCTTCTGAGCGCCTGTCTTGGCACCATTGAAGAGACTCTGGACAAAGCTGAATCCGAAGCCCAGGGACAGGTCTACGACCCGCCGGTTACCAGCGAAAAGATTGCACCGATCGATGGTGCGCCAACGATACGCGCCTCCAGTCTGGCTTCTTTGGCACGGCTCGGATTTGCGCCGATTGACGGCATACCGCCCGATATTGAGACCCGGCTGTCGGAATCTCTGCGCCGCTCCGCCTTCAGGCGTAATATGTTTCTGGTCCCCAATGGGGATTCGACACAAAGCCACCTGGTGCGCGGATATCTATCGCTGGCTTCCAACTCCCTTGGGGCTGTGATTGTCTATATCTGGGACATCAGCGCAAATAACGGATCGCCGCCGTATCGTATCAGCGGACAGGTGCTGGCACCCAATGCCCCTGCAAACTGGAGCAGCATCGATTCCGAAGCGCTTGATATTCTGGCTGTCCAGTCGATGGAGGCGATAATTTCCTGGCTCAACAACCAGTTGGGCGGCCCCAGACTCGATAACCGCGACTTCGTCCCATTCAAGTAGTGTGCGATCCGCCTCCATATTCCGCCAAATCCGTCGAGTCAGAGCACGAATTATCAGTGTCAGGTCATTTTGGCAGCTTTACACCGGGCGCTGCAGCTTGTTAGAAGCAGCGCCATACGCGATCTCGGCCACGCTCCAGGATTTCTTCCAATGAAACTAATTGCCGGTAATTCCAATCCTGCCCTCGCAAAGTCGGTGGCGGCGTATCTGGATATTCCACTTGCACATTGTTCTGTCCGGCGTTTTGCCGATCAGGAAATATTCGTCGAAATTCAGGAAAACATTCGCGGCGAGGACGTTTTCGTTCTTCAGTCGACAAGCTACCCGGCCAATGACCATCTGATGGAACTGCTTATTCTGATGGATGCAGCGCGCCGTTCCTCCGCCAGGCGCATCACCGCAGTGGTTCCCTATTTCGGTTATGCCCGCCAGGATCGCAAGCCATCGGCCAGAACCCCGATTTCGGCAAAGCTGGTAGCCAATCTGATCACCGAGGCAGGTGCGGACCGCGTTTTGACGCTGGATTTGCATGCCGGTCAGATCCAGGGCTTTTTTGATATTCCAACGGACAATCTGTTTTCCGCCCCCCTGTTTTCGCGGGATATCAAATCACGCATGCCTGGCGAGAAAATCATGGTGGTCTCACCAGATGTCGGTGGTGTGGTTCGGGCGCGCGCAGTGGCAAAACGCGTTGATGCGCCTTTGTCCATAGTCGACAAGCGGCGCGACCGGCCTGGCGAGTCGGAAGTCATGAACATCATCGGCGATGTGGAAGGCCATGACTGCATTCTGGTCGACGACATTGTCGATTCCGGCGGCACCTTGTGCAACGCCGCCGATGCCCTGCTCGACCAGGGCGCAACCTCGGTCAGAGCCTATATCACCCACGGCGTTTTGTCCGGGGGTGCCGTTGCCAGAGTGACCGCCTCCAAGCTGAAGGAACTGGTGATCACCGATTCCATTCAGCCGACCGGCGCGGTGGATTCGGCCTCCAATATCCGCACCATACCGATTTCGACATTGATCGGCGAAGCGATCTCGCGGACAAGTCTGGAAAAATCGGTTTCCAGCCTGTTTGACTGAGCGGAAATCACCTCACTTTGTGCTGGCAAAAGCACCATAAACCCCTTGCGTTTCTGTCATCTGTCGCCTAAAAGCCACCGCACGCGGTCACACCCTTGGAGGGACCGCACAACCTGGGCGGTTCGCGCAACACAAATAAAGCGGCCCCGTCCTCATCAGAGAAAATCGGAGTGCTCCCAATGAGTGATGAACTCAAAGCGGTGGCGCGGGAACGAGTTGGCAAGGGGGCTGCTCGGGCAACGCGTCGTGAAGGTCTTGTACCTAGCGTCATTTATGGCGACAAAAAACCACCCCTGTCTATCGCCCTGCCTGCCAAAGAAACCGCCCTTGCTGCCAATAGCGACAGTTTCATGGCGCGCGTTATCAAACTTGATGTCGATGGCAAGACCCACACGGTGATCGCCAAAGATGTACAACGCGATCCTGTCAAGGATTTCGTTATCCATGTCGACTTCCTGCGCGTAGGCAAAGGCAGTACCCTGACCGTAAACGTGCCTGTCCACTTCATCAATGAAGAGGCTGCACCAGGTCTGGAACGCGGCGGCGTGCTGAACATTGTCCGCCACGAAGTGGAATGCGAGGTGCCGGGCGATGCGGTTCCTGAATTCCTCGAAGGTGATCTGACCGGTCTTGATATCGGCGATGGCCTGCATATTTCTGCAGTCAAGCTTCCGAAGGGTGTCGTGCCCACGATCACCGATCGTGATTTTACGATCGCCACAATCGCGGCGCCAGCTTCACTTAAGAGTGAAGAAGACGAGGAAGCTGAAGCTGCTGCAGCTGAAGAAGCAGCCGAAGGCGAAAGCGAAGACGCTGCCGCGGAAGACGGCGACAGCACCGAAGAGTAAACCGAGACAAGCCGAACGGGTCGACCCATGAAACTTCTCGTTGGACTGGGAAACCCCGGGCTGCAATATGCCCGCAACCGGCATAATATCGGCTTTCATACGGTGGACGAAATTCAGTCCCGCCACGGCTTCACACCGTGGCGGGATCGTTTTCAGGGGTGGGTCGCGACCGGCACTTTGAATGGCGAAAAAGTCACTTTGCTGAAACCGGCAACCTATATGAACGAATCCGGCCGCTCGGTCGGCGAAGCCATGCATTTTTTCAAGATACCGCTCGAAGATATCATCGTATTTTACGACGAACTCGATCTGGCTCCAGCCAAGGTCCGGGTCAAGACCGGTGGAGGTGCCGGTGGCCATAACGGCATCAGATCAATCGATGCCCATGTGGGAAACGATTATCAGCGCGTGCGCATCGGCATCGGCCATCCCGGTCATAAGAATCTTGTATCCCGCTACGTATTGTCGGACTTTGCGAAAGCCGATACGCCGTGGCTGGAGCTGCTGCTCGGCAGCATCGCCGATGCGGTGCCGACGCTGCTGAAAGACGGCTCCGCCGGATTTTTAAATGAGTTGGCCCTGCGGCAGAAGCCCGAAACCGAACAACCTGACCGTCTGAAATCAGTTCGGAAAAAACCCGGCCTGAAAAAATCCAGTCCGGCTGCTGCCGAACCTGAAATGACGACCCGGACAACCGGAACGACTCCCGGAAAAAAACCTGCCGGGCCCATGGCAGCGGCTCTGAAAGCGCTCCTATCCAAATCCAGAAAGGACTGACCCTATGGGTTTCAAATGCGGTATCGTCGGCTTGCCGAATGTCGGCAAATCCACCCTGTTCAATGCGCTGACAAAAACAGCAGCGGCACAGGCAGCCAATTACCCCTTCTGTACCATCGAGCCCAATACCGGCGATGTTGCGGTTCCCGACACCCGGCTGGGTATCCTGGCAGCTGCTGGAAAATCCGCCAACATCATCGCAACGCGGCTGACCTTTGTTGATATCGCCGGCCTTGTACGGGGTGCCTCGAAAGGTGAAGGGCTTGGCAATCAGTTCCTAGCAAACATCCGCGAAGTCGATGCAATTGCGCACGTTCTGCGCTGTTTTGAAGATGAGGACATCACCCATGTGGATGGCCGCATTGATCCGGTTGCAGATGCAGAAACCGTCGAGACGGAACTGATGCTGGCTGATCTGGAGAGTCTGGAAAAACGTGTTGTCAATCTGCGCAAGCGCGCCACTGGCAATGACAAGGAAGCCAGGCAGTTGCTGCCTCTGGTCGATGGCGCAATTGCGCTTTTGACAGAAGGAAAGCCGGCCAGAATGCTGGAAGTCGACCGCGACGACGAGAAAGCATTCAAGGGGCTGAACCTGCTTACCTCAAAACCGGTTCTGTATGTCTGCAACGTGCTGGAAGCAGATGCCGACAAGGGCAATGCCTATTCGGATGCGGTCGCGGAAATGGCGCAGCGCGAAGGTACGCAATCCGTCGTGATATCGGCAAATATCGAAGCCGAGATCGCCCAGCTGGACGCGGCTGAGGCCGCTGAATATCTGGAAAGCATGGGGCTTGAGGAACCTGGTCTCGACCGCCTCATCCGTGCCGGCTATCAATTGCTCGATCTCATCACCTTCTTCACTGTTGGCCCCAAGGAAACCCGCGCCTGGACCATCACCAGAGGTACCAGGGCGCCGCAGGCCGCCGGTGTCATTCACACCGATTTTGAGCGCGGTTTCATCCGTGCCCAGACCATCGCCTATGATGATTATGTGGCGCTTGGCGGCGAAAGCGGCGCCAAGGAAGCCGGCAAGGCCCGGGATGAAGGCAAGGAATATGTCGCCCATGACGGCGATGTGATGCTTTTCAAGTTCAACACCTGAGGCGCATGCCATGAGCCTGCAGCAGCCGGCAAAGACGGATTTCGACAAGGACATCCTGTTTCTGATGGCGGCCCCGGCGGAATATGGCGCTGCTTTGAAATCGCGGATAGATCCGCTGTTCATCGGCGTGGGCCCCGTAGAGGCGGCCATCAACACCACCCGCATTCTGTCCGGCCTAGCGGCCCGCAACGCGTTGCCGGATCTGGTCATATCTCTCGGCTCGGCCGGGTCCGCCCGACTTGAGCAGACGGAAATCTATCAGGCCGTTTCCGTTTCCTACCGGGACATGGATGCCTCCCCGCTCGGCTTTGAAAAAGGCGTCACGCCGTTTGTTGATCATGCTGTGGAAGTGCTGCTGCCAGCCCGCATCAAGGGCGTTAAAGAAGCGCGTCTGTCTACAGGGGGCAATGTCGTCTCCGGCGCCGCCTACGATCAGATTGACGCGGATATGGTGGATATGGAGACATTTGCAGTTTTGCGGGTCTGCCAGATGTTCGATCTGCCGCTGCTTGGTCTGCGCGGAATTTCAGATGGACGGGAAGATCTGCACCACTATGACGACTGGACCCGCTATCTGCACGACGTTGACAGAAAACTGGCAGAAATTCTCGACACCTTGAGCGAGACATTGCAGATCGGCCCACTGGACGTCTGACATACATTGAACGGTGGGTCTAATGCCCGGGATAGGACACCAATATCTGCACCGGAACATCCAGCGCCCGGATTTTATCGGCACCCCCCAAATCCGGCAGATCGACAATGAAGCACGCCGCCACTACATTCGCACCCAGCCCCTGCAACAGTTTGATGGCCCCTTCAGCAGTGCCCCCCGTCGCGATCAGATCATCAACCAGAACAACTTTTTCCCCGGCTTTCACCGCATCCTTGTGGATTTCCATCTCGTCAAGACCGTATTCCAGCGAGTAAGCAATGCTGACCGTTTCATGTGGCAGCTTGCCCTTTTTGCGGATCGGCACAAAGCCCGATGACAATTGATGGGCGACGGCTCCGCCGAGAATAAAGCCGCGCGCCTCGATCCCGGCAACCTGATCGATTTTTTCGCCTGCGAAGGGCTGAACCAACTCGTCAATAGCCTTACGGAAGGCACGCGCGTCGGACAGCAATGTAATGATATCGCGGAACATGATACCCGGCTTGGGATAGTCGGGAATGGAGCGGATGGCAGCCAGCAGCTTTGGATGGCCCGTGGCGGAATCAGACATATATTCGAGCTCCAGATGGCGCTGATAAAGCATTGTCCATAAACGAAAAGAGCCCCCTTAGGGACTCTTTTTTGTCGTTCATGCCGGCAGGTCTATATCGGTCAGAAAAACAGAATTAATGTTTTGCGCCGGCCCAGACCTTGCGTTTGGTGAAATACAGCAATCCTGCGAAAATCAGAAGGAAGATAATCACCCGGAACCCCATGGCCTTGCGCTCTACCAGATGCGGCTCTGCTGCCCACATCATGAAGGATACAACATCCCGTGCATATTGTTGCAGCGTTTCCGGCGAGCCATCGGAAAATTCATGCTGCCCATCGCTGAGCGGCGGTGCCATGGCAATCTGGACACCCGATTTGAAAACCGGATTGTAATACATGCCGGACCCCATCTCGATTTCTTCAGGCACATCCTCTTCATACCCGGTCAGCAGGTTATAAATATAATCGGGCCCGGATTCCTGATACTGGGTGAAAATATCAAAGACGAAGGTCGGAAATCCGCGTGTCACTCCGCGGGCCTTGGCAAGCACCGAAAAATCGGGTGGCAAAGCCCCATTGTTGGACGCACGGGCCTGTTCGTCATTGGCCCAGGGTGAAGGGAACCGGTCTGCCAGACGACCCGGACGGTCAAACATTTCCCCATCCGCGTCAGGGCCATCCATCACTGAGACTTCAGCGGCAATGGCTCGCACTTCGGCTTCCGAGAAGCCCGGTCCGCCGGGTTGCATCAGGTTGCGGAAAGACACCAGATTCAGACTGTGGCAGGAGGAGCAGTTTTCAGTGAAAATCTGAAATCCGCGCTGCAGTTGTGCCTGGTCAAATTTTCCGAATGGCCCGGCAAAACTCCAGTCCTGTTCCTCAAGCACATTTTCTTCAGCATTCGCTGTTCCGGTAAACGCCAGACCGAGAATGACTGCTGCTGCAGCAATTGTTTTCATAAGGAAAGTCGTCATTGTGTTGTCCTTGAACCTCATTACCTGACCCCGATCAACCTTTGGTCTCGGGCGATGCAGCAGCGCCGGTCGGCAATCCAGAGCCACCTTTTCCGGAGCCATCACCGAGCACCGATTCGGTAATCGAACTTGGCAGCGGTTTGGTTTTCTCAAACATCCCCAGCAGCGGCATCAGAATGAGGAAATGCGCGAAGTAGTAGGCAGTAAATATCCGCGCCGCAAGCACATAGCCGCCTTCTGGAGGCTTTGAACCAAGCCAGCCAAGCACGATGGCAACGATGACAAACAGCCAGAAAAACACTCTGTATGCCGGTCGGAAAGAGGCCGAACGCACCTTCGATGTATCGAGCCATGGCAGCACAAACAACACCGCAATTGAGCCGAACATCAGCACAACACCACCCAGCTTGTCAGGCACGGCGCGCAGAATGGCGTAAAATGGCAGGAAGTACCATTCAGGCACGATATGCGCCGGTGTCACCAGTGGATTGGCCTTAATGTAATTGTCCGGATGGCCCAGATAGTTCGGAAGATAGAACACGAACCAGGCAAAAATCACAAAGAACACTACCAGTGCGAAAGCATCCTTGATGGTGGCATAGGGTGTGAACGGCAGCGTGTCGCTTTTCTGTTTCACTTCAACGCCGGTCGGGTTGGTCTGCCCGGTCACATGAAGCGCCCAGACATGCAGGATAACCACCCCGACAATCATGAATGGCAGAAGATAATGCAGCGAAAAGAAGCGGTTCAAAGTGGGCTGATCTACCGAGAAACCACCCCAGAGCCAGGTCACAACGCTTTCCCCGATCAAAGGAATGGCAGAGAACAGATTGGTAATGACGGTCGCACCCCAGAATGACATCTGTCCCCAGGGCAGCACATAACCCATGAACGCTGTCGCCATCATCAGCAGGAAGATGACAACTCCGAGAATCCACAGAACTTCACGCGGCTCCTTGTAAGAGCCGTAATAAAGTCCCCGGAAAATATGCACATAGACCGCCACAAAGAACATTGAAGCGCCGTTGGTATGCACATAGCGCAGCAGCCAGCCATAATTCACGTTGCGCATGATGCTTTCAACCGAGTCGAACGCAACGTCGGTGCTGGCAATATAGTGCATCGCCAGTACCACACCGGTGATAATCTGAATCACCAGCATGATCGACAGCATGCCGCCGAAAGTATAGGCATAATTCAGATTGCGCGGCACAGGATAGGACACGAAGGAATCGTGCATCAGGCGCGGAAGCGGCAAGCGTCTGTCAAGCCACTTCATCGCACCATTCTGGGGATCGTAGGAGGAATGTCCACTCATTGCGAGGTCTCCGTATTTCTCAAAAACCGATGAAAGCGCTTAGCCAATGCGGAGCTTCGTTTCGGACATGAATTCATAAGGCGGGATGACAAGGTTCAGCGGTGCAGGACCTTTGCGAATGCGTCCGGCGGTATCGTAGTGGGATCCGTGACAGGGGCAGAACCAGCCGCCAAAATCGCCTGCATCTCCAAGTGGCACACAGCCCAGATGTGTGCAGATGCCGATCATCACCAGCAGGTTCTCGCGACCGGGCACCGCCCGCTCAACGTCCTGCGCCGGATCTTTTAACTGATCCATGGGAACGGCTTTGGCAGCTTCCACTTCGGCGTCGGTGCGATTGCGGATGAAAATTGGCTTGCCACGCCATTTGATGGTGATGCTCTGGCCGATTTCGACAGCACCGATATCCACTTCTGTGGACGCCAGTGCCAGCGCCGAAGCATCCGGGTTCATCTGATCCACCAGAGGCCAGATCGCAGCACCTGCCGCAACAACGCCGAATGCGCCGGTTGCAACGTAAAGAAAATCCCGGCGATTGCCATCATCCCCGGAGGCTGAAGATTCGTGTTGAAGAGCCGTATCCGACAAGGCCGTATCCTTTGCAGCAAAGCCGCTCCGCAATATCCGCTGCGGTGCGTCGATTCACATCTTTATACGCGATCTGCGCTTTGTATGAAACATCAGCGCGCAAGACCACTCATTGTGAAGGTTATATCCCGCAGCAGCGTCAATACGTCAACGCCCGCGTGCCCGAGATTCGTCGAATTGCGACGATTCACCCATCAAATTATAGTCTCGCTGCCGCATCGAAGGGATAATTCAGCCGATTGTTGCAGTCCAATTCAACCTCCGAATTGAGTCCAGCCCCTAATAACCAATCGCCAGACCATCCTTGCGCGGGTCTGACCCGCCGATAAGGACACCGCGTTCCTGATCGATCATGATGATCTGGCCGCCGCCGCGGGGGTTTCCCGAGCGCACAATCCGGTGTCCTTTCTCCGTCAGGGCCTCGGCTACCGCCGCAGACCAACCCTCTTCCAGTTCCAGCGCACCGGTTGCGTCCCAGAAGGCCCGCGGGAAATCAAGCGCTGCTTGCGGATCAAGGCCGTAGTCCAACATATTCTGCAGCACATGGGCATGTCCGCAGGCCTGATAATGCCCCCCCATCACACCAAAACTGATTGATGGCCTGCCGGCTTTCATGGCCATGCCGGGGATGATGGTATGCAGTGGCAGCTTGCCGGGACCGATTGCATTGGGATGACCTGCCTCAAGCGAGAAAGACCGGCCACGATTTTGCAGCATGATGCCGGTATTTTGCGTCATGATACCGCTGCCAAATCCGTCATACAGGGAATTGATCAGGGAGCAGGCCATGCCATCGCGGTCAACCACGCTCAGATAAATAGTATCCCCGCCGGGAACAGTGACTTCCGGCTTGTCCAGAACTTCGGCCGAACTGATTCGCTCTGATAAAAGGCGTCCATAGGCCGGGTCGATGAGATATGAGACGGCGATCGTCATCGCTGCCGGATCGCCGATGAAGGCGTCGCGAACGCTGTAGCCAAGTTTGGCCGCCTCGATCTGCTTGTGCAGCCGTTCCGCCGATTTGGGATCGGCGATGCGCCTCTGCGCCGCAAGGATATTCAAAATGATCAAGGCAATGATACCCTGCCCATTGGGCGGCAATTCATAGATGTCGTGCCCTTGATACTGGGTCGAAACCGGGGCGCTGAAAAATCCCCGGTGCGCGGCCAGATCCGCTTCGCCGAGAAATCCGCCCAGAGCCTGCACCGAAGCGGCTATATCGGCGGCAATTTTACCCTCATAGAACGCCCGTCCGCCTCTGGCCGCGATTGTTTCCAGCGTTTGAGCAAGTGCAGGTGAGACAATGCGGTCACCCACCGCATAAGCCGCGCCGGCGTTCAGATAAGCCTGCGACGCCGCTTCGTTTCGTTTCAGCTTGTCGGTCAGTGTAGCCAGATCAAAAGCCACTCGTGGCGCCAGAGGAAATCCGTTTTTCGCATAGTTGATCGCCGGCGACAGCGCTGCATCAAGGCCTTTGCGCCCGAGCCGGGACAACAATTGTTCCCAGGCGTCAATCGCGCCGGGAACGGTCACCGCATGGGGCGAAGTGTCGGGAAACCCGGTCCAGCCCTGCCCGGCATACCAGTCAAATTCAGCACCGGCGGCGCTGCGTCCCGAGCCGTTAAACCCGTGCAACGCGCCATCAGGTTGCGCCACAATTGCGAAACAGTCACCGCCGATGCCGGTCATATGCGGCTCAACCACCGCCAGTACAGCAGCTGCCGTGACCGCCGCATCAACCGCATTACCGCCAGATTTAAGCATCTCCAGCGCGGCCGCGCTGGCCAGTGGATGAGACGTGGCAACCATACCGTTTTCGGCGTAAACCGGCGAGCGCCCCGCCAGACTGAAATTGCGCATATCTTTAAAAACCTCGGAAGAAGGAGTGTGCCAAAATTTCTGCCATTGTGTTGACAGAACAGGTTCTTTGGCACAAGTCCCAGTCTGTAAAGTCAAGACCGGGATCCGCGCAGATACCGGGATAAATCGCCACATGCACGCCGATCAGGGCATGTTTGCAGCAACACTGAGCCCAAGGAGAATTTATGACTAAAATCAATATGCAGCAGGCCCGCACCATGATCGATGCGGCGATTGCCAAAGCCGCAGACCTTGGTTTGAAGCCGCTTGGCATTTCGGTTCTGGATGCAGGCGGCCATCTGCGCGCCTATCTGGCTCAGGACGGAACGTCCATGCTGCGGCCGCAGATTTCAGCTGGAAAAGCCTATGGCGCACTGGCAGTGGGCGCCGGATCAAGATGGCTCAATGCCCAGGCCGCCGAGCGGCCGCATTTTCTGGAAGGCTTGAACGGCGTTGCCGGCGGCAGGATTGTGCCTGTGCCAGGCGGTGTGCTGGTGCGCGATCAGGATGGCGACATCATCGGCGCAGTCGGCATTTCCGGTGACGCTTCGGACAAGGATGAAATTTGTGCTGTGGCCGGTATCGAAGCCGCCGGCTTCACCGCGGATCCGGGCTGAAACCGCTCTGCTGGAACAAGAGGGGGATTTTAATAACCGCCGACTGCAACATCGCGGGTTGCCGACCGGATGGAAATGGCAAAGCCGGCCACCACATCAATCAGGGTAATCACCATCAAAATGAAGAACAGCGTTGTTGCTGCCTCCCTAACCAGCAGAAACTCCACCAGGAAGGCGATAAAGATCACCATAGACAGCATATGATCGACAATCGATAAATTGCCGATACGGGTTGCCTTGAGAACCTCGATACACAGCAGCAACAGCGCCGACACGATAAACATATCCGAAAGCGTGAAAGTAAAGACTGCACCCGAAATCATCGTCGGACTGAAAAGCACGGCCTCCCAGCGGGCGGACATATAATTTGCCAGAAGATCGAATGCGAACAGGTTATAAACCACCAGAGGCACCAACATCAGCGGAAAGCTCAACACGGTAATGTTCCTCCAGTATGCTTGGACCTGCTGAAACCCTTCAGCAACTCCCTTATATACGGTTTTGCCATATAAAAAAGGCCGGTCGAAACCGGCCTTTTGCAAAAACTGTCAAGACGAAACTGAATTCGAAATCAGGCGGGGTCTTTGGCAGCCAGAATCTGACGGCCGCGATACATGCCGGTCTTCAGATCGATGTGATGCGGACGGCGCAACTCGCCTGAATCCTTGTCTTCTACGTATGCATTTTGTTTCAACGCGTCCGTTGAACGGCGAAAGCCGCGTTTCATGCGAGAGATTTTACTCTTTGGAACAGCCATTGGCCTAACCTTCCATTATTCATTCAGCGCGCCAGCCGGCTAATTCACGTCTGGTCACATAGCTCTGGAACTACAAACATCATAACCGCACCGCCGGGACAACCCAACCGAGCTGGCTGAAGTCAGCAAATTCGGGAATTAAGATGCGGCCTTATACAGATATGGATGGCTTTTGACCAGAGGTCAGGATGAAAAAAATCCAGCCTCTCTTCAACCCCTGAAAACATCTGCCTGAAGAGGGTCAGGCTATCGTGTCAGTTTTTTTTGTCGGACAGAGCTTCGACTTTGCGCTGCATGTCGGCAATCTGATCTTTCAATGCTGACAAATCGTCCGATCCGGGCGCGGAGCCGTGTTTGTCAGACGCTGATGCATCTGCCGCTGTTGCTGGGGAACCGCCGGGTTTGGCCGGCAGACCGAACGGATTGAACATTTTCAGCGCCTGTTCGAACATTTCCATGTTGCGCCGTGTATGTTCTTCCACGATTTCAAAACCGGGCACTCCGAATCCGCCGCCCATCTGTTCGCGCAACTTGTCCTGGTCTCTGGTCAGCGAGGTGATCGAGGCATCCAGAAAACTGGGGACAATCGCCTGCATCTGATCACCATAAAACCGGATCAACTGGCGTAGAAATGAAATCGGCAGCAGATTGATGCCCTTGTTCTCTTCATCGAAGATGATCTGGGTCAGAACGGACCGGGTGATCTCATCGCCCGACTTGGCATCAACAACAACAAAATCCTCTTCCTTCTTGACCATGACCGCCAGGTCTTCCAGCGTCACGTAGGTGGAGGTGCCTGTGTTGTAGAGTCGTCGATTGGCATATTTCTTGATGATCGTCGGCTCGTCGGTTTTAGCCATGGCGGACCCGTCCTGTTTTCCGTCGCAAACAATAGCCCCTGCCGTCAACACCGGGCGATTGGCGTATAATTTTGACACCCTAGGTAATTTTGCAGCGCACATCCATCTTTTTTGCACGTGCGAGCCAAACATTGGTTTTTCGCATTCGGTCCGATCTGCAACAAACGGCTCATCGGTTTTCGTTGGTTGTTGCAATTGAGCCGGGAAAGACCATCTCCAAGGCGCACATTTGTGCGATTCAGCACTGCAAAGCAGAATCTCTTCAGATCTGCCGCGCTTTCGGCAATGGCAAAAAATGGGTTGATAGCAATATGCGGAAAAGCGCTATAGTAGAAACAACACACACAGGTTGAGTTTAAAAAGGGAGCCTTTATGTCCAAATCAGAAGATATTGTCATTGTTGCCGCAGGTCGTACCGCTGTCGGATCTTTCAGTGGCGCATTCGCCAACACCCCGGCCCACCATCTGGGCGCCGCAGTCATTCAGGGACTGCTGTCCCGCGCCGGGATCGATGCTGAAGACATCAGCGAAGTCATCCTCGGCCAGGTTCTGACGGCAGCCCAGGGCCAGAACCCGGCCCGGCAGGCGTCGATCAATGCCGGCCTTCCCATTGAGACCACCGCATGGGGTCTCAATCAGGTCTGCGGTTCGGGATTGCGCGCCGTGTCTCTGGGTGCCCAGCAGATCAGATCCGGTGATGCCAGCATTGTCATTGCCGGTGGTCAGGAAAACATGTCGCTGTCGCCGCATGCGCAGCATTTGCGCAATGGCGTCAAAATGGGCGACTACACCATGATCGACACCATGATCAAAGACGGCCTGTGGGATGCCTTCAACGGATATCACATGGGTACAACCGCAGAAAATGTTGCTGGCAAATGGCAGATCAGCCGCAGCCAGCAGGATGAATTTGCAGTTGCTTCGCAGAACAAGGCGGAGGCCGCGCAAAAGGCAGGTAAATTCAAGGACGAAATCATTCCCTTCACCGTGAAAACCCGCAAGGGCGAAACCATTGTCGAAGATGATGAATATATCCGTCACGGTGCCACGCTGGAAAGTGTCACCAAAGTCCGCCCGGCATTTCAGAAGGACGGTACGGTAACCGCAGCCAATGCATCCGGCCTCAATGATGGCGCTGCAGCCGTCATGCTGATGAGCGCCGCAGAAGCCGAAAAACGCGGCCTTACACCGCTGGCCCGCATTGCCAGTTCAGCAACTGCAGGCGTCGATCCGGCGATCATGGGCAGTGGCCCGATCCCGGCCTCGCGCAAGGCGCTGGAGCGGGCCGGCTGGTCTGTCGGTGATCTGGATCTGGTAGAGGCCAATGAAGCGTTTGCCGCTCAGGCCTGTGCCGTCAACAAGGATATGGGCTGGGATCCGGCCATTGTGAATGTCAATGGCGGCGCCATTGCCATCGGCCATCCGATCGGCGCTTCCGGCTGCCGGGTGCTGGTCACCCTGCTCCATGAAATGCAGAAACGCGACGCCAAGAAAGGTCTTGCCACCTTGTGCATAGGCGGCGGCATGGGCGTGGCTCTCACCGTCGAACGCTGACTCCAACCGGGCCGGGGCAGCGCGCCCCGGTTCCACTAAAATTCGGGGATGGCCAAGGCCAGACCTCGCGATAACATAAAAAAA
>TARA_R110002124_G_scaffold285907_4_pt1 | contig 50648 bp, 42 predicted proteins | sample TARA_R110002124 | Tara Oceans TARA_R110002124 (sample SAMEA4397445) | marine metagenome | biome: Polar Biome; feature: [SRF] surface water layer (ENVO:00010504); material: water (ENVO:00002006), including particulate matter (ENVO:01000060) such as... | depth 5 m
CAATAGAATGTCTATTGCATATTTCGGGATAAACATCATCACCTACCTCCATTCCCTCTAAGATCCATTTCGCAATTATCATCCAATGTAGGGACAGTTTGACGCATGTAATTAAATATGCTTTTGGTTTCAATTGCCCAGTACATTAAACAATCCTCATTGTCACAGTGATTTTCATTTTCCTGGTCCTCATGTGGGACCACCATATCCGTACCTACATTTACTAACCCCATAAGGTGTCCCAATTCGTGCAAGGCTACTGTGGTTTCTAAAGTTTCTTTACTGGGTTTAATAAATCCACCTGAATTCTCTTCAATTCGATTTCCAAACAACACTATACTTGTATTTCTATAAGCGGCCCCTATTGTAAAAGTGCTTTCATCATTCTTCTTAAAATCTCCATCCACCACCAACAAAAAAACAGACAGCGTTTTCCCTGCATTGTAATGTTGACGGTAATCCTCTTCAATTTTAGCTATCTCTTCTGTAGTGTATTCGCCTTTGTTCATGGCTGGAATTTCTTTCTCAATAACCGTAATACCTTCAGGTTTGAAGGCGTATTTCCCTAAAAAAGAAATCATGGATTCAACCATTTTTTCAGTGGGTTTATATCCTTCCATATAAACCAATTCCAATTCCAAGGCTGTAAATAGTTCGTCGGACAATAAAAAATTAGCGGATTTACCTACATCCCACCTTGCTGCCCCAACACCTGAGTACAAATCTACTTTGTTTTCGGGTGTAGTTTCCACGCAAGAGTAAAAGCATAAAGTCATGCATGTGAAAACCAATGTTTTAAAATAAAATCTTTTCATATAAGTGGTTCAAAATTACACAAGCAACTATTAATCAGATAATTTAAAAATAGCACAGAGATTATAACGACCAAAAGCACACTTTCTATGCTTTATATTGAAAGTTTTTCTTCCAATCCCAGATTAAACCTGCTTTTCCTCAACTCCAAAGAGATCGTTACACAATATAAAAGCCAAGGTATCATAGGACAGCCAAAATCGAAAATAGCAACTAAAGAGTCTGATCGTGAAATGATTCCATCCCCTAACGTAACCCTGTTTTCAATTTAGAGTTTAACCTGAATGGATTTTAAATTTTTCTTCAGTTAAATAATAATTCGGCATAGAATTAGTTATAAATAAGTTGAAAGAAAACACTATTTATTTAACTTAAAGCCAAAAAAATGAAAAAAGTATGGATTATTTTATTCCTCTCGGGAATAGGACTGACACAGCTTAATGCGCAGATATTGTCTGTGGGACCAAAAATTGGTGTTTCGCAGGGTAATGTTCAAGTTTCAGAAGGGTTTAAAGGTGATGATTCCCAGATGGGCTATCATGTGGGGATTTTCGCTCGCGTCAATTTGGCCGCCGTTTACTTACAACCAGAAATTCTTTATACCAACACTGGTGGGTCCTTCAAGGACAATACTTTCAGTTATGATTCTGAATTTGATCGGTTGGATGTCCCATTTATGTTGGGCGTTAAGTTAGGAAACATCTTTCGTATCCAAGCTGGGCCGATAGCTAGCTATATGCTAAATGGAGACATTACCGCTAGGGATGGAAATACCGTGCTTAAGTACGCTCCTCCTTCTGATGATTTCACTTTTGGCTACCAAGCAGGTGTAGGCGTGGATATTGGAAATTTGTTACTTGATTTAAAATATGAAGGGCCATTGACCAATTCAGTGAACAAGTTTGGAGAAATACCTACTGACCAAAGACAAAATCAAATCATGCTCTCTGTAGGATTCAACCTCTTTTAAACACCTTTGTTTAAACGCAAAACAATTGAGCTTCATATACTTGATGTAATCAACTCACAATTGAAGCCATAAAAAAAACACTGCTTAAACCCGAAATATGCAATAGAAAATCTACTGCATACTGAAATCGCTTCAAACAATCTGGTTTTCTTGCGATTACGATACTTCCAGTAAACACGGTACAGGCTTTACCCCTAACTATTGTCAGGGCGGAAAAATCTTATTTCATAATTCGGGTTTAATTGAGCTGGCTATTTATGGCCATACATTAACTTTCCAAATTGACCTTAGCTGTCGTCCATGGATCTGTTTAATGTTTTTTATTTCCAGTTAAAGTCGCCCCATCAAAAGGACTTAATGTTCATTTGATGGGGCGACTTTTTTAATTTACTAGCTCTTTGGACTTATTGACTTCTTTAACCAAGCTTTTTCTAGCAAGGAAAATCAATGCAAAGGACAGAATGAACAATACCGCAGCGATAAAGGCAAGCACATAGGCATTTTTCTGGAAATTTTGATAGGCAAAGAGTCCTAGTGATGTCAATGTAACGGTAAACATAAAAAACATTGGTATGGTCACGAAGGTCGGATTAATGTCCTTTTTGATCAACCAAACAGAGATGGTCAAGAGGGCAAGCGCAGCCAAAAGCTGATTAGCTGATCCAAATATCGGCCATAAGGTAGCAAACCCTCCACTACCCAATAAAAGCACTGACAATACCACTACAACACTGGTGGAAATGTACCTGTTTTGAGAAATTTTCTTACCTATTGGCTGTTCCACATCTTCGAAATACTCTTGAAGGGTAAATCGTGCAAGCCTGGTACAGGTATCTAGGGTTGTTAATGCAAAAGCCGAAACTGTGAGGGCTACGAATCCAATGGCAAAAGTCTCAGAAATCCCCATGGAAGAAATAATCGCCCCTAAACCATCGGCAAACAAAGGCACAGGACCTTCCTCACCTAATCTTGACAAATAATCCGTACGGCTTAATACGATTACTGCTCCAACAGAAATAATTGCTAAAAAAGACTCTATAAGCATCCCTCCATAGCCTACAACCTTGGCATCACTTTCTTTATCCAATTGCTTGGAAGTAGTCCCAGATGCTACCAAAGAGTGAAAGCCACTAATGGCACCGCAGGCAATGGTGACAAACAATACTGGAAACAAGTATCCAAGGTTTTCATTTGTAATATGCACCTCTGTATCCATCACTATGGTTGGGTTTGCAATTACCACACCCACTATAGCTGCAATAATTAATCCATATAGCAAGAAGCTATTCAAGTAATCCCTTGGCTGCAACAACATTGATACCGGAGTCACTGAAGCTATAAATGCATAAATGAGCAATATATAAATCCATGTTTGGTAATTGAGTTCAAAAGGAACTTGCATTCCCAGGTAGACGAAGTAATACATCACTACCACCCCCACTACAGAAGCAATGAGGAATGCAGACTTTTTGTTTTCGGTTACCTTTATTACAAAGCCAAAAACCACTGCCAGTAAAATAAATAAAATAGAAGCAGAGGCCACTCCCGGGTTGTTGATAAAAGTTTTGGCTATAATGTCTGCAAAAACTGCAATAATCAAAATCAAAGTTGAAAAACTAAAAAGGATAAAAAGCCTTTTTCCTTTCTTACCTATAGTATTTTGAATTATAACACCTATAGATTTACCATCGTTTCTTAAAGAGGCCACCATACTTCCCAAATCATGGACTGCACCAAAGAATATACCTCCTATCAATATCCAAATAACAGCAGGTATCCAACCAAAGGTAACCGCTATTATTGGCCCTACTATTGGCCCAGCTCCTGCTATTGAAGCAAAATGATGACCAAGGACTACCACTGGCTTACTTGGTACATAATCCACACCATCCTTGAGTCGGTGGGACGGGGCTATATTGTCATCATTAATTTTGAACTTTTTGAATACATATTTACCATAGGTGAAATACGCGCCTATCAGAATAATGGCGGAAAATAGGAATAGATAAGTGAGTTGCATGTTTTGGATCTATTATTGAGGGCTTAAAGTTAAATAGAAAATTGATTTCATCGGAAATAAACCCTAATTTATAAAAATATTTAGTACCAATGGTAAAGGTAGAAGACCCAACACATTTTTCTTTTTAATAAAAATCCCCTCATTATTTTCTTCAACAAGATGATTGAAAAAGACACTTTACTGTTCTTAGGGACCAGCTTAGGCCTGTTGATCTTAATTCATTTAATTTTGCAATTTGCATTACCGCAAATTGTAAAGTTGTTCTACAAGCCCAGTAGCAGCAGGGTTAAAAGATCGATTGGGAAATTTACACAATCACTAAAGTGGGGCTTCTTTTTTGCTGTTTTCCCCATAATTGAGCCCTATTTCTCACCACCAAACCTACTCTATATCGGTAGACAAAGGTTTTTTGTTGTTCTATCCATAATTACCCTTACATGGATTATTATTGAGTTTTCAAATGTAATACGCCATATTTTTCTAGAAAAATTCACCTATGACAAGGAGGATAATCTTAGAGAAAGAAGGGTAATTACCCAGGTTGCCTTTATCAGAAAACTATTTATCATTGGAGTTGTGGTCATTGCTTTTGCGGCTATTTTAATGAATTTCGAATCTGCTAGAAAAATTGGCACTGGACTTTTGACTTCGGCAGGGATTTTAGGAATAATCATCGGTTTTGCGGCACAGAAATCTATCGCTAATTTACTGGCAGGGTTTCAGATTGCTTTTACCCAGCCTATTCGTATTGATGATGTAGTGGTTGTAGAAGGGGAATGGGGCAAGATAGAAGAGATCAACCTTACTTACGTGGTCGTTCAGATTTGGGACCAAAGAAGACTGGTGCTACCTATCAATTACTTTATAGAAAAACCATTTCAAAATTGGACTAGAACTACAGCTGCTATATGGGGAACAGTATTCATTTACGTAGACCCTACTGTTTCAGTAGGTGAAATAAAAACTAAATTAAAAGAAATCTTGGAAGCCACTCCTCTTTGGGATAAAAAAGTACAGGTACTCCAAGTTACCGATTGGACAGAAAAAACCATTGAATTGAGGTGCCTAATGAGTGCCAAGGATAGCCCAACCGCATTCGATTTGAGGTGTTTGGTAAGGGAAGAGCTACTTCTTTACCTACAAAAAACCCAACCCAATTCACTCCCTAAATCAAGGGTATTAATGGAGAAAGCTACAGGGAAACAGGAAGATTAATTGAGGCAATCTTTTCGAGAAAACAGATTTTGGTTTTATTTAACAGATATTACCTATAAATTTGGAATCCCAATTTGGTTTGGGATAATTTAAACAAAACTTTATGGCTTGGTTTAAAAGAAAAGATGCCGGAATCAAAACTTCAACAGAAGAGAAGAAAGATACTCCGGATGGATTGTGGTATAAAACCCCGAAAGGGAATATCATTCACACCCGGGAGTTGAAAAACAATTCCTACGTTTGTCCAGATGATGACTACCATGTAAAAATAGGATCGAAGGAATACTTTGAGATTTTATTTGATGACAACCAATTTAAGGAATTGGACAAGGACATGATCTCTGGTGATCCTTTGAATTTTGTAGATAGCAAACCCTATCCTGTAAGAATCAAGGACACCATAGCCAAAACCAATCTGAAGGATGCTGCCAGAACGGGCGTAGGCAAGTTAAACGGTTTGGACATCGTGATCACCTGTATGGATTTTAATTTCATAGGTGGATCTATGGGTTCTGTGGTAGGTGAGAAAATTGCCAGGGCAATTGATTACGCATTAAAACACAAGGTTCCCTTTTTGATGATTTCCAAATCAGGTGGTGCAAGAATGATGGAAGCAGGTTTTAGCCTTATGCAAATGGCCAAGACTTCTGCCAAACTCTCACTATTGGACGAAGCAGGTATTCCATATATCTCGTTGATGACCGACCCTACAACCGGCGGAGTTACGGCTTCATTTGCTATGTTGGGCGATTTTAACATTGCTGAACCAGGAGCATTAATCGGCTTTGCAGGACCTAGAGTAATCAGGGAGACAATAGGTAAGGATCTGCCAAAGGGCTTCCAAAGTTCAGAGTTTGTTTTGGAACATGGTTTCTTAGACTTTATTATTGATAGAAGGCAGTTAAAAAACAGATTGTACACCTTGCTAAACCTTCTCCGACAATAGATTGAAATTATATTAAATCCATGGATTAAAATATCCTAAGATTGTGATGGTTTTGGGGAATTATAAATATATTTGTAGGATTCAAAACCAGTTAAACATACTGATAAAGATAAAAATTTATTAAATGAGTTCAGTAATCATTACTTCGATAGTAGCATTTACCATTATAATTCTGCTACTGGTGTTTGTTCTTCTTTTTGCCCAGTCAAAGTTGGTGTCGTCAGGAGATGTAAAAATCATCATTAATGGGGACGAAAAAAACCCTCTAATTGCCTCAGCAGGATCTACCCTGCTGAATACCCTAAGCAGTAAAAAAATCTTCCTTCCTTCCGCATGCGGAGGCGGTGGTACTTGTGCCATGTGCAAGTGTACCATTGAAGAAGGTGGAGGGGAAGTACTTCCAACTGAAGAGGGGCACCTTAGCAGAGCAGAGAAACAAACCCATGTTAGACTTTCTTGCCAGGTAAAGGTAAAAAATGACATGAAAATCCGTATTCCTGAGGAAATCTTTGGAATCAAAAAATGGGAATGTGAAGTAATTTCCAATTACAACGTTTCTACTTTTATTAAAGAATTTAAGGTAAAACTACCTGAAGGTGAAACACTGGATTTTGAGCCAGGAGGATACATCCAAATAGATGTTCCAGCCATCACTGTTTCTTTTAAAGGTATGGATATCACTCCTCATCCTGAATTAGGACACCCTAAAGACGTTTATCAAAGTGATTGGGATAAATTTGGTCTTTGGGATCTTTCCATGAAGAATGATGAGCCACTATTTAGGGCTTACTCCATGGCAAACCACCCTGCTGAAGGAAATATAGTAATGCTTACCATTCGTATTGCCACTCCACCATGGGACAGAGCAAATAACAAATGGATGGATGTTAATCCAGGTGTATGTTCTTCTTATGTATTCTCTAGAGTACCAGGCGACAAAGTCACTATCTCAGGACCATATGGTGAATTCCATATCAACCCTACTCAGAGAGAAATGATTTACATTGGTGGTGGTGCAGGAATGGCACCTTTAAGGTCTCATTTATTTCACCTATTCCACACAGAGAAAACTAACAGAAAAGTTTCTTACTGGTATGGTGGTCGATCTAAGAAAGAATTGTTCTACACGCCACATTTCAGAGGTATAGAAAAAGATTTTCCGAATTTTAGTTTCAACATCGGCTTATCCGAACCTCTACCTGAGGACAATTGGAAAGTGAAAAAGTCAATGGATGACAAGGAGGGTGATGGCTATGTAGGCTTTATCCACCAGGTTCTTTATGACAACTACCTTAAAGATATTGACGAGCCGGATGAGATCGAATACTACTTATGCGGTCCTCCACTGATGAACTCAGCGGTGCTTAAGATGTTAGATGATCTGGGTGTTCCGAAAGAGAATATCAGATTCGATGATTTCGGAGGATAAAAATTAACCAAAGGGTCCCGTTAAAGTTTAACGGGACTTTTTTTATGCCTACTTTTTCTATAATTTTGACATTCAATTTCTAACCACATCCCATGGATTTACAGGCATTTTTCGAACCAATACCTTCCGAAATTCTAAACGATGAATATGGGCACAATGCATTTTTTCATCATATTCATTGCCACGGAGAAACTTTTCCAGACTTGCAAGGGATTCAAATAGCCATAATAGGCATTGAAGAATACAAAGGTACAGGGGATGAATCCATAAAGAACTCCAATAATACCACTTCAAGTATTCGGAAAAAGCTTTTCCACCTTAAGAAAGGTTTAAGTAATTACAGTTTAGCCGACTTGGGAAATATAAAGACCGGAGAAAATTTAACTGAAACCCGCTCACTTATCAGTTCAATCGGGGAGTTGATGCTAAAAACACAGGTCTTGCCCATATTTATAGGCGGAAGTCATGACTTAGATGTAGGTCAATTTAAAGCCTATCAGCACATGAATAAGTTGGTAAGCTTACTCACAGTTGATGCCAAAATGGATATGGAGGATTCGGGGAATCCACAGGACTTGCATTCCCAAGAACTTGTTCTTCACGAGCCCAATTACATGTTCAATTACTCTCACCTGGCCTACCAAAGCTTTCTTACTGACCCTGAACTTGTTACTACACTTGAGAAGTTGTATTTTGACCATATTCGACTGGGCCAATTAAGGGATAACTTTAAAGAAACGGAACCACTAATAAGAAATGCCGATATACTCAGCTTTGACATTTGCGCTATAAATTCCTCTGATGCACCAGGAGCTTTAGGTGCACAACCTTTTGGCTTAAGCGCAGAAGAAGCTTGCCAAATTTCCTGGTTTGCAGGAACTAACGAAAAACTCAGCTCAATAGGTATCTATGGATACCATGCAGATTTGGACGACTCTAGGATGAAGACGGCATCGGTGATTGCCACCATGATTTGGTATTTCATTGAAGGTTTTCATCAAAGAAAAGACAGTCTTTCGTTTAAAAGCAGCGATTATACCAAATACACTGTCTCATTGGACTCAAAGCCTTCTATTTTGCACTTTTACAAAAGTAAGTTAAGTGGAAAATGGTGGTTAGAAATACCTAGAAATAAAGGGGAAAAATACAACAGAGACACCATCATTCCCTGCAGTTACCAAGATTACCAAACAGCCCAAAAAGGAGAAATACCAGAGAGGTGGGTCAATGCCCAATTAAAACTTTACTGATAATCCATAAAAAAAACCTAGGTAATTCTATCTTTGCAACAGACTAAGCATATGATTTCTATTACCAAAAACCAACTGGCCCTAAGAAACGGGCAGGATAAACCTGAAATTTGGATTGCATTCAAGGGTAAAATATACGATGTAGGCAATTCCAGATTGTGGAAAAACGGCAAACATTACGAACATTGGGCAGGTCAGGACTTGACTGATGAACTTAGTGATGCTCCACATAACGAGAATGTATTTGATAAGTTTGAACCTATTGGCTATTTAATATAAATGATTCTGATCGCTGACAGTGGCTCTAGTAAAACAGACTGGAGGGTAATCACCCATGATAATAAAGTTCATCAAACAAGAACTGTAGGTTTCAACCCCTATTATCAAACTAAAGAGGACATGATCCTTGGGCTAAAAACACCTGAACTCCTAAAATGGGAAGGAATAATCCGTGAAGTCTATTTCTATGGAGCGGGATGTACTTCAGACGTCAATAAGGAGACTGTAAAAAGTGCCATAAATAGCATCTATGAAAATGCAAAAGTATTTGTAGACCATGACCTAATGGCTTCGGCAAGGGCAACTTGTGGACACGAGGCAGGAATAGCCTGCATTCTGGGTACAGGATCAAACAGTGGAGACTATGATGGAGATAAAATCATTGACAGTAGGCCTTCACCAGGATATTTATTAGGAGATGAAGGAGGAGGGACGTATATAGGCAAGCATTTTCTTCAGGATTTCATCTATGACGACATGCCCTCAGCTATTCGTGAGGCCTTTATTGAGACCTATCACCTCTCTATCATTGATATTCAGGACAATGTCTACAAAAGACCTTTTCCTAACCGATTTATGGCTGGTTTTTGTGAATTTATCGCTAAACATAAATCTGACCCTTATTGCTATGGACTTTTTTATAATGGGTTTAAAGATTTCTTCACAAGACATGTCATGAGGTATAAGGATTACCAAAGCAAACCTGTAAACTTTGTTGGATCCATCGCTTACTACAATAACGATGTGCTGAGACAAATTGGAAATGACCTTGGCATACAAATAAATACTATCCTAGAAACCCCGATAGCTGGTTTAACCCTCTACCACCAAAAGAAAATATGAGTACCACAGAAAGCACCTCCTTTTACGACAATCTGGAAAAGATGACAGTCAATGAGTTATTGACTAATATGAATAAGGAAGACCAGACCGTTCCCCTAGCTGTCAATAAAGCGATCCCACAAATTGAAAAATTGGTGGAAGCCATTGTCCCTAGAATGGAGAAAGGTGGGCGCCTCATTTATATTGGCGCAGGTACAAGTGGTCGATTGGGAATCCTGGATGCTTCTGAATGTCCTCCAACCTATGGAGTGCCACACGAGCTGGTAATCGGGATAATTGCAGGAGGTGACACCGCCATAAGAAAAGCTGTAGAAAATGCAGAGGACGACCCAAACCAAGCTTGGATCGATATACAGAAATTTGGCTTTAACCCTCAAGATACGGTTGTTGGAATCGCGGCCTCAGGCACTACCCCTTATGTCATAGGAGGAGTAAAGAAAGCGATGAAAGAAGGATTGCTCACAGGCTGCATTACTTGCAACCAAGGAAGTCCTTTATCCAGTGAAGTAGCCATGCCAGTGGAAATAGTGGTAGGCCCTGAATTCGTAACCGGAAGCACAAGAATGAAGTCCGGAACGGCGCAAAAGCTAGGGCTTAACATGATCTCAACTAGTGTCATGATTAAGCTGGGCAAGGTGAAAGGCAACAAAATGGTGGACATGCAACTTTCTAACAAGAAACTGGTTCACAGAGGCACCTTAATGATTATGGAAGCAACTGGCCTGGATGAAAAGAAAGCATTGGCCATGCTCACACAACATGGCTCAGTAAGAAATGCTGTTAGCGCATTTGAAAAGAAGAAAAAACAATAAGGTCAAATATAATTCTCTCCTATTTTCTTAGCATCAGTCACATACTCTTTGTATTTACTATTCGCACCTAGTTTGCAGATCAGTAGGACATCCCCGCTATCGCTAACAAGGTAGTCTTTAAGCCCCTGCACTACAACCAGCTTATTAGGTGGCATATTGATGAAACAATTGCTTGTTTCATACAGCATTGCAGTGCCTTTTACGGTATTGTTTTCTTCGTCCTTTTCACTAACATCATAGAGGTTTTGCCATGAGCCAAGGTCTGACCATCCAAATTCTCCAAGGACCACAAACACCTCATTGGATTTTTCAAAAATCCCATGATCAATTGAAATATTCCTGATAAAGCTATAGGCCTTGATAAGGAAATCATTTTCTTTTTCGGTGCAAAAATACACTGTCCCTTCCTCAAACACCTCAGCCATTTCTGGTAGATATTTCTCAAAAGCTTTGATTATGCTTTCATTTTTCCAAACAAAAGTACCTGTATTCCACACGAAATCGCCACTTTCTATAAAGGTGGTTGCTAAATCAAGGTTTGGTTTTTCGGAAAAAGTTTTCACCTTTTTCACTGATTGTCCCTCTTCAGGGAAAAATTGTATGTAACCATAGTTCGTGTCTGGTCGATTGGGTCTGATACCTATAGTTATGAGATTACCTAAAGTAGACGCCCCCACCATGGCTTGATCAACTGCATCAAAAAATAGATTGTCATTGAAAATCAGTTGATCAGAAGGGCTTACTAAAACTTTTGCATTGGGATTTAATTTTTGAATTTTATAACTGGCCAATGCAATTGAGGCGGCTGTATTTCTACGCATTGGTTCTACCAGAATTTGATCCTCTGGAATATTAGGCAATTGTTCTTTGACGAGAGAGAGGTACCGTTTACTTGTAACAATGATGAATTGATAATTCTCAAAATGATTCTCAAATCGGTCATAGGTCATTTGAAGCAATGTCCTACCTGTACCCAAAAGATCTAAAAATTGTTTTGGCCTTTGGCGCCTGCTTGAAGGCCAAAATTTAATACCAATTCCTCCTGCCAATATAACAATGTACCTGTCGTTTTTCTTCATGTCTATACAATACCTTCCTTCATCAAATCATGGATATGGATAAATCCAACCAATGTAGCCCCGTCCTTTACTACTAGCTGGGTAATGTTAAAAGTTTTCATTAACTCCACCGCTTTTACCGCAAACTCCCCCAGTGCAATCACCTTGGGCGTTTTGCTCATAATTTCTTTGGCCTTGATCTCATTCAATTCAAAATTATTTTGAAGCATTCTCCTTAAATCCCCATCGGTAATGATTCCCTTCAAATTTTTCTCAGCATCCACCACTGCCGTTGCCCCTAGCCTTTTGCTACTGATTTCAAGAATAACATCCTTGAGGGAAGCATTTTCTTCTACCATTGGTACCAAACTTTTGTCTATCACATCCTCTACCTTCAGATAGAGCTGTTTTCCCAATGATCCTCCAGGGTGGAAGCGTGCAAATGATTCTGCATTGAAACCTCGCGCTGTAAGCAGGCAAACGGCAAGGGCATCTCCCATAGCCATTTGGACAGTTGTGCTGGTAGTAGGTGCCAGATTATTGGGACAAGCTTCCTCTTCAATCCCAGTAAACAACAAATAATCGGACTGCTTTGCCAAATAACTATTTCTATTCCCTACAATACTGATAAGCTTGTTACCCACCTGTTTAAGCATGGGAACCAGTACCTTAATCTCAGGTGTATTGCCACTTTTGGAAACACAAATTACAAAATCTTCTTTTTTAATCATACCCAAATCCCCATGAATAGCATCTGCTGCATGCATAAAAAGAGAAGGAGTTCCTGTAGAATTCAAGGTAGCCACAATTTTATTCGAAACGATTGCACTTTTCCCAATTCCTGTAATTACAACACGCCCCTTACTTTTTAAAATATCCTCTACACAAGCCTCAAAATCTGCTCCTATATGGGGGATCAGATTTAATAACGCATTGGCTTCGTTTTGAAACACATTTATTGCCGTGGTTTTAATATTTTTTAGTAAATTCAATTTTACTGCCGTTAATTGTTAGTTTTGTATAAAGGTAGGAAAGTTTTACCTTAAACATTAATAATTGACAGGGAGTAACTCATTAAACTATTAATGTAGTGGACAAAGAGGTTAAAGATAATTTAAAAAAAATATTTGGTTTCAATCAATTCAGAGGAAACCAACAGTTGATAGTGGACAATATTCTGAAGGGCAACAATACCTTCGTAATAATGCCAACAGGCGCAGGGAAGTCACTTTGTTATCAATTGCCAGCTGTCTCTAAAAGCGGGACAGCCATCGTCATCTCTCCATTGATAGCCCTGATGAAAAATCAGGTGGATCAATTGAACAGTTTTGGCATAAACGCTCATTTTCTAAACTCTACCCTCAGTAAAACAGAATCCAATAGGGTGAAAGGTGAAGTCAGCGCCGGTCTTACCAAATTGCTCTATGTAGCACCTGAGTCGCTGACGAAGGAAGAGAATGTCAAATTCCTAAAAAATGCAGACATTAGCTTTGTGGCCATAGACGAAGCCCACTGTATTTCTGAATGGGGCCATGATTTCAGACCAGAATACCGAAAGATAAAATCCATTATTTCTCAAATTGGGGACAACCTTCCAGTAATTGCCTTAACAGCTACAGCTACGCCAAAAGTCCAACAGGACATTCAGCGTAACCTACAAATGGAAGAGGCTGATCTCTATAAGTCTTCCTTCAATAGGACCAACCTCTATTACGAGGTTAGGCCTAAGGTCAAGAATGAAACCAAGAAAGAGATAATTAAATACATAAAATCCCAGAAAGGTAAATCTGGAATTATTTATTGCCTGAGCAGAAAAAAAGTTACTGAAATAGCTGAGCTATTGAAAGTGAACGGGATCAATGCTGCCCCTTATCATGCTGGCCTTGATGGTCACGTGAGGGTGAAAAATCAGGATGATTTCTTAAATGAGGAAGTAGATGTAATCGTAGCGACCATAGCCTTTGGCATGGGAATAGATAAACCTGATGTCAGGTATGTCATCCATTACGATGTTCCAAAATCACTTGAAGGATACTATCAGGAAACTGGAAGGTCAGGAAGGGATGGACTTGAGGGTCACTGTCTGATGTTTTACAGATATGAGGACATTGTCAAATTGGAGAAATTCAATAAGGACAAACCAGTAAATGAACGGGAAAATGCTAGGGTACTCCTACAGGAAATGGCAGCCTACTCTGAAAGTTCTGTTTGCCGCAGACGATTTCTTTTACACTATTTTGGAGAGACCTTATCTACCGATTGTGGCTTTTGCGACAACTGTAAAAAAACCAAGGAGACCTTTGAAGGAAAAGACGATATTGTAAAAGTTATTAATGCTGTAAAGGAAACCAATCAGCGGTTTAGTATGGATCATATTGTCAGCCTTATCAGGGGTGAGGAGAATGATTATATACTAAGCTATGACCACAATAAGCTTCCTTCATTCGGTGTAGGAAAAGACAAAGACGAAATCCATTGGAAGACCGTTTTAAGGCAGGCTATGATTTTTGGCTTCCTTGAAAAAGACATAGAAAATTACGGTATAATTTTACTTTCAGATCAGAGTGAAGCCTTCTTGAAAAAGCCTCACTCTGTCACGCTAAGTAAAAATCATAATTTTGATAAAATGGCAGAAAGCGTTTCATCAGAAGAAATGAATACGATCGGTAAAGCCTACGATGAAAAACTCTATGAGTTATTAAAACTTGAACGTAAAAAAGTAGCCAAAGCTAAAAATTTACCTCCCTACGTAATCTTCCAAGATCCTTCCTTAGAGGAGATGGCTACGGTCTACCCTACTACCTCTGAGGAATTGGCTCAGATAAATGGAGTTGGAATGGGAAAGGTCAGCAAGTTTGGCAGGTCTTTTCTTAGGTTGATAGAGAACTATGTAGAAGAAAATGAGATCATTACTGCCTCAGATGTAGTAGTAAAAACATCAGGCATAAGGTCTAAAGTTAAAATCACTATTATTCAACAGATAGACAGGAAAATTGACCTTGATGAAATTGCCAATAACCTGAATATTAGCATGAGCGATTTACTGCACGAAATTGAGCAGATAATCTATAGTGGAACTAAATTAAACATCAATTATTATATAGAAAACATCATGGATGATGAACGAGAAGACATCCTCCAAGATTATTTTATGACAGCTGAATCGGATCATATCAAAGATGCCATGGCAGAACTTGAAGACGATGACTTTGCAGAAGAAGAAGTCCGCGTTTACCGAATCAAATTCATATCAGATCACGCCAATTAAAAAAAGAAATTACCAAATGAACATATTGCTTATAGGAAGCGGTGGCAGAGAAAATGCCTTTGCCTGGAAAATAAAACAAAGTGAAAAATGTGAGAAATTATGGATAGCACCGGGCAATGCCGGTTCCTCTGCTTTTGGCGAGAACATATCCATAGGTGTAAATGATTTTGAAGGCATAAAAAACTTTTGCCTTCAAAACAAAGTAGACCTCCTAGTAGTAGGCCCTGAAGAACCTTTGGTTAGGGGATTGAAGGATTATATGGCTCAAATTCCAGAAGTTGCTGGAATACCTATTGTTGGTCCTGGGGAATCAGGAGCACGACTCGAAGGAAGCAAAGATTTCTCCAAAAACTTCATGATGGCCCATGGTATTCCTACAGCCTCATATGCCACTTTCACTTCGGCTAGCCTACAAGAAGGTGTCGATTACCTGAAGAAGCAAAATCTCCCTATTGTATTAAAAGCAGATGGCCTTGCGGCTGGTAAAGGCGTATTGATATGCAGCAGCTACGAAGAAGCTGAAAGCAGCCTAAAAGACATGTTGATAGGTCAAAAGTTTGGGGATGCCTCAACAAGAGTTGTTATTGAAACTTTCTTGACCGGAATTGAGCTTTCTGTATTTGTAGCTACAGATGGAGAGAATTACAAAATACTTCCAGAAGCAAAGGATTACAAAAGAATTGGAGAAGGAGATACAGGCCCAAATACCGGAGGTATGGGTGCCATTAGTCCTGTTCCTTTTGCTGATAAAGCCTTTATGGAAAAGGTAGAAGAAAGAGTTGTCAAACCAACCATATCTGGACTTAAAAAAGACGGAATCGACTTTAGAGGATTTTTATTTATTGGGTTGATGAACATGGAAGGAGAACCTTATGTCATTGAATACAATGTCAGAATGGGAGATCCTGAAACCCAGGCAGTACTTCCAAGAATTAAAAGTGATTTTCTGGAATTACTCATTGCCACAGCAAATAAAACCTTAATTGACTATAAACTTGAGATCGCACCTACCAAAACCGCTACTGTAGTAATGGTGGCGGGAGGTTATCCTGAAGCCTACGAAAAAGGAAAAGCCATCTCTGGTCTTGAAGAAACAAATATCAAACAAGCCATTACCTTTCATGCAGGAACAAAGTTAGATTCTGCTGACCAGGTAGTCACCAATGGTGGCCGCGTTTTAGGAATTACCGGTTTAGGTGATAGCGTAGAAAAGGCGATTGAAAATGCTTACCTCAGGGTAAGCGAAATCACATGGGAAAAAGCCAATTACCGAAAAGACATAGGACAAGACATCCTCAAACTAGGTAATTAATACCCATATTCACGAGGAGGAAACTCCCTTAAATATAGATTATATATGTCAGGATGCACAAACTGCAGTACCGACTCCTCTTCTGGGGGAGGCTGCCAAAATAATGGCAGTTGTGGTACCAGCGATTGTAATAAAATGAATGCTTTTGATTGGTTATCCCACATGGGAATACCCGAGGTAGATAAATTTGATATTGTAGAAGTAAAATTTAAAGGCGGAAGAAAGGAATATTACAGAAATTCAGGACACTTGCAATTGACTACTGGAGATCCAGTAGTAGTAGATGTTCCCAATGGACATCACATTGGCTATGTTTCCTTACAAGGAGAGCTGGTAAGGCTCCAAATGCAAAAAAGGAAAATAAAAAACGATGACAATATTCTAAGCATTTACCGCGTGGCCACCTCTAAAGATATAGAGAAATGGCAGGATGCAAAAAACAGAGAGGTTCCAACCATTTACAGAGGAAAGCAGATCATTGATGAAATCAAGCTTTCCATGAAATTGTCTGACGTAGAATACCAGGCAGACAATTCCAAAGCTACCTTTTATTATTCTGCTGACGACAGGGTGGATTTCCGTGAACTCATCAAACTTCTGGCCTCTGAATTTAAAATCAGGGTAGAGATGAGACAAATCAGTCTCCGGCAAGAAGCTGGCAGATTGGGAGGCGTTGGTGTATGTGGAAGGGAACTGTGCTGTTCTACTTGGATCCATGATTTCAAAAGTGTTACCACTTCTGCAGCAAGGTACCAAAACCTATCATTAAACCCCAGCAAGCTTTCAGGACAATGTGGGCGATTAAAGTGCTGTCTAAACTTTGAATTGGAAAGTTACCTAAGTGCTCTTGAGGACATTCCAAATGTAGAAAAACCCTTATTGACTGAAGCTGGAAAAGCTAAGCTCCAAAAAACAGATATATTCCGACGTTTAATGTGGTTTAGTTATAATGATGACAACAATTGGCATTCAATTGACTGTGATAGGGTTAAATCAATTATTGAGCAAAATGAAAAAGGAATCGTTCCTTTTAACTTGCAGCAGGACAAAGCCTTTGAAGGTGAATACGACAATAATAAGACAAACGAAGACCTTGAATTATTAGACAAGAAATTCGCTAACTCAAGATCAAAAAAGAAAAGGAAACCCAAATCAAGAAAGCCAAACCCGCAAAACAATACTACTGCTGAAAATCCGCAGAAAAATCAAGAAAAAGCAGAAGCCAAACCACGCCATCCAAAAAATAAACGAGCGCCGCGAAGAAACAATAAGCCTCAAAATGCGCAAACTAAGCCGGTGAATTCACCAAAAGAAGCTGATTCTAACAGCCCAAAAGCTCAAGGCAACAACAGAAATAAAAGGAGAAAACCCAATAACAGAAACAAAGGACCTAAAGGAGGTGAAAACAACGCTAAATCCAATGAAAAGTAAGACTGCATGGAAAAACTCACTTGTCATTGTTCTATTTTGGGTAATTACCGCTTGTAACAATGGTCGTGTTTACGAGTCTTTTCAAGATTTAGAGACGCTGAAATGGGTCGTTTCTGATACCATTTCTTTTGATATTGATTCATTGGATGTAAATCCTAAAATGTCTTCTATTCTAGCCATCAGGTATGATGACAAATATGAATACAACAATCTCTATGTTCGTTTCCTCCTTAGGGATAGTGTCGATAAAGTTTTAATGGATTCTCTACTTAATATCCACCTTTTTGACCCAAAAACAGGAAAACCGCTTGGTCAAGGTTTCGGCAATAGAAGAATACGCTACGACACACTTCCAGGTGGTTTGATACAAGCCAAGTCTACTTTTCAATTTATTCAATACATGAGGAAAGATACACTTGCAGGTATAGAATCAATTGGACTAAAAATCAATGAGGGGCAATAAACCTGCCTTTTTGAGTTTGGCTATGGGTTAGGCTCTGACATTTACTAAGCTTATACCCATGGTAACTCAGAAGTTATTTGTTTATTCACCAGATTGGGTTTTTACCTGAGCAATCCTGGTCTGTAACAAATCCTCCTTATCAAGCCAATATTGCCTACTGAATAAAAAAACTATATTCCAATTTCTGGAGGTCAATAATCGAGGGTGATACACAAAAGCCTCCTTTGCCGTTCGGGAGGAAAAGAAACGTTGGTCATCCGTAAGAATTGCTGCCACAGCCTTGTCTTTTTCTTTTACTTCCAAATCCATCACTGCCGAGTAGGGGTTTTCAACTACTTCATGACTGCCATAACTCCCGATAAGCCTGTCTCTAAAAGACCAATTCCGGTCGTACCCTGGAGCATCTGGCCTTAGTTCTAAGGTAGCATTTCCTTGCTGCACCTCATCGACAAATATCAAATAGGCTTTTAAAAGCCGTATTCCGGGATTTTTCATGTGCCTTTCTTTAAAATCACTCACCTTCAAACTAGAAATCAGGATATTCTGTTTCCTAGCCCTGGTAATGGCCACATTCAGTCTGTTTTCACCACCTTTTCTAGATAGTAAGCCAAAATTAGCCGTAAATTTCCCTTCAGGATTTCTAGAATAGCCTACCGAAAACACAACATGATCAAATTCATCACCTTGAACATTTTCAATGTTTTTTACCTTGATATTTTCATCCTGGGAAAGACCTTCCTCAGTCTCAAGCATACTTGAAATCAGTATCATTTGGTAGTAATTAAAAGTAATTACACCAATACTGTCCATAGGGTATTTCATGCGTAAACTTTGCAATTGCAAAATCACTTGCTCAGCTTCTAGCTTATTCGTTTGGTTTTCCCACACACCCTCTACCCTTATTAACTTCAGCCCACTTTCACCACTATTCAGGACTTTCCTATCAGGAAGCATGTGTAACTTTCCTTCATAAAAATGCTTATTAGAAAAATCTATCAATGGCAAAGTAGCACTTCGGTAATGGGTTTGTAAATGGAATGTTGGGAAGTACTGTGCGACCATATCCAACAGGGCATCAATCTCCACTTCCATGGTTTCCTCTTCTTCTGATTGAATTCTGGTTTGGTATAGGTCATAAGGCTTGAGTTGTTGCCCGTCTCCTGCAATAACGACCTGCTTACCTCTAAGCATTAGGGGCAAACCTCTTTCAAAATAACATTGACTCGCTTCATCAAAAATCACCAAATCAAAGTATTGTTCAAGCGGAAATAATGCGGAGGCTGTCTCAGGAGAGGCCAGCCAACATGGGATAAGTCGAAAGATGTCTTCTTTGTAATGGTCAATTAATTTTTTAACAGACCAAATTTGGCGTTTTTTACCTACCTGATGGGCCAATTCCCTATAGGAAATCAGGTTGTTTAGCCTATTGTATTCCAGGTCTGCACAAACCCCCTCTCTCAATCTCATTTCAATAATAAAACGAGCTATCTTCAACTTCTCTTCAACAGAATTCTCAAAATCAGAAATATTACTTTTGATTTGAGGGCCATAAATCTCCTTCAATACAGGGTATTTTGCTTCCAGATGACTTATCCAACTGATCTTCAAGCTGGATAAAAACATGTTTTTTAAAGCCTCATAATCACTGTCAGGATATTCATCAATTAATTTCTCTATTACTTTCTTTTCTTCCTCAAGCATACTGTGCCTGAGCTTATCGAAACGAGTTAATTCGTCAATATCTTTTGGAAGGTTGCTTTGTATTCCATTTAACTTTTCTTCATCCTCAGAGCTAAGTAGGTGTTTAATTTGTATTTCAGTAAGGTATTCCCTCCAAGTAGAAAAATGATCCTCTACCCAATCATTGATAACACTTACACCTTCCAATAAATGCTGAAAATGATCAAATGAAAATTGTGGTTTGTAAAAATAGGAGGCTAAAACACCCAGTTCATTCATGATAAACCTTGCATTCAATGCTTTGATATGCAAAGCTGCGGCTTCTTCAAATTGTTCAAGCGTGAAAGGCTTTTCCGGAAGTTTAATCCAATTCTTTTGCACCAAAAGCGCATATTGATGGTTTAAATTCATTCGATTTTCCAATCGCTGAACCAAGATAGCAATGTCTTCTTTATTGTTTTTTAACCCATTTTTCTCAAGCAGGGATCTTATTAAGGCAAATTTCTTTGGGTTGACATTCATGGAAAGTTTTCCATACCAGGATTCCAGTTGCTTGGAAGAATGGACCGCATGTTGCAGGGTTTCCTCTACCTCCTGATCACTGATTCCCCACTCCACACCTTGATCCATCAGCAATTTACTGATCATGTCCACCTTATTCTCCAACCATAGCAGGTCTAAAGTGCCCGCATCATGACTCATAAGCACCTTAAACTTTTCATAAACCTCCTGGTCGCTTATGGTAAGGCTCAAGGCATCTATTCTTTCTTTTTGCTGGAAGGATTGGTAAATAAGTCCATACTCAAAGGTATCTGCCAGCATGGAATTCAAATCGTTTTTAGCTGTGATTTTAACAGAAAAAAGCTCTTGAAAAGTAGCTGAAGCACCATTAATAGCTTCAGGTCCCATAACCGAAAAATCCACTCTATGCAGCCAAAATGAAGCTGAAACCTGAAATTTCTTGTAATAGTATTGGTATTGCTCAAAGTCATTTAAAAACCCATCCAACTCATCCAAGCGGAAACAGCGATAAAACTGAGTCATATCAATTCCTACACTTCGATAATCTGAAGTAAGGTATAACTCCTTGACCGGGGCACCACAATCACTGGTCTCATACAATGCCTCCTTATAGGCATCAAAAAAGTCAGAAAACCTTTCAATATTCCTGCACATTTGACTGAAATTCCGCTCGAGCTGTATTGCATCAATGGACCTGTTCAGTGCCTGATAGTTTTCAAGAGAGCTGATTTGATGATTTATTTTTTTATAGAGTTCCTTTCTATCTCCCCTATAGTCATGCACCAAAGCAGTGAAATTCGACATGCCTTGTGAAGAGATGCGTTGGTAAACCACATCAAGCGCAGCTCTTTTTTGAGACACTACGAGCACTTTCTTGCCCCTGGAGGCAAAATCTGCTAGCATATTACAAATGAGTTGTGACTTCCCTGTTCCTGGTGGTCCCTGAACTACGCAGGAATTACCTGATTTTGTATAGTGAATCACAGACTCTTGGCTGGAATCAATGGGGAAGGTATTGTATAAATTATTTTCAGTAGAGGCCTGTGAATTGTCCGTCTTGTTGGCAAAGTAATCCGAAAACAATGCTTCTAAGCTCTCATGATCAGAATGATTGATGAGTTGCTCATAATCATCCATCAAAAAAGAACTTTTTTGAGAAAACTGACCAAGAATGGCATAAGGCTTTAACTTAAGTAGCCCCACATCAAATGTCTCTTCGAAATAATCCCTAGAATTGTCAGGGAAAAAATCCAGTTGATCCTGGTATATTTCTCGACTGAAATTTAATTCCACCTGATTTTTGAGCAATTGATAAAGGTCTGTTCGAAAGCCCATTGGATCTTTGCTGAAATCTTCCAAAGAGGCTTCCAACCATTCACTATCAAATGGTTTCCCTACCGCCTGACTATATGCCAATAAAAAGGAAGGGTTTAAAAAGGGCAATTCCCCTACACTTTTCCTCAGGTACCATGTTTTGTTGTATAATATAAGTTCAACTGGAAAAAACACAAGTGGACAACGTGTAAGCTGCCCATTAAGAAATTTACCCTCCACAAATGGCCATCCTACAAATAGACTTTTCTCCCCTGTTTCTTCAATTGTAAAGTTAACCTGCTGTTTCAGGCGTTTTAATCTTACAGAAAGTTGATTGACATTCTGATCCCGGCTATCCAAAACCTGGATCAAGGGAATATTTCTTTTTCGCCCTAGTAATTCAGTGATATAAAAAAAAGATGCATGATTATTAAGAAAATGGAAATCCTTCAAATCGATCATTTGACTTGAAATGATCTTAGGCAGGAATATAGATCGATTATTAGAGGAGAGATCTACTAACCTATTCAAATAAACCCGAAGTACATCTTTTAGTTTGGACATTATTTAAAGGGTGAATCTTTTTCTTTGGCCATATGATTGTACACAATTTTATCCATTATACCAGGCACCCACTTATTCAGGAATGCAGCCATTTTACCCTCGCTAGTTAATACCAGGTCTCTTTTCTTTTTCCGCAGTGCTGTTAGCATTGCCTCAGCTACTTCTTCGGCCGTCATCATTTTATCCTCATCCCTTGGGGATTCGCTTTGACTGCTTCCATCTGCCAAAAGCGCATTGTTTCTGATATTTGAGGCAGTAAAGCCAGGGCAAACTACCATCACATGTACCCCTAATTTCATCACCTCCGTACGCAAAGACTCAAAGAAGCCATTCATTGCAAATTTGCTGGCTGTATAAGCCGTTCTGGCTGGTGTGCCTCTGAAGCCATTTATGGAGGAGACCCCAATAATGGCTCCTTTATTTTTAAGAATTTCATCCATGCAGTATTTGGTAGCATATACGGTACCCCAAAAATTAATGTCCATAACCTGATGAAAAACTTTCAAGTCCAGATCTTTAAACAATGCCCGCATGCTTATCCCTGCATTGTTGATCAAAATATCTATTTTCCCATAATGCCCGATAACCTCATGCGCCATTTTTTCATTATCCTCGGCCTTGGCTGCATCACAAACGCCACCTCCACACTCAACTCCTTCCTTTTGAAGTAGAAGCAATGTTTCATCTAATTTAACTCGGCTTCTACCGGTAATCCAAATTTTAGCCCCGGCTTTACCAAAAATAAGGGCACAAGCTTGCCCAATTCCTGAGGTGGCCCCAGTAATAACAACCACTTTATTCTTTATTTCCATATTTTTTTTTTAACCAAGATACAATTCCGTCCTAAACAAAAAATAAGAGATTCCATTTTTTCCCAAAATAGTTATTTTGGGTTTGAGCCTAAAAAGGAGCCCCCTCATATGTAATATTACATTGTTTTCACAGATTATTAAAAAAATTGACCGTTCAATTTTCAAGTAATTGGTAAAGGAGAAGCAAACGGATAAGGGCTTCAAGGGATTTGACAGCTGGACACATCTGGTTTGGATGTTGTGCTGCCATTTCGCCAAGAGCACTTTGGTAAGGGATATTTCCAATGGGCTTCGATCTGCCACTTGAAACCTCAACCCTCTTGATTACTAAGCCCCCTTCTAAATACAGATAAATCAAAAATTATATAGAACAGCATTGACCAAGACATATAAAAGTTTGAAACCAAGAAGGACAATATTCAACCCTTTGACCGAAAATGATTAATTTTGTAACCTATGTCAAGAAAAATGAAGAATAAGGTCCTCGAGCAGTTAAAAATCGAAAGAATAGCTGCGGAAGGTAAATGTGTAGGACACCACGAAGGTAAGGTTGTCTTTGTTAGTAATGTAGCTCCTGGTGATGTCGTAGATGTCAGAGTTACCAGAGGGAAAAGTAGCTTTTTGGAAGCTGAGGCAATTAAAATTCACGAATATTCAGCAGACAGGGTTACTCCTTTTTGTGCACACTTTGGGGTTTGTGGTGGTTGTAAATGGCAACATATCTCCTATGAACTCCAGATGACATACAAAAGACAACAAGTGATCGATCAGTTTGAGAGAATTGCTAAGGTTCCATTACCGGAGGTATCTCCTATTATCGGTTCGGAGAAAACCCAATATTACAGAAATAAGTTAGATTTCACTTTTTCGAACAACAGATGGCTAACCCGTGAAGAAATTGATTCCGGAGAAGTATTCGAGCGCAATGCTTTGGGTTTTCATGTTCCTAAAAGGTTTGATAAAATAATTGATATTGACCATTGCTACTTACAAGACAATATTTCCAATGATGTAAGGAATGAATTAGGCGATTTTGCTTTAAAAGAAGGTTTGACTTTTTACGACATAATTAATCAAACAGGATTGTTGCGAAACCTAATCATTAGAACAACCTTGGATGGACAATCCATGGTCATCGTACAATTTGGAGATGATGATCAAGAGGGAATCTCTAAAACGATGGAATTTCTTCACCAACGTTTCCCTGAAATAACAGCCCTATTGTACATTGTCAATCTTAAAAAGAACGAAACCTTTCAAGATCTGGATGTACATACTTATGCAGGCAGGGATTATATTGAAGAAACAATGGAGGGCTTAAAATTTAAAATAGGCCCCAAATCCTTTTACCAAACCAATAGCTCACAGGCCTATCAGCTTTACAAGGTGACCAGAGAGTTTGCTGAGCTCAGTGGTAATGAAGTTGTTTATGATTTGTATACTGGAACTGGTACCATTGCTAACTTTATTGCTAAAAAGGCAAGGCAAGTAATTGGCATTGAATATGTAGAGCCAGCGATTGTGGATGCAAAAGAGAACTCTCTTCGCAATGAGATAGATAACACATTGTTTTATGCTGGAGACATGAAAGATGTATTGGATGATGCCTTTGTTGCTAACCATGAAAGACCAGATGTAGTGATCACCGATCCTCCAAGGGCAGGCATGCACGAAGATGTTGTTCAGATGCTATTGAGACTTGAGGCCAAAAAAATTGTTTATGTAAGTTGTAACCCCGCCACCCAAGCTAGGGATGTAGCATTACTAGCGGACAAATACGAGATTGTCAAAATTCAACCTGTTGACATGTTTCCTCAAACATATCATGTAGAAAATGTAGTTTTATTAAAATTAAAAGAACAAGGATGATCAGCAACGAAAATGACCCTGAACTCAATGGGAAATACTTGGGGACCATTAGCAGTGATTTTATAAAAATAAGCGAAAACCTTAAGGAGGCTGCCTATCAGGTCCGAAAACGAAAGTTTTCCGAATACCCTATTTTCCCAATTAGTAAAGAAGAGCAACCTATTGGCCAACTGTTTTTAAGCCGAAAAGAAAAGGCTATCGATTGGAATTATTACATCACCTACCTTGATGAGTTTATCCAACGAAAATTAATCAAGGAAGATGGAATTGAACAATTTAAAGCATCGTATAAAGACCCAGATGAATTCTGTTGTCTGTTTGTAGTCGATGAAGAATTCACTAAGTTTTTGTACATTCCTTATCCAAATGAATAAGGAATGTACAAAATATTAACTCAAGGCAGGGCTCAAAAGTGAGACCAGCCTTGGGCTTTTAAAGGTAAAGCTGTACCACTTTTACTGATAAGGTACTTACCATTATCTTTTTCAGTCACATGCCCAATAAAATGAATATCCGGGTGTTTCTCCAACTTATCAAAGTCCTTTTGACTTATTGTAAATAGCAATTCATAATCCTCACCGCCATTTAGGACACAAGTAGTCGGATCTAAATTTAACTCAAAAGCAGTATCATAAGTTTGCTTGTCAATTGGGAGTTTGTCTTCATATATGGCCACACCTACATCCGATGCTTTGCAAATATGAAATAGTTCTGATGCCAAACCGTCAGAAATATCTATCATGCTAGTAGGAACCAAACCCATTTCCTTAAACTCATGTATAATATCCATTCTCGCATCTGGTTTTAGTTGCCTTTGGGTAATGTATGGATATTTATCAAGCTCAGGTTGCATATTGGGATTGGATAAAAAAACCTGCTTTTCACGCTCCAAAACCTGCAAACCTACAAATGCCCCGCCTAAATCTCCTGTGGCACAAATGATATCATTGACCTTCGCACCGGATCTATAACTGATGTCTTTTTTCTTTACTTCACCTATGGCCGTAATACTCAAAACCAGGCCAGCCCTGGATGAAGTAGTGTCTCCACCTACAATATCTACGTTATAATGTGTTGCCGCAAGCTTGATTCCTTTATATAGTTCTTCTACCGCCTCTACAGAGAACCGACTTGACAGCCCAATGCCAACAGTAATTTGAGTAGGAATGGCATTCATGGCAGCAACATCACTGACATTTACCGCTACCGCCTTAAATCCCAAATGCTTCAAAGGTGTGAAGGAAAGATCGAAATGAACACCTTCTAAAAGCAAGTCGGTGGTCACTACCCGAAGATCCTCACCATCTCCTATCACTGCCGCATCGTCACCAATTCCTTTGATAGAACTGGCATGATTGCTTTTAATGTCCTCACTGATCAAATCAATAAGCCCAAACTCTCCGAGGCTTGAAATTTCAGTCCTTTTTTCCTTATCCATAAATTTTATTTTCTGCTAACAACCCATCTTAATGGGGCTACTTATTTCCAATACAAAAGTACAATTTATTTATGAGCTGTGCCATTCCCTAATTAAGCATTCTCAGGTATAGTTTTTAATAAGGGTAATTGAAGCTTAAATACAATCCCAGTAGTGAAAAAATTCAGATTCTATTAATTAAGGAACAACCTTCTGATTCAACCCGGATTATGTAATAGAATATCTATTGCATATTTCGGTTTCAAATATATCATCAATTCGCTTTTGTTTTGTTAACTTTGCTGGGGAATTCTGTAGGAAAAATGGAATTTATTTCTAACATTACTGGTTAATTGTCGTTAAATGAATAGGGTAATTAAATTATAGAAGATATGATCATCGTTTCAGAAAAAGCCAAGGATCGTATCCTTGAACTTAGACAGGAAGAAAATAGGAATGACGAAGAAAACATAAGGGTATCGGTAAAAGGCGGAGGTTGTTCTGGTTTAATGTACGACTTAGGTTTTGACAATGTCACCTCGGAATCAGACCATGTATTTGAAGATAAAGGAGTGAAAATAATCGTGGATAGAAAAAGCTTGCTATACCTTGCAGGAACTACTTTAGAGTTTACTGATGGGTTAAATGGCAAAGGCTTTCAATTTGTAAACCCAAACGCATCAAGAACATGTGGTTGTGGTGAAAGTTTTTCTATTTAAATATTTACAAAACGGCTTACAAACTCAGAATAGGGCAATCCTATTCTGAGTTTTTTTTGTTTTAAGCTATTGTTCTTTTTTTACTATTAAAGAAAAAACCAGCTATACACTCAATTTTTTTCCATAGAATTTGTATTAGAGGCTTATGCCCTACAATTACACAAATGATTTTTAAGCAGTATCACTCATAGAACTAAGGGTCTATTGTACTTTTTGGTTTTGAAAAACTTCAACGAAATGAGAGAGGAACTATTCAACTTTTAACAAGAAATTGAAGCGGCTTCCTATTTAAACAGCTTGAATCAGCTTACCGCTGGAAACTAATTAAAAAAATCATAATACCGATCCCGTATTATGGTTATTTCACTGAAGACAGCAATAAATCAATGATTTATTATAGTCGCACCTATTATATCAATAAAATTAGCCTCCTAACAACTCAAAACCTCATAAACCCACGCATATTTTATATATTAAACCAATACTTTTAGAATACTAAAATACCTGTAAATCAATTTTAATCATACAAGATTATGCCAAAGGTTATTTTTTTTACTACATTAGTATTAGTTTACTACTAATACTTATCCCCAAATAATCTAAAAGAACATTTAGATTAACAATATTTCGTATCACCGTATTACGCTTACATTACCCACCAGATTATCTATGAAAAGCAATATCTCTATTGTGTTGACTTTATTATTTGCTGTCCCTTTAATTGGTTTATCGCAAGGTATTACTATTTCTGGAAAAGTTATTTCTAATGAGGATGGCAAAGCAATCCCTGGAGTAAGTATTGGGATTGCGGAAAGTGGCAAATCTACCATTACGGATACTTCAGGTCAATATCAAATTAACATAGACAAAGAATCAACCATTGTTTTTTCTTATTTAGGATTTATTCAACAGGAATTCCTTGTAAACAGCAGCAAAACGTTGAACGTAAGTCTTATTCCTAATTTGCAAACGCTTAACGAAATCGTGGTGGTTGGCTATGGAAGTGCAAATAAGGCAGATCTGACAGGAAATATAGCCAAAATTGAAGGGCATGAAATTGAAAATATCCCAGTTCCTAATTTTCAGGAAACCCTGCAAGGCAGACTCACAGGAGTACATGTAACTTCATCTACTGGGAAGCTTGGAGAAGGGGTTAAGGTTCGAATAAGAGGCACTACATCCATTTCAGCTGGCAATGACCCATTTTATATTATAGATGGGATTCCTGTTACTACCTCCGGAAGTCTTGGTAATAGCAACCCTTTGGCCATGATAAATATAAGTGACATTGAGTCAATCAATGTTCTGAAAGATGCGGCGGCGGCATCCATTTATGGAGCAAGAGGATCCAACGGTGTAGTAGTGATCACAACAAAAAAAGGAGAAATAGGCAAAACAAAATTTAAAATAGGCCTGCAGAGAGGCTATAGTAGCCCTACTCGAAAGAAGAACTTTCTAAACGCCAGCCAATTTGTTGAATTAATGCGCGAAGCTGGTTATAACAATGATTTGGCCGCTAACAAAGACCCAATAAACAATACTTTGGATTATCCTGATTCAGACCTTCAATTTGTAGAAAACAGATTGGATCAATACGCAGGTCATACCAACTGGAGAGATGGAGGCATCAATACCAATTGGCAAGATCAAGCTTTCAGAGGAGATGCCGGTGTCACTAAGGTAAATTTCTCTGCTTCAGGGGGAGACAATAAAACTAGCTTTTATTTATCTACTGCTTATGACAAACAAGATGGCATACTGATCAGAAATAATTTTGAACGAATTTCCGGTAGACTAAATTTTGACCATCAGGTTTCAAATAGATTCAAGATTGGCGCCAATTTTAGTTTATCAAGGACCACAACCAATACATTGCCTAGTGACAATCAATTTAACAATCCTATGCAATTGGTTGCTTTGGCTCCCATTTCTCCGTTAAGAAATCTGGACGGGGAATTATATGACCGCCCCACTACCACCTATTACAATAATTTAATAGACTCAGAAAATTCCAATTGGACTACAACAGGCTTAAGAAACATCAATGGCATTTTCGGGGAGTTGAAACTTATTGAAAACCTTACTTTTAGGTCAGAGTTTGGGCTGGACAACCTTACACAAAACGATGATTCTTATTTCGGATCAAAAACCGCCACTGGTCAAAGTTCAAATGGTTATGGATCATCACGTTGGTTAAAAATTGCCACCTATAACACAAATAATTTCTTCACCTACAAACCTAATCTTCAGGGACCTCATAAACTGGAGGCTACGCTGGGAATGTCTTTCCAAAAAACAGAAAACAGGTTTACAAGTGTAGAGGGTAAAGAGTTTCCACTGGACGGACTCACCACATTAAAGTCTGCGGCAGAAATCACAGATGGCACATCCTCCCTCAGCAACTCTTCCTTTCTATCCTACTTTACAAGATTAAATTACAAATTGGATGATAAATACTTACTTGCAGTTAGTGCCAGATACGATGGTTCTTCCAGGTTTGGAGAAAGCAATAAATATGGTTTTTTCCCAGCAGGATCTTTAGGATGGCTCATCAGTGAAGAGAACTTCCTGAAAGACAATGCTTACCTAAGTTATTTTAAACTCCGTACTTCTTATGGCCTTACAGGGAATGCCCTAATTGGTGATTTTGACCACATGGGATTGTATGAGCCATTACCTTACGGACTCAATGCAGGTTTGTCTCCTACTCAGATAGCCAACCCAAATCTAACTTGGGAAACCACAAGACAATTCGATATAGGCTTAGAATTTGGGCTATTTGAAGACCGTTTTTCAGGAGAAATAGATTTCTACAATAAAATGACCCGCGATCTTTTATTGTTGGTGCCTGTGCCTGCCACAACAGGATTTGTAACTCAAAGACAAAACCTGGGTAAGATGCAGAATTATGGGATAGAGGTACTTTTAAACACTATCAATTACAGCAATAGCCACTTTATTTGGAAATCTTCTTTCAATTTTTCCAGAAACATTAATAGGGTACGGGCACTTTCCAAAGACCAAACTGAAATACCTCCACCTTATTCAAGCTACCTGAATGGCATCTATGTCGGACAGCCCATGGCTGTATTCTTTGGCCCAAAGTACGCGGGAGTAGATCCTGAAAATGGGGACGCACTTTATTATAAAGATGAAGCGCAAACAGAAATGACCAACGATTATAACACTGCCGCTCGACTGTTTTTGGGAAGCCCCAACCCTGATTTTATAGCGGGGATTACGAATGACCTCTCTTATAAAAACCTTGATTTGGAATTCCTCTTTCAAGGCGTTTATGGAAATAAAATTTACGAAGCAGCAGGTGGTTATTACGCCAACAATGGGAATTGGTTTGACAATAACACAGCAGAACAAATGGAAAGGTGGCAAAAGCCAGGGGATCAAACCGACATTCCTCAAGCCAGGTTAGGTATTTGTAATGGTTGCAGTGCTTCAAGCAGGTACATTTCTGATGGTAGCTACCTACGACTAAAAACATTATCTCTGGCCTACAACTTTCCTGAAAAGTGGAACGATAAGTTGAAAATCCAGAATGCTAAAATTTATATTATCGCCCAAAACTTATTGACATTCACTAAGTACAATGGTTGGGACCCCGAAGTAGGAACTGAGGCATTATCCAATAATTTTGCCAATGCTAATTTATTCCAGGGAGTTGATCTTTATTCAGCCCCACAGGCTAGAACATTTTCTATAGGCTTGGATTTAGGGTTTTAAATATTTTATATATGTCATCAAAAGTATTACACACACCGATCCTATTATTTTTTATCTTCTTTATTGTTTCTTGTGACGATCAATTGGATTTAAAACCATCACAAGAAATCGATGAGCTTACTGCACTTGACAGTGATGCGAATATCAAAAGAGTGCTCATAGGTGCCTACGCTAATATTAGGAAATCAGACCTCTGGGGAGGAAGAGTTCTGCTCTACAGCGAAATGCTCGCTGCAAACAATGAGCTAAGATGGGAAGGTACATTCGTACAGCCAAGAGAAATGCTCAACAAAAGCATTTTAACAAACAATTCATTTGTTACAGACACATGGACTACCGCATATAGCACTATTAATTTAGCCAACAATATTATTGAGGCTATAGATAAGGTAAAAACCGAGGATCAGGATAGAGTTAAAGGAGAGGCATTATTTATAAGAGGAGTCGTGTATTTTGAATTGGTTAAATTATATGGATTGCCCTTTGTTTCCGAAAATCCTTCTACGAACCTGGCCGTTCCTTTGATCCTTTCACCTTCCAGAGGTGGTCAAAATAACGGGGTTGTCGAAAGACATTCTGTTGAAAACGTTTACCAACAAATCATTAAGGACCTAACGGAAGCGGAACAATTACTACCTGAGTCAAACAATATCTTCGCGTCTCAATACATTGCTTCTGCTATGCTTTCCAGAGTATACTTACAAATTGAAGATTATACCTCTGCTCGAGATGCCGCCAATAGAAGCATAAATTTGGCGCTAGCCTATGGCAAAAAACTCATAGACCAATACATGAATGCTTTCAATAATGAATCAGATAGTCAAGAAGATATATTTACTATTCAGGTGAGTGCCCAAGATCCAGTAAATGCCATGCATCTTTTCTACTCCACTCCAGAATTTGGTGGAAGAGATGGTGATGTTGGTATTTCCGGAAATCATTTAGCATTGTATGAAGATGGAGATGACAGGTTAGGTCAATATGAAGAAAGGGCCGGGGCCATTCGAACAAATAAATGGAGGGATCAAAATGCCAATGTCAAAATCATTAGATTGGCAGAGCTGTTCCTTACTCGAGCTGAAGCCAACTTCAGAGAAGGCACCAGTATAGGAGCTACCGTATTGGAAGACATTAACAGAATAAGAAGGAGGGTTTTATTACCTGAAAAGACAAGTGTGACCCTTGAAGATATATTAAAAGAGAGGAAGTTGGAATTGGCACATGAAGGCCATAATCTACATGACATCAAACGCACCAGAGGCATTGTGGTGGACAATAACGATTCCAATTTCAAGTATTCATTCGATGATCCAAAATTAATCTTTCCTATTCCTCAAAGGGAGTTGTTGGCCAATTCGAAACTGATTCAAAACCCAGGCTATCTGGAATAGGAATTATATATCGAATAGTTAACAAATGTATTAGTTGCGAACGGTCTTTTTTCCAAACCTTTTCTTTATAATTAATCACATTTCTTACCTTTAGGCTTTTAATATAAAGTCAAAGATTAATGGAGAAAATAAAAAAGGTAACTCTAGATGAAATACATCATTCATTAGGTGCAAAAATGATCCCATTTGCAGGGTATGACATGCCTGTAAGGTACAGCTCCGATATGGAGGAACACAAAACAGTTCGAGAAAACGTGGGTGTTTTTGATGTTTCCCATATGGGTGAATTTATAGTACAGGGACCCAATGCTCTTGACTTAATACAAAAAGTCTCCTCAAATGATGCCGCAAAGCTTAAAATAGGACAAGCACAATACACTTGCTTTCCCAATCTTGAGGGCGGAGTTGTTGATGATTTTTTGGTTTATAAAATGGAAGAAGAGCGCTACATGCTTGTAGTGAACGCATCCAATATCGATAAAGACTGGGCATGGATACAGCAACATAACACTGTAAATGCAAAACTGGAAAACATATCAGATGAAATTTCCTTATTTGCCATTCAAGGGCCGAATACAATAAAAGCCATACAATCACTAACTTCAACTTCATTAAAAGATATTCCATTTTATCATTTTGAAATAGGCTCTTTTGCAGGTGTAGAAGATGTAATCATTTCTGCTACTGGCTATACAGGTGAACCAGGCTTTGAATTGTATGTGAAAAATGCCGATGCAAAGAAAATATGGAATGCCATTTTCGATTCAGGTAGCCAACTGGATATAAAACCAATAGGATTGGGAGCCAGGGACACCCTACGCTTAGAAATGGGATATTGCCTTTATGGCCATGAACTTTCAGATACCACCTCCCCATTAGAGGCGGGATTAGGCTGGATTACCAAATTCACCAAAGACTTCATTAATCATGAGGCGCTGAAAAAGCAGAAAGAAGCAGGTATCAAAAGAAAACTAGTAGGTTTTAAACTTTTAGAAAGAGGAATTCCAAGAGCAGATTATTCCATTGTAAATGCAGAAGGTGAAGTTATAGGAAAAGTCACTTCCGGAAGTCAATCACCAAGCATGGGTATTGGTATTGGTTTAGGTTATGTAGACATTGAATACGCCAAACCTGGAACCGAGATCGGGATTGAGGTAAGGAAAAAAAGAATTTCTGCCAAAATAGAGAAACTACCCCTGCTTAAAAAATGAAAACCATAGAAACCTGTATCAGTCCTGACTTGTTGGACCTCCACGAGTTAGCAAACAAAACCGTCATCGTTGTTGATATTTTCAGAGCTAGTTCTACCATGGTAACAGCGCTTTCTAATGGCGTGAATTCCATCGTCCCCGTAAAGGATCTAGATCAATGTAAATCTTATAAAAAAAGTGGTTGGCTCATTGCAGGAGAGCGCAATGGCAAGCAGGCAGATGGCTTTGATTTAGGAAATAGTCCATTGGCTTATTTAAACCAAGCCTTTGCTGGTCAAAATGTGGCCATGACTACTACAAATGGCACAAGAGCTATTTCTTTAGCTCGAGAACAAGCCTCAGAAGTACTTATAGGATCATTTCTGAACCTTCAAGCTACTGTAGATTATTTACAAACTTCTACCAATGATGTGCTGGTTTTATGCGCAGGATGGAAAGGTAAATTTAATTTGGAAGATTCTTTGTATGCTGGAGCACTGTCCCTTCTATTAGGCTGGGACCATGATTGCGATGCTACATTAGGAATGGAAGCACTCTATCAACAAGTTGGTGGGGATTTGCAAGGTTTTCTTCAAAAGGCTTCTCATGCAAAACGCCTACAAAATCACGACTTAGATAAAGACATAGATTTTTGCCTTGAATTAAACCAATTTAATTCTGTGGTATATTTGTCTAAGGAAGGACTAAAAAATAAAAACAATTAATCATTCAAATGGGAATACTTTGATTATTATAATGTATTCCCATTTGATTTTAACCCGGATTATGTAATAGGATTTCTCCGCCCTGACAATAGTCAGGGGTGAAGCCTGTCCCGTGTTTATGGGAAGTGTTGCAATCGCAAGAAAATCAGGCTGTTTGGAGATTTTAGCATAGCACCGCTATGGTGAAATTGAAAACAGCAACGAAGTGGCTGATTTTGAAGCGATTTCAGCACGTAATAGATTGTCTATTTCATATTTCGGGTTTAACTTTTTCAACGGTTGATACTCGCTTACTATACGTAAGTGTCAAGCATTATTAATACTATTTTTAACTTATAGCCCTAAACTAAATTCACCTCTCGGATTAATAAGTGTCAATTCCTGAGACAAGCCATATCAGTCAAAATTAATTGTTTTCCAGAATTGACTTTAACTTTTGCAAGCCTTCGGAAAAATCTGTACCGACCATTTCCTCCATATCCATCATCAACAACATAGAATTCATTGGATAATCCATATGCCCTTCAAATCCCCAGGTAACTTTGGTTTTATCCCCATTTACTTCATCAAATTCAATATAAGCCTTATCAGATGCTTCAAAAGGTTCCTTAAACCTTAAGGCATAATCGATTCTTTTACCTTGTTCAATTGCCAGTATTTCTTGTTCTCCCACCCCTACATTCGGATCTTTACTGTCCCAGGCTGAGACAAATCCCACTTCACCATCTACACCATTAAAACTTTTTTTCATGGTTGGATCCTTTAAGGCCCAACTTGAAAAGTATTCTTGGTTTTTGAGTAGTTTCACATAATCAAAAACCTCTTCTATAGGTTTTTCAATGGTTACCTCCTTAACTACGGTATAATCCTCATCAATAAACATCCCTACTATAAAAGGGATGGAAATCAATATTAAAACGATGGCAAGTATTATTTTCAGAACCTTCATGATTTGGGTATTTTATAGAAGTACAGAATAAATAATCGATCTACATTTTACTTATGATTTAATTTAAGAATTATCAAACAATTACCAAAACAAATTAACAATAAGCTTCGCTTCTATCTTTCTATTCTTCGCGGTTATTTAATTGTTCTTGTGACTTCCCCACAGGTCAGCATTGATTTTCCAAAATAAGGATTCACCACTTTTTCTTCCATGCTCAACCAATCCGCTCCCCGATTGGTATCAGCCATGGGACAATGTTGTACAAAAAGAGGTTTAGGAAAAGGATGAAATTTTTCCGCCATGCCTATCATTTCATCGGAAATTGAAAGAAATGTTTTGCGGACTTCTTCCAAAGACTTATCGGAACCTATCTTTTCAAGGGAAACCGATAAGCTTTTCTGGTACTTCATCCATTCCATATGGGCATTCCCTTCAAAGGATTCCATGTCAATATTTGAAATATAATTAAGCATTTCCTCTGCTTGTGATATTGACCGCTTTAAATCATCGATAGTCAGGGCATTTTTTAATTTAAAATAATGATCAAAAATAGGTATCAAACCATCTTTAGCTGCCTGGGTAAGGGAATTCCCTATTGAACCTTCTATTTGACTTGCCTTCGTCATTTCCATGCCACCGTGATTGTGCCCAGACATTGCTACCCCTCCTTCAGGGTTCATCATACCTGGCTTTCCTGCCAATTGGGCAGCAGCATCAATACTGAAAGCGCCATTAACTACAATTTCCTCCCCCGGGTGAAGACCTGCTTCTATAAGGTATTCAGTTCCCAAGGCAGCCCCAAGTGTTACTTCACGAAGTTGAAAGCTCAGTCCTTTGGAACTTATCTTTTTCACATACACAACAGACCGGGTACCTGTCCACATGACTGCAGTCTTTGGAACAACTATAGCCTCTTCGGCCCCAGTAATGGAGCTTGTAATTACTCCAGAAACAAACATTTCAGGCTTATATTTTAGATCAGGATTAGCAATGCTTATCCTTGCAGAAGCTACTCTGGTGTCCGGATCGATTATGGGGTCCAGGTAATCAATTTTCGATGTAAAGATTTCTCCGGGAATAGATTGTACCCGATAGTTTACCTCATCTCCAGTTTTAATCCAAGGAATCTCAGATTCATAAACATCAAACAATACCCAAACCTTAGACAAATTTGAAACCTCATACAGGGCTTGCCCCATAGCAAGATGGTCTCCCAGATTGGCAAATTTTTGAGAAACATAACCAGAAACATTTGCTTTGATAGGGAAATTCTTAATTACTTCCCCAGTAGTCAATATCTGCTGAACTTGTGCTTCTGACACTTTCCAGTTCTTAAGCTTGGCCACAGCCGCATTAAAAAGCGCTGGTTGTTCTTCTTTTATTTTATTTGCCTGAAGAAGTTCTTCCTGGCTGGTCACCAACTCTGGAGAATACACCAAAGCAATGGTCTGTCCTTTAGCTATGTACTCACCAGTAAAATTCACCATCAATTTTTCAATTCTACCTGGAATATGGCTTGCTTGTGTAAACAATAAGCGCTCATCAACTTGGATTTTCCCGTCTAGCCTAAGCGTTTTTTCCGCTTTCCCCTTACCCACTACCATCGTTTTCACGTCTGCAAGTTGGATGGCTGTAGGGGACATGGTAATAGACAAAGGATCAGTTTCTTGAGAATCATTCTCCAATGGAATGAGATCCATTCCACAAATAGGACAGTCACCAGGTTCACCTTGGCGAATCTGGGGATGCATGGAACAGGTGTAAACCGAAGAAGCCCCAACAGTGGATTCCACATGCTCATGTACTGGTGGTTGTTCAGGAAGATTTGCGGATGGCTTAATCAGCCAACCTAACAGCACGCCCACAAATAGTGTAATGACGATCAGTAAGTACTTATTGTTAATTGAATTTTTCATATTTCTTTAGGCATGTTTTTGTTCCTACATGGATTAGACTTTTCCTTTTTAATTAAATCCCCTATAGTTCTTTACTCTGACTCCTCAAGTCGCTTGATCATTGCCTTCATTTGAGCAATTTCTTTCTTTTGTGCTTCAATGATATCTTTAGCTAGCTGCTGTGCTTCCGGATCTTTTAGATGTGCTTTTTGGCTTACCATGATAGCCGAGGAATGGTGAGGGATCATCGCTTTCATCCACTGTACATCAGTAATCAAAGTTTGGTTTCTGAGCATGGTAAGGGTAGCTATAAATAAAATGACAGCCGCACCGAGAATCATAAAATTGACCTTCTTGTTTTCATACATTCCCCACATAAAGAGTAACATGGACACTGCCATGGGTGCTACCATCAATATTGTCATGTAGGTTCTGGTAGTACTTAGCATGACATGGTCAAAGAGATCTGCATTTAAAAACATTACAGCATACATGATGACAAATGAAACAGCCATCATTGCGGAGAACTTTAGATAATTGTTGCTTTTCATATCAGTAAGATTTAGCTGTTAAATAATTAAGTTGCGCTTCAGCAGCGTAGTAGGCTACAGAGGCTTTTATTTTCATTTTTCGGTACTCCAGCAATTGCTGCTGAAGGCGTAAAACTTCCTCAAAGTCTTCTCCCGAATTCGCATAGGAACTGTATAGCAGTTCAAGTGTTTGCTTGCTGGTTTGGATTTGCTTGTCAAAGGAAGAAATTAGGTCAAGCTGAATATCCATTTCTACCTTAAACCGATAAAAAGAGCCATAAAGGTTATTGGATACATCCTGCTTTTTTGCTTGGTAGGCTTCGGTTAATAACAATGCTTCTTTTTTGGCCGCATCGTATTTTTTTCTAAAAATCGGAATGCTCATGGTAACCGTCGGCATGAGGACATTTTTACCATTATCGACCAAGGCCATGTCATTAAGCTTGTCCACCATCACATAATCTACTCCTGCTCCAAGGTTTGGCAAGCCCTGTTTGATTGCCAATTTTTGTTTAAACTCACCGGCTTGAATTTTCAAATCCAGACTTTCCAATAATGGATTGTGCTGAATGGAATCAATAGAAGCCTGATAGGGAGAATCTGGAACGGTCAACCTTTCCGTAATTTCAATTGGTGAATCATAGTCTCTTCCTAGCAAGGAGTTAAGTCTTGCATTAGCAGACTTAATTTTCTGGTTTAGCACCTCCAAATTTGTTTCGGCACTAGTATTCATGATGTCTACCCTAAGTGCATCCGTTAGTGATCCTTTGCCGTTTTCGAAGGTAGAAGTAGCAATTGATTTATAAGTTTTCAGAATCTGAAGGTTTTCTTTTTCAATTTCAATCAACTCATTCGTCTCCAAAAGCGGGTAATAGACTGCTGAAACCTGATTATAAAGGCTATTCCTAGCATCCAGAAATTCCTTGTATTTCACCTCTGCAAGGATTGTCGCCACATCCCCTTGGATGCGCAAAGTTCCGAACCATGGAAACATCTGCGTCAATGAAAAACGCATGCGCTGAGGACCAAGCTTGGTTTGTACTGGCGAAATGAAATAACCAAAAGACAAATTGGGATCTGCAAGTGATTTCGCCTGTGGGATTTTTTGCAAAGCCGCTTCAAACGCTTTGTATTTCCCTTTCAATCCAGGGTTATTTTCAGCAGCCATCACAAAATAATCCTCCAAAGTCTGGCCTTGCCCGGAAAAACTCAACATCAAGATAAGCGAGATAGATAGGACGGTGAATTTCATATTGAATTGTTTTTAAATCTTCTTTCTTCCCGAATCGAATACAAAACGGGTACGATAAAATAAGTGATCGCTGTTACAATCATCCCTCCGAAAGCTGGAATGGCCATTGGTATCATAATGTCTGATCCCCTTCCTGAGGAAGTAAGAATTGGAAGCAAAGCAATAATGGTGGTGGCTGAAGTCATGATGGCCGGTTTAATTCGACGCTGCCCTGCTTCTAAAACTGCATTCCTAACTCCTTTGAGGCTATCTGTTTTGTTCTTTGCAAAACTCTGGTCTAAATAAGTCGCCATAAGCACCCCATCATCCGTTGCGATGCCAAACAAGGCGATAAACCCGACCCATACAGCCACGCTCAGATTAATTGTGTGAATTTGAAAAAGGTCTTTAAAATTCATTCCCAAAAGGCCAAAGTCCCCAAACCAGCTTTGTCCATACAACCATAGGGTGATAAAACCACCGCTGAAAGCCATGGCTATTCCAGTAAAAACCATCAACGAGGTGGTAACTGAACGAAACTGGAAATAAAGAATCAGAAAAATAATCAAAAGTACCAATGGCACGATTACACTCAGGCGCTTTTCAGCACGAACTTGATTTTCATAACTTCCGGAAAACTTAGAGCTCACCCCAGCCGGCACTTCCAATTCACCGGATTCGATTTTACTTTGAATCAAATTTCTGGCATCCTCTACTACCGTAACTTCCGAAAAACCCTCCCTTTTATCGAACAGTACATAACCAACCAAAAATGTTTCTTCGCTTTTAATTACCTGAGGCCCTTTTAGGTATTCAAAATCTACGACCTGGCTCAAAGGGATCTGGGACCCTGTCGGTGTAGGGATCAATATTTTGCCCAAAGCTTCAGGATCATCACGAAGCTCTCGCGGATAGCGAACCCGAACAGGAAATCGCTCACGTCCTTCCACAGTGCTTGTCACTTTCATGCCACCAATGGCCGTTTCAATTGTACCCTGAACATCTTCAATACTCAAACCATACCGAGCAATTTGCGCTCTATTAATATTGAGATGCAGGTAGGGCTTTCCTACAATCCTGTCAGCAAATACAGCTTCGGTTTTCACCGATGGCACCTGCTTGAGAATATTTTCTACTTTTAATCCAAAATCCTCAATTGTTTGTAGGTCTGGCCCATATACTTTCATTCCCATCGGTGCCCGCATACCTGTCTGCAACATGACCAACCGTGTTTCTATTGGTTGTAGTTTTGGAGCCGAAGTGACGCCAGGTATTTTGGTTACTGCCACTATTTCATTCCAGATATCATCTGGAGAATGAATATGTTCCCGCCAATTCCTAAAGAACCTACCCTTTTCATCAGCAATGAGTAAAGAAACACCTATTTCCTTTGTAAGTGCCTCCTCATTGGAAACGGTATCGCCAGAAGTTAGAATAAAACGATTGTCTCTATCTACTTTAAACCGCTGCTTGTGCCCTTTCTCATTCAACAGGTACTCTGACTTGTAATTGATTACATTCTCATACATGGAGATTGGAGCAGGATCCAAGGCGGATTCAACCCGTCCAAGCTTCCCAACACTAAGTTCAACCTCGGGAATATTAGAAATCCGCATATCCAGCTGTCCAAGAACTTTTCGATTAAAGGCTATGCCTGAATGCGGCATGGATGTGGGCATTAATAAAAAGCTACCCTCATTCAAAGAAGGCATAAATTCCTTTTGCATTCCGGGAAAAGTATGCGCCATTCCTGACCAAACCTTCGTTTTCTGAAGGTCCCACCCTACTGCTTTAGCTGCCTTGGGAACAAGCCCAAAGGTTGTGTTAAAGCCAAGCCAAACCATAATCCCAAACAGAATAATGATAGCCGGGACAGTTAAAAATGCAGCTTTATGATCAAGACACCAATTTAGTACTTTCTTATAATTGTACTCCAAGAGAATAAATGCCCCAAGGATCAAACTGACTAGAATTGCCACAAAGACAAAGTTAAGGAAGGTCGATTTAGCCGCTCCTAATGGAAGCCAGTAACCAGCCAATAACCACACAACTCCTGCGATCACAATGATGATTTCCAGGTTATTATAAAAGGGCCTAAAACTTTCAGAAATATTGTAGTTCCTTGATGTCAAAAAATCCCTCAATAGTGCAATTCCTGCCAATAAAATCAAAAGGCTTCCCGCCCAAACATAGCCTTGAGAAAGTGCCAGCATAGCTACTAGAATAAGCAGGATATTTCCAGCTCTTCTATATTTGAGATTATTGATCCTAAATCCGAAAAAGGTATGTGCGATACTGGGAAGGATCAACAGTGAAACAATTAATGCTGCCAGCAATGCAAAAGTTTTTGTATAGGCCAATGGCCCAAACAGCTTGCCCTCAGCCGCCTGCATGGTAAATACAGGGACAAAACTTACAATCGTTGTGGAAACGGCAGTTAGAATGGCACTGGAAACTTCAGCGGAGCCATTGTAAATTGTGGTGATTAGTTTTTGCTCCGGAGGCGCTTCATCAATATGCTTGATAATGTTTTCGGAAAGAATAATCCCCAAATCCACCATCGTACCTATTGCAATGGCTATACCGGAAAGTGCTACAATATTCGCATCTACACCAAAATAGCGCATGGCTATAAACACCATCAAAATGGCCAATGGAAGTAAACTTGAAATTAAAATGGATGCCCTAAGGTTGTAGACCATCACTATTACGACTAGAATAGTGATAAGTATCTCCAAGGACAAGGCCTCTTCCAGAGTTCCTAAGGTTTCCTGAATCAGGGTAGACCTATCGTAAAATGGAACAATCGTCAATTGACTGAGCCTACCATCTGCCAATGTTTTCTTGGGTAATCCTGGAGCGATTTCTTTAATTTTCTCCTTTACCTGATTGATAACCTGAAGTGGATTTGAGCCATATCTGGCTACCACTACTCCTCCTACTACTTCGGCGCCACCCTTATCCAGAAGCCCTCGCCTGGTTTCAGGACCTAATTGAACCACTGCGATATCTTTGATACGGATGGGCACATTGTCCTCTACCGCTACAACAGCAAGCTCAAGGTCTTCTATAGACTTGATATAGCCCAAACCACGTACCAGGTACTCCGCTTGATTTATCTCTATGGTTTTAGCGCCTACATCTCGGTTGGATTGTTTCACTGCCTGCATCACCTTTGTCAATGGGATATTGTAAGCTTTTAATGCGTCAGGATTTACATCTACCTGATACTCCTGAACAAATCCACCTATGGAAGCGACTTCTGAAACCCCTTCAACTGCATTCAATCCATATTTCACATAGAAATCCTGAGCCGTTCTGATTTCGTGCAGGTCCCAACCACCGGTTGGATTTCCTTCCTGATCTCTTCCTTCCAGGGTATACCAATAAACCTGACCAAGAGCAGTTGCATCAGGTCCTAAGCCTGGCTGGACTTCATCTGGAAGCAGATCAGCTGGCAGAGAATTAAGCTTTTCCAAAATTCGGGAGCGCGACCAATAAAATTCAATATCCTCGTCAAAGATGATGTAGATGCTGGAAAATCCAAATATTGAGGAACTCCTAATGGACTTCACCCCGGGAATACCCAATAAATAGGTGGTCAATGGATAAGAGATTTGGTCTTCAATATCCTGAGGTGATCTTCCTGGCCATTGCGTAAAGACAATTTGTTGATTTTCACCAATGTCAGGAATCGCATCTACCGGAACAGGATCAGAAGGTAAAGAGTCGACTTGCCACCCAAATGGTGCAGTAACAATCCCCCACATTACTATTACTAAAATAAGGAGAACAGTTACAAGTTTGTTTTCAAGAAAAAACTTGATGATTGAATTAAGCATGATTTAATCCTATAATGAGAAATACCAGATAATGAGACGCTGATTTTAAAAAGCAGCTGAAAACAGGTCAGTATTGCTGACCAAATTATCCGGTAAGATTAAATCAAGAAAGTTTGGTAAAGAACAGTATAATCCTGGGGATTGATTGGGGGAGGGTCAAAGGAGCTTATGGAAACAGGCATCAAAACCAATGCCTGATCAAGCAGAAAAGCCTGTGTGAAAGCCGCAATAAAAATCATTTGCGGAGCACTGACATTAACAACTTTAAGGTTTTGATCCACTTCCAATTGGATCAATTCAAATTGATTTTGACAGCACTGATCCTTGCTTTCTTTTTGTTCATTTTCTGAAAGAGGGTTGTGCTTTTGGGTATCCATATCGCATTCTAAATGCTTGGCAGACAAACCAAAACCTTTTAACATTTCAGAGCCCATACAGATATGGCTACTTTTCGCCAAGCCAATGCTGGAAAAAAGAAAAAATGTAGCTATCAATATGGAAAATGATTTTTTCAACAAATCAAAGGTATATAAATATTAAGAAATCTTCAAATCAAGGTCTCCAACCAAAATTACTGGTCTCACCTACTTTCGGTAATGTATTGCAAATAGTCACCTCCCTCAATAGGCGTCATATGATCCAAAGAACCTAAATGAAGGTATATCCAAGCAGATAATTTCACTCCTTCTTCAGATTCGATGCTTACTTTCAACCTTTCATACGTAATGCCTGTCTCTAGGTTTTCACCAACACCTTCGTACTCATCTAAAATGGTCAATACTTCATGTTCATTATGAAGCAAAAACACATCCCCGATCACATATTGACCTTCGGCCGTATTTAGGGTGAGAACAGGATAAGGCCCCATATCAAACAGCAAACCATTGCACTTCCCGCTTGTGAAATACTCACCGGACCGCGACAGTAGTTCCGCCATAGGATGATTGAACCCTTTCCTTAAGGTGCCATAGACAAATAAATAGGACAATCTCAGTAAAATTTACTTTTGATGGCGTTTGACCAAAACTTCCATTACTTCGTCCAATTCATATGATTTTGCTTCCAGCAATACCAAATAATGATACAGTAAATCCGCGGCCTCGCCCATGAACAATTCTTTGTTGTCATCTTTGGCTTCGATTACGATTTCCACAGCTTCCTCTCCTACCTTTTGGGCAACTTTATTGATCCCCGCATTGAAAAGTGAAGTAGTATAGGATTTATCTGAAGGGTTTTCTTTCCTTTCTTTGATCACCTTTCTCAACTGATCAATAAAATGAGTTTTCCCTTTATTACTGTGAGCGAAGCAAGTATCATTGCCTGTGTGACAAACTGGGCCTATTGGGTTTACTGTTACCAAAAGCGTATCCTGATCACAGTCAACTTCAATATTCTTAAGCATTAAAAAATTACCTGAAGTTTCCCCTTTTGTCCATAAACGACCCTTTGTTCTACTAAAAAAGGTAACCTTTCCACTCTTAATCGTCACATCGATGGCCTCTTGGTTCATATAGCCCAACATCAACACCTCTTTAGTAAACTCATCCTGTATAACCGCAGGTACCAGCCCATCTACTTTTTCGAAATCTATATTTATATTTTCCATGCTAAATTATTGCTCAAATATTTATTGTAATCCTCAAACTATTGAAGATTTATGACATCTTTCTTATGTTGACTCCCTGCTTGTCGAGATAATCCTTTAATACAGGAATAGGTATTTCTTTGAAATGGAAGATACTGGCAGCTAAAGCAGCGTCGGCTTTTCCCGCAGTAAACACTTCCTGAAAATGCTGCATTGTGCCTGCTCCTCCTGAAGCTATTACAGGAATAGGAAGTAGAGAGGACAATTCTGAGGTAATGTCATTTGCAAAACCATTTTTTACTCCATCATGATCCATAGAGGTAAGCAAGATTTCACCCGCCCCTCTTTCGGCAACTTCAGCTGCCCATTCCTGAGTTTTTAGCAAAGTAGGCCTTCTTCCGCCATGGGTGTGGACAAAATCTACTCCATCAATATTCTTGGTATCGATGGCAACCACTATGCATTGACTTCCAAACTCTCTGGCTAGTTGATTGATAGCAGAAGGATTTCTTACTGCAGCCGAATTTATACTAATTTTATCTGCTCCAGCATTAAGCAAGGCTTTTACATCGTCAATGTCGGATATTCCACCACCTACAGTAAACGGAATATTCACCTTCCTGGCAACTTTGGTTACCAATTCCACCAAAGTCTTTCTCTTTTCCACTGTGGCAGTGATATCCAAAAACACCAATTCATCAGCTCCTTCGTCAGCATAAATTTTAGCCAACTCAACCGGGTCACCGGCATCCCTCAACTCCACAAAATTCACTCCTTTTACCGTTCTCCCATCTTTGATGTCCAGGCAAGGTATTATTCTTTTCGTCAACATATTAATTTCGTGTAAAGCTACTTAACTCCTCTAGGCTTATTCTTCCTTCATAAAAGGCTTTCCCCACAATGGTTCCATAAACCCCTGCTGCTTCTAGTTCTTCCAAATCCTTTACCGAAGCTACCCCACCACTCGCTATTAACTTAACTCCGGGGATTTCTTTCATTATTTCCTTATAGAGCTCCAAGGATGGCCCCTGCAACAATCCGTCTTTGGCCACATCCGTACAAATAACGTACTGCACACCTTTGGAATGGTAATCTTTGATGAAATCTATCAGGTCCATTTCGGTCGTCTCCTCCCAGCCCGAAATAGCAATTTTCCTGTCTTTGGCATCTGCACCTAATATTAATTTCTCTCCACCGAAAGATTTTAGCCAGCCTGTAAACAAGTCAGGGTTTTTCACTGCTATGCTTCCTCCTGTCACCTGTTTTGCACCTAGCTTGAAAGCCATTGCTATGTCGGCATCGGATTGCACGCCTCCTCCAAAATCTACATGCAGGTCTGTACCTTGACAAATCCTTTCCAAAACTTTGGTATTGATGATTTTCTTTTCTTTGGCTCCATCCAGATCCACCAGATGTAGTCTTTTAATTCCTGCACCTTCAAATCTTTTTGCTACCTCAGTAGGGTCTGATGAGTATTCCTTTTTTTGGCTGTAATCTCCTTGAGTAAGGCGAACACAATTACCTCCTATAATATCTATTGCTGGAATGATTTCCATTATAATTTCAGAAAATTGTTAAGAATTTTTTCACCTGTCACACTGCTTTTCTCTGGATGTCCCTGCATCGCATAATAGTTATCTTTATGCAGAATGGCGGAGAAATCATTGATATAATGAGAACTTGCAATGGTGTATTTTGGGTCTATTTCGGCATAATAGCTATGCACATAATAAACGTAGGAAGACTCATCCAGTCCCTCCAAAAGTGGGGATTTCAGATTCTCAAGGTTGTTCCACCCCATATGAGGCACCTTATTCAAAGGGGGGAATTTCTTTACCTTTATCGGGAAAACGCCCAAACATTGGGTATCGTATTCCTCAGAATGCTCACATAGCAATTGTAAGCCCAGGCAAATTCCAAAAAATGGTTGAGTCAATTCTTTAATCAACTGATCAATCTTTCTTTCCTTCAAATACCTCATTGCCGTACTTGCTTCTCCCTGGCCTGGAAAAATCACCTTGTCTGCCTTTTTTATGGTTTCCCAATCATCTGTTAAGGTCGCATTGACTCCTAGCCTTTCCATGGCATACAATACAGACTGTACATTTCCTGCATTGTATTTAATTACTGCTACATCCATTCGTATCGGCCCTGGCCGCGTTAATCATTTTCGTTTTAAGCAGCCGCTAATTTAAAGCTTTTCGTGGTAGGGTGGAAGATTTCGCTACGAAATATCCAATACCTGTTCCAATAGCTTGTTAAACCATTGCTTAAGTGGTTGTATTTTCTTGATTCAGAAGACTATTAACACTAAAATTTTATAAAAGAATCCAAAAAGTATAGAGCAATCAGGGAAAACTTATTTTTTTATCGAAAACACATAATTATAAGCCATATCAATCAAATCACTTAAATTAGAATTAAGTTTGCTAAAGATTAATTGATCCACTTTAAGCTTTGATACAAAAAATCGCGCGATTAATTTCCAGAATAGGCCATCCTATTAGTTTGTTACTGACTTTTTTGGTCTACTTTCTTTTCAGTATCCATACTCCCTTAAAGGCCTTCTGGACCCTAATCATAATTCTTTCATTAGGCATATTGCCTCTTATAGCCTGGAACTTATACCATAGCCGTAAAGGCATGTATTCAAACTTTGATGTATCTATCAGGACGCAACGTTCCTCAATGTACCGCTTTATCCTATTATTAGCGGTAATCGTTTTAGCCGCCTTATGGTTTAGCAATCAGCCGTCCAATGTGATTATAGGAAGCCTAGTATTGATTCAATTGCTTCTACTTGCCTTCTTTATTAATTATAAAACCAAAATTTCCTTACACGTCGCCATCGCTGTTTATACAGGATTTGGACTATGGGAAATCAATAGAGAATTCTCCATGGTCATTTGGGCTGTCACTCCTTTAATTGCCTGGTCTAGGTGGTACCTTGGGAGACACTTAGCAATTGAATTGTTTTTGGGGTTTGTGCTTGGATGTTTATGTGGTATTGAAATTTTATACTTCATATAACCGGAATCAATCTTTGCTGTAAACATTAAATTTCCCTGCAATATCGGCTTCCAAATGATCTCCCTGATGTACGATCACCCTGTATTTGAGCTTTACTGAATCTCCTTTTTTTAATTTTGTACCTTCTTTTTCATTTTCAGGCCAATACATTGGCGTAGGAGAGATAAACCCATAATCCCTGGTAAACCAAGGAGAAGGGTACCAGTCATTTGAAGGATGTTGCATAACAGCCAGGCCTTCTTGCCCTTCCCCTCGATTGCCATAAAAATCTATCCAGGAAGAAGGTTTACCAAAGGTTTCTTTCTCTCCACGGTCTCCCTCTGCGTTAATCATGGTTCCTCCATTGAGCACATTAAGGTCTTGATCCATTCTTGCGCTGAACAAAGAGTGATTGGTTTTTTCAATAGTAACATCCTCCAGCATTTCCATCTTTACATCAAAATCAATTTGATAAGCACCATCAGCTGTAGTAGAAATTGTGATCACTCGAAAATCCTTTATTGGGGCATTAGCTCCAGGTCTGGTCCAAATGCACTCATTAAGAATTGTCAATTCACTGTCATTATTCTGCTCAATTTCAGCCCTTAAAGACACAATTTGTCCCCTATCTAGGCCTTCTTGCCAATAATTGCCACCATTGACTCTATCGCAACCAAAAAACAAAGAGCTATGATGTGGGTATACCCCATTCCGCATACTGGTTACCAAGGCGCCAGAAGGTCCATTAACAGGGAAGAAAAAAGGATATTTCTCATTTTCAGCAAAATGATAACTGGTAAAAAATTTACCGTCAATAATCACATCTATCCTGTCACCAATTTTTTGAGCAGAAATTTTCTGCGCCATTACTGTTGACTGACAAAACAAAACGATCAAAAGAATAAAGGGAAATATGTATTTCATAATTAAGAGAATTAATATAATACTAAAGTAAGTATAATCCCTGATTCAAAAAAAACAGAACCATATTTGAAAACGTAGAAATCTGGAATTAAGGAATAAATTGGTGAACAGTTTTAAAAGAAGACAAAAATCAAGTACTTTTAAGCGGAATAAACTTCAAATTAAATAACATGATAAAATCTAAATTACTATTGTATTCTTTACTGATTTTCAGTTTTCTAAGCACAGGAAACATTGCTTGCGCACAGGGTGAAAAGCAGTTGACGGGGCGTTGGGACCTAACTGTGGATATGGATGGCAAACAGGCACCTTCATGGTTAGAAGTAAAACTTTCTGGAATGAAGACATTGGTTGGGTATTATGTAGCTCACAATGGCAGTGCCAGACCTATAGCAAAAGTAAACTATGATAATGGAAAGGTAAGTTTTGCGATTCCCCCACAATGGGATAATGCTGATCAGGACATGATTTTTAATGGGCAGTTAAAAGGCGGTAAACTTTCCGGTACAATTACTCAAAGTACTGGTGAAAAGCATTCTTTTACTGGTGTAAAAGCGCCACTATTGGTAAGAGAGAAAGCACCCATATGGGGAAAAACAATAGAATTATTTAACGGAAAGAACCTGGATGGTTGGCATGTAGATGGGGCTAAAAACCAATGGGAAGTCATTGATGGCATATTAACCTCTAATTCTGCGGGATCCAATCTTATCTCAGACCAGAAATTTGAAGACTTTAAATTAAGCGCAGAATTCCGTTACCCAAAAGGTAGCAACAGTGGGATATACCTTCGAGGACGATATGAAGTTCAGATTGAAGACAACCCAGGCACACCACCTTCCTCTATTTATTTCGGTGGCGTATATGGATTCTTAACCCCCAATGAAATGGTAGCAAAATCAGCCGGAGAATGGCAAACTTATGAAATCACATTGATAGGCAGGAGAGTTACTATAATTGCCAATGGAAAAGCCATAATTACAGACCAAATCATACCAGGTATCACTGGTGGGGCCATTGATAGCAATGAAGGCGAAGCAGGGCCGATAATGATTCAAGGTGATCATGGTGCCGTTGAATTCAGAAAATTTGAAATAACACCTGCTAAATAGCCGGTTAAAAAAAGCCAAAAGATAAGTAAGCTTCAAAAGCCCCCATCTTTTGGCTTTTAAAGCTTGTAATTGTATTTACAATTAAAATAGTCAGTAATCACATTTTCCATCTGGAAACCTTGGTATTGATATCAGTATCTTGTAATGAATAGAAAAATGAAGCGTAGAAGATTTATTGGGCTTGGCGCATTGGCTGGTGTTGTAACAGGAACATCACCATCTTTGGCTGCCAAAATCCCCTTAGACAATTCCCGAATCGATAAAAGATACCAACAAGGCCAAAGTCCTTGGCCAATTTGTCTGGATACCGCTACAGTTAGGCCTGCTTCTTTAAGGGAAAAAGTTCAAATTGCTGCTCAGGCTGGCTATGATGCTATAGAACCTTGGGATAGGGAACTGGCTGAATTTGAAAAAGAAGGAGGCAACTTAAAGGACTTGGGAAAAGAAATTAAAGACCTTGGCTTGTTTGTACCAAGTGTTATCGGATTATGGAATGCCTTACCTCCAACGCTCGAAACATTTAAGGAATCCCTAAAAGATACCCGAAACAGAATGCGTATGGCTGCTGATATCCAATCCCAACACATCCAAACAATCCCCAATACTGTAGGAGAAAATTACAATCAAAAATATGTTTCCAAAAGATACCGTGAATTAATAGAGATTGGAATAAATGAGTATGGTATCAACCCGGCTTTGGTTTTTGTGAAATTTTTCCCGCTCAAAACTTTGGGCCAAGCAGTTGGCGTGGCTTTAGATGCTAATCATCCTAAAGCAATGGTTATACCCGATACGTTTCACATGCACATCAGCGAAGGTGGTTTCGAAGGGCTCAATTTTTTAAACGGAGATCTTATTGCAATTTTCCAATTTGCAGATGCGCCAGCTAGTCCTGAAATAACAGCTTTGGGGGACAAACATAGGGTTTACCCTGGTGATGGAATCTTGCCTTTACCTGAAATATTGAAAACCTTAAATTCAACAGGTTATAAAGGATGCATATCGCTGGAATTATACAATCCGGAATATTGGAAACAGGACCTACAAGAAGTCGCCAATACAGGCTTAAGGAAAACAATAGAGGTGATTAATAAAGCTGGGGTTTAATCATGTATAATCATTTGGAAACGAAGTTTTAACAGAATTTCATAAAAATTATAAGCATAATTCACAAAATCAAAGACTTTTTTATAAAAAAAATTATGTCAATTCTATTTTAAAAATGCCCTTAATTATTTAACTCCTAAGGACTGGTATAGATATCGTCCTAGATCAAGAATTCTAATAAGTTTGGGCTAGGGAGAAAAACTAAAATAATGTAATATTTTTTGCCTTATAAATGCTTCATTTATTAAAAGTGAGATGGGTAGGTGAAACTCCCCTTCTTTAGTATGTACTGAGAAATTCCATACTATGTAGAGCGCCGTTCTATTAAAAAACCAGGCAATAAAACTTTTCCCCATAAAAAGATTAGGCAAAAAAAAGACCCTTAGATTTCTCTAAGGGTCAATGAAGGCGGCG
>TARA_R110002124_G_scaffold6564_48_pt1 | contig 50424 bp, 43 predicted proteins | sample TARA_R110002124 | Tara Oceans TARA_R110002124 (sample SAMEA4397445) | marine metagenome | biome: Polar Biome; feature: [SRF] surface water layer (ENVO:00010504); material: water (ENVO:00002006), including particulate matter (ENVO:01000060) such as... | depth 5 m
TGCCGTCGGATTATTGGCGGTATTACCTTCTGGCGAATGCACCGGAGACGTCTGACGCGAGTTTTACCTGGGACGGTTTCGCCGGCACGGTCAACAAGGACCTGGCTGATATCCTTGGTAATTTTGTAAACCGGACGCTGAAATTCTGTTCCTCCAAATTCGGGGAGCAGCTTCCGGCAGGTGGGGAAATAGGGGCTGCGGAAAAGGCGCTCGCTGACGCGCTGCAGCAGCGGCTGACCGCCTATAACACTCATATGGGCGATCTGCAGATCCGAAAAGCCATGCAGGAGCTCAGGGCGATCTGGGCGCTTGGCAATGAGTATCTGACCGAGGCAGCCCCCTGGACGGTGTTCAAGACCGATCCGGACGCCGCCGCGGCAAGCCTGCGGACAGCGATCAATCTGATCCGGATTTTTGCAATTTTGAGCGCCCCAGTTATCCCGAATGCGGCTGCGAAGATGGCTTCAGCCCTCGGGATTACACTGTCTGGCACCGATTGGATCGAGGGCGATTTTCTGGAGGAGTTGCAGATACTTGAGGCCGGGCATGATTTCGAGATTCCGGATGTACTATTCCGCAAGATTTCCGACGATGAGGTCGCGGCCTGGGAAGAGCGGTTCGGTGGGTCGGAGTAGGGGCCGCGCGGTCCCGCACGCGTCTGATTTCACTGAATTTTACCCAATTTCACTCTAATTCTTAACCTGGCTTTAAGGGCTTTGGGATATTCTCTCACAAAGATTTGTGGAAGGATCGACCATGACGTTACGCGGACTTCTTAAACGTAAAGTTATCAGGGCCTTGGCGCAGGATACCAAAGCGACAACGGCGGTTGAGCTGGCGATGGTTGCGCCCGTTTTGATTATTGTTTTGGTCGGCATCATCGAGCTCAGCCTGGCGATGTTCATCAATACGGTTGTCGAGGGCAGCCTGAAGGACGCCTCGCGTCTTGGACTGACCGGCCAGATCCAGGAAGGATCAAGCAACACGCAGGCCCTTGTCGATATGCTCAACGAGGCGTCTCTCGGTTTGCTCGGCCTGACAACTGCTGATGTAACAACACTTGTCTATGAGAATTTTGCCTATGTCGGGCAGGGAGAGGAATATACGGACCTCAGCGGTGACGGCAGCTGGACACCCGGTCCCTATACTCATTCGGACGGTACAGTCTACCCCGATGGTGAGCCCTGGGTGGAGGTGAACGGTAACGGTATCTATGACGAGGATTTCGGTGTCGCCGGGATGGGTGCGCAGGGCGATATTGTCCTTTACACCGTTGAATATAACTGGAACTTCCTGAGTGGGCAGGTAATCCCGATCCTGGGTGGCATCATTCCTATGCGGGCCTCGATCGTTGTCCGCAATGAGCCTTACTAAAATGTCGCTTGTTTTTATGAGAGGCGGGGACAAGTCCCCGATTTGAGGTTAAAATGAGCCGTTTATTCATTTCATTTTCCGATAAGATTACTCACCATGTGCAGGAATTTATCCGCAATCATCGGGGGGTTGCGATGGTGGAGTTCGCTATGCTTCTGCCGCTTCTGATGCTGCTGACGGCGGGAAGTTTCGAAGTGGCCCGCTACGCCCTGATGACGCAGAAACTTGACCGGATTACCGCGACCCTCTCTGACTTGATTGCGCGATCCGGTAATGAAACGATTACGGAAACGGAAATCTCGAATATTATTGATTCCGCGCTCTTTATGGCCCAACCCTTCGATATCAGTGATGGAAGCGTTATTTTCCTGACCTCTGTTCAGGGCCGCGCGGGCGACGCGCCGGAAATACTCAGCCAGCGGGTTTCCGGCAACCTCACCGGCTATACCAGCGCCATCGGCAGCACAATCGGCGGGGACGCGACCCTGCCGACCGCGTTTCCGGATGCCGGTTCAGGCGAGACCCTGGCAGATGGGGAAACCCTCATCATTGCGGAAATTATCTATGATTACAGCCCCTATCTGACGGGCCGGATCGGCTTCTTTGGCGATATGGCGTTGCGCGCCCGCGCGTATTTCCGGCCCCGCTTTACCGATACCATTACATTCCCTGCGGCTCCCTGAGTCTGACCTTTCTCCCATGAGAGGCCGGCTTGCGGTTGACCTTGCCTGATGCGTGCAGGCAGGCGGGTATAAGCCTAATCTCTCGTCTCTCTTCTCCATATCTGAAAGTATCTGCAGGCTGTCAAAGTCATGTCTCTGGCCTCAGTCCGTATGTCTATATGGCCTGCCATATCGCGGCTATTTCTTACTGGACAGCATGGGGCGCCTATTCAGGCTGAACCGTCCGTTGGAACAAAACCATAATCATTGTCTGAGCCGGACTGCCAAGAAAAAGGGTGGGAAAGGAAAGCTTTCAGGAAGAAGCCATCATGTGCGGAGCAGACTGGTACCATAAAAAATGCGGCGCCCAGAAGAGGAACGCCGCATTTATTTGTTTTGGCTGCTGTATCCCGGTTACTTCGAGATACGCAGGTTACTCAGCTCTTCACCGATGGTGTTGAAGTTATCCTGTAACTCGTCCGCTGAAGTGGCAACAAAGGCATGCTTGGGAGATGTCGCACAATCACGCATCATGCTGGAGTTTCCGTCAACGAGCAGGACGGTGTAGACGATGATGCCTGCGGCCTTCATGGCAGTGCAGGTTGCCAGTACCTTGTCGTCCAGGATATCGGGATAGTTTGAATAGCTACTGCTGTTCAACGCATCCTGATCCAGGAATCCTCTATAATCATAATAGATGGAGTTTGGGGTCTGATCAAAAAGTTCTGCACGGGCAAAAGCATGATAGATATCATAGGCACTGCTGTTGGTACCGAGTGTATTCAAGCCGTCTGTCATCAGGATGACAACCTTGTCCATATGGACTTCATCATACTCAAGCGGCAGAGCCGTATATGGCACGTTCGGCGTGACTTTTGTGTTTGTCGGCAGATTCAGCGTGGACGATCCGTGCCAGAATCCTCTCCAGCGGGGAGAAATCGCGCGCCATCCCCAGGTCATGCCGATATTAACGGCCGTTCCGCCATCATGATCCATACCGTCAATATGTGTTTTGATGGTGCTTTTCTCAGCCGTAAGCGGCAAAACCTTGGATGTGGGGCAGTATTTGTTCGGACCTTGTCCGCCCAGACCGGAGCTGATGGATACACTGCCGTCTGATTTTCGCCAGTCATTCCGCATGACGTTATCGCCGCCGCTGTTATCGCCGTTAAAATCATTGTCCGAATCGCGATGATAGTCGTTCCAGAAATAGGGAACGAAGTCATTTGACGGCGGATCATCTGAGATGTCAACCGTACCACCAAGGAGGTTATCCCGCATCTCGACACAACCTTCCCAGCCATAAACCGTGTCATTGGAGCCATTGCCGGTGACATCCCGACCGAGGGCTGTGTTGGAAGAATCCTGTGTAAAGATACTGTTTGAATTACTCGTCAAGTTGGTTATGTAATAATTTTTAAGCCACTCGATATTTTGCGGGCCAACGTTCACGGCCATTGTATAGGGAACGATACCCACCCAGAGCTTTTCCCGCGTTTCATCATTCCCATATAACGTGTCGATTAGTCCCTTCGCGGATGTTTTTAAAACTCCGAGACGGTCACTGCTGCCAAGCGACTTGTCCATAGACCCGGTATTATCGAGGACCAGCACAAGTTCCATACCACGGTTCTGCCGCTTGATTTCCGTCGCGGCACCGAGAGTAAGGGACGGTTGCCCGAGCACATTCATGAAGGTTGTGCCCATATTGGCATTGACATTCAGCGTGATATTCTCACGCGTGGCATCCCAGGTGACCGTGGTGGCGTCCATCGTAATCGGATCGGTGCCCATAAAGCCGGAGGGGAAGTTCGCATCGAAATACTTCTGCGCATCCGCATAGATTTCGGCGTCGGTCGGCGCGAAGATATTGCGTCCGACGGCAAGGCCTGCCGCATCCAGCGCCGTCGAGAGCTTTGATTTCAGGACATAGGCGCGGCCAAGATCGATTGATAGGCCGACAGCGCCAAAAATGGGAATCGCCAGGAATGCGATAATAACAGCGGACACTCCGCGGTTATCTTTGATGAAACCAGAGGCAATCCGGCGTAGTGAACCAAAAATAGTCTTCTTGTTCATGCTGACACCATGCAATTCAAAATTAAATTTTACTAAGCACAGCATCAGATAAAATTTTTAACAATTCATTAAAAACTAAAATCCATTTCAGTAAAATTGTACTAATTAAGACAATTAACTGGGGCGTAACTCTATATATGTGTATTTTATAATCTCATATAGAAATAAAAATACATTTCTAAGTAATTATTTGAGTATGATTAAGTAAAAATAAAAGTATGAATACTGATTTAATAAAAATTTACGTATTTTATACTATTTTTGAGCACTAAAAAAAATCGACACTTTAACTATTGATTAATGATTTGAGGTTTAAATGCTGATCAAGGCGCGAGGCAAGACGAACTTGGGAAGCGCTTTAAACCTTAAGGGGCTTTTCAGGTTGCGGGGTAAACGCGGGCTAAAAAGTCTGACTACCAATGGGTCTTGAAAACCCGGCGGATTGAAAGCCAAGTTTTGTTTAGTGTCAGGATAAAATCCTGAATTTTAGGAGACTCACTATGATTAAAGTAATCCGTTCTTTTGTAACAGACGAGTCTGGTGCTACGGCTATTGAATATGGCCTGATTGCCGCCCTCGTCGCTCTCGTTGGTGTTGTTGCGTTCACTGCAGTTGGTGATACAATCTTTGACGCCTTTGATGAAATTGCACTTCAGTTGTGTGAAGGTGCTGGTGGTGTATACACCGCTTCCACTTCATCTGTAGCTGGCAGCTGCGCTATCCCGTAATCCAGCTGTTTGACATTGGAGGTAACGTTTATTACGAACGACGTTACCTCCACTCTTTCAAAACAATATAATTACAGTTTCCAAAAAGCAGTAAGTGAATATGGAGGTTGCGATGATCAAGATTGGTACGTTTTTCGCCGATGAGTCAGGGGCAACAGCTATTGAATATGGACTTATTGCCTCTCTTGTCTCTCTCGTAGGTATCGTTGCCTTCACGGCGTTGGGGGACACGGTTCTTGTCGCCTTTACCGATATTTCCAAAGATTTCTGCGTCGCAATTGGCGGCACATTCAGTCTGACCGCAGATGGTGCCGACAGCTGCACCTGAGTAGCAAATTCCTTCTTTCGAGCCTGAACTTCCACTATAGTTAACGGCATTTTGAACGCATTGCTAGTCTGCAATATTACCTCAAATTTTCGGCATATTTTGCCAGTATTTTTCCGACGTGATTTTAGCGTAAATCCCTTTAAATTCCTCAAAATTTCCCACGTAAAGCCCGACAAATTTAACCTGAAATTAAGGTCTTTGGGTCTAGGCTCATTAATTATTGAAACATAATGGAATTAGCACCATGGCGCGAAAAATTATTCTGATCGTTTTTGCACTCCTGATCACCGGGTCCACGGTCTGGTTTGTCCGCAACTGGGCAGGCCAGCAGCAGGCAACAGTAATGGAAACCGCCGATGTTGAAGTGCAACGGGTGGAATCTAATGTTAAGATCCTTGTTGCGGCCACAGATTTGCCGGCCGGCACCCTGGTACAGGAACAGCATCTGACATGGCAGTCCTGGCCGGAAGATGACAGCAATAGCATCGAGGATGTTTATATTGTCGAAAATGTCCGTCCACTTGAAGATTTTATCGGAACGGTTGTTCGCCAGGGAATCGTCACGGGGGAGCCTATTACGGATGCCCGCATGGTTAAACCCGGGCAAAGCGGATTTCTTGCCGCCGTCCTCAACCCCGGTAAACGCGCCGTCTCTATTCCACTTGACATGACCTCTGGCATTGCCGGTTTTGTCTTTCCGGGCGATCGGGTGGATGTCATTCTCGTTCACTCTATTAAGGAATCAGAACTGGAAGAAGATACAGGAACTTCACGCAGAGCGAGTGAAACGATTCTGACTGATGTCCGCGTGGTTGCCATGGATCAGTCTACCAATGATCAGCTGCAGGAAGCCTCAATTCGCCGCGTCGCAACCTTGGAAGTTTCGCCCAAGGGCGCAGAAATTGTTGCAGTTGCAACCGAGCTAGGCCGCCTTACCCTATCACTTCGAAGCATTGCCCGTGTCGAGGATAGCGAGAAAAGCAAGGACGGCACTGTTGCCTTCAAGGCTGAACGGGGCCGGGGACATACCTGGGATAGCGAGGCGAGCCGCCTGATTACCGGGGGAACGCCGCGTACGGGTATTCCCACAACAGTCATCAATGTCGTACGTGCTGGCGAAGCCAAGCAACAGTTGTTCGACTAAGGAGTAGTTTCGATGTTGACAAGACTTTTTACACCATTGGCCGCGTTAGGGCTGGGATTCCTGTTGGCCTTCGGAGCATCGGGAACGATCCAGGCGGCGCAGGTGATCAATTCCAAGGGTGATATTCTTGCCCTGACCCTGAACTCAGGCAAGCTGGTGCAGCTCGATCAACCCGCAACATCGGTTTTTGTCGGAAACCCGGAACTTGCAGATGTGCAGATCCAGTCGCCGACGATTATCTATGTCTTTGGCAAGGGCACGGGCAGCACCAATCTTTTCGCGCTCGATAGCCAGGGCCGCGTGCTGCTTAACTCTCCGGTCTCGATCACCCATGATGTGACCTCTCTGAATGAATCCTTGCAGGAAATCAGTCCGAACGGCGGACTGAAGGCACGCTCGACCCCGACAGGCATCATGCTGACAGGACGGGTGAAATCAGCGGCGAGGGCCGAGGATGCCCGCCGGATGGCGGAGCTATATCTCAATGGAGGAACTGTCTTTAACCGGATTGAGGTCGCGGGCGCCATGCAGGTTAACCTCAGGGTGCGTGTTGCGGAAGTTTCCCGTTCGGTCACCAAACAGTTCGGTGTCAACTGGGAAGTCTTCGGGCGGATCGGTGATGGCTTTCTCGGGCTTGCAACGCCAACGGATATCGTGACGGATGCGACGACCGGGGCAATAACCCGCCTCGGCCAAGGCACAAACTTTCTGTCCGGCTATAGCGACGATAATGTTGATATCCTGAACGTAATTGATGCCCTGGATGAAGAAGGGTTGTTGACCATCCTTGCGGAGCCAAATCTGACGGCCCTGTCTGGTGAAACGGCGCAGTTCCTGGCCGGCGGCGAATTTCCCATACCGGTCCCGCAGGAAGACGGCGCGATTACGGTTGAATATAAACCGTTTGGTGTGTCGCTTGCATTCAAGCCAACCATTGTCGACGATAACCTGATCAATTTACAGGTGCGCCCGGAAGTCAGTCAGCTGTCATCCAACTCCGCCATTAATGTCGGTGGTTCTTTTATCCAGTCGCTTCTGACCCGTCGGGCGGAAACCACGGTTGAACTTGCCAGCGGTCAGAGCTTTGCCATTGGCGGCCTGTTAAGTAATGACGGCGACAACAACATCTCGAAAACACCATTCCTCGGGGATATCCCGATATTAGGCGCGCTTTTTCGCTCTTCCTCCTTCCAGCGGAATGAGACCGAGCTGCTGATTATCGTGACGCCATATCTGGTGAAACCGAGCAATTCACGCATTGCTGAGCCTACAGACGGTTATATTCCGCCGAACGACAAGGATCTTTATGTCGGTGCGCGAAATTTCCGTCCGACCCTGGGCGATGCCGCCCCGGAAAAAGATGGTCGTGATGTTGCCGCAACGACGCAAGCGGAAGATGTCAAACTTGTTGGCCCCGCCGGCTTTATCCTGGAGTAGATCTTATGAAACAGACATATCTTAAGAAAACGGCAACGCTGGCCGGACTGATGGGGTTTCTCCTGATGGCGGCGGGCTGTACATCGCCGGAGGGGTTGTTCGGCGCGATTGATGAAACTGCGAGCCCGGAGAAGGCAAAGCTGGAGAAAAAGATCTCTGTGAGCGAGCTGACCTCGACGGTAATCGTTGAATTCGAATCGGGCCGTTCCGGGCTTGCCGACATGGAAAAAGGCAAGCTGCTTGGCTTTATCGAGGCCCAGCGCCTGAATTTTGGCGAAGCGGTTGAAGTCGAATTGCCGACATTTGAAGGCAGTAACGGTTTGAACGAACAGCGCTTCGTGCAAGTTGCGGAATTCCTGCAGGATCGCGGCTTTAATGTGGCCCCGCGGGTGACCCGTGAAAATGCCCCTGATTCGCTGCGCGTATATTTCGTGCAATATGTTGCGACGGTTGATCCAAACTGCCGGAAGGGCTGGTACAAGCCCGAAGGCATTGGCTATGAAAACCTGCCGCTTCCTTATATGGGTTGCGCCAACGCTGACGCTCTTGCCGGCATGGTAGCAAACCCCAAGGATCTGGTCGCACCGGCGAATTCCGACGCAATGATTGGCGAACGCGCGGCGCGCCCGGTGGAAGTTTACCGTAGGGGCGCAGGATCATCGGCTGCGCCTGCTGCGGGCGGCGGGCAATAAGGGAGTCTGAGGAAATGGCTAAATCATCATCTTTAAGCACGCTTTTCGGTAATGCGGTTTGCGAAGATTTCATGGCTTTCGTCGAGGACGAAAAATCCCTTGAGGTCAGTCGGGAAGTCTGTAAAACCCTCGATTTTTCTTCCGATGCCACCCAGGACGGCGGAATAACAGCGGCATTAACCCGGATCGAGCCGGGACATTCCCCCAAGGTGGTTCTGGCAGACATCACGAAGAGCATTGACCCTGAAAGCGACATTACCCGGCTTGTCCGGAAAATGGGCCCGGAGAAAACACTGATTATTCTCGGTTCTTCAAATGATGTCGGTGAATTCCGGAAAATGATCGCGCTTGGTGCCAAGGACTACTTGGTCAAACCGATGACGGCGGACATCCTGAAAGATGCAGTTGAAAATGTCGATCGCCAGTCACAGGCCCTTCATGCCGCCCAGAGTGGCAAGCTGACCGTTCTCGTCGGCGTGCGCGGCGGTGTCGGGGCGACGACCATTGCCACGAACCTGGCCTGGATCATGGCCAATGAAGAGAAACTGCCGACGGCACTCCTTGACATGGACCTGCATTTCGGCACGACCACTCTTTCGCTTGATATTGAAACAGGTGGCGGCTTCCGCGAAGCGCTTGAAAATCCGCATCGGCTCGACAAGCTGTTTCTCGACAGCGCCATCGTCAAGGACGGCGATCGGCTTGCGGTTCTGGGCACGGAGGAGCCGATCGACGAACTTGTGGATATCAGTGAAGAATCCATCGATGCATTGATCGGAGAGATTAGCCAGGATTACAATCAGGTCATTGTTGATCTGCCAAGGCATCTTCTGCCCACGCAGGGCGCTTTGTTGGCATCCGCCGATACGGTTATTCTCGTTTCCGATCAATCGCTTGCCGGCATCCGGGATATCAACCGGATCACTCAAGCGATGACGACACTCCAGACCAAGGGTCGGATACTGAAGGTTGTCAGCCGCGTTGGATCGGAACGCGCCGCGCAGGTTTCCAAAGCGGACTTCGAGCGCGGACTGAACGAAGCGGTGGACTATGTCATTCCGGAGGATGCGAAATCGCTGACAATCTGCGCTAACGCCGGCAAGGCCATCGGAGAGGTTGCAGCAAAAGCGCCAATCTTGAAGGTCTTGCGCGACTTGTCAGCAGATGTATCCGGATACGAAAAGCCGCAGAAGAAGGGCCTGTTCACGCTGGTTCCGGGTGGCAAGAAAAAGAAAGAAGTGGGACATAAAACGTGAGTTTATGGCGTTCATCTTCATCGGACAGTAAAGGAAAGGTAACGCCGGTCGCCCCGAGCGTTGCCGGACCGCAGGCGGCTGATCTTCTGGCAAAATATATGCCGGAAATCACCGAGGCACTGTTGCCGGGCATTGATGTCAATGAGAACCGCTCTGCCATTGCGCAGATGGTTAAGACATATCTGCGCGATGCGATGAAGCGTGAAAAGATCGAACTGAATGTCCTTGAGCAACGCACGCTCGTCAATGACCTGACCCAGGGCCTCAGGGCGGAACTTTCAAAGAAGAAACCTTCCATTCCATTGGCCCCGGAACCTAATGTCCCGGTTCACGGCGGCGGCGAACAGCCGGAGCCTTATCTGAACGGCACGGATGATAATTCCGGCTATACCCAGATCGTCGAAGAAGGCGTGACCGTCTTTGGCGCCGATCCGGATGCGCCGGTCGAAGTACGGGCGCAATTTGACCGTCCGGCTGAATTAAGGCATTCCGATACCGACGTGGACAGCGAGGATGAAGAGGAAATAGCTCCGATCGTTCCCGTCGCCAAATCTGCGGAAGAAGAGGAAGAGCCCGACGAGAACGACAAATCCGCCTCGCTGTTCAATATATCAATGGCTCCGGAGACAACCGGGGTCAAGATTAATGCGCAACTGGAAGCGGTGAAAAACGTCATCCAGCCGCTGCTGATGGAGCGGATCGATATCAGCGCGGCCGTGACCATGGACCGCCTGGACCTTGCCCGCGATATTTCCGATATCGTCACCGATATCCTGATCGAGGAACGTATCCAGCTTAATCAGCGTGAACAGCGTGAGCTGACCGAAAGCCTCATGCACGACATGCTCGGTTTGGGTCCGCTGGAACCGCTTCTCGCTGACGAATCAATCACTGATATTATGGTCAATGGCCCCAAGCAGGTTTTTGTTGAGCAAAAAGGCAAGCTGGTGCTGTCCGACTGCCAGTTCCGCGACAATGCACATGTGATGCAGGTGGCAGGGCGCATCGTGAGTCATGTGGGGCGACGTGTGGATGAATCCAATCCGCTGGTGGATGCGCGCCTCGCCGATGGTAGTCGTGTGAATATCATCATCCCGCCGCTGGCAATTGATGGTCCGTCGATCTCTATTCGTAAATTTGCCAAGCAGAAAATCACTCTTGATGTGATGGAGCGGCAGAAGAACCTGTCGCCTGCGGCGGCCACCGTGCTTCGTGTTGCCGGTCGCTGCCGCCTCAATATCCTGATTTCCGGTGGTACGGGTTCAGGTAAGACGACCATGCTGAATGCTATCTCGCAGCTTATCGATCCGGGCGAGCGTATTGTTACCATCGAGGACGCGGCGGAACTCCAGCTGCAGCAGCCTCATGTCGTTCGCCTTGAAACCCGCAGCGCCAACCTTGAAGGCGGCGGCGAGATTGCCATGCGCGACCTTCTGAAAAACGCTCTGCGTATGCGCCCGGACCGAATTATCCTCGGCGAAATTCGTGGCAGTGAGGCGATTGACATGCTTCAGGCCATGAATACTGGCCATGATGGTTCACTTTCGACAATCCATGCCAACCGCCCGCGTGAGGCTCTGACCCGGCTTGAAAATATGGTTGGCATGTCGAGCGTCAACCTGCCGGCCAAGGCCGTCCGGACTCAGATCGCCTCGGCCATCGACCTGATTGTCCAGATCAGCCGTATGCGCGATGGTGTACGCCGTATTACCTATATTTCCGAAGTGGTCGGCATGGAAGAAGACGTTATCACCATGCAGGACCTGTTCTGGTATGAATTTCAGGGCGAGGATAAGGGCGGCCGGTTACTTGGCGAATTTAAGTCGACTGGCTTGCGCCCGCATTTCGCACCGCGCGCCGCCTATTTCGGATTGGAAAAAATGCTGTTGGGAGCCATGTGATGTTTGACGCTGCAGGACCTGGTGATCAGTTGACAATGATGCTTGTTGTGGGCGGGGCGACGCTTATGATTTCCCTGCTGTTGTTGCTTGCCTTTGCTGGCGGCGACGGTAATAGCCGCGAATCCAAACGTCGTTTGGACGAAATCAGCATGGGTCAGAAGCCAACAGGTAAAAGCCAGGCCCGCAGTTCCGCCCGCCGGGCACAGGATACCAGCGGTATCAAGATTGTCGACGGCATCGTAAGAGCCCTCATTCCGAAGCCGGATCAGCTGAAGATCAGGCTGGAAAAGACCGGTTTCAACATGACGGTGTCGAAATATGCGACTGTCACCGGAATGCTGATTGTCCTGATCATCGGCTATTCCCATTATCTGTATGGATTGAACTGGTTTCTGGCTGTGCCGGTCGGATTGGCATCCGGGCTTTTTATTCCGCATGTCACGGTCGGATATCTCGGCAAGCGCCGGATCAACAAATTCATGAAAACCTTTCCCGAAGCGATAGAGTTGCTGGTCCGGGGACTGCGGGCAGGTTTGCCGATCAGTGAGGCAATCGTGACCATTGGCAATGACGCACCCGATCCTGTGGGCAAGGAATTTCGCGGCGTCGCCGATGCGATGCGGGTGGGCCAGAGCCTGGAACAGGGGCTTTGGGACGTCGCACGGCGCATTGACCTTCCGGATTTTAAATTCCTGATTATCGCGATCTCCATTCAACGGGAAACCGGCGGTAACCTAGCAGAAACGCTGGGTGGACTGGCCAATACATTACGCAAGCGTCGCCAACTCAAACTCAAAATCAAGGCTATGTCATCAGAAGCCCGGGCGAGCGCCTGGATTATCGGCTCCCTACCGTTCATCATGTTCTTCCTGCTGTGGCTGGCGAATGAATCTTATGTCATGAAGCTCGTCGATGATCCACGCGGTATGTATATGATCGGTGCCGGTCTGACGATGATTGGCTCCGGCGTAGGGGTAATGGCCAAAATGGTCCGCTTCGAGATTTAGGAGACAGAAATGGTTGATATAGCCACCTTGCTGCCCGACTGGTTGCGCGACGAGAATATGCTGGCCCTGATTGCCGGAGCGGCTTCCTTCGCTGTGCTCCTGATGATGTGGAATGCCTTTTTGGTGAAAGATGCCCTGCCGGGCCGGATCAAGAATCTTGAAAAACGCCGCACCAAGCTGAAAACCGATATCGCCAACCAAACCAAGCAACGCAGCAAGCTGGTGATGCGCGAGAATTTCATGCATCGTGTGGTCAAGAAGCTCCAGCTCATGCGCGGGGAGCGGGCGAAGATCATTGCGGCGAAACTGGCAAAGGGGGGCTGGCGCTCGAAAGATGCACTTGTCGCTTATCTGTTTGCCAGAATTTCCCTGCCGGCTCTGTTTGCCATCCTGACCGCAACTTATCTGTTCGGTACTGGCGCCGTTGACTGGGGTGTTGCGGTCAAGATTGTTGTCTGCGCCGCGGCCGGTCTGGTCGGGTTTATTCTGCCCGATACGCTGGTCAAAAACCGGATTTCAAAACGCTATACCGCCATCCGCAAATCCCTGCCCGATGCGCTTGACCTCCTGGTGATCTGTACCGAGGCGGGGTTGAACCTCGATAGCGGGCTGGATCGGGTTTGCCGGGAAATTGCCAACTCCGCACCAGAGCTTTCCGACGAGATCGGGCTCACCTCTATCGAGATTGGCTTCCTGCCGGATCGTAAAATGGCTCTGGCAAATCTAGCCAGCCGTGTCGATTTTCAGGCCATGAGCACGCTGGTCAATACGCTGGTGCAGACTGAAAAATATGGCACGCCGCTTGCTGTCGCCCTGCGGGTGCTCGCAGCAGAAATGCGGGAGGAACGCATGATGAAAGCAGAGGAGAAGGCCGCCCGCCTTCCGGCCATCATGACCGTTCCGATGATTATCTTTATCCTGCCGGCCCTGTTCATTGTCCTCATCGGCCCGGCTGTCCTTAAAGCCATCGACGCCTTCGCTGGCGGTTGATACCCGACGGTTGCAGGGCAGGGACTTCACTTCTTACCCTGTCAGCATTATCTCCTTCAAAACACGAGCTATCCCTCCTGACGCCTTTTCTACAGAGTGTGTGGACTGTGGTCCTTGTCCGGGCCTTATAGGCATCATGTCGTAGTTGGGGCGCAAGGAGACCCACGGGCATGATCCAGCGTGGGAGCGGCTCGTGGACATCGGACCAAAGGGAGTATGCAGTATGGTCTACTGGCAGGAAGGTTACGACTGTCCGCCATGCGCAAGAAAGTTGCTAGCGATTTTCCATAAAAAAACGGGCCCGTATCAGGGCCCGTTTCTATTGGTTCAGTGTCAGGATCAGAGGGCGCCGCCGAAGCTCTCTTTCTCGAAGTCCGCGATCAGGTTGGTGTCACTATCCGATGTCGGGGTTTGATCTTTATTGTCCTTAGCCATCCGTTGGTTCGGGGCAAGGGTGGGGAGGCTGTCCTTTTTGACGGGCGTTTCGGTTTTCGGTGCGCTTGCCATGAAGCAATCGAAGCTACGATCCCGGAGGCTGCTGCACAGCTGCATGGTTTTCATTTTGTCTGAGAAGCCACCGATTTTCAGGCGATAGTAAAGGCCACCCTTTTCCTCACCGAGGTCAATTTCATGAATGACCGGATCGATATCGCCGAGCAGGTCAACATTCTGTGTCTGTACGATCTTCCAGCCTTTTTCTGCCAGCGGCTTTTCCTTGTAAGAGCCAATCTGAAGGAAATAGTTGCCGCCATCGGGCATATAGGCCTCGGCGTTGCTTTTCATTGGCTGGTCATCGGAACGCATCGCGATTTTTGTCGCCTTCGGCGTTTCATCCGCTGGCGTATCGGCGATCATGGGTGCTTCCGGAGCAACCGTCGTTGCTTTCCTGTCCAGCGTCCATTCACGGGCCGGAGCAGCCGATTCGTCCTTCTTCACAAATGTCACTGGCTTCTCATCAACCTGTGTATCGTTCTTTTTCACGAAGGTGACGGGCTTTTCTTCCGCTGGGGCCGGATCCTTTCTAACGAAGGTCACGGGCTTCTCAAGAGGTTTGGCAGGTTTATTGCTGGCGACCACTACCGGTTTTTCCATTGTCTCGGCTTCCGGTGCCGTCTTTTTCGCGACTACAACAGGGGCAACATCCTTTACTGGCGCTGTCTTGGTGGCCGGCGGCTCCGCCTTCGCCATCATCATCGGTGAATCAGAGGCCGGAACCAGAGGTTTGGGGGCTTTTGCTGCCGGAGCACGCTCTTTCTTGGCGCTTGCATCAAGAGACAGCTGCTCCGTTTCAGCGCGGGCCATCAGAACATCCGGGTCTTTCGGCAGTTGCGGCTCGGGCGCTGTCAGAACTTCGGTGACGATGTCGTCCTTAGATGCGTTCATCAGCTTGATCTGGTCATCCAGGGCAAGAACCTGCTCATCAGGCTTGCTGTTGAGGGCCTCGAAATACATGTTGTTGTTGCGGGCATCCTTTTCGGAAAGATCCATGCGCGAATATTTCAGCGCCTCGCCGGATTTGCCCGCCATGCCGTAGGCGAGGGCAAGCGTCTGACGATGTTCCGCCGTCGCCTTCGGATTTTCAGTTACAACGGACAGAATGGCAATTGCCTGTTCCGTCTCGCCCGAAAGAGCGAGGGACAGGGCCAGATTGCTCTTGTAATTGAGATTGTCCGGATCGGCCTTGATCGCAAGTTTATAATATTCCTGCGCCTTCTTGTGCTCGCCTGCCTTATCCATGGAAACAGCAATGCCGCCAAGAGACTTGGCGTTACTGTCATCGATTTTGAGCGCCTCTGCGAAAGTCTGGGAGGCCAGATATGGCTTGCCCATCTGCAACTGGCTGTACCCGATGCCGTGATAGGCCGCTATATTCATCGCATCGAAGCTATGAATGCGTTCATAAACCGCGATTGCATCGGCTGAGCGGCCGGTTTTGCGAAGGACCTCGCCGATCTTCAGAAATGCCGCCGGGTCGTTGGGATGCTGCTTTGCAGCCATGGCGTATAGCCGGAGGGCCGTTGCAGAGTCATTTTTTGCCCAGGCCCGGTCCCCGACGCGTAACATTTTTTCAATAGTCATGCCGTCGGTGGAGGTGGTTTCAGGAACGTTGCTGCTCACAGCAACAGGTTTGTTTTCCGACGGATCAGCTGATGCAGAATGATCAGAGACGGTGTTACATCCCGCAACAACCAGTCCGGTTGTCGCGAGGAGAACTGTCCGAAGACGGGCAGCAAATGGGTTATGTTGCGGCACAGCTTTTGGCCTCTCTTTTGAGAATTAACAAAAATCTATGCTCCAAACTAAAGCCATCTTCCTTAAAAACGGTTAATGTAAAGGGAAAATTATCCTAAAATTCCTTATCTGCCGTCTAAGCCCGGATTTGTGCCGTTTGAACGCTACAGCCGCCTGCGCTTAATGGCAGAGGCGGCGGGCTCCGGCTGGCTTTGCGACGGCTTGCCATGGCGATTGACATCGATAGGCTGTTGCTGTGTCACGCTGACCGGTTCACGATAGGGAGGCGCGGGATTGACCACGGCCGGGTGGGACGGATCGACAAACCGGTCGAACATGCCCGAACGAATCTGGTCCGGCAGAACCTCGAACAGGGAGACGGTATTCTGAAGTCCGATTCCGTTGACGAAATTGGCGATGGCGATGGTCAGCAGCCCTGTGCGCACGGTTCCGGCATCTATTCCCTGCTCGTTACAGCGGGCGAGAGCATCTGAAAATTCCTTGGCGACGATATTGTTCATGTTGTCCCTGTTCATCTGTGGCTCCTTTGGATTAACGCCGCGCCGGGCGGCGCCGTATGACATGTACAGATAACGTCTGACTTGGCGATTTGTGACGACGGGAAATGAAATCTTTGAAAATGGCGTGTTTTGCTATTTGTCTCTATAATAAGATAAAAATGCAGGAGATTTGAATGTCAGCCGAGCTTGAGGAATTTGCGGATCTGATCAGGATGAGCCGCTCAATTGCGATCTTTACCGGGGCGGGGATCAGCACCGAATCCGGTATACCGGACTTCCGCAGTCCCGGCGGGCTTTGGGAGAAGAACCGCCCCATCGATTTTTCCGAATTCCTGCAATCGGAGGAAGCGCGGCGCGAAAGCTGGCGCCGCAAGTTCGCCATGGAATCTGTGTTGTCGAAAGCCGAACCAAATAAAGGACATATGGCTATTTCCTCACTTTATGAGCAAGGAAAAGTCTGCGCCGTTATCACCCAGAATATTGATGGCCTGCATCAGGCATCGGGCGTTAGCGATGCGGATGTGATCGAGGTGCATGGCAATACCACCTATGCCAAATGCCTTGACTGTGCGGGGCGGATGGAGCTGGAGCAAGTGAAGGAGATTTTCGCCGTCGATGAAACCCTTCCGAGCTGCGAGAAATGCGGCGGCCTGATCAAGACCGCCACCATTTCCTTCGGTCAGGCTATGCCGGTAGAGGAAATGCGCCGCGCGGCGGAGGCGGCGCTCGGTTGCGATTTGTTCGTAGCGATCGGTTCTTCCCTTGTCGTCTATCCGGCGGCGGAGATCCCGCTGACGGCCAAGCAGGCGGGGGCGCCTCTTGTTATCCTCAATCGCGAGCCGACACCGCTCGATGACTATGCCGATCTGGTTCTGCACCGGGAAATCGGGGAAACACTTGCCGCTGTCACAAAACTGTAAAACAAGAGTATCATATAGAGGCAGTCGCGCCATCCGCGACTTCATCACTTGGGCAAGAGAACTCTGAATGTACAACAGTAATGGTTACTTATGGAAAATGCTGCTGTTTATTGCGGTGGCGACAGTGCCCGTTGCTATTGTTTCATTTTGGTTACTGAGCCATGACTACATACAGATCGGCCATGTTGCGCTCCTCATCGGAGCGGCGGTGTTGCCGGCCTTTGTCCTGTTCACCAAACTGGTGCGGGAGATGCAGGCGGTCGCCTTCCGAATGGAGCGGGCGGCGATCATGTCGCCTCTGGAAGGGGAGGATCGGACTACCTTACGCGAGGGGTTGCTGCCGCTCGATAATGTCCTGCTGACCATGGAGCAGTATCGCCGGGTATTGCAGCATATGTTGCGGGAGGCGCAGTCACGCCAGGACGAGGCGTCGCTCCTCTTTGATATGCTGCCGGATCCGGTTCTGGTGCTGGGCAACAAGCGCCGCATTCGCCGGTCAAATGACGCGGCGAATCAGTTTTTCGACGTCCAGGAGATGGAGGGGGACCTGACCCGCTTCATTCGCCATCCGGCGCTGCTGAAGGCGGTTGATACCGCCTATGAGGGAAAGGAGCCGGACAGCCGGATCGAATTCACCATCTCCGATGTTGTGCCGCGCCATGTTGCAGCCTATATCGTCAACCTGAAAGGCGAGAGCAGCGAGGGGTTGCGGCTTATCGTGACGCTGCATGACCTGACGGCGTCCCGCCGGATGCAGCAGATGCGGGTTGATTTCGTCGCTAACGCCAGTCATGAACTCAGAACCCCGCTGGCCATCCTGATCGGCGCGCTTGAAACCCTGATAGGGCCGGCGCGCAACGATCTGGAGGCACATAAGCGATTCTTCACCATGATGCAGGCGCAATCCCTCAGGATGTCGCAGCTTATTGATGACCTTCTGTCCCTGTCCCAGATTGAGATAAATGAGCACAGCCGCCCCTCTGCTCGGGTTGACCTTGGCAAGGTCTTGTGCGGGGTCAGCAGCCTGATCAAGGCGAAAGCGGTCAATCTCGACAAGACGCTCACCCTCGATCTGCCGGAAGAGCCGGTCTTTGTGATCGGCGATTTTGATCAGTTGACCCAGGTCTTTACGAACCTTGTCGATAACGCCTTGAAATACAGCTTCGAGGAGAGTGAGGTTCGAGTCGAGGTCAGCGCGAATGGTCGCGAGGCCAGCGTTGCGGTTATTGACGAGGGGGAGGGGATCGCGGAAGAGCATCTTTCCCGGTTGACGGAGCGGTTTTACCGCGTTGATAGCGACCGCAGCCGCAAGCTTGGCGGGACCGGCCTCGGACTCGCCATCGTTAAGCATATCGTGAGTCGGCACCGTGGCCATCTGGAGATTGACTCAAATGTCGGAAAAGGCTCCCGTTTTACGGTCAGGCTACCCCTTTCGGCCGAATAAGTCTTGGTTTTCCGCCCTTTTTCCGCTGTAACATTACTGTCACAAAACTGTAGTATTTCTGTCGTCATTGAAGCGCATTGTCCCGCCATCGGCGGAGACGCTGTCGGAATAAATTAACGGAGAATGAAACGTGCTAAACAAAACTTTCGGTCTGGCAATCGCCGCAACGGTCGCCACTGTTGCCTTTTCAGGACAGGCCCTGGCTCGCGATCAGATCAGGATCGTTGGGTCTTCGACGGTATTCCCCTTTTCAACCGCAGTCGCAGAAGCCTTCGGCAGCAACGGCAAGTTCAAAACTCCCGTTGTTGAAAGCACCGGTTCAGGTGGTGGTCTCAAGCTCTTCTGTGCCGGTGTCGGCATTGATACGCCGGATATCACAAATGCGTCGCGCCGTATCAAGAGTTCAGAAGTTGAAAAATGCGCCGCTGCCGGCGTGACCGATATTACGGAAGTAAAAGTCGGTTATGACGGGATCGTAATTGCGAATTCCAAAGCGAATGCGCCATTGACCCTGACCAAGAAACAGATCTTCATGGCGCTGGCCAAGCAGGTGCCGATCGACGGCAAGCTGGTCGATAATCCCTACATGACCTGGAAGGATGTTGATCCGTCCCTCCCGGATACAAAGATCGAGGTTCTCGGCCCGCCGCCAACCAGCGGAACCCGTGACGCTTTCGTCGAGCTTGCCATGGAAGGCGGCGCGAAGGAATTCGACATGCTGGCGGAGATGAAGAAGTCAGACAAGAATGGCTTCAAGGCGGCGGCCCATACCATTCGCGAAGATGGCGCCTTCATCGAAACAGGTGAAAATGACAACCTGATCGTTCAGAAACTCGAAGCCAATCCGGATGCCGTCGGCATCTTCGGTTTCAGCTTCCTCGACCAGAATGCCGACAAGCTTCAGGGCGCGACGGTCGGCGGTGTTGAACCGACGTTCGACAATATCGCAGAAGGCAAATACGGCATTTCCCGCTCCCTTTTCTTCTATGTGAAGGATGCGCATGTCGGCGAAGTTCCGGGTATCAAGGAATACATTGCTGAATTCACCAGCGAAAAAGCCTTTGGCGAATTCGGTTACCTCACGGAAAAGGGCCTGATTCCGCTGACTGAAGCCGAGCGCGAAAAAGTTCGCTCTGATGCTATGGCACTTGCCCCTTTGAAACTGATGTAATCAGTAACGCGAGAGCGGATGGCAATAGCCGTCCGCTCTTTCTCTCTTCCCCGTGTCATAAGTAGCTGTGAAAAGAAACAGACATGAGCTTCTATCCTCTTCTTATCGTTCTTCTGCTGATGTCTGCTGTCGGATATTGGTTCGGATCGAAAAAGGCGCTTGGCGCGGTTCGCAAATCCTCCAGCTTTATTACCCCCCGGCCGCATCAGTTTGGCCTTTATGTGGTTATCTGGGCCCTTGTGCCTCCGGTATTACTCGGGGCCCTGTGGGTTATGCTGCAAATGACACCGCTTCAGATGGAGGCGGGGACGACACAACAGATCGACCGGATTTTCTTTCCGGTCCTTATCCTTCTGGCTGCTGGCGCCGGACTTTATATCTCCATCCTGCGGATCAATCCGGATCTTCGGGTGCGCAAGACGATTGAAGGACTGGTCTATATCGTCCTGATCCTGGCGTCGATTGTCTCTATCCTGACGACGCTCGGCATTGTCCTGTCGCTTTTGTTCGAGACGATCCAGTTTTTCAAGAAGGTTCCGATGACGGAGTTCTTCTTCGGCCTTAACTGGAGCCCGCAAACCGCCCTTCGCGCGGATCAGGTCGGCTCTTCGGGTTCCTTCGGCTCTATCCCGCTCTTTACCGGCACCCTGCTGATCACCTTTATCGCCATGTGTGTCGCGGTGCCGCTCGGGCTGTTGAGCGCGGTCTATATGACGGAGTATGCTTCCAGCAAGTTTCGCGCAGTCGTCAAGCCGCTGCTAGAGATTCTCGCGGGCATCCCGACAGTGGTATATGGCTTTTTTGCCGCGTTGACAGTTGGTGTGTTCTTTCGCGACGTTGGCGATGCCGTCGGGATCGATATCGTTTCGGAAAGCGCGCTTGCCGCAGGTTTTGTGATGGGAATGATGATCATTCCGTTTGTCTCCTCCTTGAGCGATGACATCATCATGGCCGTGCCGCAGAGCTTGCGTGATGGCTCATATGGTCTCGGCGCAACGAAATCGGAGACGGTGCGAAAGGTTATCCTGCCGGCGGCATTACCGGGCATTGTGGGCGCGGTCCTGCTGGCTGTCAGCCGGGCTATTGGTGAGACAATGATTGTGGTTATGGCCGCAGGCTTCGCCGCCAACCTGACGGCAAACCCGCTTGAAGCCGTTACAACGGTTACCGTCCAGATTGTTGGCCTGCTGGTCGGGGATCAGGAATTCGACAGTGCCAAGACACTGGCTGCCTTTGCCCTGGCCCTGGTGCTGTTTGTTGTCACTCTATGCCTGAACGTGATCGCCTTGATCGTGGTTCGGAAATATCGGGAAAAATATGACTGATACGAATTCAAATCCTGCGGGAACAAGCTGGAATTCCGAGAAATTTGCGGCAAACCTCGCGAAACGTAAGCGATCCGAGCGGCGCTTTCGCCTGCTCGGCCTGCTGGCGATCGTAACGGCGCTGACTTTGCTGGCAATTCTCCTGTTCAGTATTTTTAGCAAGGGGTATACCGCCTTTGTTCAAACCTACATCACTCTTGACGTCACTTTCACGGAATCTGTGATCGATAAGGACGGAAAGCGCGATCCGGAAATCCTTCGTTATGCTAACTATACAAAGCTGGTGCAGGATGCGTTGCGGGCGAAGTTTCCGGAAGTTGAAGGACGGCGTAACCTTCGAACCCTTTTCTCTCTGGTCAGCAATGACGCGAGCGATACTTTGCGGGATATGGTGGAACAGGACCCGGGCCTGATTGGCAAGACTGTCCAAGTTTCCCTGCTGGCGGGCGATGATGTGGATATGCTCAACAAGGGCTATATCGACCGGAATGCGGATCAAGACAACCGCCGTGTCAAGGATCAGGAGCTTCGCTGGCTGGATATCCTGCAAGACGAAGGCGATCTAGAGCTTCATTTCAATACCAACTTCTTTACCAACGGCGACAGCCGTGAGCCGGAGAAAGCAGGTATTGCGGGGGCCATGGTCGGGTCTTTCTATACCCTGATTATTACCATGGCGATTGCCTTTCCCATTGGTGTGATGACGGCCATCTATCTGGAGGAATTCGCTCCGCGCAGCAAATTCAATGACCTGATCGAGGTGAATATCAACAATCTGGCGGCAGTGCCCTCCATTGTGTTCGGTTTGCTGGGCCTCGCCATCTTCCTTAATGTTGCGCATCTACCGAGGTCGGCGCCGATTGTGGGCGGATTGACCCTCGCGCTGATGACTCTGCCGACGATTATTATTGCGTCCCGTGCTGCTATCCGTGCCGTGCCGGACAGTATCCGCCAGGCTGCGCTCGGCCTTGGCGCCTCGAAGCAGCAGGCTGCCTTCCATCATGTCCTGCCGCTCTCGATGCCGGGGATATTGACGGGAACGATCATCGGCCTCGCGCAGGCGCTCGGCGAGACCGCGCCGCTTCTGATGATCGGGATGGTCGCCTTTATCGCCGACATTCCCGGTGGGATCAACGATCCGGCAACCGTGATGCCGGTGCAGATCTTCCTCTGGGCAGACAGCCCGGAACGCGCCTTTGTCGAAAAAACCTCCGGGGCAATCATGGTATTGCTCGCCTTCCTGATCACGATGAACGCTTTGGCGGTCCTGCTTCGCAAGAAGTTCGAACGTCGCTGGTAAAAGGATATGAATGTGCAAATCCAACAAATAGACGAACAGCAGGCTGCCCGACGGGGCGAGACCGAAGACATGATTATCAAGACGCGGGATGTCGATGTTTTCTACGGCGACAATCAGGCGCTGAAGCATGTCTCGCTGAATATCCCGAAGCACCAGATCACCTCGCTGATCGGGCCTTCGGGATGCGGCAAGTCAACGTACCTGCGCTGCATCAACCGGATGAATGATACGGTCGACGGCTGTCGCGTGGAAGGGGAAATCCTGCTGGACGGCGTCGATATTTATGGACCGGATGTGGACGAGGTTCTGCTTCGGGCGCGGGTCGGGATGGTGTTCCAGAAGCCCAACCCGTTTCCCAAATCGATTTATGACAACATCGCCTATGGTCCCCGCATTCATGGCCTCGCCGCCAATAAGGACGAGCTGGACGAGATCGTGCTAACCAGCCTTGAAAAGGCAGGGCTGATCAAGGAAGTGCAGGATCGCCTGCATTCCTCCGGTACCGGCCTTTCCGGCGGACAGCAGCAGCGGCTCTGTATCGCACGGGCCCTTGCGGTGCGCCCTGACATTATCCTGATGGACGAACCTTGTTCGGCGCTTGATCCGATTGCGACGGCTAAGGTCGAAGAATTGATCGATGAGCTGAAAGAAAACTACACCATCATCATCGTCACCCATTCCATGCAGCAGGCCGCGCGTATTTCCCAGAAAACGGCGTTTTTCCATCTTGGCGAGATTGTCGAGGCCGGGGAGACGGAGAAATTGTTCACCAGCCCCTCCGACGAGCGGACCCAGGGCTATATCACTGGACGGTTTGGTTGATGAAACAGTCAGTTACAGGAGAATCCTATTATGAGTAGCGGCCATATCGTCAAATCCTATGACGAAGAACTTGAAGCGGTGCGCAATACCATTGTCGAGATGGGCGGGCTTGCCGAATCTCAGCTGGAGGCGGCGGTTCGCGCCCTGACCGAGCGGAACTCAGAACTGGCCCTCAAGACGATCGAGGGGGACAAGATTGTTGATGAACTGGAACATTCCGTCGATAACATGGCGATCCGGATGCTGGCGCTCAGAAGCCCGGTTGCGGATGATTTACGGCTGGTGATTTCGGCGTTGAAGATCGCCTCGGTATTGGAACGGGTCGCAGATTACGCGGCGAATATTGCCAAGCGCGTCGTTGCCCTCAATCAAGGACCGACGATTGCCGCAACCTCCACCATCCCGCGCATGGGAGCGATGGTACGGCGGATGATCGATGACGTACTGACGGCTTATTCCAACGGTGATGCGGAACTTGCCCATGATGTCTGGGTCCGTGATCAGGAAGTCGATCAGCTCTATAACAGCATGTTTCGCGAATTGCTGACCTTTATGATGGAAGATCCGCGTAGCATTACAAGCTGTACCCATCTAATATTCATGGCGAAGAATATCGAGCGGATGGGCGATCACATGACCAATATCGCCGAGATTATTATCTATCAGGTAAACGGCGAAATGCCGCGTGAACCGCGCCCAAAGGGCGACAAGACCAGCGTTACCATGATCGAGAATGATGGCTCTGAAAGTACTTGAGTAAGAAAATGAAGATACTTGTTGTTGAAGACGAGCCGGCCATGGTCGAGCTTTTGCGGTACAACCTCGAAAGTGAGGGTTTTGATGTCGCGACAGCCCATGACGGGGACGAGGCAATGCTCGCCTTGGAGGAGGAGCGGCCGGATATGCTGCTACTCGACTGGATGCTGCCGAAAGTCTCCGGGATTGAAATCTGCCGCCGCCTGCGCCGTGACCAGAGGCATGGTAACATGCCGGTTATTATGATCACCGCACGCGGCGAGGAAGCGGACCGGGTGCGGGGCCTTGATGTCGGGGCGGATGACTATGTGGCGAAACCTTTCTCACCGGCCGAACTGATGGCCCGCATTCGCGCCGTACTCCGCCGCCGCAATCCGGACGCAGGGAGTGAGCAGTTGAACGTGGCGGATGTGGTAGTTGATCTGGTCGCCTACAAGGTCCGGCGCGGAACAAGGGAACTGCGCCTTGGCCCGACGGAATTCAAGTTGTTGCGCTATTTCATGGAGCGGGCAGGGCGGGTCCTGACACGGGAGCAACTGCTCGACGGGGTGTGGGGCCAGAACGTCTATGTTGAGGACCGGACGGTCGATGTCCATATCCGCCGCTTGCGCAAGGCGCTCAATGAGAAGGGCGAGACGGACCTGATCCGGACAGTGCGCGCGGTCGGCTACTGCTTCGAAAAAGCATAAACGCCGCCCACAGAAGCCCGTGGACGGCGTTCAGGATAGGTTTGCGGTTTGCCTAGCTGGCGGAGGCAGTCTTGATTTGGTCTTTCAGCTTTTCAATCAGGCCGTCAACGCCGGATTGACTGACGACGGAGGCAAATTCTGACCGGTGCGTCTGCGCCATACTGAGGCCTTCAATGATCACATCGACTATTTTCTCGCCGTTGTCGGTCTTGCGGACACGCCAGTCAAGTTTGATGGGTGGGCCGTCGGGACGGACAATCAAAGAGTGAACAAGCGATTCCTTGTCGTTAAGCGAGGTCGCATTCTTGATCTGCAGGTCTTCCCCGGAGTAGGAGCCGATCTTGTCGCTGTAGCTCGCGACCATGAAGTCGCGAAAAACCTTCAGGAACTCTTCCCGCTGCGTTTCAGTCGCATTTCGCCAGGACTGCCCCAGGACAAAGCGTCCTATCCGCGGCATGTCAAAGCTGTCATCCAGGAATTTTTCGAACTTTTCCCGTTTTTGCGCTTCACTCAGGGACGCATCCGAGAGTGTCTTGACGGCTTCATCGCCGATATTCTTGACCAGTGTCAGCGCTGCCTGTTCTTTCGTATCGTCGGCAACCGCCGGAGAGGGGAGGGTAAGTGCCATTGCCAAGGCAGACATCACGAACCCGCTAAAGAACCTTCTATTCATCAACATTTACAACATCCTCAACGGAAAAAGCCCGTTTGAAAGAAATTAAATTTTGAAAATATTAAAACCAGCGGCGGCCTAGTTTTTCTTGGCCATGTTCTCGTCATCATCGTCAAAGTTCATACTTGGCAATTGTGTCGAATTGCTGGCGCCATTGTGGATTAAATTGTTCCTGTTCTGGCGATAGAGACTTCTGATGGCGGCGTAGAAATCAATGGAGGTCCGCTCAATCTCGTCGAGGGCCCCGAGAGACCGGGAGCGTTGATCGAGCCCCGTAGCGGCCGCGCGGATAATGCCGACATTGTCCATGTCATTCTCACGGGCGGCATAATTGATCGGGTCGAGATAGTAATCGGCAACCCCGCCAACAGCGGCGCGCGTTGTTCTCGGTCCCAGCACAGGAACCACAAGATACGGTCCCTCGCTAATTCCCCAGACGGCGAAGGTCTGGCCCATGTCTTCCGGCTGGGTATTCAGCTTGGCAACATCGAACAGGCCGCCGACCCCGAGGAACGTATTGGTAAAGAACGCGCCCATGTTGTCACCGGCGCGGTTGAGTTCGCCCTGCAGTACGTTATTGATCAGGTAAATGGGCTGTGACAGGTTGGTCAGGAAGTTGGTAACGCTGTCACGGACGGGTGTCGGGACAACCCCGCGATACATTTCCGCCACCGGCTTCAGGAACAGGGCATCGAGCGCATAGTTCACATCGAAGAAATAACGGTTCATGGGCTCCAGCGGATCATAAACCTCATCATTCATGACGGCGACCGCCTTGCCTTCTGTCTGCGGCGGTGTCGCACACCCACTAACGAGAACAAGCAGAACAGCGGCTGCAAGGCCGAATTTTAAGGAGGATGATATCGAACGCAAACCCATATTATTCTTTTCCAACTCTGTACCAAGGACCGAATATACTGAGCACTGTATCCGGGAACGGTTACGAAAGTCTTTAACCTTGTTTGTTAACCCTGTTTAACCGTTTTCGGCAATAAAACAATAGCCTTAGACAGAAATACATTGGCTTTAGTTGGTATCACAAGGTCCATATCAACGCGAGTCGCTGTCATTTAAGCAATTTAGAATCCTGATTTACTGTGGCGAAAAAGTCGCTGTTTATACATCTTTTCCTCTGTACAAAGATATAAGGATATGTTTATATCGTATAACTTTTTGGTTTCATTGAGGTTGCCTTGGAAAATTTGTTACATGGTTTGCGCGCTGCCGGGGAAGAGACCCGGCTTAGATTGCTTGTACTCTGTGCTCATTCCGAGCTGACAGTGAGTGAGCTTACGCAGATTCTCGGCCAGAGTCAGCCGCGTGTTTCCCGTCATCTAAAACTACTGTGCGATGCAGGCTTGCTGGATCGTTATCAGGAAGGAAGTTGGGTGTATTATCGACTCTCCGCCAAGAGCGGCGCGTCCTTGCTGGCGCGTACGCTGGTCGATCTCGTACCCGAGGCCGACCCGGTTGTTTCCCGCGATCTTGAGCGTCTGGAAGCGGTCAAGAAGGTCCGGAATATCGCGGCCGAGGAATATTTTCGGGAAAATGCGGCCCATTGGCGGGAAATCCGCTCGCTCCATGTGCCGGAAGAGGCGGTAGAGGCCGTTCTGCTGGAAATGACAGAGGAACATGATATTGCCGATTTCCTGGATATCGGCACGGGCACGGGGCGGATGCTGGAGCTTTTCGGCCCCCGGGTCGAGCATGCAATCGGCGTCGATACCAGCCGCGAGATGCTGTCTTTTGCGCGCTCCGCGATTGAAGAGGCGGGCCTGCGCAATTGTCAGGTGCGCCTTGCGGATATGTATAACCTGCCGCTCACCAGCGACACACAGGATGCGATCCTGTTTCATCAGGTGCTGCATTATGCGGAAAATCCCGCCACTGCCATTCGCGAGGCCGCTCGTCTTCTGAAAGGGAACGGCATTCTGGCGATTGTCGATTTCGCGCCGCATGATCTTGAAAGCCTGCGCACAGATCATGCGCACCGTCATATGGGCTTTTCCGAAGCCGAGATCTGGCGCTATTGCGAGCAGGCGGGCCTCGTGCCCGGTGATTTCAGAAAACTCGAGGGAGACCCCCTCACCGTGAATATCTGGACGGCGGCCCCGACGGCCGCGTCCCAATCCAAAGGAGCCGTTGCGTCATGATCATGTCAGGAATTCCGGTAAAGGGAACGGAGAGTGACGGCCTTTTGGTTGCCAACCCGTCCAGCCGTGTGAATGTCTCCTTTGAGTTTTTCCCGCCGACTTCCGATGCCCTTGCCGAAAAACATTGGCAGGCGTTGGAGCGCCTTGCGCCGCTGGGTCCGAAGTTTGTCTCCGTGACCTATGGGGCAGGGGGCTCGACTCGGGAAAGAACCCACGCCCTTGTCAGCAAGATCAGGAGGGAAACAACGCTGGAGCCGGCGGCCCATCTGACCTGCGTCGGCGCAACGAAGCAGGAACTCGAAGAGGTAATCGAGCAGTATTGGGAGAGCGGCATCAAACATCTGGTGGCCCTGCGTGGCGATCCGCCGGAGGGGTATCAATCCTTCGCGCCTCATCCGGGCGGTTTTTCTGGCTCCGTCGAGCTCATAGAGTTTCTGAAAAAGAAACATGATTTTGAGGTTTCGGTGGGCTGCTATCCGGAAATTCATCCTGATGCGCGCTCCAGCCTAGCGGATATTGACTACCTGAAGCGGAAAATGGATGCGGGAGCGACCCGGGCCATCACGCAGTTTTTCTTCGATCCGGATGTCTATCTCCGGTTCGTTGACCGGGCGCAGGCCCATGGCATCACCATTCCGATCGTGCCGGGAATCCTGCCCGTCACCAGCTATTCGAAAATCCATCAGTTCAGCAAGCAATGCGGGACGCAGGTTCCGGCCTGGTTGACCCATCTGTTCGAGGAACTGGACGACGATCCGTCCACCCGGAACCTCGTCGCGGCGATGGTCGCGTCGGAGCAATGCCTGCAGCTCCAGCGCGCCGGGGTGACGGATTTTCATTTCTATACGCTGAACCGGGCCGATCTAGTCTATTCCGTTTGCCATACACTTGGCCTCAGAGCGCAAAAAGAAGCCGTAACCGCTTAATATTATTAATTTTCGGACGAACAGGTCGTGTTTATGAAAAAGTCATCCGCCTTCACAGAAATTGAAGCGATCCTCGCCAAACGTATCATGGTTCTTGACGGGGCCATGGGCACGATGATCCAGGGGTGCCGCCTGACGGAGGAGGATTACCGTGGCGAGGCTTATGCGGATGTGCATAATGACCTGAAGGGAAATAATGACCTGTTGACCCTGACCAAGCCGGACGTGATCGAGAAAATCCACGATGATTTCCTCGCTGCCGGGGCGGATATTCTGGAAACCAACACCTTTAACTCAACCTCCATTGCGCAGGCCGACTACAAGCTGGAAAGCGCGGTCTACGAGCTGAACAGGCAAGGCGCGGCGCTTGCCCGCAAGGCCGCTGATCGCTGGAGCGAGAAAACGCCAGAGAAACCGCGATATGTCGCGGGCGTGCTCGGGCCAACCAATCGCACAGCCTCCATCTCGCCGGATGTAAACGATCCGGGCTATCGCAATGTGACCTTCGATGAACTGGTCGCGGCCTATGACGAGGCGCTTCGCGGCCTGATGGACGGCGGGGCGCAGATTATCCTGATCGAGACTGTCTTCGACAGCCTCAACTGCAAGGCAGCGATCTATGCGGTGCTGCGCTATTTCGACGAGACGGGCATCCGCCATCCGGTCATGGTGTCGGGCACAATTACCGACGCTTCCGGCCGCACCCTTTCCGGGCAGACGGCGGAAGCGTTCTGGGCCTCGATGGCGCATGTAAAGCCGATCAGTATCGGGTTCAATTGTGCGTTGGGTGCCAAGGACTTGCGGCCGCATGTTCAGGCAGTATCAAATGTTGCGACGGCGCATGTCAGCGTCCACCCCAATGCCGGTTTGCCTAACGAGCTGGGCGATTATGATGATACCCCGGCCTATATGGCGGAACAGCTGGCGGAGTTTGCGAAAAGCGGCCTTGTGAATATTGTCGGCGGCTGCTGCGGCACCCAGCCCGGGCATATTGCCGCCATCGCAGAGGCGGTCGCGCAATATGCACCGCGCAGTCTTCCGAAAATTGAACCGGTCTGCCGTCTGAGCGGCCTAGAGCCACTCTATATGGATGATGTCGCCGGTTTTGTGAATGTCGGGGAGCGGACGAATGTTGCCGGTTCCGCCAAGTTCAAGAAACTGGTGATGGACGGCGATTATGATACCGCCCTCGATATTGCCCGCGAACAGGTTCTGAACGGCGCGCAGATCGTCGATGTCAATATGGATGACGCCATGCTGGACGCCAAATCCGCCATGGTGACCTTTCTCAATCTCATCGCGTCGGAGCCGGATATCAGCCGGGTACCGCTGATGATCGACAGCTCGAAATGGGAAGTTCTGGAAGCGGGGCTCAAAACCGTGCAGGGCAAGGGCGTTGTCAATTCCATTTCGCTGAAAGAAGGCGAGGAGGAATTTATCGCTCATGCGCGGGAGTTGCGCCGCTATGGCGCGGCGGCAGTCGTCATGGCGTTTGATGAAGACGGGCAGGCGGACAGCAAGGAACGGATGATCGAGATCTGCACGCGTTGCTACAAGATCCTGACGGAAATTGTTGATTTTCCTCCTGAAGATATCATTTTCGATCCGAATATTTTCCCGATCGCGACGGGCATTGACGAGCATCGGAACTTCTCCCGCGATTATATCGAGGCGACGAAAGTTCTGAAGGAAACGCTTCCGCATATCCAGATCAGCGGCGGCGTCAGCAACATGTCCTTTTCGCTCCGCGGTAACAACCCGATGCGCGAGGCCATGCATTCGGTCTTTCTTTATCACGCGATCAAGGCCGGTATGGATATGGGGATCGTTAATGCGGGCCAGCTCGCCGTCTATTCCGATATCCCCGAAGATCTCCGTAACCGGATCGAGGATGTCGTCTTCAACAAGAGTGAGGAAGCAACCGAGCGACTGCTGGAAGTGGCGGAACAGGCCATCGGACAAAAACGCAGCAATGTCATAGACTTGTCGTGGAGAGAAGGGACGGTGGGTGAACGCCTGACCCATTCCCTGGTCAAGGGCATCACCGATTATATCATTGAGGATACGGAAGAAGCGCGCCAGCAGTTTCCGCGCCCCATCCAGGTGATTGAGGGGCCGCTGATGGACGGGATGAACGTGGTGGGCGACCTGTTCGGTTCGGGCAAGATGTTCCTGCCGCAGGTGGTGAAAAGCGCCCGCGTGATGAAGCAGGCGGTCGCGCATTTGCTGCCCTATATCGAGGCTGAAAAGGACAAGAGCGGTGAATCCCAGACCAAGGGCAAGATATTGATGGCAACGGTCAAGGGGGATGTCCATGATATCGGCAAGAATATCGTCGGCGTTGTCCTGCAATGCAATAATTTTGAAGTGATCGACCTTGGCGTGATGGTGCCCTACACCAAGATTCTGGAAACGGCGATTGCGGAGAAAGTTGATATTATCGGGCTTTCCGGGCTGATTACCCCATCCCTGGAGGAAATGGCGACTGTCGCGGCGGAGATGCAGCGACAGGATTTCCACCTGCCCCTGCTGATCGGCGGGGCGACAACGTCGAAGGTGCATACGGCCCTTAAAATCGCGCCGCAGTATGATGGCACGACGATCTATGTGACCGATGCGTCGCGCGCCGTCGGTATCGCGACGCGCCTCACCAGTAACGAGAATAACAAGGAACTGGTGGACAGCATCAAGGTGGAATATGAACAGGTGCGGGAGAATTACCTGAAAAAATCGCGTCCTGACCAGCAATCGACGCTGGAAGAGGCGCGGGCGAATGCCGTCCCGATCGACTGGGACAATTATCAGCCGCCGGTTCCCGCACAGCTGGGCCTGAATGAATTTGCGGATATCGATCTTGGCGCCTTGGTGGATTATATCGACTGGTCGCCTTTCTTCCGTACATGGGAATTGGCAGGGCATTTCCCGAAAATCCTTGATGACGAGGTGGTGGGCGCCACCGCGACAGAGCTTTATAGCGATGCGCGCGCCATGCTCGACAAGGTCATCGCCGAGAAATGGATGAGCGCCAGGGCGATTGTGGGGCTGTTCCCGGCGGCGCGAGACGGCGACGATGTCATTGTCTACACAAACGAGAACCGAGATGAAGTTCTTCACAGGTTCCATTTCCTCCGCCAGCAGATGAGCCGGAAAAACGGACGCGCGAACCACAGCCTCGCGGATTTCATCGCATCAAAAGAAAGCGGCATCCCCGATTATATCGGCGGCTTTGCGGTAACGGCGGGATTGGGAATTGAGGCGAAACTTGAGGAATTCAAGAAAACCCATGATGATTACAGCAGTATTATGCTCAAAGCCCTTGCCGACAGGCTGGCCGAGGCGCTCGCCGAATATATGCATGAAAAGACGCGAAAAGAGCTCTGGGGCTATGCGAAAGAAGAAGAGCTCAGCAATGAGCAGCTGGTGAAGGAGGCCTATCAGGGCATCCGTCCGGCGCCGGGCTACCCTGCCTGTCCCGAGCATTCGGAAAAGCGCGGGCTGTTTGACTTGCTGAAGGCGGAAAAGCGGGTTGGTATTGAACTGACCGAGAGTTTCGCCATGATGCCCGCCTCGTCGGTCTCCGGATTGTATTTTTCCCATCCCGACGCGCGCTATTTCGGGATTGGAAATGTTGGCCGGGATCAGGTTGAGGATTATGCGAAACGCAAGAATATCTCTCCCGATGCGGCGGAAAGACTGCTGGCATCGAACCTCGCCTATGAGCGGACGCGCCGGGCGAGCTAAGGTAACGACCCTAATGACGCAAATTTGATTTTCAGGTGATGAAACGGATGCGGATAATGGCGTCTGTCTAACAAGAGGATCGCCATGTTTCACCGTCTTACGCTTATCGGGTTTTTCTCACTCTTTCTGGGGATTGCAAATGCGTCGGCCTTTGACGAGGTCAACACGTCCTTTTTGGGCGGTCTGGCCGTCGATGGCCATGACAGTACTGCCTATTTCCAGAAGAGCGCGCCAACCGAAGGGGCGGAGGAGTATGTCGTCGAGTATAAAGGCGCGACATGGCGTTTTGCGGATGCCAAAAGTCGCGATCTCTTTGCCGCCGCGCCGGATTCTTACGCGCCGCAATATGGCGGTTACTGCTCCAACCAGATGAGTCTTGGCAATCTTGCCGATATCGACCCCGGTGTCTGGCTGATTTATGAGAACAGGCTCTATCTCTTCGGCCATGACGCGGGGCGCAACCGCTGGGAGACGACCGGCATTCCTGAGCGGATCAGGGATGCGGATGAAAACTGGTGGAAATTCCTCGCCGGAAAATAGCTACTTCCCGAAGCCGCCGCCGCTCGGTGTCTGGATAACGAAGATATCGCCCGCCGCCATGTCGGTCTTGTCGCGGCCCTCTAGCTCCTCGGTCTTTCCGTCCTTCCGGATCACCCATTGCTTGCCGACTTCTCCGTCCTTGCCGCCCATGAGGCCGAAGGGCGGGACCTTGCGGTGGCTGGACAGCAGCGCCGCCGACATCGGCTCATGAAAGCGGAGCTTGCGAAGCGTTCCGTCGCCGCCCTTATGCGCGCCCTTGCCGCCGGAACCTCGGCGAATTTCAAAACTCTCCAGCGTCACCGGAAATCGCCATTCCAGTACCTCCGGATCGGTGAGGCGGGAATTGGTCATATGGGTATGGACCGCACTGGTACCGTCGAAATCCGGCCCGGCGCCGGAGCCGCCGCAGATCGTCTCGTAATACTGGTATTTGTCGTTGCCGAAGGTGAAGTTATTCATCGTCCCCTGCGCCGCCGCCATCACTCCGAGTGCGCCGAACAGGCAGTCTGTGATGCATTGCGAGGTTTCGACATTGCCCGCCACCACGGCCGCCGGATATTCCGGTGACAGCATGGATTTTTCGGGTACGATAATCTCCAGCGGCTTGAGACATCCGGCGTTAAGCGGAATATCGCTCTCAACGAGGCAGCGGAACACATAGAGCACTGCTGCTGTGGTCACCGCCCGCGGCGCGTTGTAGTTGGTCGGATGCTGCCCGCTGGTGCCGGTGAAGTCGATGCAGGCCGTCCGCTCCTGCTTGTCGATCGAGATTTTGACCTTGATTTCATATCCGTCATCGAGGGCATAGGTAAAGCTGCCGTCTTTCAGCACATCCAGTACCCGGCGCACCGATTCTTCCGCATTGTCCTGCACATGGCCCATATAGGCATGAACCACTTCAAGGCTGAAATGATCGACCATCTTGCGGAGTTCCTGAATGCCTTTCTCGCAGGCCGCGATCTGCGCTTTCAGGTCGGCCATGTTCTGGTCTGTGTTGCGGGAAGGGTATTTCCCGGATTTCAGGATATTGACGATTTCCGCTTCGCACAGCTTGCCGCCATCGACGAGCAGGACGTTATCGAGGATGACGCCTTCCTCCTCCACCGTGCGGCTGTCGGGCGGCATGGAGCCCGGCGTAATCCCGCCGATATCCGCGTGATGCCCGCGGCTCGCGACATAGAACAGCACCTCGGTGCCGTCGAGGTCGAAAACCGGGGTAATCACGGTGACGTCCGGCAGATGCGTCCCGCCGTTATAGGGGGCGTTCAGGACGAAGACATCGCCCGCCTTCATGGTCGCCTTGTGCTTGCGGATGACGGCCTTGATGCTCTCCGACATGGAGCCGAGATGAACGGGCATATGCGGGGCATTGGCGATCAGATCACCGTTCAGATCAAAGACCGCGCAGGAGAAATCAAGCCGTTCCTTGATATTCACGGAATAGGCGGTTTTTTCCAGCACTGTGCCCATCTGCTCGGCGACATTCATGAAGAGATTGTTGAAAATCTCCAGCATAACCGGATCGACCTCGGTCCCGATCGCCATCTCCCGGGTGAGTTCCTTTACCCGCGTAAGGATGAGGTGGCCATGGCGGTTCATTTCCGCCTGCCAGCCGGGCTCGATCACATTCGTACCGGTTTTCTCGACGATTACGGCGGGGCCGTCGATGCGCGCACCGGCAGGCAGGGTGTTGCGATCATAAAACGGGCAGTCCTGCCATGTGTCGCCCATAAAGATCTGCTGACGGGAGAGGGGGGTGATGTTGACCTCGCCCTCCGCGTCCGGCAGGGCCGGATCCTCGATCTTGTCGCCAACCCCGACGACTTCGACAGCGGCGGCCTCGACGATCAGTGATTTTTCAGGGGTGGTAAAACCGAAGCGCTGACGATGTGCGGTTTCGAAGGCCTTGATAACCTCCGCAAGCGGCCCGTCATCGACAATCATCGTCGTATCGGAGCCCTGATATTTGATATGGAGTTTCCGCTCAACACGGATACGGGACTCCTCCGCACCTTGCGCCTGCATTTCGGCGTAGCCTTCCTTGGCGAGGGCATCCAGCGTTGCAGCGATGTCGGAAAGGGCGCTTTCGACAAGCGTAACCTCCATCGCCTTTTCCTTCAGCACCCGAAGGTCGGCAAGCCCCATGCCGAAGGCGGAAAGAACGCCTGCGTAAGGGTGCAGCATGATCTTCTTCATGCCAAGGCTGTCGGCCACGAGACAGGCGTGTTGTCCGCCTGCCCCGCCGAAGGAGGTGAGGACATATTCGGAGACGTCATAGCCCCGCTGGACGGAGATTTTCTTGATGGCATTGGCCATATTCTCGACCGCGATAAACAGGAATCCTTTCGCGACTTCCTCAGGCGTGCGGGCATCGCCGGTGGCGGCGCTGATCTCCGCGGCGAGGGTTTTGAATTTCTCGTGAACGGTCTCCACATCCAGCGCCTCGTCTGCATCGGGACCGAAGACCTTTGGGAAAAACTCCGGCGCGAGCTTGCCGAGCATGACATTGCAGTCGGTCACCGTGAGCGGGCCGCCCTTGCGATAGCAGGCTGGGCCGGGGTTGGCCCCGGCGCTGTCCGGGCCGACCTTATAGCGGGCGCCGTCGAACTCGAGGATCGAGCCGCCGCCCGCCGCCACCGTGTTGATCAGCATCATCGGCGCGCGCATGCGCACCCCGGCGACCTCTGTCTCGAAGGTCCGTTCATATTCCCCGCCGTAATGGGAGACATCGGTGGAGGTACCGCCCATGTCGAAGCCGATCACCTTGTCGAAACCCGCCATGGCCGATGTCTGCACCATGCCAACCACGCCACCCGCAGGGCCGGAAAGAATGGCATCCTTGCCTTGGAAAAAATGCGCGTCCGTCAGGCCACCGTTCGATTGCATGAACATCAGCCGAGTATCGCCCAGTTCCGATGCCACCCGGTCGACATAGCGTCTGAGAATAGGGGAGAGATAGGCATCGACGACCGTGGTGTCGCCCCGGCTGACCAGTTTCATCAGCGGGCTGGTCCCGTGACTGGTGGACACCTGTGTAAAGCCGATGTCCTTTGCAATCTCGGCCACCGCTTTTTCATGATCGGGATAGCGGTAGCCATGCATGAAGACAATGGCGCAGGCACGAAGACCATCCTCATAGGCTTTTTGCAGGGTCTTCCGCGCGGCATCGGTGTCGAGGGCACGGATAACCTCTCCGCCTGCGCCCAATCGTTCGGGCACCTCGATCACCTGTTTGTAGAGCATTTCCGGAAGTTCGATATGCAGGGCGAACAGTTTCGGTCTTGTCTGGTATCCGATCCGGAGGCTGTCGCGGAACCCCTCCGTCGTCACCAGGAGGAGCGGCTCGCCTTTGCGTTCCAGCAGGGCATTGGTCGCCACAGTCGTGCCCATCTTCACCGCATCGATCTGCGAGGCCGGAATATCGTCTGTCTTGTCAAGGCCCAAGAGGTCGCGAATGCCCTGAAGCGCCGCATCTTCATATTGCTCCGGGTTCTCGCTGAGCAGCTTGTGGGTGACAATGGCGCCCTCGGGCGTGCGGGCGACAAGGTCGGTAAAGGTGCCGCCGCGATCGACCCAGAATTGCCAGTCGCCGGTTGCTGTGTCATCCGTGGATTTTGTCATTCGTTGTCTCGATTGGTGTTGTGAAGGCTCGGTGGCGCGTTCCTTTTCCATATCATTCGGCAGAGGCCATCGTAAAGCTGTATCGGCAATTGTCCGGTTCTGTATTCACGAAATGACGCTGTCGCGCGTTGTTAGAGCGAAAAGAATTCACGAAAGCGCCCAGCATGACATTAGAAGAACAATCCGAAAACTATGTGCCTCTCTCCCGTTCGGCGATCTGGGAGTTGCAGCGGAGTTATTATTCCCGCCTCGGCATTAACGCCTGGCAGCCGAACATGGTGCCGAACTATGTCACGACCAATCCGTTCATCGCACGAAGCTATGCCCAGGTGATTGAGGGCTTTCTGGAGGATTTTGGAGTGGCCCGTGCGTCCGGCGGAGAACGCGAGCCATATTACATCATTGAACTCGGTGCCGGATCGGGCCGGTTCGCCTATGGATTCCTGAAGTTTTTTTTCTCCCCGGAACAGATGGCTGTTCGCAAGAAGCGTGACGTTGTCTATGTCATGACCGATATCAGCGAAACGACCATCAAATACTGGCGTCGGCATCCGCAGTTAAAATCCTTTATCGACATGGGCGTACTCGATTTTGCCTATCTGGATGCCCTGAAGGACCACCCGATCGACCTGTTGGTCTCGAAGAAAAGGATTGAGCCGGGCAAGCTTTCAAATCCGCTGTCCGTTATCGCCAACTATGTATTCGACAGCATTCCCCATGATCTCTACGCCGCATCGAACGGAAAGCTGATGGCACGACATGTCTGTCACAGGATCGAGACGGATAGCATGGAAATTGACGAGATTGTCCGGGATACGGACTTCGGCTATCACGAGGAACCCTGCGGTACGGACATTTACGACAATGAAGACTGGAACCGCATCCTTGAGATATACCTGAAGGTCAAAGGAGGTATAAATTTCTCCTTTCCGGTGGGCGGGTTGACGGCGCTGGACAGACTTGCTGCGCTTACCTCTGGGCCAATGTTCTGCCTCGCCGGGGACTTCGGGGCCTCGAATCTCTCGGTGCTCGCGGATATGCCGCCGCGCAAGATCGCCCGGAATGGCACCTATTCCCTGCATGTTAATTTCCATGCAATATCAGAATATGTGGCCTTGCGAAAAGGCCGGTATTTTTCACCCGGACATGCAAAATCCTCGCTGGAAATGGCGGGAATCCTGATGAACCCGGGGCGGCGGCAAAATAGGCATCTTGCGCATCGCTTCAATATGCATATCCGCGATACGGGACCGGATGAGTTTTTCATGCTGAAAAAAATGGCTGAGGAGAATTTTGAGACCCATAGTCTGTCAAGGATTCTTGCCCTCTTTCGAATGGGCCATGGCGATATCAAATTATTCCGTGGATGTAGTAACGCCTTGTTGAAGGCGCTTACCGGGGCGAATGAGTTTGAGAGAGACTCTGTTGTCGCAGAACTGATGAAGGTCGATGACATATTTTTCCGCTGCGACCGGACGGCAGACCCGGCCATCTTGATTCTTCAGATTTTACTGAGCCTGAATGCAAAGAAGGAAACCCTTCAGATTCTTTCGCGAAACCGGAAATTTCTGGAGCAGACACCAGAGGGAATCCTTGCCCTTGCGGATTCGCTGCACCGGCTCGGCCGGGCAGAAGACGCTGTTCCACCGCTGAAAATGCTTCTCTCGCGGGAACCCGGGCATCCCGAGGCGAAAGCCCTGATGGCGCGTCTGTCGAGCGGAAAAATGTGCGAAAAATCTGCCTAAGCTGCTGATTTCAGGGATGGAGTAAGAAAATTTAAACTCAATGCCGTTAGTGCTATGCTATGCATCATTCACGCAATCTGAAACGGTATTGAGACAGGATCACATGGCACATAAAGGTATTATTCTCGCGGGCGGAACAGGCAGCCGGCTTCATCCGTTGACACTTGCTGTCAGTAAACAGTTGATGCCGATCTATGACAAGCCGATGATCTATTATCCACTGACCACCCTGATGCTGGCCGACATCCGCGATATTCTGGTAATCACTACGCCGGAAGAACAGGCAGTTTTTCAGAAAGTTCTGGGAGATGGGGCACGTTGGGGTCTGAACATCAGTTATAAAGCACAGCCTTCTCCTGACGGATTGGCACAGGCCTTTATCCTCGGCGCGGAGCATATTGGCGATGACCATTCCGCGCTTATTCTCGGAGACAATATCTTCTATGCCAGTCGTTTTAGTGAACTACTCAAGAGCGCCAAGGCCCGCCAGCAAGGTGCGACCATCTTTGGCTATCATGTCTCGGACCCGACGGCCTATGGCGTCGCCGAATTTGATGAGACAGGTAAGGTCATTGGTGTGGAAGAAAAGCCGAAGCAGCCGAAATCGAATTTTGCCATTACCGGCCTCTATTTCTATGACAACCAGGTGGTGGATTTCGCGAAACACTTGAAACCGAGTGCGCGCGGGGAGCTTGAAATCACCGACCTTAACCGCCTCTATCTCGATCAGGGGGAACTCGGCATGGAATTCCTCGGTCGCGGCAGCGCCTGGCTCGATACCGGGACCCATGACAACCTGCTGGAAGCGTCCCATTTTGTGCAGACGATCGAGAAACGGCAGGGGCTTAAAATTGCCTGCCCCGAGGAAATTGCCTATCAGAAGAAGTTTATCACGGCGGATGAACTTGCGGCCCTCGCCGAACCGCTCCGCAAGAGCGGCTATGGCGAGTATTTGCTCGACCTCATCAAATAAACTCTAGATAAAACCGCGCATCTCCAGCGTGGCGATAATCTGGTCGGCGGCGTCTTCCGGGCTGGTCTTGGCGCCGTCGATGATAATCTCGGCATTCTCCGGCCGTTCATAGTCGGAGGAGATGCCGGTGAAATTCTTGATTTCGCCGGCGCGGGCCTTCTTGTAGAGGCCCTTGATATCCCGCGCCTCGCAGATTTCCAGCGGGGTGTCGACGAAAACCTCCAGAAATTCTCCGTCTTCCAGCAGGCCGCGGGCCATCTGTCGCTCGCTCCTAAAGGGGGAGATGAAGGAGACGAGGGTAATCAGCCCGGCATCGACCATCAGCCTGGCCGTCTCGCCGACGCGGCGGATATTTTCCACCCGGTCGGCGTCAGTGAAGCCGAGGTCCTTGTTCAGCCCGTGACGCACGTTATCGCCATCCAGCAGATAGGTGTGCTTGTTGAGCGCATGAAGCTTCTTCTCAACCAGATTGGCGATGGTCGATTTTCCGGAGCCCGAAAGCCCGGTAAACCAGAGAACGGAGGCTTTCTGCCCTTTCTGTTCGGCCCGCGCCTCTTTATGGATATCCACCGACTGCCAGTGAATGTTGTCGGCGCGGCGCAGGGCAAAATCGATCATGCCTGCGGCGACCGTCGCATTAGTGAAGCGGTCAATCAGGATGAAGGAACCCGTCTCTGGGATATCGGCATAGGGATCGAAGGAAATCGCCTTGTCGAGGGACAGGTTGCAGACACCGATTTCATTCAGCTCCAGCGTCGTGGTCGCCATATGCTCCATCGTGTTGACGTTGACCTTGTATTTGAGGCTGCTGATCCGGGCGGCGGTTGTCCCTGTCCCGAGCTTCAGCAGATAGGTTCGGCTCGGCAGCATCGGTTCGCTATTCATCCAGACGATTTTCGCTTCGAACTGGTCGGCGGTGGCGGGGCGGTTTTGCGGTGCGCAGAGAATATCCCCGCGGCTGATGTCGATTTCATCCTCAAGCGTGAGGGTGACGGCCTGTCCCTTGAAGGCTTCCTTCAAATCTCCGTCGAAAGTGACAATGCGCGCGATCTTGCTGCTCTGGCCGGAACCCGGTTGGACAATCGGATCGCCGACAAGGATGGTGCCACTCGCAACAGTGCCGGAGAAGCCTCGGAAGTCGAGATTCGGGCGATTGACCCATTGCACAGGAAATCGGAAAGGGTGGCTGTCATCGCCGGTACTGACATCGACAGTCTCCAGATGCCCAAGAACACTCGGCCCGTCGTACCAGGGCATGGCCGCGCTGGCGCCGATCATATTATCGCCCTTCAGCGCCGAGACTGGGATGGTCGTGATCTCATCGAAATTGAGTTGTTCGGCAAATTTCGTGTAATCGGCGCGGATTTTCTCAAAGACACCCTCGTCATAATCCACGAGATCCATCTTGTTGATGGCGAGGACAACTTTCTTGATGCCGAGCAAGGAGACGAGATAGCTGTGGCGCATGGTCTGGATCAGCACGCCTTTTCGCGCATCGATCAGGATGACGGCGAGATCAGCGGTTGACGCGCCGGTCACCATATTGCGGGTATATTGCTCATGACCCGGGGTATCGGCGACAATGAATTTTCGTTTGTCGGTGGCGAAGAAGCGATAGGCCACATCGATGGTGATGCCCTGTTCACGCTCGGCCTGAAGTCCATCAAGGAGAAGGGCGTAGTCGATCTCGCCATTCTGGGTGCCGACCCGCTTGCTTTCGGCGGTCAGCGTGGCGAGCTGATCTTCAAACAACAGCTTCGAATCCCACAGAAGGCGGCCGATAAAGGTGCTTTTGCCGTCATCGACGCTGCCGCAAGTGATAAAACGGAGGAGATTCTTCTGTTCCTGTGTCTTGAGATAGGCGTCGATTTCCGCTGTTACGCTGTCCGTCAGCTGATCCATCAGAAATAGCCCTCCTGCTTTTTCTTCTCCATCGATCCGGCCTGGTCCTTGTCGATCAGGCGTCCCTGGCGCTCGGAGTTACGGGCGACGAGCATTTCCTGGATAATCTCGGGCAGGGTAGCAGCGGTCGATTCAATCGCGCCGGTCAATGGGTAACAACCAAGGGTACGGAAGCGGATGGATTTCATCATCGGCGTTTCCCCCGGCTCAAGCGGCATTCTCTCGTCATCAACCATGATCAGCATGCCGTCGCGTTCGACCACCGGGCGCATCTCGGCGTAATACAGCGGGACGATGGGGATACTCTCCATATAGATGTACTGCCAGATATCGAGCTCGGTCCAATTGGAGAGGGGGAAGGCGCGGATGCTCTCTCCCTTGCGAACCCGGCCGTTATAGAGGGACCAGAGCTCCGGTCGCTGGTTTTTCGGATCCCAGCGATGAGCCTCGTTGCGAAAGGAGAAGACCCGCTCTTTCGCGCGGCTCGCTTCCTCATCGCGCCGTGCGCCGCCAAAGGCCGCATCGAACTTGTAGCGATCGAGCGCCTGTTTCAGCGCTTCTGTCTTCATGATGTCCGTATGCAGTGCCGAACCATGGGTGAAGGGCCCAATGCCGCGCTTCACACCTTCGGGGTTGATATGCACCAGCAGTTCTAGCCCGTATTCCTTCACGATGGTGTCGCGAAAATGAATCATCTCGCGGAATTTCCAGGTGGTATCCACGTGCAAAAGCGGAAAAGGAACGGGGGATGGATAGAACGATTTCCGCGCCAGATGCAGCAGCACTGCCGAATCCTTGCCGATAGAATAGAGCATGACCGGTTTTTCAAACTCTGCCGCTACCTCCCGGAAAATCTGAATGCTTTCCGCTTCCAGTTGGCGCAGGTGGGTCATATGCGATGGGCTCATGATGTCATGTCTCTGTTCAGTTACCGGGGCGCCGACGGGCCTGTTGTGCACGGGCTTACATAATATTGAGGGTTGCGACAAGAAGAAACAACCCAAATATACGGTAAAAAAATGTAAAATATTCATTTTATCATAATTTTATCGTGCAAAACGTCACATAGACATCCTGTTGCGGCAATGCAATGGGGAGTTCGGGAATTCAACAGCGGAGCCCAAATACTCTGGCGGGAAAATTCACGAAGGAAATCAATTGAATGCGCCGCATATGCGCTTTATTGTTGAAAATCAAATCGATTGGAGAAAGGGCGGCATGGCAATCGACAAGGATTTTACCTTTACCGACGCGTATCTTGCCTGTCCGGAATGTGACCTTGTGCATGCGGTGCCGTCGATCCGGGAAGGGGAGCAGGGGCGCTGTACCCGTTGCGGCGCCTTGCTCTATGTCCGCCATAAAAACAGCCTGGACCGGGCGCTGGCCTTTGCGCTCACCGGCCTCATGTTTTTCATCCTCGCCAATATGTTCCCGCTGCTCACCTTCGAGATGGAAGGGGTGTCCCAGTCGAACCGCCTGATTGACGGTGCCATCGCTTTCTGGAATGCGGGCTATTGGGAGCTTGGCATTGTCGTCTTTGTCTCCAGCGTCGTGGCTCCGCTGATGGTGCTGCTGGTTCTCATTACACTTTTATTGCCGATGCGCCTGAACCGGGTGCCGCCCAGCCCACAGTTTCAGATCCGCACACTCAACCATCTGCGGCCCTGGGCAATGTCGGAGATTTTTGTCCTCGGGATTATCGTTGCCTTCGTGAAATTGCAGGATTTCGCCGATGTCAGTGTTGGTCTTTCCCTGTTCGCCTTTGTCCTGATGGTGGCGGCGACGGTCATGGCCTATCTGACGCTGGATGAAAACGCGCTCTGGTCGCGGTTGCAGGAGATAAAGGCATGAGCGCCGCACCGGTGACGGCGAAAGCACTGGACGCCGTCTCCTGCCATGTCTGTGGGCTGCTGGTGTCCAACCGTTTTATCCGGGAACGCTCCCGCGACTGTCCGCGTTGCGCGGCAACCCTGCACAGCCGGAAGGTCAACAGCATGGCGCGGACCTGGGCGCTTCTGATCGCGGCGGCGGTTCTATATGTCCCGGCAAATGTCTATCCTGTGCTGACGCTGGTCTCTTTCGGTCAGTCGACGACAAACACGATTATGGGGGGTGTTATCGAGCTGGTGAAGTCCGGACAGGTCGTGATTGCGGTCATTGTCTTCGTGGCCAGTGTCTTTGTGCCTATTTTCAAGATCGCCGCATTGCTTTTTCTGGCCATTTCGGTGCAATTTGGTATGAAGGCGCGACGGCGGGAGCGGACCATGCTCTATCGTTTTACGGAATTTATCGGTCGCTGGTCCATGATTGATATCTTCATGATCTCGATCCTGATCGCACTGGTAAAGCTGCAGGCGCTGGCGACCGTCACGGCGGGACCCGGCGCGATCGCGTTTGCGGCGGTGGTGATTATTACGATGTTTGCGGCCATGACCTTTGATCCGCGTTTGATTTGGGATGAAGAGGGGGAAAATGATGACGGATGATAGTGAACAGAAGGTGCCGGAGGCACGTGTGCGCCGCGGATACGGCAGCCTGATGAGCATCTGGATCGTGCCGGTGATTGCGCTTGGTGTGGCCGCCTATCTGATTTTCCAGGCCGTTGCCGGACGCGGGACGGAAATTAGCATCATTTTTGACGATGCCGAAGGAATGGTTCCCGGCAAAACGCAACTCAAGTATAAGGATGTCAATATCGGCCAGCTGAACCGGATTGATATCCTCGATAATGACGAAGGGGTTTCTCTCGTTGTCGACGTTCAAAAGTCGGCGGAAAAATACCTGACCGAGGACGCGCGTTTCTGGATTGTCGCTCCTGCGATCGGGTTTCAGGGGATTACAGGATTGCAAACCCTGCTGTCCGGTTCTTTCATCGAGATTGATCCCGGTGAGGGCAAGGGCGAGAAGAAAACGGACTTTACAGGCCTTAAGACACCGCCGGTAATCACGTCCAATGACAAGGGGACCGAATATATTCTTTCCACCGGCAAGCTCCGTAATATCAATCGCGGAACACCAGTGATGTATAAGGGTCTCGTTGTCGGCAGCGTCCTCGGCTACAAGCTCGCGGATGACAAGCAGGCAATTGATGTCTATGCCTTTGTCGAAGCTCCCTATGATGACCTGGTACTGGAGGGAACGAATTTCTGGAATGCGGGCGGAATCAATGTGTCTGTCTCAACCTCCGGGGTCGAGCTGGGCGCAAATTCCCTGCAAAGCCTGATTGCCGGCGCGATCGAGTTTGGCACAGCTGACCTTTACAGCAATACTTTTCCGGCTGAGGCGCGCAATGTCTTCAAGCTGTATGATGATGAAAAGGCAAAGGAGGATGCGCGCTACACCGAAAAGATCGTCTATGTGCTGTATTTCGATGGTTCGGTCAGCGGTCTCTCTGTCGGAGCGAATGTCGAGTTCAAGGGAATCAAGGTCGGCAGCGTCCGGGATATTAGCTTGGAGATCGATGAAGAGAACCAGAAATACTATATTCCGGTGCTGATTGAGATTGAACCGCAGCGTATTAGCCTGACGGACGACGGAAAGAAAATCCGCTCGGTTCTGGAAACCCGGGAATTGCGCCAGAAGGTGATCAAGAACCTGATCGCGCGGGGCCTGAAGGCGAAGCTCAAGAGCGCCAGCTTTCTGACCGGCCAGCTTATCGTCGATCTCGACCTGCTGCCGGACAAGAAGGGTGTCTATGTCACCTCAAATGGTCAATATCCGGAAATTCCAACGGTTGAGGCGGATCTCGAAGCCATTACTACCTCTATCTCGCAGTTGATGACGAAGCTGGACAATCTTCCGATTGAGCGGCTGGGGAATAGCTTGACTAACACTGTGGAGGGGCTGGATAAATTCATCAATTCCGGCGAGTTGCAGAGTACGATTGCGCAATATCGTGAACTGGCCGCTTCTGTCCGGGTCGTGGCGCAGAATTTTGACAAGAAGACCTTGCCGTCCATCGACGCAACGCTGGAGAGCACGCGCGAGGCGGTCCAGAAGATCGACCAGACCCTGGCGTCGGCCCAGAGCATGTTCAGCGCCGTCAACGGAATGATTGCCGACGGGTCTCCCTTCAAATATGATCTGACGAACATGCTGCAGGAACTAGCAGCGGCCAGTCGCTCTGTGCGCAGCCTTGCCGATTTCCTGGAACGGAACCCCAGTTCCCTGATCAGCGGAAAGAGATAGGAAAATGCCTGTATTCAACATGATCCGACCCGCTTCGAGATATGCTGTCCTTGTCCTGATACTGTTCGCCATTGGTGCCTGTGCCGGCTTGCCGGGCTCTGCCCCGACGCGCTTCTACATCCTGAAGACGGCCGAGGATATCAAACCGGGAGAGGCAACAATCAATCTGCCGGAAGCCATGACCATTGGTATCGGACCGGTTCAAATTCCTGGCTATGCGGACCGACCGCAAATCGTCACCTTCGATAGCGGTGCGGAAATCAACGTATCGGACTTCGATCATTGGGCGGAACCGCTTAGCGATGCCATCAAACGCGTGGTCAGTAGCAATGTCGCCTTCCTGATCGGGGAAGAGAAAGTCTTCGCTTATCCAGCGGATTTCCGCCCGAACAAAGGCTCCGTTCAGGTTGCCCTTGATATTATCGACATTACCGAGACAGGCACCGGCGTTGCGCGTCTTTCCGTGCGCTGGCATCTGAAAGAGCTGTACGATAACACGGTGCTGGCCCGTCATGCGAAAACCTATGAAATGCCCGCAACAACCGGCGATTACAACAGCTATGCCAACGCGTTGAGCACTCTTCTTGGCCAGTTGTCGCGTGACATCGCGAACTCTCTTGATGGGTTGAATCTGTCCTCATGACGAAAACCAATGTTCTTTTTGTCACCCTTGATCAGTGGCGGGCGGACCATCTTGCGGCGACAGGCAACCCGACCATCCAGACCCCGACAATGGATGCTCTCTGCGCTGACGGGGTTACTTTTCGCAATCATTTCACTTGTATTGCACCCTGCGGCCCGTCTCGCACGACCTTTCTCACCGGCATGTATCCGAGCAATCACCGATCCATCCGAAACGGCACGCCGCTCAATCACAGCCTGACGAACCTCGCGTTTGAGGCCCGTACTGCCGGGTATGATCCGACCCTCTGGGGCTATACGGACACGACACCGGACCCGCGTGTGCTGGGAGAGGATCATGAGGCGTTCCTGACGTATGAAGGGGTGATGCCGGGTTTCAGCGTGGGCCAGCAGTTGCCCGCGAACAGCATTCCCTGGCTCGAATATCTGGCGGGTAAGGGGTATGACATTCCCGGCCCGGGCTACGCCATTTATTTCCCGGATCCGGATTATAAATTGCCACCCGGCCGTCATCCGCTTTTCGCCCCAAGCCGGTTCAAGGCAGAGGACAGCGAAACCCACTGGCTGGCGGATCAGTTGATCAAGGACCTGAAATCAAAGCCGTCAGACCCGTTTTTTCATCATTTGACCTTTCTGCGGCCGCATCCGCCCTTTATTTCGCCGCCGGAATATCATGATCTCTATAAGCCGTCCGATATGCCTTTGTCGGTCCGCGATGGGTCGCCCGATGACATGCGGGCAAAGCACCCGTCGCTGGCCCTGATGTACCAAGCGATTCCGCAGGATGCCTTCTTCATGGAAGGGGAAGGCCGTGCGGTTGATCTCGATGAGGAGGCAACTCAGCAGATCCGGGCAACCTATCAATCCCTGATCACCGAGGCGGATCACAATCTCGGCCGCGTTATCGCCACCCTGAAAGAACAGGGGCAGTATGACGAAACCCTGATTGTTGTGACCTCCGATCACGGGGAGCAGCTCGGCGATCATTATCTTTGGGGCAAGATCGGCTTTTACGATGAAAGCTTCCATATTCCGCTGATCATCAAGCCGCCCAAATGCTGGAATGTAACCACCGGCCGCGAGATCAGTGAATTTACCGAATCCGTCGATCTCATGCCGACAATTCTGGATGGCCTGAATCTTCCCATCCCGCGGCAGTGCGATGGCCACTCTCTGATGCCGTTTCTCAAAGGGGAGACTCCGGCGGGCTGGCGGCGGGCGGTGCACTGGCTTTATGATTTCCGCGATCCCGTGGGGCAGATGCCGGAGACGGCCCTCAATATAAAGTCGTCAGAATGTAACTTGCTTGTCCATCGGGATGCGGAATTCAAATATGTGCATTTTGCAGCTCTGCCACCGCTTCTTTTCGATGTGAAAAATGACCCGGACGAGACGCGCAATCTGGCTGAAGACCCGGATTACCAAGGCGTGGTCCTCGATTGCGTGCAAGAGCTTCTTTCCTGGCGGATGCGCTATGAATATGGCGAACTTGTTAATTTGAGCGCGTCCGACAATGGGCTTGTCGGCAACCGGATGAGCAGATGAACTGGCGAGCTGAGCGAGAGGAACTGATTGCGACGGTGCGGGAAATGAACGCCCGCGGGATAAATCAGGGAAGTTCCGGCAACGCCAGCGTCCGGGTTGACGGAGGGTATCTGATTACGCCGTCGGGCATGGCCTATGACGATCTTGCGCCCGAAGATATCGTCGAAATGTCTTTTGATGGCGAGGTGAGCGGCCGTCGCAACCCGTCCAGCGAATGGCGCTTTCATCATAATCTGCTGGAGTCGCGCGCCGATTTTGGCGCTGTTTTGCACACCCATGGCAAAGGGGTAATGACAATCGCCTGCCAACGGTTGGAACTGCCACCTTTCCACTACATGATCGTGATGGCGGGTGGAAACACAATTCGCTGTGCCGACTACGCGACCTTCGGCACCCAGGAACTCTCCGATAACGCCCTCAAGGCGATGGAGGAGCGCAAAGCCTGCTTGCTCGCCAATCACGGCCTGCTGGTGGGGGAGAAAAACCTGGAAAGAGCCCTCGCACTCGCCGTCGAGGTAGAGACGCTCTGTGAGACGTACTGGCGCATTCTACAGATCGGCACGCCGATCCTGCTCAGCGATGCGGAAATGGACGCAGTGAAAGAACAGTTCAGCAAAGGTTATGGCATGCCACAGGGAGAGGATAGATGAAAAGCCGATTTGCCGTTACCGCCCGCTTCGATGTAATTCAGGGGAAAGAGGCCGCCTTCATGGTGGAAATGAAGAAACAGGCGGAAAATTCCCTCAATCTGGAACCGGGCTGTCATTACTTCGATATCTGCGTGGATACAGAAAACCCCGGCCGTATAATTCTCTATGAACTGTATGAAAACAGCGCTGCCTTCGACGATCATCTTGCCTCCCGTCATTTTGAGGATTTTATCGAAACGGTGACGCCAATGATTATTGGGAAGAAAATTGAACGCTGGAACCGGGTATAGGGCCGCCTGCGATGGATAGGGACTATCGCGAGGGGCAAAATTTCGCTAGAAAAAACCCTTAAATTGATTTGGAGGAAACAATAATGACAAAGACAATATCCAAAGCTGAATTTCTAAATTCTTTCGGAACAGTTTATGGACCCGGGGAGTGGTTCAAGATTGATCAGGAGCGGATCAATAAATTTGCCGAAGCGACAGATGATTTCCAGTTTATCCATGTCGATCCGGAACGCGCCGCCAAGGAGACACCCTTCGGCACCACCATCGCCCATGGCTTCCTCACACTGTCGCTGCTGGCCGGGCTGGTCCCGAAAATCCGGCCGAATGTCGAGAATACCCAGATGGGCATCAATTACGGTATCGACAAGTTGCGGTTTTTACAGCCGGTCAAGGTAGACAGCGAAATTCGGGTTTCAGCCAAGATCCTCAGTATCGACGAGAAACGTCCGGGGCAATATCTCTCCAAAACGGAAGTCACGGTCGAGATCAAGGGCGAAGACAAACCGGCATTGATAGTTGAATGGCTTGGCATGACCTTCCTCGGCGATTAAAAATACTATAAAATCAGATATTTAAGGAGAGAATATGAGTATTCGCTTTGATGGCAAGGTGGCGATTGTCACCGGCGCCGGAAATGGACTTGGGCGCAGCCATGCGCTCGGCCTCGCGGCGCGCGGCGCGAAAGTGGTTGTCAATGATCTCGGCGGGTCCGTCGATGGCTGTGGCGGCTCTTCCGATGCGGCGAAGTCTGTGGTTGCCGAGATTGAGACGGCGGGCGGCGAGGCGATCGCCAACGGTGCGAATGTCACCGACATGGCGCAGGTCTCCCAGATGGTCGATGAGGCGATGGCGAAATGGGGCCGCGTCGATATCCTCGTCAATAACGCCGGGGTGCTGCGGGACAAGTCCTTCTCCAATGTCGAGATGAAGGATTTTGCCTTCGTACTGGATGTGCATTTGATGGGCTCGGTCAACTGCTCAAAGGCAGTGTGGAACATCATGCGGGAGCAGGGCTATGGCCGTATCGCCATGACCACCTCCTCAAGCGGGCTTTACGGTAACTTCGGCCAGACCAACTATGGCGCGGCGAAGATGGGCGTCATCGGCCTGATGAACACGCTGGTGATCGAAGGCGCAAAATACGGGATCAAGGTCAACGCCTTGTCGCCTTGCGCGGCAACCCGCATGACCGAGGATATCATCCCGGAAAATCTTCTGGAGCTGTTGACCCCGGAATCGGTAACTCCTGCGCTTCTTTATATCGTGTCCGAGGACAGCCCAAATCGCACGATCATCACGGCGGGCGCGGGCACCTATGCACGCAGCATCGTCTATGAGACGGGCGGCAAATGGCTGGCCGAGGGCGAACGGACGCCGGAGAAAATCGCCGAGCATTGGGGAGAGATTGCCGATCCAGCCACGCAGCTTGAATATACGAGTGGTAATGACCAGACGACAAATATGCTGACCAAGGCCGCGAACGGCCTCGGCATCAAGCTCTAGGGCTTATTCAAAAACGGCAGATTGAGGTCATTCTCTTTTGCGCAATTGATGGCCTCCTCATATCCGGCGTCGGCGTGGCGCATCACGCCCGTCGCCGGATCATTGAAGAGAACGCGGGCGATCCGCTCGTCGGCTTCCTCTGTGCCGTCACAGACAATCACCATCCCCGCATGTTGAGAAAAGCCCATGCCGACACCGCCGCCATGATGCAGGCTGACCCAGGTTGCCCCGCTCGCGGTATTGAGGAGCGCATTCAAGAGCGGCCAGTCAGAGACGGCATCCGAACCGTCCTTCATCCCCTCCGTCTCCCGATTGGGGCTGGCAACCGACCCTGAATCCAGATGATCGCGGCCGATCACGATGGGGGCGGAAAGCTCACCGGTCCGCACCATTTCGTTAAACGCAAGGCCGAGACGATGGCGCTGACCTAAGCCCACCCAGCAGATGCGCGACGGGAGCCCCTGAAACCTGATCCGTTCCTTCGCCATGTCGAGCCAGTTGTGAAGATGCGCATCGTCGGGGATCAGCTCCTTCACCTTGGCGTCCGTCTTGAA